>ERZ1026876.1778-NODE-1778-length-10088-cov-6.985049_pt1 | contig 10088 bp, 8 predicted proteins | sample MGYA00380168_ERZ1026876 | MGnify/ENA primary metagenome ERZ1026876 (study PRJEB33269, sample SAMEA4719804) | human gut metagenome | biome: human-associated habitat; feature: organic feature; material: feces | place: Cameroon | collected 2013-10 ... | reverse complement strand
GGTAACGAAGCTGGCCCCCCGCCGGGGTTCAGCGCCCACCGAATCGCCGGCAGAGGATCTCACCCAACAGACCAGCCTTCTGGACACTGAACCGGCAGAAGCCGCCTTCCCGCTGCCGGAGCCTTTGCTGGCGCAGGATGGCACGGTCTTTTTGCAAGAGCTGCCGAAGGAGCTGCTCCGACTGCTGTTCAGCCTGCAACCTCCCCTGCAGGACTGGCTGGAGGCTAACCCGGAGGCCGATGCCCACGCCCAGCTGCTCGAGCTCTACTTTGCGGTGCAGGATATCACCCGGGCGGCAGAGCGGTACGACGCGCATTTTGTCACCCAGCTGACAGCCCGGGGCAGCGAGCTGGAATGGGAGCTGCTCTGCCTTGACCCTGCCCCCTTTGTGGATGCCAGCCTTGCCGCCGGGCGGGCGGCGGCGCTGTTCAGCGCAACGCTTACCCCACCGGGCTACTACCGCTCTGTGCTGGGCTGTCCCGATGCCCGGGCCGTGGCTCTGGAAAGCCCGTTTCCGCCCGAACATCTGGGGCTCTACTGCCTGCCCGGCATCTCCACCCGCTACCGGGACCGGGAGGCCAGTGTGCAGGCCGTCTCGGATGCGCTGGCTGCACTGGCCCGGGCCAAGGTGGGCAACTATCTGGCCTTTTTCCCCAGCTATGCCTATCTGCGGCAGGTATATGAGGACTTCACCGCCCGTTACCCGGACATCGGGACGCTGGCCCAGGAGAGTGGTCTGGACGACGCGGCCCGGGCGGCCTTTCTGGAACAGTTCGGCCCAAGCCCCGCAAAAACGCTGCTGGGCTTCGGGGTCATGGGCGGCATCTTTGGCGAGGGCGTGGATCTGGTGGGCGACCGGCTCATCGGGTGTGCCATCGTGGGGGTGGGCCTGCCTCAGGTAAACCCCCGGCAGGAGATCCTGCGCCGCTACTATGACGAAGCGGGCGGCACCGGTTTCGACTACGCCTACCGCTTCCCGGGCATGAACAAGGTGCTGCAGGCGGCGGGCCGGGTCATCCGCACGCAGGAAGACAGAGGCGTGGTGCTTCTGCTGGATGACCGCTTTGCCCGCGCCGAATACACCCGCCTGTTCCCCCGCCACTGGCACCAGCTCCAATACCTGCGCAGCACCACAGAGCTGGAGCAGCAGCTTGCCGCCTTCTGGGCACGGAACCAATAGAAAAAAGCCTGTCAGCGCAAAAACCGACAGGCTTTTTCTCATGCTCCGGACATTTTCCGGCTCTTACTTCTTTCTGGGCAGGGATCTGCGCAGTTCATCCCAGGCGGTCATCTCCACCAATGTGGTGGCGCGCAGGGCGGCAAACGCTTCATCCAGATATTGCATCTCGCTCACCGCACGCATGGCGTGATCCGAAATGCACCACTTCCCAACGACCGTCTGCGCCATCCAGTAGACCATCCGCTCGGTCTTTTTCCGCTGTTTGGTGCCCTCGCGGTAGCGGTCGGTGTTCTCCGCATCGTTCACGGGTACACCTGCCGCTTTCAGCATCTCACAGCACTCCCAGGCTGCATCCACGATCATCCTGCGCTGTTCCACTGTGGTGCGGGAAAGTTCCCCATCCACCGCATAGCAGGCATAGGCGCAGGGCAGGATAAAGGCGATGTTGCTCTTGAGCCACTCGTCCATATCGCTGTAATAGGTCAGCTTGTAATGAGTCCCCTCAAAGGCAGCCTGCAGCCGCAGGCGGAACGCGCCGGGCAGGGGTGCGGTTGCTCCGCCGACGGTCATTCCCATCCCCATGTGCACACTGACCAGCCGGTCATGCTCCCGGCGGCCTGCATTGTTCTGGAAGCCAAAGGCGATCTTATCCACCGGGCGCTGCATGGCCTGCAGCATCTCCTGCGCATAGGGATCATTGCCCACAAAGATGAAGTACTGGCTCCGGTTTGCCTTGAGGATGGGCAGCACATCGGCCAGCTGCCCGGCCTGCACCGTGACAAACACAAGGTCATACACATCCTCGGGGGCCAGCACATCTGTCGTCTGCATCCGATCCACCGTTGTTTTCCGCTGGAGCATATGGCGGATGGTCAGGCCCTTCTGGTCAATGACCTCCTTCCACTCGCCCCGGGCCAGCAGGGTGACCACATTTTTCTTGTTCTGTGCCAGACTGTGGGCCAGCTGACAGCCCTGAACGCCTGCGCCGTACACCAAGATCCTCATAACGAGATACCTCCTGTTTTGCATGATCAGCCCGGCCAGAAACACCGGGCTGTTACTTTTTCAGGAACGAGAAGAAGCCCTTTTTCTCATAGGGCCGGGTCTGCACGCCGGTCACGGTGTAGCCCGTTTCGGCAATGGCAGCCTTCAGCGTCTCCACATCCACCGGCTGCTCCGAGATGATGACCGTTTCGCCCTTGGTGTGGGAAGAAGTCACCTTGTTCACCCGGGCGGTCTTGCGCACCACATCATTGATGTGGCTTTCGCACATACCGCACATCATGCCATCGACCCTCAGGATCGTTTCTATCATTGTTGTCCCCTCCATACTGTATCTGCGGGCACCCCTGTCAAACTGCACAAGTCCAGCCCGCTGTTTTCGTCATTTTGTTAGTTTTAGCTAACTCATTGTGGAAACAAAAAGGCTCCTGCCCCGCACAGCACTGCTCTGCGGAACTTCGCCGATCTGTTTTCAATTTTATCATACCATACCGGTGGGCAAATTTCAAGCTGCCCACAAAACCGGCCGTGGGACTTTATCAAAGGGTCAGTTCATGGAAAACAGCGCTGCTTTCCAGCTCTTTCCATTGCATCGTGTTTTCTTCCAGGGTCATGTAGCTGTGGGGGCTGTCCTCTTTGGGGATGCTCACAGAACCCGGATTCAGGTAAAGATTTCCCTGCCCGAACTCTGTCCAGGCCGGAACATGGGTATGCCCGTGCAGCAGCACATCTCCCGGGGCCAGCGGCGGCAGATTTTTCACATGATAGATATGCCCGTGGGTCGCATAAATGAGCCGCCGCCCCACCGGAAGCACCGCATAATCGGCCAGCACGGGGAATTCCAGCACCATCTGGTCCACCTCGGCATCACAGTTGCCCCGCACGCAGAGCAGCTTCTCCTTTTTCCCGTTCAGCAGGGGGATGACCTCCTTGGGGGCGTACTCTCGGGGCAGGTCATTGCGGGGGCCGTGGTAGAGCAGGTCGCCCAACAGGAACAGCCGGTCGGCTCCCTCCCGCTCAAAGGCCTCCAGCATTTTGCGGCAGTAGTAAGCCGACCCGTGCAGGTCTGACGCGATCATCCATTTCATGGCAGATCCTCCTTTTGTGCGTTCTGTTCTTATTTTACCGCCGCCGCGCCCCTTGTCAAGGGCAAGGGCCCGCTGTAAAAAGTCATACTTTTATTTTAAAAAGTCCTTGACAAGTATCCCTGTGATGTGGTATCTTTGAACCAATAAAATATCGTGTGGATTTTTACAGCATTCTGCAACTTTTCGCCACACAATGGTACAAAAGCCATTGTGTGGCTTTTGCTTTGCCTTCAAATCCAAATCTGACCCTCAGGAGCAATGAAAATGAACGATACTTTTATGAAAACCAGACCGGTGTTCCCGCTGCTGCTCTCCATGGCCCTGCCCAATGTCATCTCGATGCTGGTGAACAGCCTGTACAACATCGTGGACAGCCTCTTTGTGGCCCAGATCAGCGAGCAGGCCATGACAGCGCTTTCGCTGGTGTTTCCCATCCAGAACTTTGTCAATGCAGTGGCCATCGGCTTCGGCATCGGCATCAACGCCCAGATTGCGCTCTACCTCGGCGCAGGCGACCACGAAAACGCCAACCGGGCCGCCACCCACGGCATGATGTTTTCCCTGCTGCACGGCGTGGTGGGCATGGTCCTCTGCATTGCCATCATGCCCGGCTTCCTGCGCCGCTTCACTACCGATCCCGCTCTGGTGGACATGGGCGTGACCTACTCCACCATCGTGTTCCTGTTCTCGCTGGTCAACATGGCAGACCTCGCCTTTGAGAAGATCTTCCAGTCCGTGGGCCGGATGAACGTTGCCATGGTGGCGCTGATCACCGGCTGCGTGACCAACATCGCCCTCGACCCGGTCCTCATCTTCGGCCTTGGGCCGGTGCCCGCCCTGGGCATTGCCGGTGCGGCCCTTGCCACCGGCATCGGGCAGGCCGTTTCCCTTGTGGTCTACCTCTATGTCTACTGCACCACCGAAGTCGCCGTCCGCTTCTCCCGCCGCTGCCTGCGGTTCGATGCCGCCCTTGACGGCAAGCTCTATGCCATCGGTGTACCGGCCATCCTGAATCTGGCCCTGCCCAGCCTGCTGGTCACCTTCCTGAACGGCCTGCTGGCGGTCTACTCCCAGAGCTATGTGACGGTGCTGGGCATCTACTACAAACTCCAGACCTTCCTTTACCTGCCGGCCAACGGCATCGTGCAGGGGATGCGCCCGCTGGTGGGCTACAACTACGGTGCCCGGGAGCATGGCCGTGTGTCCATGCTCTACAACCTGACACTGGGCCTGAGCGCCGGGATCATGGCCATTGGCACCCTGCTCTGCCTGACCATTGCAGGCCCGCTGATGGGTCTGTTCACCTCTAACCCCGAGACCATCGCCATCGGCCAGACCGCCCTGCGGATCATCTGCCTGGGATTCATCGTCTCGGCAGTGTCTACCACCTCCTCCGGCGCACTGGAGGGTCTGGGCAAGGGCGTGCCCTCGCTGGTCATCTCCCTCTGCCGCTATATCATCTTCATCATGCCCATTGCGTGGGTGCTGTGCGGCCGCATGGGCCCTACCGGTGTCTGGCATGCCTTCTGGATCACAGAGGCCCTCTCTGCCGTGATCGCCTACGCGGTATATCACAAGGCAGTCCATCAGAAATAACCCTCTCTAACAAAAATTCCCGCTCGATGGAGCGGGAATTTTTTTATCATCTCTTCTTTTGCGGAGGGCTGCTCTCAGATCAGGCCCAGAGTTTTGAGCTCCCTTGCCACGCCGTCCTCCGTCACAGCCGGGCAGATGCGGTCGCAGAGCTTTTTCAGGTTGTCAGAGCCGTTGGCCATGCAAACGCTGATACCTACCACATCGGTCATCTGCAGGTCATTGTCGCTGTCACCAAAGCCGATGGTGTCGGCCAGCGAACACCCCAGCTCATCGCAGATGGCCTTGATGCCGGTGCCCTTGTTGAACTTGCGGTTAATGAGCTCCCCGTTGACGATGGCTGACGGGGTATCCCCCAGCCGGGACTCGCAGAAGATGAACTGATCCTCATACAGCTGCTTCGCCTCGGCAAGGCAGGCTTCGTTGGGGGCGATGAACACCACCTTGTAAACCGGCTCCCCGTGGTATTCCTCAATGGGCCGGATGGTCAAGCCATACTCCATCGTTTTGCGCCAGCGCTCGGCCTCGCTGTTCAGCTGCCCCGGCTTGCGGGGAAACAAATGGGCGAACCGCTCGATCATCCTGATTCCGCCGTAAGTATCATCCCGGGCTTCCAGTGTACACTCGGCACCGGCACGTCCCAGCACCTCCCGCAGGCCCTCGACCTGCGCAGGCTCCATGGGAAGATCCACGAGAATTTTCCCATCACAGCCTACATAGCCGCCTGCAGAGCAGACAAAGCCATCGAAACCGTAGGCAAGCAGCGGTTTCGTCATGCGCAGGTTGCGCCCGGTGCACAGAAACACCTTGTGGCCGTTGACCCGGGCCTGCCGGATGGCCTCCACGGCACTTGCCGGAACGGTCATCTCACCGGGAGGCAGCAAAGTACCGTCAATATCCAGAAAAATCAGTTTTTGCTTCATGGTTTCCTCACTCTTTCACTGCCAGTTCATGGTAAAGCCGCGGATCAGCAGGCCCACGGCCAGGATCGCCAGCAGCACCAGCAGAACGGTGCGGTTGGCCTGTTTCTGCTTCTGCCTGGCCCGGGCACGGCTGTTCCGGCCGCTGCCCTGCTTCCGGTTCTGGGGTCTGCTGCCGGAACTGCGGCCGCTCGCGTTCTGTTTTGTGCTGCTTCGGCGGGAAGCACTGCCGGAAGCCCCCTCTTTTTTCCTGCCCGCAGTGCTCTGGCCGGACTTTGCCGCGCGGGGTGCTTTCTCTTCCGGAGCCGCCGACGCAATGGGCTTTTTGGCCCCGCAGCGGCTCAGATAATCCTCAGCCAGCCGGTAATACTGGCCCAGCTCACTGGTGCGCAGGGCCGCGCCTGCATAGCCCTCTTCCAGTGCTTCCACTGCCTCGTTGAAGAGGATCGCCGCCTGCGCAGCCGCCGTGCGGTCGGAGGCATGGGCCGCTTCATTGCGGGCAGTGCGCACCGCGTTGCAGGCCCGGCGGGCAGCAGCGGGGTGCTCCGTATTGCCCAGCAGATCCAGCGGGCGGGCAGCATCCTTTTCAGGGTCCAGCAGCACCCGCATACACAGGGTGGTATCCAGCTGCTGCCAGCTGTTTCGGCCCGCCAGATCGGGCAGACGGTCATAATATTCGGGGCTCTCCTGCTGGCGGGTACGGATGTGATCCAGCAGGGCTCCCAGGCTGTGCTCCCCGGGCTTGTTCTCCCAGTGCCAGCGCAGCAGCTTGCGGCTGATCTCATCGCAGGTAGTTTTGATCTCAAAAGCGGTTTGCAGTGCTTCGTCGGGCATAACGTTTCTCCTTCGTACAACCAAAAAACGGAGGAAGCGCAGCCTCCTCCGTCATTCATTTACATCATAAACTGATAATAGACGAAGCCCCACAGCGCAATGCCTGCGCAGACGATGGCGGTGATGGGCGGGACCCAACGGACGAGGGTCTCGGCAATGCCGTCGCGGCTCTCTTCCGCATCGTCCTCCTCATCGTACTGCTCCACCTCGGGTTCCGGCTGGCGGGCCGGGGCGGCACGGCGGGCAGCAGCAGGCATCACACGGGTGCCCTCGTCATCCACAGCCGCTGCACCGCTGCCGGGAAATGCCGCGCGGGTGGCGGCATCCAGCACCCGGGTAGGCTCTGCTTCCGGAGCAGGGGTGTGTTCCACCGGCGGTGCAAAGCTGGTCGGAGCGCCGACAGGCTCTGCCGGGCGGGCCGTCGGGATGACCCGGGTGGGCTCTGCCTGCACCGGCGCGCTGGCCACGATGCGGGTCGGCTCTTCCTGCGGAGCGGCGCTCACCACGCGGGTGGCCTCCGCCGCCGGGGTCTGCTCTGCAGGGGCGGCCTTCTGGCCGGGCTGCAGCAGGGTGTTCAGGGCGTTCTGCAGCAGGATGCGGTCACAGCCGCACTCGGTGCAGTAGACCGTGTCCTCTTCCTTCGGGTGGAAGGAACCGCAGGCACAGTACCAGCCGTTCTCGAACACCTGCGGCATATACTTGAGGCCGGTGCGGTTCATCCTGCTTTCCAGTGCCTTTTCCAGCTCCGGACTCAGGCGGCGCGGGGCCGGCAGACGGACGCGCTTGATGGCATCCAGATGCACGACCTTTTTGCCGCTGTATACGTTCTTCAGGACCACATCCACGCTGGTGATGGCCTTCTGGGTCACAAACACGGCATCGTCCATGCCAAAGCTCTCACCGGGCTTGACCTCGATCTCGCGGTATTCAAAGGCATCCTCACACAGGATGATACCGTCCACACCCTTACACTTGAAGTGGATCTCCAGTGCAGTCAGGGTGACCTTGGAGATGTTCTTGAAGGTCAGGCAGACTGCGTTCTCGCCGCTGCGTTCACCCTTGAGCAGTTCCACACAGACGAACTGCACCGGGCTGCCCGGGGTATAATAGTTGGCCCGGGTGCGTGCGACCGGGTTAAAATTTTCCTCCACGACACTCGCTCCCTTCGATCATTCGTTTTCCTGCGGGGCATCCTGCACCGGGTCGGGCATTTCCTCACCCAGCACAGCCTGCTCCGCCTGTTCAGCGGGCTCTGCGCTCTCGGCAGGCTCTGCGGTCTCCACAGGGGCCGCCGGTGCGGCGGATTCCTGTGCAGGCTCGTCACCGTCACGCGGGGGCAGCTTGCCGCCGGCCATCACGGTGTTGAACTCCTTCTCGTTGAGCTTCTCGCGTTCCATCAGAGCTTGTGCCAGCGCATGGAGCTGGTCGATGTGCTCCGTCAGGGTGCGGCGGCAGGTCTCGTAAGCCTCATCGATGATATCCCGCATCTCGCCGTCGATCTCGGCAGCGGTGCTCTCGCTGTAGCCCTTGCCCTGGGTGAAATCACGGCCCAGGAAGGTCTCCTCCTGCGAGGTGCCGTAGACCACAGGGCCCAGGCGCTCGGAGAAGCCGTACTTGGTGATCATCTGGCGGGCAATGTTGGTTGCCTGCTGCAGGTCGTTGGAGGCACCGGTGGAGATATCCTCCAGGATCAGCTGCTCGGCCACACGGCCGCCCAGGCTGGACACGATGTCCTCGAACATCTCGCCCTTGGTCACATAGCTGCGATCCTTTTCAGGCAGATACATGGTGTAGCCGCCAGCCTGGCCGCGGGGGATGATGGTGATCTCATGCACACGGGGATGGTGCTTGCAATAGAAGCCTGCCACGGCGTGGCCCGCCTCATGATAGGCGGTCAGCTTCTTTTCCTCGGCAGTCACAACACGGCTCTTCTTCTCAGGGCCTGCCATGACCTTCATGGAAGCTTCCTCGATGTCCTCCATGGTGATGGCCTTGCGGCTGCGGCGGGCAGCCAGCAGAGCGGCCTCATTGACCAGGTTCTCCAGGTCAGCACCCGCAAAACCTGCGGTGCGCTGTGCGATGACTCTGAGGGAGACATCGGGAGCCAGAGGCTTGTTCTTGGTGTGGACCTTGAGGATCTCCTCGCGGCCCTTGACATCGGGCAGGCCTACATAGACCTGACGGTCAAAGCGGCCCGGACGGAGCAGTGCCTTATCCAGAATGTCGGCACGGTTGGTGGCTGCCATCACGATGACTCCATCGTTGGCCTCAAAGCCGTCCATCTCGACCAGCAGCTGGTTCAGGGTCTGCTCACGCTCGTCGTGGCCGCCGCCCAGACCTGCGCCGCGCTGACGGCCCACGGCATCGATCTCATCGATGAAGATGATGCAGGGCATGGTCTTTTTGGCCTTATCAAACAGGTCACGCACACGGGACGCGCCGACACCGACATACATTTCCACGAAGTCGGAGCCGGAAATGGAGTAGAAGGGTACCCCCGCCTCACCGGCGCAGGCACGGGCCAGCAGGGTCTTACCGGTACCCGGAGGGCCCACCAGCAGAACGCCGTGGGGGATGCGGGCACCCAGCGTGTTGAACTTGTCGGGGCTCTTGAGGAACTCCACGACCTCCTTCAGCTCTTCCTTTTCCTCGTCCTCACCGGCAACGTCGGCAAAGGTCGCGGTCTTTTTGTTCTCGTGCTCGTCCTTCACCTTGGCCTTGCCCACGTTCATAATACCGCCGCCGCCAGCGCCGCCGCGCATCATGGAGAAGAGCAGGAAGCCGGTGCAGCCCAGCATTCCCAGGTAGAACAGGATCTCCATCCAGGGGATGGACTCCTTCAGGGTGGTGTAATCGTACTCCATGGGCGCGGTCGGGTTGGCTGCGTCGTAGGAATCGATATACTGCTGGACGTTCTCGATGAACACATAGGCGTAGGGCAGCTTGTAGCGCACCGTCACCGTGCCGTCATCGTTTCTGGTCGCCCCCACAGAAGAGGTGGAGGAGGAGAACATATTGCTCAGCAGACCGCCGGAGGCCTGTGTGGCAGCGGTGGCACCTGTGGTTTCGGGCAGCTCCTGCTTGCCCTCCTTCAGCGTCAGGGTGATGATGCTGGTGTTGCGGTCCAGCGTGAAGGCTGTGACCTGATTGCTCTCAAAGTAGTGCACCACAGTCGAGTAGCTCATGGTGGAGCCGCCGGCACTGCTGTCGCTGGTGCCCAGCACCGACCAGATCATCAGAACACCGGCCAGTGCCAGCGCCAGGATCAGGGGATTAAAGCGAGGTCGTTTCGGTTGCAAAAGGGATCAACTCCAGTTCTAATTCGTTTTTGTTATGCGTAGATTTCCGGTTTCAGCACACCCACATAGGGCAGGTTGCGGTATTTCTCATCGTAGTCCAGACCATAGCCCACCACAAACTCGTCCGGCACCTGGAAGCCCTCGTAATCGGGCTGGATGTCGGCCTTGCGGC
>ERZ1026876.1776-NODE-1776-length-10093-cov-3.467324_pt1 | contig 10093 bp, 11 predicted proteins | sample MGYA00380168_ERZ1026876 | MGnify/ENA primary metagenome ERZ1026876 (study PRJEB33269, sample SAMEA4719804) | human gut metagenome | biome: human-associated habitat; feature: organic feature; material: feces | place: Cameroon | collected 2013-10 ... | reverse complement strand
GATATGGTAAATTATACGCCGCTTTTTGCGGTAGAAGTTCAACTGCGTCTTTCCCCGTGCGGAGAGGCGTGGTAGTGAAGCGAATGAACGCACAGAGGAAAGGAAAGAACATGAAGAAACGGATCGTGGTCATGGGGCTTGCGGCGCTCCTGTCGGGGTGCGTCGCGGTACGGCAGAACGATGGCGGCGAATCGAATGTGCGACCGTACATCGTGAAGGACAAGATCCACGAGAAGTACGCGGTGGGGAAGGACAAGGTGGAATCCTCCGATGCGGTGAACTGCCTGTTCTGGTTCATCCGGTGGGGTTCCGACGCGACGCACATTGCCGACGTGGCCGACTGCAACCGGAACACGCTCATGGGGCGTGCCAAGAACGGGGCCTACGCGATTGCCTGCGACAAGGCGGGCTGCGATGTGATCGTCGGCACGAAGTACCGGATCACGGTGTGGAACTTCTTCCTCGTCTTCCAGCGCGTGAAGGCCGAGCTTTCGGGTTATCCGGCCACCCTGACCGGCGTGGAGGTCATGCCGGCGGACGCGAACACGCCGGTTGAATACTTTAAAAAGTAAACGCTGAAAGTTCGGGCCATCGTCTATTGTTTCGGCAATCAAATATTGTGAGCCACAAAGTTCACAAAGCCCTTGTGTCCTTTGCAATCTTTGTGGCAGAGAATCATCATATTTCATTGCCGCATCTATAAGATGGCAGATTGCTCAGGTAAAAAAGTTGGAGGATTTTGAAATGATGTCACTATGGAAGAAGTGCCTATTCGGTGTTTTGTCGATAGCGTTTTTTGTGGAGTGGTATAGCGTTAATCTTAAATGGGCTTTGATTGGTCTTGGTATTTGGAGTGTTGTCATTGTCGTGAAGATGGGGATGCCGACATCCATTCAGCTTGGATCAACGGCAAAGAAAATAAAGATGCAACTCACCTATTTTATAGTTCTACTGGCCGTTGCGGTGGTTTGTTGGAGATTGTTTGATCTTGTTTACATACCGATAACTATCGCATTAGGCGCTTTCTATCCGAAAAACTCCGATAACATGATTTGGTAAGGATTGTACAACGAGTATTCAGGATTTTTGGAAAATGACAACCAAAACCAACAAGAAAGAGAACAAAATGAAGAAATTAGTTTTGATGGCGTTACTGATAGCTACGTTCACCAATCTTCACGCGAATGAAGGTTGGTTGGCAATTCTTCCGCCCGAAAGCGTGACAAAGCAGACAATCCGCGAGGTAATGAATGAAAAGTATCGTACGACGATAGATGACGATGGTGATGTGTGCGTGGAGGCGGATAGTTTCAAGTTCTGGATCGAAATTGACCGGGAACGGAAATTTATAAAGCTTTATACAGCATTCTCGGAAGATTCTATGACTCCCGATGGTGTACGAGATTTATTGGGAACATTGAACCGGGAAAGAGTATTCGTAAAAGGATTCTTGGCGAAAACTAGAAATGGGGAATTAAGCATTGGACTAAACTACTTTATGGCCTATGATGGTGGATTGATTAAGAAGAACCTCTTGGAAAGTACACGTTGGTTTGTCAGCGTGGTGTCTTGGTGGCGTGACGAATGGATGAAACTTGAAAAGAAGAGGAACTGAAGCAATGGCCTCCCATTCGAGAACAGTGTTCTCGAATGGGAGGCCATTGGCACGAATCTTGTATGGCTGAAAGAGGCATGGAATATGAAAACGATGGGTTATACGCCCGATGTCAAACCTGGGCGGAAATGGTGCTGTACCTGCCAGTACTGGCACGGCGAACGGTGGTATGACGCACGAATGGGGCGTGTCCACTACGAATTGTCGTCATCACCAGATCCTTGTGCGATGAACTTTCGGCGTCCAGGTAGCTACGAAGCCTCGGCTTGCCGAGGCTATGTGAAGTGGTGTGAATTACCGTAACATGAAACCTCTTTGCTGCTTTCACTTGAACACCAAAGAAAAAGGTTGAAGAAGCTTGATAAAAAGAAAGAAATAGAAACTTTATCGACGAAATTGACACAATGAACAACCCAAAGGAATGATGAAAGGTATGAAACGTTTATTGTCTATAGTGTGTCCATTTGGTGTGGGTATTTACACATCTCTTAAACTACACATTAAAATGGTAGTGATGTGTATTATCATCATATCGATGGTAATTGCTGCTTACATTGTATTACAACAGGGGATAATAGATGATCCTGATCCTGTCGTGGTCGTGCCTTTGGATATGAAAAAATGAAAATGATTGGAGTCTCTGTCGTGAGAAATAAAGTTCGAGAAGCGGCGATAATGACACTTATGTTCATACTGGTTGGGTGTGGAAATGAATCACCACAACCTCCTGTATGCTTACGGTCGGATCTCGTACCCCTGAAAGTCGTGATGACGGATTATATCATTGATGGGGACGGAGATAAGTTGTTCAAGATAGAAGGTAGCGCGCAATTGATAGTCCCCCTTGCCAGCCATGAGCCAAGGCTTAATGGGCGTTGTTTTGAATATTTAGATTTACCACGGCCAGTAGTGGATACTTTGAGTACGAGAATAGACAGACAAGTACTTATTCTGAACGAACGAGGATTGTTTACATCGCAGAAAGCCGATAGTAAGAGAATCAATGAACTTCGTGCGGCGGCGGCGAAAGCGATGCAAGAATTGGCTGGAAGTGAGCTGCATGTTCAATGTGCCATGAAGAACGCGGCGGATGTACTTCGTAAGTTTTACGAAAAGTTTGATGGTTATACATGTACAATTCAATGGAGCTCAAAATGAACGGAGGTGTCTCTGTGAAACGATTAATGTTGCTTATTGTGATTACGTCTATGCTGAGTGGATGCGGAAGGGGGCCGAAGCATATGATTTCGGTAGACAAACTTGAGGCGATGGACAAGATTAATGTTTTGTATGTAGCCCTATCAGAGCCATATCGATTGGTAACAAAGAACGGGAAGACGTCGTTGTCCAGAATCGTCAGAGGTGGTGCATATTATCGGGTAGACCTATCAAAGATAAAGGTAAATAAGTCAAAAGTTGAGGCGGGGGAGCGCATTACGGTTGAATTACCTGAACCTTCAATTGAGGCATTTCCAGACCCGACTCGTTCCATAGAATTGAAACCGAAAACTAAGTGGTTTGTCAATGATACAGGGTTAAACCGGATTAGAGAGATGTATGATGCGACAGATAGAGAGAAAATCTATGCCGCTGCCAGTAAGCCTGAATACGTGAAGATGGCTAGAGAACAGACTGAGAAGATTCTTTGTGGAATGCTTTCGGGAGTTCATGTGACGTTCAAATGGAAAAACTGAGGTTTTATGTTTGAAGGGTAAGACATGAATCTGGTTGCTGAACCAAACGGCCTCTCGGCGTTCTTCTCGGTTTTGGCCGAGCGGGCGTACAAGGAAAACGACTTGTCGGACGTGACCTATGCCCTCTTGGAAGCGAATGGGGCGTTTCGTCAGTTCTTTTTGGACTTTTTCTTCCAGCATGAAGGGCTTGTGGGAGAGAAGGTTGTCATTGAGCGTGAACACGTCCTAGGAGATAGCCGTCCGGATTTCTGGATTCGGAGTGGAAATGAGGTGTACCTCGTTGAGATCAAGATTTGGGATGGAGGGCATCACTTTGAGCAGTACCATGATATTCTGAAGAAAGAAGGTTCACGAGACGGAAGGTGGGCACGGCTAGGGTACATCGCGAATTACTCGTTATGTGATGTGAATGTCTGCGAAGACGGTATGAGTCGAAAGGCTTCGGAACTCGGTTGCGGGCTGCATACGTGGGAGGAATTTGCAAAGCGATTGGAGTCGGATGGTTGCTCTGGCGATCCGCTTGTGCGAGGCTATCTCGACTACCTGAAGCGTGTTTGCCCTTATGACGATTTTAATTGGCGGACATGGTCGAAGGACTTGAACGACTTCAACTTTGTGAAACGTTTCTACGATGGTTTGGAGTCTGCTATCTGTTTGGCGCGTTGCAAGCTCTACGGATCTTCGCGTCTGGCCTTTGATCGGATGCGCTTGGGTCAGTTCTTTGAGTGGTCGTACAACGGAAGACCCGTCTGGGGGTGGCTGGGCGCGTACTACACGAACAACGGGGCGGAACTGTGTGTCGAGTTCGAAGACCGTGAAGGGTGGGGGCGTTCGGTCTGCGAAACCGTCCGCCAGCGACAACCTTCAGCGGTCAAGAATGGCGTCTTGCGCTTCTATTACGGGGAACAGGCCCCCCTTGACAAGGCCGTGTCGGGTTTCTTTCAGGAAGTCTTGGCGAAAATCAAAAGAGGTGTAAGCGGATTGGGAACCACTACCGAAAACCGGACGCACGAGAAACGTCTTTTGGCCATGAAAGCCTTTCCGATGCTGCTTGATTCGTTGTTCCGCGAGATGAAGGATCTGTTCCGCGCCAAGGACGGTCCACTCGGCGCCTACGATTTCGTGCCGTCCGATGCACGAGGCCGGGTAAAGCCGTCGGAACTCTGCGGACGCTACTTTGAGTTGATTCCGGAGGACAAGGATGATCAACCGCTCGAACGAGAGGCAGGTAAACTTCGTGGTTGGATGGGTGTCTTGTATTCCGACAACTGTAAGTACGTGAATGACGGGGTGTCGGGTTCAAACGGGCCTGTTGTGGGGAAGGGCGCGAAACCAGTGTTCATGGTTGAACTCTGGGGGCGGTGTTTGACGTGTGCCGAGGTCAGTGGTTGGCGGAAGAATTCCTGGGGAGCGTTGTGCTGGACGTTTAAAGACATACCAACCGCGGTGGAAATCCGGGATGTATTTGCGGGGCTTCTTAAGCCAGAGTGAGTAGTCTGGTATCAGCCTAAAGAAAGGATTCTGAGATGAACAGATTGTGTCTTGTCTGCATGTGTGCAGTGATGGCCGGTACGTTCCTTGTTCCGGGTGTTGGGGCTGAAGGAGGTGACTTCCAAAGGGATTTTGCAGAGGAAATGAGGTTGCGCGGCTGTTACCCCGTAACGGAGACGGGGCAAAGATGGGAGGATCTGGGAACGGGAGGGCCGGTTTCGTTCTCGATTAAATATGACAACGATGGTTATTCCCTTGACTACGAAGCGCAGAATGTCAGCACGGGGAAGGTCATAACGGTCTGTATCTACGACAGGTACGGATTTAAGTTGGGGGAGGGAGAGTTTGGCGTGGATGGACGTTGGGGAAGCGAAGTGGTGGAACGATCGCAAAGCGAAATTTCATCCGACCAGACGTACCACGCGGTTGCAGCGTCACAGCATCTCAGTACGACGTTGAATGGTGGGCAATCCACATTTACTTCGGCAGGGTACGTTTATCACACGGTAAGTGCCAGTACGCCAAGTCGGTACACATCATATTCAGTCTGGAAGGCACAGGATTGCCGTGGAACGATTTCACTCGGGGCCGTTGAGAAAAACTATAGAGGTGAAATCCGAAAGCCCTGCTTTTATAGTTTCCGCATACGGGAGCCTTCCATCGTACACAAGGCCAAGAACTGGATTCAATGGTTCCTGGATTGACGGAATCCAATAATGGATTGGAACCCTCGCATTTATATAAATGCGAGGGTAGTGGATTGGAAACAGGAAAAAAAGGCATCGGTAAACGACGATGGCATTGATGCGTTTCAAAATCTGAACGGCTTGTCAAAATCTGACGGGTGGCATCGGGTGTAAAGGGCTGTACCTCCGGTCGGTTAACACAGCGTACGCGGAGGTACGAAGCTACGGGAGGGGCGCAACTTGTTGCGACCGGGCACCACACGACGACTCCGCGCGCGATGTACCCGCACCGCCCCGGCGCGGGGCGCACGGAAGGGGCACATTCCTGCGTGGTTGCATTCAGCCGGATTTACCTATGGCATGGGATTTGCTTACGAGATCGTATGAAGAGAGAGCAATCGAAAAGGAAAGGGAGAAAAGAACATGGAAACGAAAGTAACGAAAAAGAAAACCGAAAAGCCGGGAAAATTCCCCTGGGAGAGGCCGAATGGGAAACTGGTGGACGACTTCCGTCTCGTCACGTCCATAAACGAACTCATCTGGCGGAGTTTTGACAAAGAAAGTTTTGACAAAGAAAGAAAATGTGGCAAACTACCCGTTCTCAATCGCATCTCTCAGGCGGATACCGCTGTCTTCGAGACGGGGCAGACGGATTCAGAACGGATCGTTTTTGAGACGGCAGGACTCCTGCCTAAGTTTTGGTTGATGCCTCTCGACATGTATCGGCGTTGGATTCGTGTGTTATGCACGGATGTCGAGAGGGCCAAGCGCATGATCTTCAAGAAACCGATTCCGCATAGGGGACCAGAACAGGCTTATAAGAATGCTCGTCATATCTGGGAAATGGGTTTAAAGGCGGAACTGCTTTTCGTCGGCATGATGGACCAGTCCAAGGAGATGGCGCGCCCAGAATGCGGATGCTATGCAATCTTTCGAATCCCCGGGACAAACCGGTGCATTGTCGCGTGTCTCTATGGCGATGGGCATGCGAGAGGAGTATTCGACTGTGAGCATTTAAGTACGACCATGTGGAAACGTAATGAATCGGATGGTGGAGATGCGTAATGCGTACAAGGCAAGGCGTGAACTGAACTGGTCGTACATGATTGGCATGTTCGTCGAGGGATTTGCCGAGGTCGAACAGATGCACGAGCATCTGCGGGCGAAAGTCGACGGGCGCGTGTCTCCCCACGAGGACGGATTGTACTACCGTCCGAGGGGTTTCACGGAATTCACCTTTGAGGCGCAGCTCGAACATGCGTACCACCACTTGAATTGGGTGTGGGGCTGTCGGCATGCGACGCTCGCCCGCGCGGCGAAGTGTGCGTGGCGGGACTTCCGCAACTGGGAGAAGTTCCCGCTCGCGTTCCGCGAACTACTGCCGGACACGCCGAGGCGGGCCGTCGAGACACACTCCAAGACAGTTCTCCATTTTGAGTCGATCCTGCTGGGGCTCGACGAGGCCATTCGCGTCGGTGACGAAATCTACCTCGGCCTGTGCGCACACTTTGACGCGAAGACGTGTCCGTGCCCGATACGCTGGGATCAGCGCGCGGAGAAGGTGGCGTCGCTGACGGAAAGGCGGTTGACGGATCTGCTCCGTCGGCTTCTCGGTGCCCTGAACTTCTCCTGGAACGTGCGTAGGATCCCGGTTGAGCGCGTCCGCGCGCTTTCGGCAAGGGCGCGGCAGCGTCGCCGTTGCTATCCGGCCGAGTTCCCGAAGTATCTGACGAAACGGCATTGCCGTCGCCGTTTGCCTGTACATGCCAGTCTACTCCCTTCTCCTTATACCGCGCGGGCGACACAGGTACAGCGCGCACGGAGCCGTCGTGGGATTCCCGGTCGCAACAAGTTGTGACCCGTAGGAAGCCCGGCCCGGTCGCGCAGGAGCGCGCCCCTCCCGTTCGTCCCGCGCCGAGGGCGGTGCGGGTACTTCGCGCGCCGGGCCGAGCTAAAACCTAAAACCTAGAACCTCAAACCTAATAAAGGCATTTTAGGGGGTCACAAGCCGCCCTCTTTTTGCTATCATATCCAGACAAGTTCAGGAGATTCTGCATCATGTCTGATTGCTGCGTTTTTGCGGGCCAAGGGGCCCAGGTGCCCGGAATGGGCAGGGATTTCGCCGAGGCGGACGCCACGGCGATGGAACTTTTCGACAAGGCGAACGCCGTCCTCGGCTTCGACCTGAAGAAGATCTGCTTCGAGGGTCCCGCCGAGGCGCTGACGAAGTCCAACGTCTGCCAGCCCGCCATCTTCGTGACGAGCTACGCCGCCTACCTCGCGCTCCAGAAGAGGCGCGCGACGCCGTTCGCGGCGGCGGCCGGCCTCTCGCTCGGCGAGTGGGGCGCGCTCTGCGCGGCGGGCGTCCTCGACTTCGACGCGACGCTGACGGTGCTGGAGGCGCGCGGCCGTTTCATGCAGGAGGCGTGCGAGGCCACGCCGAGCGGCATGATCGCCATCGTGGGCGCCTCGCCCGCGCAGCTGGACGAGCTGTGCGCGAAGACGGGCTGCACGCCCGCGAACATCAACTCGGCGGCGCAGGTCGTCCTCTCCGGCGACAAGGCGCAGATCGCGGCGGCTGCCGCGACGGCGAAGGAGCTTGGCATCAAGCGCGCGATTCCGCTCGCGACGGCGGGGGCGTTCCACTCGAAGTTCATGCAGCCGGCGCGCGAGAAGCTCGCGCCCGTCCTCGACGGTATCACGTTCCACGCACCGAAGATCCCCGTGATCTCGAACGTGACGGGCAGGGTCCATTCCTCCGATCCCGCCGAGATCAAGGACGTGATGCTCCGCCAGGTCACCGAAACGACGCGGTGGGCGGACGACATCGCGGCGGCGAAGGAGCTGGGCTGCACGCGGTTCATCGAGTTCGGTCCGGGCAAGGTGCTGTCGGGCCTCATCAAGAAGATCGACGCCGCGCTCACGACGCTCAACGTCTCCGATCTGGCGACGCTGGACGCAACCGTGTCCGCACTGTAAGGTCATTTAAGGAATAGGAGTTGGAAATGGGTAATCTGGACGGCAAGGTCGCCATCGTCACCGGTGCGGGGCGTGGCATTGGCCAGCAGATCGCGAAGAAGCTCGCCGAGGCGGGCGCCAAGGTCGCGGTGGTGGATCTCCAGGCGGATTGGTGCCGGGAGACCGTCGATCTCGTCGAGGCGGCCGGTTCGACAGCCCTCGCGCTCGGCTGCAACGTGGCGGAGAGCGCCGAGGTCGATGCGTGCGTGAAGCGCGTCATCGAGGCGTTCGGCACCGTGGACATCCTCGTGAACAACGCGGGCATCACGAAGGACGGCCTTCTCATGCGCATGAGCGATGCGGACTGGGACGCCGTGCTGAACGTCAACCTGAAGGGCACGTTCCTCTTCACGCGCGCCGTCGCGCGCCCGATGATGAAGAACAAGGACGCCGACGGCACGCAGCTCGGCGGCGTGATCATCAACCTCGCCTCCGTCGTCGGCATCATGGGCAACGCCGGCCAGGCGAACTACACGGCCTCGAAGGGCGGCGTAATCGCCCTCACGAAGACGACGGCCAAGGAACTCGGCTCCCGCAACGTGCGCTGCAACGCCGTCGCGCCCGGCTTCATCCAGTCCAAGATGACGGACGTGCTGCCGGACGACGTGAAGAAGGCGTACATGGACACGATTCCGCTGAAGCGCTTCGGCACGGCCGAGGACATCGCCAAGTGCGTCGCGTTCCTCGCCGGTCCCGACGCCGCCTACATCACCGGGCAGATCATTTCCGTCAACGGCGGCATGATTGGCTGATTTCGCAGTTCTTTTGCAGATATGGGAAAATTCGGGCGAGCGGGCATTTGCCCCCTTGCATGAATCACTCAGTTTTAGTACACTAACTGTTGTTCCAACCATAAGGAGAAAACAAATGGCAGGTAAGCTTGAAGATCGCGTGAAAGAGATTATCGTTGACCAGCTCGGCGTCAATGCGGAGCAGGTCAATCTGGAGGCGTCGTTCATCGACGATCTGGGCGCGGACTCGCTCGACTCCGTCGAGCTCATCATGGCTTTTGAGGAAGAATTTGGCGCGGCGATTCCCGAGGAGGATGCCGAGAAGCTCACGCACGTGGGCAAGGTCATCGAATACCTCAAGAGCAAGGGTTACGGCGACGACGGTTCGGCGCCGGCCAAGTAAGGAAACGGACCATCCGTTCAGGAAGAGAAGGGACAGGCCCGCGGCTTGCCCCTTCTCTTTGTTTAGGATGAAGAACGAACGCCCGAGCGAGGAACTGAACAGGCGGAACGCGGCTTTCGACAACAGGCTGCGTCCGGAGCAGTTCGCCGATTTCGTCGGCCAGCGGAAGATCCGCGACCGGCTGGAGCTTGCGGTCGAGGCCGCGAAGGACCGGGGGGAGACGCTGGACCACGTGCTGTTCTCGGGTCCGCCCGGTCTCGGCAAGACGACGCTCTCGTACATCCTCGGCGACGCGATGGGCGTCCACGTGAAGACGACGAGCGGGCCCGTCCTCACGAAGCCGGCGGACCTCGCCGGACTCCTGACCTCCCTGGAGGCGGGCGACATCGTCTTCATCGACGAGATCCACCGCATGGCGAAGACGGTGGAGGAATACCCCTACTCCGCGATGGAGG
>ERZ1026876.1769-NODE-1769-length-10128-cov-11.256627_pt1 | contig 10128 bp, 10 predicted proteins | sample MGYA00380168_ERZ1026876 | MGnify/ENA primary metagenome ERZ1026876 (study PRJEB33269, sample SAMEA4719804) | human gut metagenome | biome: human-associated habitat; feature: organic feature; material: feces | place: Cameroon | collected 2013-10 ... | reverse complement strand
TCCAGCGGATGGATCTCGGTATAGGTGCGCTCGTTGGACACGTTTTTCTGGATGAGCAGGTGGCAATCAGCCAATGCTGCGATCTGCGCCGTATGGGTGATGCACAAGATCTGATGCCCCTGCGCACTCTGACGCAGCACTTCGCCGATGCGTCCGGCTGCCTTGCCGGACACACCGCTGTCGATCTCATCATAGATCACGGTAGGCACAGCGTCCTTATCAGCCATTGCGTTCTTGATGGCAAGGGTGATACGGCTCAGCTCGCCGCCGGACGCGATTTTTGCCAGCGGCTTGGGCGCCTCGCCGGGGTTTGTTGAGATGTAAAATTCAACGCTATCCTGCCCATGGCTGGCAAGCGGACCGCGGGTATGGCGCAAAGTCATACGCACACCCGGCATATTCAAAAAATCCAGTGTGCCGGAAATGCGGGTATTCAACTCCTCAAAGGCCTTCAACCGGCTCTGGGTCAGCACCTCTGCCTTTTCCCGCGCTTTTGCGTAAAGGCGCAGCTTTTCCGCCTGCAATGCATCATGGCGCTGCTGGGAATGCTGGATGTTATCCAGTTCCTCCCGGGCCTTCTGCCCAAAAGTGATCACATCCTCCACCGTGCTGCCGTACTTGCGCTTCAGCCGGTACAAGAGATCCAGCCGCTGTTCTACTTCGTCCAACTCTGCATCGTTAGTGTCATAGCCATCCAGCCGCCCGATCAGGTCCGCAGCCACATCCTTGGCGTTGTAGTATAGATCCAGCAGCTGCCCGGCGGCGGCTGTAAGAGCAGGGTCCAACTGCGCAGCGGCATCCACCGCATTGGAGGCTTCCCCAAGCAGATCCACCGCGCCTGCGGCATCATCGCTGCCGGAAAGTAGCGCATAGCTTTGCGCCAGACGATCCCGGATTGCAGACGCATTGGACAGTACCTTCCGGCGGTTTTCCAGCGTCTGCTCTTCGCCGGCAGTCAGCCCGGCATCCTCGATTTCCTGCGCCTGATACTGCAACAGGTCGATCTTGCGCTGCTTTTCAGCTTCATCGGTAATCAGGGCATCCAACTCCCGCTTGACCCGCACCAGTTCCCGGTACAGGGCATAATACTCCTGAAAAACAGTGCGGTTCTGCGCGTAATCGTCCAGAATGCCCAGATGGTGCGCCGGGTTGAGCAGACCCACGGAATCGTGCTGACCGTTGATGTTGATCAACCCGCCGCACAGATCCCGCAGAACAGCTGCTGTAGCCGGCATTCCGTTGATGCGGCAGCTGCTCTTGCCCTCGGCGGTAATTTCGCGGCTGAGCAGCAGTGCCTCCGAGCGCTCGTAGCCGGATTGCTCCAGCTTGTCCAGCACCGCAGACGGCACCTGCTCAAAGGCAGCGCGGATCACCGCCTTTGCAGCCCCGGTACGCACCAAGTCCTTAGAAGTGCGGTTGCCAAGGATCGCATTGATGGAATCGATCAGGATGGATTTGCCCGCACCGGTCTCGCCGGTCAGCACATTCAGCCCCGGTTCAAAGTGCACCTCTGCCTTCTGGATTACGGCAACATTTTCAATTTGCAGGCTGCTCAGCATGGCTTCGTTCTCCTACCGTCATCTCTGCCCCACATAGCGGGTCAGCTCCGAACAAATGGTCTTGGCATCGCGCTCCGAGCGCGCAACAATTAAAAAGGTGTCATCACCGGAAAGGGTGCCGACAACATTTTTCCACTGCAAAGCGTCAAAAACCTCGCAGGCGGCATTTGCCATACCGGAATAGCATTTTACCAGCACAACATGCCCGGCATAGTCCACCTCCAGAACAGATTCATGGAAGATGGTCTCAAAGCGCCCTTGGGTTTTGGGGTTGAAGCTTTCGTTCCGGCTGGAAACATAGCGGTAGCCCTCAGTGGTGGCTGCCTTTACAAGGCACAGCTCCCGGATATCGCGGGAAACGGTGGCCTGCGTTACCTCAAAGCCTTCGTTCCGCAGGTGCTCCAGCAGCACCTCCTGTCGGCTGATGGGATGCTCCTGCACAAGACGCAGGATCGTCTGCAGGCGTTCCGCTTTCGTTTTTGTATCTTCTTTGCGGCTGCGTGCCATCTTAAAAATCGCCTCCCATGTTATCGTCTTTTGCGCAGTTTCTGATCAATGGCCTGAAACTGGTCTGCCCGCCCAAAGGTGATAAGCTTGACGTTCTGATCGGACAGGCGGATCTCTGCGGTGGCACCCGCCTTGAGGGGGTAACCGATACCGCCGTCACAACTGATAAACACTTCATCGTCTGCTACCTGCCCCACACAGACGTTCAGCTTGCGTTCCTGCGCAAACACCATGGCCGGGCTGGCCAGACTGTGGGGACAGATGGGGGTCACCACGACGCCCTTGGTCTGAGAATCCAGAATCGGGCCGCCGGCTGCCAGCGAATAGGCCGTAGAGCCGGTGGGGGTCGCCACGATAACGCCATCGCCCCGGTAGTGCTCTACCAGAATATCATCGCAGTAAATGCTGAAATCAATGGCCTGCTGCAAACGTCCCTTAGTCACTACCACATCATTCAGTGCGTGACCCTCCCAGCCGTCCTGACCAAGCACCCGGGCATATAAAAGCATCCGGTTGTCCAGCTGAAAATCGCCCCGTGCCACAGCAGCCAATTTCATTTCCATTTCGCTGATCTCGCAGGTGGCCAGAAAGCCGCAACGCCCCAGATTGATGCCGAGGATCGGTTTTGCATACCGGAGCGAAAGACTCGCTTCGTGCAGGATGGTGCCGTCCCCGCCGATGGTCAGGATCACGTCCGTGCGCTCCAGACACTGCTCCAGCGGCAGGTAAATGACCCCTGCCGTGCTGCAGCTTTCCCGCAGAGTATCACGCATCAGCACAGCTGCGCCGTGGGTCAACAGGATCTGCGCCGCACGAAGTGCGATCTCGCTTGCAGAGGTCTTGCCCGGGTTGGGCGAAATGTAGATCGTCATACCGGCTTCTCCTTTGCTGGCAGCTGAGGCTCAGCGATCCAGCGTAGTGTGGCTTGCAGCTACCACCTGTGTGGCGGCTTCGTCATCCAGCACTGCGGGCTGGTCGCTCTTCTGCACAAACATCAGGTACTCGATATTTCCCTCCGGTCCCTTGACCGGGCTGTAATCCAGTCCGCGCACCTCAAAGCCGTTTTCCGCAGCATAAGACATAGCGTTGTGCAGTACCTCACGGTGCACGGCAGGGTCACGTACCACACCATTTTTGCCCACCTTTTCGCGACCTGCCTCGAACTGCGGCTTCACCAGACAGACGCCCATGGCGTCCGGGGTGGTGATGCGCTGCGCTACCGGGAAGATATGATGCAGAGAAATAAAGGAAACATCCACACTGAAGAATTCAATAGGCTCTGCCAGATCCTCCGGTGTGACATAGCGGATGTTCGTGCGCTCCATGTTCACCACGCGCGCATCCGTCCGCAGGCTCCACGCCAGCTGACCGTAGCCAACATCCACGGCATACACCTTCACGGCACCATTTTGCAGCATGCAGTCGGTAAAACCGCCGGTGGACGCACCGATGTCCATGCAGACCTTGCCGTTAGGGGTAAGCGGGAAGCACTTCATGGCCTTTTCCAGCTTTAAGCCACCGCGGCTGACATAGCCGATATCGTGACCGCGAACCTCGACCACAGCATCCTCTTTGATCATTTCGCCGGCCTTGTCCACCTTTTGCTGGTTGACAAAAACCACACCGGCCATAATAAGCGCCTTAGCGCGCTCCCGGCTCTGCACAAGACCGTTCTGCACAAGATATTGATCCAACCGAATTTTCACAGTTCGTTTTCTCCTTTCGAAAGGGCTGCCCGGACTGCCTGCACAATATCTTCAGCATCCAGACCGGTGCACTGTTTGATCTGAGGGACGATCGCATGCGGCAGGCAGGCTGTGCGGACAGCGCAATGCAAAAAGCGACCGTTCCAGCCCTTTTGCTGCAAAGCACAGGCCAGATGTTCACCGATCCCGCCGACAGCAACACACTCTTCTGCGAACAGCACAATTTTATATTTTGACGCAGTATCGACGAGTTTGTCTGTAAAGGGATACAGCTTTACAAGCTTCAGAACATCTGCATTCAACGATGCTTCGTTTAATTTGTCGGAAGCCTTCAGTAGATCTTCCAACTCATCTGCGTAGCTGATCAGAAGGATCTCCGCGTCAGGCGTCTGCTTCAAGAAATCGTAATCCTGCTTCGTGCAGGGATACTGCGCCAGCTTAGCACTCTCGCCGCCGCGAGGGTAACGGATGGCTCGAGGGCCGGAGACCGTATTCCGCAGCAAGTAGTGCAGCCAGTATTGCAGCTCCGCGTAGTTAGAGGGCGCATAGACCGGAATGCCGATCTGACTGAGGAAAGCAGCATCATAGATGCCCTGATGTGTCTCGCCATCTGCGGGAACAAAGCCTGCACGGTCGATGGCAAAGACCACATTTTCCTTTAAAAGATTGACATCATGGATGATCTGGTCATAGGAGCGCTGCAGGAATGTAGAATAGATGCACACCACCGGCAGCATTCCCTGACTGGCAAGACCTGCTGCAAAGGTGACCGCGTGCTGCTCTGCCATGCCCACATCAAAAAAGCGCTGCGGATGGCTGTGGGCAAAGAACTGCAGTCCGGTACCGTACTTCATAGCTGCGGTGATCGCACAGAGCTTTGTATTTTGTGTTCCCTCCTGTACCAGCAGCTTACCGAAAACCGTGGAGAAGGACTCCTTCGGCGCAACCTCCGGATCCGGCATTCCGTCCGGGTCAAAGGCAGATACACCGTGATAGTTTCCGGGATTCATTTCAGCCGGCTGATAGCCTTTGCCCTTTTTCGTTACAACATGCAAAAAGTGCGGACCCGGTCGCTTGTAGAGCGAGCGCAGGGTACGCTCCAATTCCTCCACATTGTGACCGTCCACCGGGCCGATGTACTCAAAGCCCATATCTTCAAACATGGTAGAGTGATACATGGCGCGGCGCACCAGCGTTTTAGCGCCGATCAGAGATTTTTTCATTGGTGTGCCGATCAATGGCACACCATCCAGAAAGCTGCGCACATTATCCTTGGCATCATAATAGGCCGTGGTCGTGCGCAGATGGGTCAGATACCGCGCCAGCGCGCCTACATTTTTGGAGATGGACATCTTGTTATCGTTCAGGATCACAAGCAGGTTGTCCAGCCCGCCGATATTGTTCATACCCTCGTACACCATACCGCCGGTAAAGGCTCCATCGCCGATCACCGCTACCACAAGACCGGGCTCATGCTTGATCTTTTTTGCCCATGCCATGCCAATGGCGAGCGAAAGCGCCGTATTGCCGTGTCCGGCAATAAAGGCATCGTGTACGCTTTCGTTAGGGTTTGGGAAACCGGAAATGCCATCCAGCTGCCGCAGATGGTCAAACTGCTTCCGGCGTCCCGTGAGCAGCTTGTGAGTGTAGCACTGATGCCCCACATCAAACACGATCTTATCCTTGGGCGTTTCCAGCACACGGTGCAGTGCCACGGTCAGCTCTACAGTGCCAAGATTAGAGGCCAGATGCCCACCGGTCTTAGAGATGTTCTCCAGCATAAAATGCCGTATCTCCGTGCAAAGCTTTTCCACCTGCTGTGCATTCAGCTTTTTAAGATCGCTGGGCTGATCGATTTTATCCAGCAACAACGATTCCATATTCACACGTCCTTTATGCGTTTATACTTGGGCGTTTCTGCCGCTTTTTACACGACCGGGAACAAAAAGCCCACCAAAGAACCAAGCAGCACGCCCGCCACGACCTGCAGCGGCGTATGACCGACCATTTCCTTCAGGTGCATATTCTGCAAAAAGGGAGCGTTTTTCTCACTTACGTCGATCCACTGGGCGATCATCTGGTTCAGCACCTTTGCCTGCTCGCCGGTCTCGTGCCGGACGCCCATAGCATCATGCATGGTGATGATTGCTACAACGCAGGCAACCGCAAAAATGGGTGAAGAGATCCCGGCGCTGCGTCCGGTAACAATAGCCATGGCACAGACAGTTGCACTGTGTGCGCTGGGCATACCGCCATCGCCCCACATCCGCTCTAACTGAAACTTGCCCAGCAGAACAAAGTTGATGATGGTCTTTAACACCTGCGCAATGAACCAGCTGAGGAGCGATGCGGTCAAAATTTGATTGACCGATAAGATGTTTTGAATAAACTGCATATCTGTAATCCTTTTTCTTTAGTTTTTGCGCACCAGAAGCTGCTGTGCCAACTGCTGCAAAAAATCCGCCTTTGCACCAAAATGCTGCTGCAAATCATTGCAGATCTGTTCGTTCAGCTTTTGCGCCAGCGCCATAGCACCGTCTGCTCCGTACAGGGTAACGAAGGTAGTCTTGCCGTTTTCGCTGTCACTGCCGATAGGCTTGCCCAGCTGCTCCGGGGTGCTGGTAACATCCAGTACGTCATCCACGATCTGGAACACCAGCCCCAGCCCGTATGCGTAGGAAGCCAGTATCTCGCACTGCTGCGGTGTTGCACACGCTGCGGCAGCGCCCATCTGGACGGCGGCGTTGATCAGCGCGCCGGTCTTGTTGCGATGGATAAGGCGCAGCTGCTCTTCAGTGGCAGCCAACGCCTCATATTTCAGATCCAGCTCCTGTCCGTAGACCATACCGCAGCTGCCTGCGCCTGCGCCCAGCGCACGGGCGGCTGCCACGCAGATCTGAGGCGCAGCGGGTGCGTTTGCGATTACCTCAAAGGCCTCGGTCAGCAGTACGTCACCTGCCAGCATCGCTGTTGACTCGCTGAAAGCCTTGTGGCAGGAAGGACGGCCCCGGCGCAGATCATCATTATCCATACAGGGCAGATCGTCATGGATCAGCGAATAGCAATGCAGCATCTCCACGGCTGCCGCAAACTGTGCAGCAGCCTGCATCTCGCCGCCCAGCATATCACAGACGCTGAGCGTCAAAATCGCGCGGATGCGCTTTCCGCCGCCCAGCAGACTATACCGGGCTGCTCTGCACACCTCCGATTCCTCAGGCAGAAAACGGGCACTGGCAGCATCCAGCGCAGCCGTAGCCTGCAGCAGATATTCCTGATATTGCGCCTTATATTCCATTATTCTTCCTCCTGCTCCTGCGGGGCTTCTACGGTCTCGGCGATCTTTGCGCTGATCTCCTCGATCTGCAGCGATGTTTTTTCCAGCGTCGCGTGGCAGTACTGCATCAGGGAGGCAGCTTCCGCATACAGCTTAACGGAATCTGTCAGCGAGGTATCCTCCTGCTGCATCTGTGCAAGGATCGCATTCAACCGATCCATTCCTTCTTCAAAGCTTTTGGGTGCTCTCATTGATCTCCTCCACAGTTTCCACACAGCATCGCGCCTGATATTGCCGGCTGCGCACGCAGATGGCCTGCTCCGGCTGCAGCTGCTCCACAGTGCAGACTTTTCCCTTTGCATCGGTCACAAGGGCATAGCCCCGGGCCAGCACACGGTATGGATCCAGCGATGCCGCCAGCGCAGCAGCGTGCTGCAGCTGCGCATTTTTTTCATTCATACGCGCTTTTTGCTGCGTTTGAATAGCCTGCTGCATCTGCTTCAGACAATTTGAATACTGCTGTAAGATTTTGTTCGGCGCGTTCTGTTCCAACAAAAAGTTGTATTGCTCCAGACCATTATAGCACAACGCAAGCCGTTTTTGTATATTTTTGTGAATATTTTCTTCAATATTTTCAAAAATGCGCTGCTGTTCCTCCCGATCCGGCACCGCAAGCTCTGCGGCAGCGGACGGTGTGGGAGCACGCTGGTCGGCTACAAAGTCCAGAATAGTGTAGTCGATCTCGTGTCCGATGGCACTGATCAGTGGCGTTTTGCAGCGAAATGCCGCCCGGGCGATCTCCTCAGCGTTGAACACCCACAGGTCTTCCCTGCTGCCGCCGCCCCGGGCTACGATGATCTCGTCCACCCGCCCGCTCTGATCCAGCGTGCGGATGGCTGCGGCGATCTGCCGAGCAGCCTCAAAGCCCTGCACCGTTACCGGGCACAGCAGCAGCCGGACGGACGGCCAGCGGCGGCTGATCACATTACGGATATCCTGCAGCGCCGCCCCGGTTTTGCTGGTGACGACACCGATGCATTTGGGGTATACTGGCAGCGGTTTTTTATGCTCTGGGTCGAACAGACCTTCCTTTTCCAGCCGGGCCTTCAGCTGCTCCAGTGCAAGCTGTGCTGCGCCCAGACCGTCCGGGAACATCTCGTTCACATAGATCTGAAACGCACCGTCCCGTTCGTAAAGGGTAGCACGGCAGCGCACCACCACCCGCATTCCATCCTCCGGGCGAAATGCCAGACGGCGGGCATCAGTGCGGAACATCACTGCTTTTACGCTGCAAGCTTCGTCCCGCAGAGAAAAATAGCAGTGCCCGCTGCGGGCGTTCTGCACAAAGTTTGCGATCTCACCCCGCAATGCCAGATCAAACAGACCATCGTTGACGTCCAGAAGCGTTTTGACATAGCGGTTCAGCTCTGATACCGAGATCACATCAGCCATAGACCGGCCTCCCGCGCAGCAAGAATAGATACGCCGATGGCGTTATCACTGGAATACTGTCCCGGCACAAAATAGACCTGCGGCAGACGCTGCTGCACCCATGTGCGGATGATATCGCTGCTCATTACGCCGCCGGCGCAGACCACCGGCAGGCCGGGGTATTCCTTCTGCGCAGCCTTCGTCATGCGGACAACGGTATCTGCCACACAGAGCAGACAGTATTTGCAGACGTACTCCGGTGCTTTTCCGACAGCCAGAAGGGCATTGCACTGGTTTTCCAGCCCGGAAAGGCTGCATTGCAGCCCCTTTACGCTGGACTTGGGTTTAATTTCCTCGGTGCACTGCGCGGCAAGGCGCGAGACCTCGGCGCCCGCGGGGAAGCCAAAGCCCAGCCGCACACCCACGCGGTCCACCGCCTGACCGGCGTACAGATCGGTACTGGTGCCAAGGGTGGTGATGGTACGCACCTGATCGCACAGCAAAAGATCCGTTGTACCGCCGGAAATGTGGAACAGCAGCACTTTCTGTGAGAACAGTGCCTCGCCCTTTGCTGCATACAGCGCTGCCGCCGCATGACCCTGCTGATGAGTGGTGTGGATCAGCGGAATGCCCCGCGCCGCTGCAAAAGCAGTTGCCGCGCTGACGCCAGCCAGAAAACAGGGCATATAGCTGCCCTCTACCGGGCGCGGTTTTTGCGAAACTCCTACGGCATCTATTTTTGTCAGGTCGAATTCTTGCGCCAGTTCCTGCAGCATCTCCGGCAGAGCTGCTGTGTGGTGGAACAGCGCATCGCTTTGCCGCAGACCAAGCTGACCGGCCTTTACCGGCAAAAAGCGCTTTTTTGCACAAACAACCTCCCCGGCTGTATCAAAAACTGCCAGAGAGGTTGCATAGTTGCTTGTATCGACCCCGAGCGTATAACGGCTCACTGTTCAGCCGACTCCGCGACGGCTTCATCACTCAGGCCGTGGTCGCGTGCCACAGCACCCAGCAGGCCATTCACAAACTGGTAGTCCTCGCCCGCGCCGTACTTCTTGGTCAGCTCCACAGCCTCATTGATGGCAACGCCGGGCTTGTTCTCGCCGCCAAACAGCATCTCGGCTACAGCCAGACGCAGCACGGTCAGGCTGACGCGGGGCAAACGCTCCATGGTCCAGTTGCGCAGGTGGGCACGGATCTCGTCATCCACCTCTGCGGAATGATCGTAGTAGGCGTTCAGCAGCAGACGGCTGAATGCATCCACAGGATGCTCTTCATCATTCTCAGCGTGGTTGGACAGTGCCTCTGCCAGAGGAATGTCACCAAAGGTCTGCGAAAATGCCAGCAAAAAGGCGTTTTCACGGGCTTCTCTACGGGGCAGAATGTTTTCCATAATGTTCCTTTCGCAATACAAACCCTCCCCGCCGGGCGTACCGGGAGGAGGATCGTTTCTGATATGATTTTTTGCAGAATTGTTACTGTACCTCGGTCTCAGCAAGGCCTGCAATGACCAGGTCTACACGGCTGACAGTCACATTGGTCATGTTCTGCACGGCAGACTTGACGTTCTCCTGTACCTTTTCAGCCACAGAGGGGATCCGTGCGCCGAACTGCATCATCAGGTGCAGGGTGATGCTGGCTGTGCCGTCCC
>ERZ1026876.1768-NODE-1768-length-10135-cov-7.709127_pt1 | contig 10135 bp, 8 predicted proteins | sample MGYA00380168_ERZ1026876 | MGnify/ENA primary metagenome ERZ1026876 (study PRJEB33269, sample SAMEA4719804) | human gut metagenome | biome: human-associated habitat; feature: organic feature; material: feces | place: Cameroon | collected 2013-10 ... | reverse complement strand
TATGCGCGTGGATCCCCATAGTTTGAACGAAGATTTAGCAATAAATCAAGTAAAAGCGATGGCTTATGAAGCGTGAATTTAGTAAAAGGGTGAGTAAGCCTACAAAACTGTAGCTTATAAACTTTTTATAGATCTAAAATAACGGTTGTCAAATCTTTCGACAGCTTTTTCTGTGTTTCCGAGCCATATTCAGCCTTTTAATTCCCAGCCAGTTCAAATTCAATGATGTGCTTTCCTATTTGCCGGTAGGTCTCGACAATTGTTTCATTGACCCTTGCAACGACAGTCTTCCTGCCGGACTCCAGGGGCTTTCCAATCTGAGCCAATAGAGAATTATAAAGAAGATCTGCTACTGCCATCAGCCCCTGATTCTTATCTGTTATATATCCCTCCAGCTTTGAGGTCACAAAGTGTGACCTCAATCTACTTTCTTTTCGTGAAGTCACAAATTGCGACTTCACGAAATATCGTTATCTCAAGTTTCCCAAACGAGGCGTAAAAAAAGCTCCTAGATTGCAAAATCACAGGAGCTTTAGTTTACGAGCGGGGCAATTTATTTTGCCACTTAAATTTGCGCGGTTTTAGGTAAAAATCTGCTTTTATGTAAAACCTATCAACAAACTTAACTTTAAATTTTTAGGCCACCGATTGCTAAAAGAAACTTTTATTTAGCAACAGGAGCTACCGCATCAGTTGGTACGGCGTTAAGCCAACCCATATGAATGAAGTAATCAGTCATTTCAGGGAGGAGGAACCAAGTGCAAATAAGGCCAACCACGGTAAGTACAATAGCGTAAGGGAGTGCCATTAAAAGCATTCTACCGTATGACAATCTGATGAGCGGAGCCAAAGCAGAAGTCAAGAGGAAGAGGAATGCAGCCTGACCGTTAGGGGTGGCAACAGAAGGTAAGTTAGTACCAGCGTTTACAGCAATAGCTAAGTGGTTAAAGTGTTCATGGGAAAGAAGCCCCTGATTAAAGGCTTCCTTGATATTAGAAATATATACAGAAGCTACGAACACGTTGTCAGACACAGATGACAAAATACCGTTAGCAATGAAGAGGATAGGTAATTGGTTTTCCTTATCAGCTTCAAATACGAGGTTGATAATTGGCTTAAAGAGGTCTAAGTCAATGATAACGGCTACGATGGTAAAGAATACGCATAAAAGGGCGGTAAATGGCAAGCTTTCGGTAAAGGCGTGGCCGATTTCACCTTCTTTGTTAACCCCGGTGAAGGTGGTAGCAAGGATGATTACAGAAAGACCAACTAAGCCTACAGCTGCAATGTGGAAAGCTAAGCCGCAGATTAACCAAATACAAATTAAAGCTTGGAAAGCTAAAGAGAGCTTGTCGTTGATAGTGAAAGTCGCGCTCTGCTTTTCGCTAGTTTCCTTAAGGATGTTGTAAACCTTAGTCGGAATCTTAACACCAAAGCCAAAGATGTGGAGTCTTTCTACCATGATACAAGTGGTTAAACCACAGATAAGCACAGGGATAGAAACAGGAGCTACACGGAGTGCAAATTCAGCAAAATGCCAACCCGCAACTTCACCAATGATGAGGTTTTGAGGTTCACCAACGATGGTGCAAACGCCACCTAAAGCGGTACCAACACCTGCGTGCATAAGAAGTGAACGGAGGAATGCACGGAAGTTGTCGAGGTCGCGACGGTCGTCATCTTGTATCATGGAGTTATCATTTAAAGGAGTAGTCTTAGTAGTGATAACCTGGTGGTAAACAGTGTAGAAGCCAGTGCATACCGCGATGATAACAGCGAGCACAGTCAACGCATCTAGGAACGCAGAGAGGAATGCTGCTAGTACGCAGAAGATCAAAGATAGAAGCCATTTTTGTTTAACCTTAACCAAGATTTGGGTGAAGGTTAAAAGCAGAAGCTGTCTTACAAAGTGGATACCTGCAACCATGAACATCAAAAGAAGGATTACTTCAAGGTTGTTGAGTATTTCGTGTTTTAAGTGCTCTGGAGTGGTCATGCCAAGAATAAGAGCTTCAATAGCTAAGAGACCACCTGGAATCAATGGATAGCATTTAAGAGCCATCGCCAAAGTGAAAATGAATTCACCAACCAAACACCAACCTGCAAGCATTGGGTTGATCTGCAACAGGATTGGATTTATAACCAAACAGGCCAGCATGGTCCATTTGTACCAGACCGGAGCATCGCCCATAAAGTTTTGGGCAATGGCAATGATCGGGGATTTGTGCGCAGTGACGGAGGTCATGTTACATCCTCAAATGAAAATTACGCTACCAAAGTAGCAACTTAAAAAACAATCTCACGTATTATAGATGTTTTATAAAAAAAAGCAGTAAATCGTGCATAAATTAATAAGAAGGGGTAAAAATGCTCCATAAGTTTCTGAAATTACATACATACTACGGGGTTTTTTGCATGTTTTAAAGTCAGTCTAACTATTTTTAAGGCTAAGTTGGGCTGAAGCTCCAAAAACTAAAACCTCAAACCCCAAAAAACAACTTTACAGCCATCACAGCGATTAAAACCATCAAAACTCACTTTCTCACCACCAAAGCCAACTTAAAAGCGTTCCTTAAGCTCTTTTAAAGCAATAAAGCGTAAAATTTGGCAAGACTAAGCCAAAGTAAGGCAATCAATCTTAAAGAAGATAATTTATAATGTCTTGTAGCTATGACTTGGTAGCTCAGCTTTGGTAGCTGTAGCTTTAGTAGTTTTGACTTTGGTAATCCATTTTGTTGCAACCAAGTTAAAAAAGCTAAGTTTAAAAAGTAAGGGATAATTTTGAGGGTGGGATGCGTTTTTCGTTTTTAATCGCTATGGCCGTAACTTTAGGGCATGCTGCAATTATAGGAGTGCTTATGTTATGGTTAAGCCCACGCTCCTTAGGCCACCAAGCGCAAGAAGTTAAGCTTATAAATGCCAGCCTCATGACAAAAGTTCCTGGAGGGCAGGGTAAGGCGCTGCCTAAAACTACAAACCACCCTTCAAGCGAAGCTGCCAAACAAGCTTCAAACGAAGCTTTAGAACCCAAAGCTCCAAATTTAGAAGCGCTTGACATTACCACAAGTGATAACACCACCTCAAATTCTGCTTCGTCACCTGTTTTAACCGCTACCAACCCTAAAGATATAATCCAACCGAGGGTTTTAGAGCCCAAGGCTGTTCCAACTCAAGTAGTTACAAAAGCTAAGAGCGCCAAAAGTTCTGCAAAAATTTTACCCATCCCTTCAAAAGTTGATAAAACCTCAAGTACGTCACCAAACAAAGAGATAGCGAAAGAAAAAAAATCATCCCAAGTTAAAACAACAGCTAAGGTTAAAGAAAAATCTGAAGGTAAAAAAAATTCCCAGGCTCAAATTGCTCCCAAAACTCAAGTTCAAACACAAACCCTGGCTAAAACTAAAATAAATGCTAAAACTAAAGTAATAAACGAGGCGCAAACGCTACCTGTAAAACCAAATCCTGCAGCTGTTTCTGTGGTTCAGGCTCCTCAAAACCTTGAAAGCCCAAAGACGACCAAAACTGCTAGTTCGGCCGAGATAACTAGTTCAGCTGAGGCCGCGCCAGCTTCAATAGATGCTGCTGGCTCAGGACCTCAAGGACCATTGCCGGAAGCTTTAGAAGGGGATTTAATTTTAAGTAGTAAAGGCCAATTGAGATATCCGCCACTATGCCAGCGCCGCGGGGTTAGTGGGCGCGTGTTGGTAGAACTTACCTTAGATGCAAAAGGAACTCCGGTTAAAGCTTTAGCTCTTACGGCGGTATCACGTTGTGAAGATTTTACGAAAGAAGCGCTTCGTTATGCCTTAAGCCGTAAATATACCTTGCCTCAAGGGCGATTCCCTAGGGGGGTACGTGTAAAGCTTGGAGTGAATTTTAAACTTCGTTAAAGCTAATCTAAAAATACTGGCTGAAATTTGGTTGAAGCTTGGTTGAAGACTAGTTAAAACTTCTGTTGAAGCTTGGTTAAAACTTAGTTGAGGCCAAGGATGGAGTTTGTGGTTGACAAGTTCTTGAAACTACGTCATACATTTACTTTGGATATATATGGTTGTATTGACAAAGTTTAGACCGATAGTTGATTATTGATAGATTTGCAAGGTTTACTAGATTAGTTTTGGTGATAGTTTACTTAGCAATAATGTACGTGGCGTAAGGTACTCGGTTTGGGGTACTTGCTTTTGGTTAGTACTTGGTTTTAGTTAAGTACTTACTTTTGGTAGTTAGCTTAATAATAGTTAATGGCGGCAAGCATTAGAGGCAGGAAATTTAAATGCAAAATAAATGCAAAGCGATTCTTGAAATTCTGAACAAGGTAATTCTCGATAAGAGTGACAAGCTAGAACTTGCTCTAACTTGTATTTTAGCGCGCGGGCATCTTTTAATTGAAGATTTGCCTGGTATGGGGAAAACTACCTTAGCTAAAGCTTTTTCTGAAGTTTTAGGGTTAGAATGTCGCCGTGTTCAGTTTACTGCCGATATGCTCCCAGGTGACTTAACAGGCTCCTCCATTTATAACGAAAAAACTAGAGAATTTGAGTTTCATCAAGGGCCTGTATTTACGAGCATGTTGTTAGCCGATGAAATTAACCGTGGTTCGCCACGCACTCAAAGTGCGCTCTTAGAAGTTATGGCGGAACACCAAGTTTCAGCCGATGCCGTAACGTATAAAATCCCAGAACCTTTTTTTGTGATTGCAACTCAAAACCCACTTGATCAAGCCGGGACTTTCCCGCTACCTGAATCTCAGTTAGACCGTTTTATGATGCGTCTTGAATTAGGTTTTCCGTCACGCACCGAAGAAATGCGAATTTTACGCGGGGAAAATGTGCGTGCTATTACGCAACCTGTGTTAGCGTCACCACAAGAACTCATCACCATGCAAAACGAAGCGACTGAAGTTTTTGCGTCAGAACCGGTACTTGAATACATCATGAACCTGTGTCTAGCCACCAGACAAGATCCGGCGATCCCAAATCCATTGTCACCGCGGGCGTCACAAGCTTTATTAGCAGCTTCTAAAGCTTTAGCTTATGTTGATGGGCGTGATTTTGTGACAGCTAATGACGTGCAACGAGTCTTTGCTGCCGTGGCTGAACACCGTATTAGAAAGGGCGTGATTAGCTTAGGCTCAAATCCATGCAGCACCAAGATTTTAAGTCAGGTCAATCCTTTATCTTAAGCTAGAACTAAGCTAAGGTTTAGGTTTAGCTAGCCTAAGCCTTGTAAACTTAAAAAGTTGAGGCTTAAAAAAGAGCAGTGGTACAGAGGTGGAATAACTAAAACCATGCAGTGTATCGATGAATGCACGATGCGAACTAGCATCCGTAATATCTACATTTTTCCGACTCGAGCCGGATGGCTCTTTTTGCTCGCCTTAGCTGTGATGTGGTTATTTGGCGTTAATTACGACAATAACCTTGTGCTTTTAACTGCGCTTTTTGGTGGGTCGGCCTTTATTTCCGCTTTATTTATAACGTGGTCTAATCTACGGGGGATTATAATTTTTCCGGAAGCAACTACGAGAGAAGTTAAAGCCGGAACCGGCGTGCCAGTATCGTTTACGATTGATACCGCTAACCGTAAGGTTTATGGCGTAAAAATTTGGTCCTCCTGCTCTGAAGCCACTACCCCAGTTGATTTGGCTCCTGGGGCCAGACTTAGTGTTATTTGCCAAGATGAAGGCCGTGGGATCTTTAGATTTCCTCGTTTTAAGGTTTATGCTGATTATCCATTAGGCTTAATGCGGGCTTCGTTTTATGTTGAAGCTAAAGAGGTAGTTACGGTTTGGCCGAAGACGACATCATGTGAATTTTTACCACAAAAAGATTTACGTGACGTGCTGAATTTACGGCCTAAAGATCAAGCGGTTCCTAGTGCCTCTTTAGGTCGGGGCTCAGATGAAATTTCTGGGTTGCGCCAATATCGTGAAGGCGATCCATTAAATCTAGTAGATTGGAAACAACTAGCCCGTGGCCGTGGACTTATGGTGCGTGAATTTAGTCCTGATACGGCAACGAGTGTAGTGCTTACAGAAAACTCGGTTCGAGCTCAAGACTATGAAGATAAAATCAGCAAGCTTGCCTATGCGGTCGATACACTTGCCGCGTCAGGCGTACGGTTTGGGCTTGAGTTTGCCGGCTTAAATATTCTACCTAGTAGTGGCGAGAGTCAACGCGTCCGGATGCAAAAGGCTTTGGCGTTACTGCCTAAGGAGGAGCAATGATTTTATCGACTAGAGCTATGCTCCTAATGGGTTTGGTCTTTACGCTGGCCGTGTTATTTTTAGGGGCGCATTTATCATATTTAGCAGCGGCGGTCGCCATTGTCGCTGTAGGGCTTAGAATCTTATGGGCGTGGAATATAGTCCCACTTCCAGGCCGTAAATTAGTGCGGGCGTTGTCACTCGTAGGCTTTTTAACCGTCATTATCTTTAAATTTTGGGGCGGTTCTTGGGGCGATGCGGCCGTAAGTTTATTGGTTCTAGGGTGCGCTTTAAAGTTTTTAGAGTTACATAGTCCGCGTGATGCTTCCGTATTAGGGACGACTATCTTTTTTTTTAGCGTCGTGCCTTTTATCTTCCATTACGAAATTTATATGGCTCTTTATTTAGCAGTGATGCCTATACTTTGCTTTTGGTATTTTATGGCCATCAATGCGGTGCGTACATGGCGCCATGAGTTTAAAGTTTTACTGCGTATCGTATTACCAGCTTTGCCTTTAACCGTGCTAGTGTTTTTTGGAATGCCACGGCCAACGGGGCTTTGGTCGCTACCGCAGTCAGTAACGGCGCGTGAAGTCGATGTTTCAGGGGTTAGTGGAGAATTTAGCCCAGGCGACGTTTCAGAAGTAGTTAAATCTGGGGAACTGGCGGCACGCGTAATCTTTACAGGGCCGATCCCTAATATTCGCTATTTTAAAGCGGTTACTTATGAACGCAATATTGGGGGCAAATGGTACCAAAGCCAAGAAAGTGAGAATTTTCAGCGACGCCTAAGATACAGCTTTAAACCGGGCGATGAATATCCACGACCTCAAAGTCAAAGAGGGGCTCAAAAGTATCGCGTCATGGCAGAAGCTAGGGGTACGCCATTTATTCCTACCTTAGCTGGTAGCTATTCACCTGATCACGATGTTTTTTATCTAAATGGTGAGTACTATGTGGCGCGTGAACCTTTGCAAAGTCTTAAAGCGATAGATTTTGAGTATCCAAGTGTTGAAGCTGAGCGCGAACCAAGCGGGCGCTATCTACGCGAGCTCATGGGGATTTCCCGCCATGAAAATCCGCAAACTTGGCAACTCGTAACGGACCTTAAGAACCAAAATCCAGATGAAGAGTCTTTAGCTCGAGCCTTTATGGCCGTATTTGCCCAAGGGTATACCTACACTTTAACTCCGGGAAAATTTGGGGTAAACAGCACGGATGAACTCATCTTTACCAAAAAGCAGGGCTTTTGCGGTCATTACGCGCAAGCTTTAGCGGTAATGTTTAGAATGGCGCGCATTCCTGCACGCATTGTCGGGGGCTATGCCGGAGGCAAGGTCAACGGCAACTACGTTATTTTACGTGACTATGACGCCCATGCGTGGACGGAGGCTTATATTAATGGCCGGTGGGAACGCTTTGATGCCGTGCCACAGCTTACCTCTGGGCAGGTAGGAAGTGAGATTGAAGATATGCTACGCGCCGAATTTGAACCTAAGTTTAAGCTCACACAAATGCTTGCTTCTTGGTCTGAGTATCTTGATTACCACTGGAGTGTTTGGGTACTTAACTTCGACGAAACTTCGCGAGCCCAATTTTTTAAATCCGGTTTGGTGTTTATCGTCTTTGGTGGCGTGTTATTCTTAACGGGGGTGGTAATTTTATTGTGGTGGTGGCGTAGACGTCGCGCTTTACGCTTAGCGCCTGAAATTGAATTAGTTAATAAATTCTATCACGCAGCTGCCTTAAGTGGTCATGAGGTAAATTCGGGAGAAGAGCTTAAGAACTTTGTGGCGCGTTTAATCGCAACATATAAGCTCGAAGGGACAAATAGCGCGACCGCATGGCTTGAATTTGTGGCGCTTTTTGAAAAAATTCGCTATTCAAAGCATTCGGCTCGTGAACATGCATTATGGCGCCGTGAGTTAGTGACTAAGGCTAAGGCGGCAATTTTGGCGTGTAAGAGTTTGCCTAAAGAACCTACGGATGATTAAAGCTTATTAAAAGTTTAAAGTCGAGGGATGGTGAGTCCTTGGAGGGCTTAAATTTTTAAGTCCATAGGTCCATAGAGAGGAGAGGTGGTGTAAGCCTAGCTTTAACGCTAGCTTTAAACCTCGGGGCAAATTAGCGCTAAAATGCTTGTAAACTTACTACTAGCAACAATTTGCAGTCAACAACAACTTGTGGCAAACAACATGCGGTTAACAAAAAAATTGCTAGCAATTATGTAATGGCGCCAGCAGATATAAACTTTTAAGCTAATAATTCGTAGCGTATAGATGGACTTAGGAGTCATTTACGCCAAGCTATGCAAAAATTGCATCGGTATTTGTGACCTAAGATGGCGTGAGGGACGTAATTTAAATCATTTAGCGCGTAAGGTAGCAAAATTTTTTTTCCTCTTGTTTATAATTGATTATGTTCTCAATATGTTAGTATGAGTCTAAGGTTTGGTAGTTCGATGGTAGCAACTTGCCCGTGAGCATTGAGGGTATAATTGCTTTTTCAAAAGCTAACTTTATTGCAAGGCGTGAGTTTATCCTAATATTTGGTTTCGTTTTTTTACTAAAAGCTTTATTCAAAAGTGAACTTTTAGTGTAACGCAGGCTCATACTAATGGTTTTTAAAAAAGTGCATAAAGGAAATGAATTATGGAAATGATAAAGAAGTTTATTTTATCCTTTTGGATGCCTCATTCCAGAAAGTTTTGGGCGCTACTCCTTTTAGGGTTTGTGTTTTATGAAGCATGTGGGTTGTATTTTCAGTATGTGCTTAAACTAAATCCATGCATTGAATGTGTGTACGAACGCGCTTGCTTTATGTTTTTTGGGGTGGCGGCCCTAGTTGGTCTCATAGCTCCACGTTTTATGATTAATAGAATTTTAGCTGCTTTGATTTGGGCCGTGTCTTCAATCTGGGGGGTGATTATCGCCATCGAGCATCGAGGCTTTGAAATAAGTTACCAAACAAAGGATCCGTTTGCTGATACTTGTGGTTTCTTCGCTAACTTCCCAGCTTGGTTTAAGCTTGATGAATGGTTACCTCAAGTCTTTGCGCCAACTGGTATTTGTGGTGATGCTAGCTGGGAGTTCTTAGGTTATACCATGGTGCAGTGGATCGAGTTAATCTTTGTTTGTAACGTCGTGGTTGCCGTGCTCTTTGTGTTGCTTTCATTAGTGCCACAGAGTATTTATGTAAAGTGGTGCAGTGCAGCGCGCATTCCAGTCATGCTTTAAGCCGGCTCTTAATTAAGGCCAGACTCAATTAAGTTTGATGCTAATTTATTTAAAAACTCTCTATACAGATATAGGTCTCATTTGAGGCCTATATTTGTATATGGCATATGTCATAAGTCATGACGTTACGAAAGAAAAAAGAAGGAAAAAACGACATTTTCAGTTTGGCGAATTTCTACATTTTCAGTTTGGCACTAACAATAAAGCATTTCTTTCTTGTATCTGAGGTTAAACGACTTGTTCTAGAAACTAGTTTATACACTAATTGCAATTGTAGGTTGCGCCAAGCCAAATCGTCTCTAGCTGCATATCGATAAAGAGCAGTCTTTGATATTTTCTTATCACTAACTCAAGTTTCCCACATGGGAAACTTGAGCTTACTAGAGGAGGAATATTCCAGATCCCTTGATAATCTCAGATCTGACGGTAAGATCTCTAGATAAAGTAAGATCTGATAGGATAATGAGATAATGGTCACAGTAATCTATAAAAACAGAACTTAAAGTTTTAAATAACGAAAGTTAAAAGGATCATCTAATTCGAGATCGTCTACTCTGATAATCTCGGATCAACTTCATGATAACCTACAATTCGAAAAAATAACACTTTGGCTACCCAAAATCGCCACCTAAACACCCCAAAAAAACAACGTTAGATGAGGCTATAGCCACAGATATAGCCATAAATATTATTG
>ERZ1026876.1767-NODE-1767-length-10137-cov-10.866891_pt1 | contig 10137 bp, 22 predicted proteins | sample MGYA00380168_ERZ1026876 | MGnify/ENA primary metagenome ERZ1026876 (study PRJEB33269, sample SAMEA4719804) | human gut metagenome | biome: human-associated habitat; feature: organic feature; material: feces | place: Cameroon | collected 2013-10 ... | reverse complement strand
TTATAATAATTTCTACGAGCTGCTATACAGTAATTCCAAATACATCCAGCAATATCAATTTTGTTATCGAGAACTCTATTTTTCTTACTATTGTACAATTTATATTTATAAGTTTTGATTACTTTAATAAGAAATCACCTCCTTTTATAGATGTCTCTATAAACCTTCTTTGATAAAAAATTTATTCTCAATCATACATTATTACATCTCTTAGCCGATATTACTGGATATTAGCCATAGGCTTATCAATTAGTTTTTCGAGAACCATAACCATATCTGCCACTTTCATAGAAGATTTTGTATTCATATACTTCATCGCAACAACCGCAAGAACTGCACTGTCATAATCAAGATAACAACAAACAACTCCGCACATGACTGTTTTATCGGAGACATAGGGATAATAGTATTTATGTTTTCCATTTGTTTCTTCTACGATGTACATACCATCCCCAATTTTAGAGACGTCATAGTAACAACTATTATTAGGGTAGCGGTTCTTGAACAATTTAGCTACATCTGCACATTCTTCTTGTAATGCACTCCAATTTAGATAAGAGCCGTACACAGTACACTTTGTGGTAAAACTCTGTGTCTTTTCTGCAAATACGACCATATCAGGATAAGCTTCTTCCTCTTTATCAAGGTATTTCTTATCTGCAACAATCATTATAAGATTCCTCCGTAACAATCGACTCAATAATTTCAAGACTCATCTTTCCGCCATTATCTGCTGGGATATAAATACATTTGCCATAAGACTCCATATTAAATTCATTATCGCCATACCACATGGAATAATCAGGAGCGATACAAGGCATCTCATAATTTAACAGAAATCTGCCAGTATATTCTCCATATTTAATTTTGTCGCCAATATGGAGAAGAAATCCGTTCTTGTCCTGAATCTTCGTGATGTCTCCAATATGGAACTTTTTCTTTGGAGTTCTATGTTCACGTTTTGCCATATTCAATCCCCCATCATACCAAGGAGCTTTTTTACTGCGCTAACCATTGTATCGTCTGCACCATTAGAATACTTAATTGCAAGCCCATTGAGAAGAGCTTCATCATAGTTACTATATGAAACAAAGCCGCACTCTGGATTTGACTTTCCAACAATATGAGGAATATAATAGTTGCCATCTTCTCCGGGTTCTGTAACAATGTAAAAATCGTCCGAAAGCTTATTTGCGGTGTACCGAATTTTACACCCATTATTCTTGTAAAGCTTCACGATTTCATTAGTAGTAACCATATTAAAGTCTCCTTTATTTATTATTTGGTTTTCTTCTATAAGCATTATATCAAAAAGAGCTAGAGTTGTCAATACTCTAGCTCAAATTTCATTGTTAAATTTTACTCAACACTCAGACCAAAGCTCATAATACTGGCTATTACTAGCTTTCCACATCTCTTCAACAAATGTCTCTGCTTGTTCGATAGAATTAAAATCAAAGTCTATCCAAACAGGTTTATCTAGCTTACCCAGTTCTTCATTATCATTGTTAAAAGTCACGCTAGCTTTTACGCTAATTCCGTGGTCATGATAATACTTCATATAGTCATAAAATTGAAAGTCAATAAAGTATTTTTTACCCAAATCATCGTCAAAGCGTTTTTGATATGAATAATCAAATGTATCTATACGACTATTAGGAATCCACCTTTTATAGCCATGCTCTGTCAGTTTCTTTTCAAAATCAGAACAAGAATCTCGACTGTAAAATACCAATTTTATCCACCACCTATTTAACGTAGCTACGTTACTTTTCAATAACCAGAATTTGTCCAACAGTAATCCCACCAGTCACAGCTAGACTTTCCCACATCATCAAGTTTATTTTCTGCGTTCTCTAGCGATGTTTGATACAGCGCAATACTATATTCGAGGTCTTTAATTTTCTTCTGAGTTTCAGAAATCAAATTCGTATATTTTTCTACCTCAGACCGATAATACGGAATATAAAAGACTTCTTTATATCCAAGGTCTTTCAGAGCTTTAACGTAAGAATTTACATCGTATTCGGCAATATCTTTTGCGACAAGCTCATCTCCCGTTTTTGTTTTAACAGTACATTCTGGGACATTTGTGTATTTTTCGCTCTCATGTACAGTGTAATCTACACAAAACTCTTTAACCATCATTTTCACCATTTTTAATAATGTTATATTTTTCTCGCATTTCTTTTGCTTTGCCACAAGACATATTTCCTTCCGGGCAAGCGCCACAAACACAAGATGGGCCAGCGCTCTTGAACAGATGAGGCGCAACAGGATAAACTAGCTTTAGCATTTCTTCTGCAACTTCTCTAATTTCACGGCTGGCACGATTACAACAACGTAGATTAAAGAAATGATTTAGCTCACGAGCATTCATTGTGACAATCATACGAGTGCAACAAGCTTCTGGAAGCAAATAACGAGCGTCTTCTTGCGCTTTTTTCTTCGCAGGAGATTCTTTCATGCCTTCTGCAATATACTTCTTTGTCAGTTCTTCCTTTAGCTCATTATAGTTATTGAAAGAGTTTTTTACGGATTCTTCATACAGACGAATAGCAGAATAACCAGCGTCATAAATTTCCTTTGGAACAACATGGTCTGCATTATCCATGTCTACATAGCGCTGGCTTTGAACTGCCATACTTGCTAGGCGATGACGTGAAATCTGCGCAAGGAAACTACGAGAAACACCCTCAATACCAAAAGTAAATACCGCCATCTCTGTTGGGCTAGAATGACCGAGACTTGCCAGTTTATCAAGAAAACTTGAAACTTTTTCATCAGTTAAACCGTCCATTAGAGTTTCGATGTCTGACTTAGAGTAGCACAGTTTAGCAGCAGCGGCTACTGTCTTTTCAGGGTCTTTAGTATATGTTAGTAGCTTTACATTCATTAACTATTCTCCTTTTTAACAGGAATCCACTCTGTTACAGTTACAGTTTTTTCGTATGTATGTTTCTTCACTTCTTTCGGAGGATACGGAAAGCTATCATCTTGATATTCAGTTAGACCACGTTGCCAATCAATACCGAAGTATCTATCAGCAAGCTTGCAAACCGTATAGGTGCTCATAGTCCAGCGCCCTTGTTCAATATCTTCCTCAGAAATACTGTAATTGTATACCAGCTTAGAAAGTTCCTCGTCTGTTAAATTTTCTTCGTTATCAAGTTTGTATAGCGTTTCTTTTTCAAAATCAGTTACCATTTTTATTCTCCTTTTAATGAGAAATCATTACAAGATTCATAGAACTTACAAGATAGGTTACCCCATCAATAACAACTTGAACCTGTTCTCCCTCATAATCACGCCAGCTATCAAGTTTGCCCTCAACAATCGTGCCGTCCGGCATTTTAATCTGGGCATAATCATAAGAATAGGTCAGGTCAATCACCTGTCTATTACAACCGCAAAGAATAGACATTACAATTGTTACGAGAAAAACAGCGATACACTTTTTCATATCAAATCTCCATTTCTTTCCAAAAATCCAATGCTTTACCAATGATAAAAAGTTTTTCCGTTGAATAGCTTTTATCAGTTGATTTAATACTTCTACTAACTGATTTATGCCAAATTTCTACAAAATCATCTGGCATATTTTCTTCACTAACAATTACAATATTGTCACGAGAAAGCTCACGGCAGATATCGTAAAATCTATCGTAATCGAAATTTTTTGAAACACCGTATTGCTTTGTTCCTTTATATGGCGGGTCAAAATAAAACACAGCGTTTTTGAAAAGGTCTAGTCCGTCCCAAGCCCAATCATTAATATCAGAAACGAGAAAACTAATTCCGGTTAAATTTTTAGCCTGTTCCTCAAGATTTCTCTTGCATTCCTGATAATAGTCTCGATAGCGTTCTCCATTCTTTGTTTTTTCATATCCCGGCTTGGCATAACCACCGTCAAAGAAACGACCATTATATGACGCTAAGAAACCAACATTACCAACATACCAATCTGGATATGTCTGTTTGCTTGCGCCATTATAGAAATCTCGCGCCTTATCGTATTCTTCCTTTGAAACACTATCAGCAAGTGAACCATCAAGTGCAACATGGCTTAACAGAGCAATAAGATACTTGTTTGCATCAAAACCAACTCTACTAGAGCACTTAATCTTGTCAATAATGTTGCCTCCGCCGACCATAGGTTCATAGTATTCGGTAGCGCCAGATTTATCAATGAAAGATTGGATAATTGGAACGATATATTTTGCAATCCTAGATTTAGAACCCATATACTTCATTATTCGTCATCCTCATCCGTAAAATATTCTAGCACTTCATCAACCTCTTCTTGAGTTATCATGTCAAAAATATAACCATCAGAATTATGCCCCTCTGGCTCTATGTGGTCGCAAACTTTTCTATAATTGTAATTATTGTTATTTTGAATAAAATTCATCGCAATCTTAGCAGACTTGCTATCTTTATATGTCCCAAGATAGATACACACTTCGCCATTTTGAAAAAATGCCGTAACATTATATTTTGACGCACTATAATCGTACTCAAGTATAATATAATCACATTTTGAAATATTTACAATATTGTGACCGTCAAGACTACGAAATAGCATCATTCGTCATCCTCGTCATCGTCCTCATGTTCAAGTTCATAACTATCAATTTGACTTTGAATTTCGTCTTGCATTTCAGATTGTAAAGCACGGACATAATCGTCACCTAGAACCGCTCTAGCTTCATCAAGCAATTCATCTAGCGTATAATAGTAATGTGGAAATCCATCTTTATCATAAAAATATCCAACCATTTAATCACCTTCCTTCGTCCACCTGAAAGCCGCTTCTTTCCAGACATCAATACAGAAAGCAACAGCACGTTCGAGATATGAAGACTGGTTATATTCGGTATTAAGAATTACTCGCATTTCATTTGGAATAAACCCGTTGTGTTCAAAATCTTGTGTTAGATTAAAGTATTTCTTTAATTCATTATCCGAAAGCAGCTGAACCCATTCAGCACGTCCCATTTATATCACCTCTAAATATATTATAGCATAAACAGATTAAAATATCAATAACAGTCTGCAATATTTTTTAGAATATAAGCGATTACATCAACCGTCCAGCCATTACCAACGGCAGTATATCTTGCCGTATCAGAAACACCAGCGGTATAATTATCTGGCAATGTTTGCAATCTTTCGTATTCAACAGGGGTCAATTTCCTACATCTTCCGTTGATGTATACTTTCTTCTGTTGATAACCACCATGTACGCACGTTAAGGTTGGGCACTTGAAATTTTTACTATATACTCGCTTTAGCATCTCATGCGTATTTACATCTAATGTAGCAACAACGTGTTTATCTTCTCCATGAAAGTCATAGCCGCAATTATAGAAATATTTCTCATCAACAGAATTTTCAAGAATATCCTTCAATACATCACCGCAAATGTTAATTTCATTATTTAGTGGAATATTCGTCCAATAAAGTCTTGGTCTATTTTGAGCAGAAAAATTTTCACTATTGATATACACTGGTTCACATTTAAGACACTCTGAAATAATACGCTTGCTTTCTTCATTCATGGATGCAACATTTTCAAATAGAAAATATTTTGGGCAAGACTCTTTCAACGCTCTTGCAAACTCAAAAAATAATCTACTTTTGCCATCAAGATTAGTTCTGTTTGCGCCAGTGGTGATAGAAAGACTTTGGCACGGACTACCACCAATAATCAAATCAATTCCTTTGTATTTGGTGAAATCTTCTGTTATTACATCTCCACAATGAACAATGTTCGGATAGTTCTTTTTGCTAATCTTAATTGCATTCTGGTCAATTTCGTATGCGTAATAATTATCAATTTTTAGTCCAGCTCTTTCAGCCGCAACCATTCCGCAACTAATTCCATCAAAAAGACTCAAGACATCCATAAATATCTCCAATTTTCGTCAAATTGCACAACAAAAGTGCATAAATACATATAAATTTGCAACAATATTACATATATTTTGATGATAAAACTTAGTTTTTATTAGAGAGGCATCGTAACAAATTGCTTTGTTACATTATTGCGGGCAACAATAGAATTAGCATTTTCGTCAAACAAAACACTCCACTCAGGATGTAACCCAGAAACATATTTAACGGGTTCATCGCAATATAAAAGACATTGCAACATACTTTTAAAATCTGTCGCATTATTAAATACTTTTGTTTCCATAGTTAAGTCTCCTAAAATTAACATTTTATTCAAGATTCTTAAATGATTTAATCATCTCTTTGTATGTTTTTGAACAATCAGGACACAAATCTCCAATGTCACGCTCCCAAGTCCAGTTCTCTGGCTTTTCAAAATTCTGAATTTGAGTCCAACCACCATCCATTTCTTTTGTTCCGATGTAACGAACGAACGCTTCCGCTTTACATCTATCGCAAATATATTTCTTTCCAATTACGGTCATATTAAATTTCCTTTCTATAAGTATTATAGCAAAAGAAAACAGGATTGTCAAGCCCTGTTCTTAAATTTAACAAAAAAATTATAGAATTTTTAATACACGATTATATAGCCCATGAACATGGGCAACATCTTTATCCACATGATAGTGACCGTGGAACCAGTCTTTATAATCCACATTATGATTAATCTTTTCTAAATAATCAGTAAGAACGTCTGATTCATAGAACCCATAAGGGTCATAATAGGTCATAATACTTGTCGGAGCACAATGAGTTAGAATACAATCTACTTTATTGTTGTTCTTCTCAAGATTATCCAAACCGTGTTCCATCATTTTTACAGATGGAATCTCTTCTTTCCACCAAGAAATATGCTCTTTCCTGCACCATTTATCATGCGAAGTAGCGCCACCCATCACGAAGAATTTCTTACCTTGTAGGTTATAGATATCGCCATTATTAAGATAATAGATGCTATCTGCAATCTGACGAGCCTGACCACCATGAAAATCAATTAGACCGAAGTTATTGTAAAGAATATCATAGTTTTCATGCACTTTGCCCATATATTTCTATATGGAGTAGACTATATCTTCACCTCTAAAAGAGGGTTCGGTACTTCCGATGCCGTACCAATAGACACCGTACAAATTAGTCGTTTAACCTTCAATGCTTAATAAAGCAAAGCTCGGCACAGGATTGGCATATCATAAAGACTTAGCGTTCCCTGTTAGCACGTTCACAAATCGCCATTGTCCTGCGACTCCATAATATAATGTTGAACGTACACCGCTGGTTTGCGTCCACCGAATTTTTTTCAACCTGTCTCCAGATTGGGAAACCCATGAGAAATAAAAACGTCATACTTTCTTTTTAGGAAAAGGGTTGGGTTGTTTCCGTAAATCAAGGTAAAAAATTTCATTACATCTTTTTGGTCGTTTATGCTATTATACCAAGAACCAATACCTCTTTTATCGAAATAAAAGCTCTCAGAAAATCCATGCTCGTCACAAAACGAATCAATTATCTGCTTGATTTCTGGACATCCAGAATTGATTGAAAAGCTCAATCTGAGATGATTGTGATTTGATGGGACTTCCGACACACAACCATCGCCATCAAACAAGCCACGAATGAAATCATACTTGTTTTCGCATAAATCATATATCGCTTTTACGCCAGCTCTACCCTTCTTGAAGCAATTTGCATCGTATGGCAAGTCTTTACGATTCAGTGTAACGCGATAAAAATCCCTTTCCTTATTTGCGATTATGCGACTACGATGATAATGCTGCTTTCCAAACTCTTTTGCAATATCTTCAACAATTTGTTTATCAGACAACTCAAGAGTTAAAGAACAAGCATTGCCATATCTATCTTTGCTAACACATCCGTCAGCCGTAAGAAATCCCATCACATAATCAATTTTTGACATATACTCTCCTTAATTTCCAGCCACGCATAGTGTAGTCCACGGTTTTTCATTGTACCATTTTGTCCACCAACGTGTTTCGCCAGACCAATCCCAAGTAAAACCACAATCTCCGCAAATAATCACATAATCATTCTTTGTCAAATTTTTGCCCTCTGGAAAGAATGTAGAATTTAGTTTTGCAGAATCATGGTTTAGGTGAATATCACCTGTTACATAAATTGCCATTATAAATACCTCTCCACAATATAACTCAAATTACCAGTATAATGAATTTCCCTAATTCCCAAATCTCTAATTGCCTTACTACAAGCACCGCAAGGCTTACTCAATGCGATTTCACCCTTCTTAGTTTCTCTGTAAATATAAAACGTGACCTTGCTAAAATCAACATCCAAATCCTTAATCTTGTTAATACAGGCGATTTCTGCATGAGTACCATGTTTATTAGGAAGAATGGGATAACCACGGTATTTGTTATAGGATTCTTGTAGAGGGCTTGTCTTGGTAGTATTCCAACTAATTGCGATTACTTTATTTTTATAAACAGCGCAACACCCTAAGTGGAACGTAGGATAGTCGCTAAATTCACTGGCTTTCTTCGCAAAATCAAACCCTCTACTGTCGTTCATAGTCTTACAAAAACTCCTTCAAAATCTCATCGTCACAGTGGTCAAGAACTGAAACCTCTACAATCTCATACCCGGCTTCTTTAATTACGTCATCCATATTATCAGAATTTAACAGATGAGCTAGGTGTTGTGTTTTTAGCTGTTCATTCGCAACTTTATCTTCAAGTCTGTCTAATCTTCTAATTACAGCGTCTTTTGACTGCATTACTTTATCAACGGAACTGAAATATTTTAGCATATCTGAAAGCACCTTTTGTTCCTCCTGATGTGATTTAAGGATTGATTGCCTTGATTCATATTCACGAGATACTCTTTTGTAGCATTCGACATAAAGAAGTTTCTTCGCTTCTTTGATTCCGTCTTCATTGAAAATTCCAATATCTGGGTCTAAGAAGCTCTCGCCAGAATATTTTGTATCAATAATTGTGTAAAAAGACATATTTATTCACCTCACGCTTTCAAAATATCGTCTAATTCGTTTTGGAATTTAATGTCCCATTCAGTTGGGTCACTTGTCTTGTGTTTTAGCTTATCAAACGTTGGAACGTAAGACAAGAATATATCACCAGGTTCCAGCTTAATAGGCTTACTCCAATTATCATCAAAATCCAAAGAACTGATAACAAAATCAAATTCACTTTTAAATGTCAACTCATCCACTAACGTTCCAGCACTTAACGTGTTAAATAAAAATCTTAGATATTCAATAATATATTTATCAATAACGCAAAAATTTGTCTCTTCGTTTACTTCATGTTCAAAGCTCCAATAATATTCAAATCCTTTAGTGTTTTGTTGGATATCATTTGGAATAACTTTCCAACCGGCTAATCCATCAAAGTTAAACCCAATTTCAAACTTAACGCTTGCCATAATACACTTCCTCGATATCATTGTCAGAATAAAATTTAACAGAAGGATTACGCTTATGTTCCTTGAAATAATATGACTTGAAATATTTCATACTTTCGAGAAGATTAGAAGCGCCCATCATCAAGTCATCGTCATCTGTAAAATCCAGAATGTTATTTGCGTAACGTTCAATATTCTCAATACTCTTCAAATCCATAATTATTCTCCCTTAAACTCCTTTGCTAAAGCTCTGTCTCTTCTAGTTCTGTTCCTTGCTGCAACAAGGTGCTCATAACATAAGGAATGGTTCTCAAACGCTGGTCTATTGCACCAGATACACAGCCTATTACTTGCTTGCCGCTCCTTACGTTTCTGATACCGCTCTTTTCTTATTGCGATAACGTCTTTGTTTCCTTTTTCTTTATTATTGTATCTGTCTTGTCTCCATTTAAGACAATCATCGCAATATTTACGATTAGGGGCAACATGATTTCTGCCACACTTAACGCACAATCCATGTTCTCGTTTATAATCACGATTAGCTTTGTCTTTATCACGGCATTCTTGGCAGGTTAGGTATCCATCCGATACTTTATTTTTCCCGCAATGTGAGCACAACCCAAGACGTTTCCATTCTTCAATTTTCTCTTTTGTAGCCATATCGCATACCTCTTTTCGTTTTCTATTGGTATTATACCATGGTCTAAAAAGTCTGTCAAGACTTAAAATGAAATTTTTATCTAGTAATAATTACTATATATTTAATACTAGTATATATAATAT
>ERZ1026876.1762-NODE-1762-length-10166-cov-6.413312_pt1 | contig 10166 bp, 8 predicted proteins | sample MGYA00380168_ERZ1026876 | MGnify/ENA primary metagenome ERZ1026876 (study PRJEB33269, sample SAMEA4719804) | human gut metagenome | biome: human-associated habitat; feature: organic feature; material: feces | place: Cameroon | collected 2013-10 ... | reverse complement strand
AGAACCGCGGCTGCTTCGGCGGCTGCAACTTCTGCGCCATCCAGCTGCATCAGGGCCGACGGGTCACCAGCCGCAGCGCCGACAGCATCGTGGCCGAAGCAGAACGGATGACCCACGAGCCGGATTTCAAGGGCTACATCCACGACGTCGGCGGCCCCACCGCCAACTTCCGTTTCCCATCCTGCCGCGAGCAGATGCTGCGGGGTATGTGCAATGGCGGCAAGCACTGCCTCGCCCCCACCACCTGCTCCCACATGATCGTGGACCACAGCGATTACCTCAAGATTTTGCGCCGCGTCCGGGAGCTGCCCGGCGTCAAGAAGGTGTTCATCCGCAGCGGCATCCGCTTCGATTACCTGATGGCCGACCCCGATGACACCTTCTTCAAGGAGCTGGTGGAGTACCATGTCTCCGGCCAGCTGAAAGTCGCGCCGGAGCACTGCGCCCCCAATACCCTTGCCTACATGGGCAAGCCGCCGATCGAGACCTTCAACAAGTTCAAGGATAAGTTCTACGAGTTGAGCAGGAAGGCAGGCAAAAAGCAGTATCTCGTGCCGTACCTCATGTCCAGCCACCCGGGCAGCACCCTCAAGGATGCCGTCTATCTGGCCGAATACCTCTACAAGAACCATATGCGCCCCGAGCAGGTGCAGGATTTTTATCCTACGCCCGGCACCGTGAGCACCTGTATGTTCTACACCGGCCTCGACCCCTACACCCTGAAGCCGGTGTTCGTGGAAAAGACCGCGGAGGGCAAGGCACTTCAGCGCGCCCTGCTCCAGTATTATGAGCCCCGCAACGCCGAAAAGGTCATCAAGGCGCTGAAAATGACCCACCGCGAAGACCTCATCCCTCTGCTGGTTCCCGCCGAGGGCCGCATTGCGGTCCAGCGCTCGGCCCGCAGAGCCGAGGCCGCCGATGTGACCATCCACGGCGACGGCACCTACACCGTCCGGCCCAGAGGCAAGGGCGGCAAGCCGCAGAGCCGCTCCGCCGCCCCGGCGGGCCGCAGCGCGGCGGGCCGTCAGCCCAGCCCCGGCGCGCGTTTTGCGCCCCATTCGGCTCCTGCGCATAAACCGAAAAGTAATCAACAGAAAGAGAATACATCGTGGAAAACTTCAAAAAAGAAAAAGTGACCGCTAAAACGCTCATGAGCCGCCTCGCTGCGCTGGCGCTGGCCGCAGCCCTTGCGCTGGGCCTCGTGGGCTGCGATACCTCTTCCATCGTCCCGGGAGGCAGCGGTGACGTCATGCCAAACCCGGCAGCTTCTCAGACCGAAACGACGCCTTCCGACGGGCAGGACGCCGCCTTCCAGATGCACTTCATCGACGTGGGGCAGGCGCTGAGTGTGCTGGTGGAGTGCGACGGACAGTTTATGCTCTATGACGGCGGCAATGTGGACGACGGCAGTCTGGTGGTCTCCTACTTGCAGAGTCAGGGAGTCGAGCAGCTGGAATACGTCTTCTGCTCCCACGCCCACGAAGACCATGTGGGCGGTCTGGCCGCTGCGCTGGCCTACTTTCCGGCCTACCACGTCTACAGCCCCGTGACGGAAGCCTCCACCAAGTGCTTCAAGGATTTCGTCAAGTACACCCAGCAGCAGAACTTACAGGTGGAAGTCCCCACGGCAGGCACCCAGTGGGCGCTGGGCAGCGCCACCGTGACCATGCTTGGCCCGGTGGCGCAGTACAGCGACACCAACGATACCTCCATCGTCCTGCGCATCGACTACGGCGCCACCAGCTTCCTGCTCACCGGTGACATGGAGGCCGACGCCGAGCGCGACCTGGTGAACAGCGGCGCGAACCTCAAGGTGGATGTCTTACAGGTGGGCCACCACGGCTCCAGCACCTCCACCAGCTACGTTTTCCTGAACGCTGTCCTGCCCGAGATGGGCATCATCTCCTGCGGCGTCAACAACAAGTACGGCCACCCCCACGAGGAGACCCTGAGCATCCTGCGGGACGCCGGCGTGGACGTCTACCGCACCGACCTGCTGGGGACGATCACCGTTTCCAGTGACGGCCAGAACTACACGGTAGCTACCGAGCATTTCGCCACCGACGCTGAGCTGAATCCCACCGACCCGGCAGCGTCCAGCACGGCCCAGCAGGCGTACATCGGCAACGTGAACAGCAAAAAGTTCCACCTGCCCAGCTGCGCCAACCTCCCGGCGGAGAAGAACCAGATCCTCTTCTCCAGCTACGATGAAGCCGTGGCCGCAGGCTACAGCCCCTGCTCGAGCTGCATCAAGTAAAATTGGAGGCGGTAACATGAGTTATGGATGGGCGACCGTTTTTACAATGGCGGCATGGCTCGCTGGATACTTTCTGGATGAATTCGTCAGCTGGGACGACCCGATGGGTCTGCGTATCGTGCTTCCTGTCATCGTGATGGGATGCTGTATTATGAAGTTCATCAAGGACAATAACCAGCCGAAATAACGCAAAAGGCACCGTGCTTCTACTCGAAGCACGGTGCCTTTTGCGTTATCGAATCAAGAAAGCATCAGCGACCGCGTCCGGCTCCGCCGCCGTGGCTGCTGCCGCCGCCCATGCCGCCGAAGCCGCCGGAACGGCCACCGCCAAAGCTGCCGCCGCTGCGCCCGGCTCCGCCGAAACCGGAGCCGCCGCCCATGCCGCCAAAGCCGCTTCCACCGAAGCCGCCGCCATTGCGCGGAGGACGGGGGCCGCGGGGAGGACGAGGCCCACGGGGGCCTCTCGGGCCGCGAGGACCGCCGTAGAAACCACCGCCGGGGCCGAAGTCATCGTAAGGGCCGCGGGGAGGGCGCGGGCCTCTGCGGTGCCGTGCGCCGAACCAGCCAAACGGCCCCCAGAACCAGCCGAAGGAGTGACCGAGAGGTGTGATGAAGATAAAGAAAATTGCGATGAACAGGATGATATAAGCAAGCATGGAGAAAATGCCGCTGATAAAGCTTTCCCAGATGGAGTAGTGCTTCTGGGGCGGAACAGGCTCGACAGAGGGCCAGGTGGTCTGGGTGTCAGAGCCGTCGGAGTAGATGGTCCCGCCGCTCAGAGTGACCCCATACACCTGTGCAATGGTGTTTGCCACGTTGGTGGCGCAGGTGAGGACGGCTGCGTCGTAGTTCTTGGCGGCGAAATCGTCCTCCATGGTCTGCACGAGGGTGCCTGCCTGGTCGGCCAGCATGGTGCTGCGGAAGCCGTCGCCGTAGGTCAGATAGTAGTCGCCGTCGGCGTACTGGTCCGACTGCATCACCAGCAGGATGAGTACGCCGTTGTTCTTGCTGGAACTGCCGATGCCCCAGGTGTTGAAGGCTTCGGTGGCGTAGTCCTCGGTGGTGGCGCTGCCGGTGTAGTCCACGGTCAGTACGCCGATTTGTGCGCCGTCGCAGCTGGAAGAGAGCTGTGCGTTGATGGTCTCGAGCTCCGAGGTGGTGCTGTCGCTCAGCACACCGGCGTCGTCCACCACACACTTATCTTTCGGCAGGCTGGGCAGCTGGATGCTGGAGGCCGAAGCCGCCGGTGCCAGCGCCGTGATGCCGACAGTCACGACAAGAAGCAGTGCCGCGATGCGGCGGGAAAATGTTTTAATCGTCTTCATGCGAAAAGTTCCACCTCCTGTATGCCGAACAGCTTGCCCAGCACGCTGGCCGGGAAGCCGCCGACGTCTTTCTGGTAGCTCTGGACTGCATCGTTATAATGCAGGTTGCTGATGATGGTCTGCGCACTGTTGAACTGGCTGTACTGCCCCTGCACTGCGCCCATCTTCATGGGGTCTGCGGCCTGCTCCTGCAATTTGGCGTAGAGCTGGCCGATGGCTGTGCCAAGCGTCTCGTTCGACTGGTAGAGCATATGCATCCTGCCGCCGGTGTAAACACTCAGAGAGTCCGGTGCGTGAATTTTGCCATCGGACTGCACCGCCCCGAGGCAGGCGGAAAAAGAGTCCAGCGCAGCCTGTGCCGTCTGCACTTCGGTGCTGTCGGCACCCAGCGTGTTGGATGCTGTGGTGATGATGTTTGCAGCCGTGTTGAGCCGTGTGGTCAATTCCTCATTCAGGGTATAGCCGCTGTCTGCGGCTACGCCGGTGGTGAACCCGTTCTTCACCGTGTCGTACTTTGCCCGGAGCTTCGCCCCGCCAAAGCCGACAAAGCACCCCAGCATCACCACGATGCAAAGCGCCACGGCCACAGCCTGTTTGCCCAGCGCGGCTGGCAGGGCCTTTTCGAGGCCTGCCAGCTTCTGCTGGAAGGGCGTCAGCCGCACTTCCTCCTCGACGGGCGCTGCAGCGCGGTAGCTGGAAGCGTCAAAGCCGCCGGTGCTATTCTGTTGTCTGGAAAAATCTGCGTTTGCCATTTCAGCTCCGGATCTCCATCATCTTCTGTTTCAGCTCGTCTTCGATGCGGGTGAGCTCCTGCTCGGCGGCGGCACGCTTTGCGCGGCCCTCGCTCTGGATCTTGTTCAGCTCGTCCAGCGTCTCGATGAGGCTCTTGTTGGTCTGCTGCAGGGTCTCAATGTCCACGACACCCCGCTGAGACTCCTTGGCCGTCTCGATGGTACCCATCTTGAGGGCGTCGGCGTTCTTTTTCAGCAGTTCGTTGGTCATGTCGGTGACGGCACGCTCGGCCTGCATGGCCTGCTGGCTGTGGGCCAGACCCAGTGCCAGCACCATCTGGTTCTTCCACAGCGGGATGGTGTTGACGATGGTGGACTGTATCTTCTCGGCCATCATGGAGTTATTGTTCTGCAAAAGCCGAATCTGGGGACCCATCTGCAGGCTGATGGTGCGGGTCAGCTCAAGGTCGTAGAGTTTTTTCTCAAAGCGCTCGCACTGGTCGGCCAGATCGCGTGCGGCCTGTGCGTCCTCAGGCAGGCCGGAAGCCTTTGCCTTGTCCATCGCCTGTTGCAGCTCGTGGGCGCGGAAGTCGGCCAGCTTCTTCTTGCCCGCGAGGATATACATGCTCAGCTCTTTGAAATAGGCCATGTTCAGCTCATACATCTTGTCCAGCATCGCAATGTCCTTGAGCAGCTGCACCTGATGCTTTTCGAGAGCGGACTGAATGGTCTCGACGTTCGTTTCCGCTTTGCTGTACTTGGTCTTCATGTTGTCGAGCTGATTGCCTTTTTTCTTGAAGAAGCCCAGGATGCCCTTTTCCTCTTCGGCGGCGTCAAAGCTCTTCAGCTCTCCGATAAGGTCGGTGATCATGCCGCCCACCTCGCCGAGGTCTTTGGTGGACACTTTGGAAAGTGCCGCCTCGGAGAAGTCGCCGATCTTCTTCTGGCAGGCGGAGCCGTACTGCAGCACCTGCTGGCTGTTGGTGATGTCGATCTTCTGAGCGAAGGCGTCCACCATCGCCTGCTCCTCGGGGCTGAGCTTGACCTGTTCGGCCTCGGGGGCCGCAGCGGGTTCGGGCTGCTTTTCCTCGGCGGCAGGTGCTTCCACCGGGTCGAGGGTCAGGGTGGGGACAGCGGGTGCGTCTAAGTCAAAATTGAACGTATTATCAGCCATGAGAGATTCCTTCCTTTCCAAATCAGGCGGTTAGCCTAAGCCTTGTCCTTTGAGCATATTCTGCAATACCGTCAGATCCGCCGAGAGGTCCATGCTTTCAGCGGCATACAGTGCATCCAGCTGGTTTTCGAATGCAGTGGCGATGGAAGCCGCGTTCCGCTCCACCTCTGCCCGAATCGAAGCGGCATTTTCGCCCCGGACGCCCTGACGGGCGAGTTTTGCGTACTGCTCCAGCACGTTCACCGCGTCGGGCAGATAGTAGTTCGCAAAGCGGCGTATCTGCTTTGCCTTGGCGGGGCTGGCCTCCACCGTCTCCACGATGGAGCGGCCTGCCTTTTCCATCCGGGTCATGGCGGCGGAAAGCTCCGGGTCGGGCAGGGCCTCGTTCAGGGCGTGGAGGGCGTCCAGCTTCTGCTGGATGTCGGCCAGCATCTCGTCCACATCGCCGCTGCCGGTGTGGAAAGGCACTTCGTGCTCCACCACCCGGGGCGGGCAGACCTTCTTTGCCGCGCCGAACATCACGGCTGCGCCGCCCAGCGCGATCAGCAGCGCCCACAGCTTATATACCGGCAGCGCCGCGCACAGCACCGCGAACACCAGCGCTGCCGCATACCACGGCAGGACGCTGGGCTTTTGGGTGCGGATAACTTTGCTCATGCATTTTCTCCTTTCCCGAAGGGGCGCGCCGCCCCTTGTACTCTTCCATAATAAATCCTTTTATCCACAAAACGCAAGTGTTTCATGAATAATTTACAGGTTGGAAACGGTTATATAATCTTTGAGGGCCTCGCCCCAGACCTCCCGCAGGGTTTCGGGGCGGCAGGCGGCGTTGGCGGGGCTGGTGCTGGGGAGCTTCACCGCCGGGATGCCGGAGACCGGCAGCAGATATTTGGTATAAATGCGGTGGGCCGTCGCCCCGTTGCAGAACACTGCCTCAATGGGTGCTTTTGCCAGAAGGGATGCAATGTCGTTCGGCACCACGTCCCGGATGGAGGCGTCCGACGCGCCGGTGATGGTGCAACTTTCCAGCGTGTCCCACAGGGCGAGGCCATGGCGGAGGATGATACCTTTTTTGGCCTCGATGTCCTCCCGGGCGGGGACAGGCTCGCCGGTGAGGGCCGCCATCATGGGCCAGAAACGGTTCTGCGGGTGGCCGTAGTAGAAGGCCATCTCCCGGCTTTTGGGGCTGGGCCATGTGCCGAGGATGAGGGCGCGGCTGTTTTCAGAGTAAACGGGTGCGAAGCTCATCGTTCCATCGTCTCCCATGCAGAGCCGAAGCTGCGGTCGGAGGGCTCCGCCTTCGGGCCGTCGAACCACAGCTCTTCAATAAGGGCAGCAAGTCCGTCTTCCCGCACATCGCCGATGACGCGGTTAGCGGCGGCTTTGGCTTCGTCGGTGCCGTTGGACATGCAGCAGCCGAGGCCGGCTGCTTTCAGCATCCCAACATCGTTGGCGGAGTCGCCTGCCGCCACGGCCTCGGCGAGGGAGAGGCCCATCTTTTCGCAAAGGTCTGCGAGGCCCGCGCCCTTGTCCACCCCGCTCCGCACGATGTCGTAGAAGTGGGAGCCGTCGGGCAGCTGGCCGCCCGTCTGCATGAAGTGAAGGCCGAGGTGGCCGTACTTTTCGTTGAACCGCTCCAGCGCCCCCTCGGGGAAGAGGCAGAACGCCGCGTGGGGCATATCGATGAGGTGGCGGTCCTGGTCTTCGCCGTCCAGGCAGTCCAGACCGACGCTGTTTATCTGCTGGTAGTGCTTGTGGAGGATGTCATACTCGCAGTAAGCATAGTATGCATCCTTGAAGTTAAATTGCAGGGGGTAGTTGTAGTCCTCACAGAAATCCACCAGCGCGTACATCTCTTCGTTGGTCAAGGGATGCTCTGCTACGATGGTGCCGTTCTTGTCCACGACGCAGGCACCGTTGCAGGTGATGGCATAGTCGAACCGGATGCCGCCCAGCTGACCTTTCCGGTTGATGGCAGACCAGGCCCGGCCTGTGCTGAGCACGAATTTTCCCCCGGCGGCCTGAAGCTTCTTCACGGCCTTGACCATGGCCGGACGGGGCTGGCTCTCCCCAAAGGGGACGAGGGTGTTGTCGTAATCGCTTGCGAGAATTTTATATTGCATGGTGTTCTCCTTATATCTATATATAAGCTGAGTATATCACAAAATGGAGGCTTTGTCTCCAAAACAAAAAGCACCTGCACGCTTTTCCGAAGAAAAGATGCAGGTGTTTTGCAAATACTCAGGCGATGAAAGCCACCACGATTTGGATGCCCACGCCCACAGCGGCGCCGCAGGCCCAGGTCAGGCCGGTGATGAAGAGGTTCTGTTTCCAGGAGGGATTCACCCGCCACAGCACGGCGAGGCCCACGCCCGCGCCGGTGCAGAGGCCGGCCACGAGGCTCGAGAAGCGGAGTGCGCCCTCGACGTAGAGCTGGGTCATCAGGACGCTGGCGGCACAGTTGGGGACAAGGCCAACCAGTGCGGCCACCACCGGCTGGAAGAAGCCCATCCGGCCCAGCACCGAGGCGAAGACATCCTCGCCGACGCCCTCGACGATGAGGCCGAACACGAGGCTGAACACGAAGATAAAGACAAAAATCTCGAGGGTGTGGCGGAGCGCGGCCTTCCAGGTAGGCTGGGGGTGGCCCTCTTCGTCGCTGTGCTCCTCGTGGCAGTCCACCTCGTCGGCGTGGCCGGTGTAGCCGCCGCGCAGACTGCGGGGCAGAGCCTTGCGGAGGACGAAATCCAGCAGAAAGCCCACAAAGACAGCGTACACGATTTTAATGACCATCAGCAGGATCAGCTTATCCCAGTAGGCGGGCATGGACACCAGCAGGGGGATGGCCTCGTCGCTGGTGGCGAGATAGACAGCCATCAGCGTACCCAGCGTGATGACGCGGGAGGCGTAGAAGTTGGAGGCGATGGCCGAGAAGCCGCACTGCGGCACACAGCCCAGCACCGCGCCCGGCACTGCGCCCCAACGGCCGCCGCCCGCCAGCAGGGCCTCGATGCGCTCACCGTGGCGGGTCTCGACATATTCAATAAAGAGATAGGCTAAAAACAGGAAGGGGAGCATCTTGGCGGTGTCCACCAGAGTTTCGCTCAGTACATCCAGAAAAAGTTCCATTGTGATACCTCGTGACATTAATAATTAGTATATAAGGATTAAATTGATTTTTGGTCGGGTCAAGTTCTCTTTTGCGCGCCAAAAGAGAACCAGAAAAGCGCCCGCGATTGAGAGGCTCGGCGGTGGCGAAGCCATGAAAGCCCCAGTGGGGCTTTCAAGCCGACAGTCCGGTTTGCGAAGCAAATGCCGCGTGTTTAGCGCGGCAAGGACAGGGAGGCACGAACTAGGGGCTACTCGCCCCTAGTAACCCCGAAGGGGAAGTCGAAGTGGAAAAATGCTAGCCGCTTCGCTTAACGCATTTTTCTCACTTCTCCGATTTGCTGCTTCGCAGCAGAGGTTACTTCATTGCTATAAATTGCAAATAGGTTGCGTTTTGGGCGCAGGGAAGAGTATACACGGATTCTGCGTGAAATGCAAGACCAAAATGCAATCTTTTTGCATTTTTCTCAAAAGAATGACTCTTAAAAACTTTTTTGGAAGAAATTCGATTAAACCTATTGACAATGTGGGTATGAGAGAATATAATGCAGACAACAAAACCACACGCCTTGTAGGTAAGTGGGAATCTCGGAAAGGAGGGTACTCAAATGACGCTGATTTGGAAAAGTCTTCTGCACGCCAACTTCCGCTGTGGGCGAATGTACAGCGCCCGGGCTGAGAAACAAACTCTGAGCCATAGCTGTACGGTGCCCTCTATGCCGCGAATGTGCGAGCAAATGTGACGCCCGAGACAGACAAAAGGCTCTGAGCTGAGAACGATTTCTTTGCCCGGCAGACGAAAGGTGAAACTCCCCACGCTGCCGGGCATTTTTATGAGTAAAAATAATACTTTGAGTACAGATAGAGAGGAAAAATACTATGTCTAACTATAAATTTGAGACCCTGCAGCTTCACGTTGGCCAGGAGCAGGCCGATCCCGCTACCGATTCCCGTGCCGTGCCTATCTACCAGACCACTTCCTATGTCTTCCGCAACAGCCAGCACGCCGCTGACCGCTTTGGTCTGGCCGACGCCGGCAACATCTATGGCCGTCTGACCAACTCCACCCAGGACGTGTTCGAGAAGCGCATTGCCGCTCTGGAAGGCGGCGTGGCTGCTCTGGCTACTGCTTCCGGTGCAGCTGCCATCACCTACACCATCGAGGCACTGGCTCAGGCCGGCGACCACATCGTGGCTCAGAAGACCATCTACGGCGGCAGCTACAACCTGCTGGAGCACACCCTGACCCAGTTCGGCGTCACCACCACCTTTGTGGACGCTCACGATCTGGAAGAGGTCGAGAACGCGATCCAGCCCAACACCAAGGCTGTCTACCTCGAGACTCTGGGCAACCCCAACAGTGATATTCCTGATATTGACGCCATCGCAGCCATCGCTCACAAGCATGGCCTGCCGCTGGTCATTGATAATACCTTTGGCACTCCGTATCTGATCCGTCCCATCGAGCACGGCGCTGACATCGTCGTCCACTCCGCTACCAAGTTCATCGGCGGCCACGGCACCACGCTGGGCGGCATCATCGTGGACAGCGGCAAGTTCGACTGGAAGGC
>ERZ1026876.1750-NODE-1750-length-10208-cov-8.891658_pt1 | contig 10208 bp, 21 predicted proteins | sample MGYA00380168_ERZ1026876 | MGnify/ENA primary metagenome ERZ1026876 (study PRJEB33269, sample SAMEA4719804) | human gut metagenome | biome: human-associated habitat; feature: organic feature; material: feces | place: Cameroon | collected 2013-10 ... | reverse complement strand
AATCATACTATAACTGATAATCACTGTAGAAAAGACGAAAAATTTCATGGTTTCAATATTTTTCTACCAAAAGTAACGTATCATACCTTATATAAATATGGATTTTAATGAATTTACTGCGCAGAAGTCTCCCGACAACGTGAGGATGACTAAATACACGGCGACATGACATCAAATAGTCTGATAAATAAGTAAAAAGTAACGGAATTGCTTTACATTTCGTTTGTAATAGGATAAAATAAAGACAGAAGAACATATATTCAGTAACATCGGAAACTTTGCAGATAACCACTTAATGTGCTATACTTATAATTTTATAAGTATAGAGAAAAATGGAGGAAAAAATTATGGGTGAAGAGAGAAAAACAGGCGAAACAAAGTCGATGGTATTTGAAGTATTGGAAGATATTGATGTGTGGTGCTTTGCGCCGGAAGAAAAGCTGAAGCTTATTGGAATATATCTTGACAGCACTGCGCCAAAAATCAATTATATGAGCATGTTTGAATTTATTGCTGCAAGAAAAGTCAAATTCTTTCCTAATGGTGTGACTGAGCTGGGAGAGACTTTTGTCAAGAATATAGTCCGCGAGGAACTGAAGGGTAATAAGTACATGCTCTCATATGATGAGTTTCTTGACTGCATGAGAGAGTGTGATCCTGACGGAGCTGCTGAAATCGAGCAGAAAGGCTTTGCAGGGTGCAGTCAGTGGCGTTCTACTATAGAGTTGAAGGTGGAGAGAAGAGCATGACAAATGCACGGAAGATAAAAGAGGCTATCAAGCGAGATATTGACAGCATGACTACAGCGCAGCTCTTTGCTTTCTGCAATCTGTTCGAGGATGCCAGGCAGTATGGAATATCTCTTAATGATACCACTTTTTATACATGTGATCGCTGCCGGAGAGAGCATAATGGATGTCTTCGGGAGAAAAACGAGGACGCAAAGGATGTGTGTTTTGAGTTATTTAAGAAATATGCGGAAGCTGAGACCTGATGCAGAAAAATAGGAATAAAAAAGAGGACGTACTTATGTACGTCCTTTTCTAATACGGCTTCGATTCCTCTTTGCCTAAAGAAATAACAGCTTTTCTAAGTGCTTCAGTCAATAGGGCTTCTCTATGCAACTGATCTTGATCATCAATATTAAGGTACCTATTTAATACATTCATATTATAATCGGCAAAAATATATTCAGTTATGATTTCTTTTGCAGTGTTGTTATCCATCTTAATAATGTCCCTTCTGATGAGCTCTGTTTATAGAGCAAATCCTTCTTTTTCAAGTATCTCGTTAATATCCAATGAGTTGCTGCACCCACTACGCACATTGAAAAATCTGTTTGAAAACTTTCTTAACTCCGGCAGCAGTACATTGGCCATTTTCTCTGTCTGTTCATGGTTGAACTGGGCTTTTTCTGCCTGTGTTTTGCAGTATTTATTATAAGCCTCTTTTGCGTCGGTAAGTTTGGCTTCAAGTTTATTTCTGTCGCATTTTCCCTCAATTTCTTTTCGACGCATGAGATATATCATCAGTTCCATTGGCTTTGAATACCAGTTGCCAATAGCATATCTAACTTTTGCGCTTATTGACGGATTTTTGTCATCGAGGAAAATCTGTAAGCTGTTATACTGATTATATGACCAGCATTCAAAAGATTTCACTTCCGTTTTCTCATACCATGATGTGTCAATGTATATACAAGTTTCAACGCTTGTTGGTATCTGAACCACAAAACCGTATAAATGAAACTGCACGGCATTGCAGCCAACAATAATATCCTCAGCATCCGGGAATATGGATTTGGTCAGTGCGCTCATGACAGCTTTTGATGTGCGCAGTGGTGTCAGTGTAATCTTGTGCCAAGTTTTTTCATTTACAGGCTTTAAAGTGTTTAAATTTCGTACCAGTGTCAGTAGTTCCATTTTCTCATTAACAGCATCCTGAAGCATTTCCTCTGCTTTATTAAGTTCTTTTTGAATATCTGTCATAGTTTTATCTCCTTTGTCAGTCAACCAGCATTTTGTATCTATTGGAATATTTGAGCGGAAGCTCAATACTTAATCCAGTGATTTCATCGCGTATCAGAATATAATCTATATTTTTATAACACACTCTTGTTCTGCTCTTCAGATTAAATGATATTGTACGTGGTATTTTTGACGAATCAATATATAAAAAACCAATATTGTCTTTACTAATCTTAAATTTTGAAGGAGAGTCAGTATCTATGTTGGCGGCTTCCGATATTATCCAAAATTCTTTCTCTAATGCCAGAATACTGATAATGTCTGAAATCCTCATACCCACATCAATATATTTTTTTGCATCACTATTATAATATCCATAAATATTAAAATTGAAAGGTGTTCTACAGTCCATATTACTTTGGACTATAAATGTAAAGCTTATAAATAAAACCAATAATGACCACCATAAATGAGAACAAAATGCGATTATAATACCAAGGATGAATAATATAATTCCAAGGATTCTATAAACAGCATTGACCTTTTTCCTTTTTTCTGCACATTCTTTCAGCTTGTCATACTCATCTTGAGTAAGTCTGATATATTCTTTTTTGGATTTATCCAAGTCTTTAAAATCGAAGATTATTTTCTGTCCGTCTTTGTCAATGATTTCCTTATGAAATTCATTTGGAATGTTGCTTATATCCATTTTTTTTCCTTTCTTACGGCCATCTTTGATGTGCCAGTTTGTATATATGTCTTTTGTGCATGCCCGTCACGTCTACAGTAATTGTAAGCGCAACAAGTAACATAACTATTATTATCCACTTAATCATTTCCGCAAGTGGCACAGCAATTAATAGCGCGCGTCTATCTACAATTAGTCTGTGCATCCCGCCGGGTTTTGGTGCAAAGAATATCTGTTTGCAGGTTTTACGGCAGATAAGTTCATTCACTTCATATTTATAAGTAACAGCATATGTAAACGGTCCCGTTTTTTCAGCAGAAATGCATTCTGCTTTAATAATTACTGCCTGTCCTCTGATGCTGTTTTGTCTGAGTTTAAATACTGCAAACAGAATAAGCACAAGCAGGAGAGCAGTAGCAGCAATTAATGCTGACAAGTGTATCATAGTGATTCTCCCTTTCTGTACGGTTCATATAAATAGAAAATATAGTCGTTTTCGTTCTCATTAAGTTTTCCCGTGATCTTATAGTAGTCATATTTGTGTATATATCTTTTTTCATACGGAATAATCATTTTCTGCATGATGCCGTCTTTGTCAAAATATTGAAATTCAAAAGTATTGCTGTATTTAAACCAGTTTTCTATCTGCAAGCATGACTGTTCATCAGAGTTTTTCTGCATTTCTTGAATCTTATTATGAACGTTAACTAAATACGCACCGCTGTTAGTAAGAATATTTAAAGAACAGCAGAGGAAAATCAAGGTTAGTATTGAAAATATAATAATAAAACTTGTTTTTTGATAACTTATTGCATTTATCATAAGGGCTAATGATGCAAAAAATAACAGACCTGTTACACAAAGCAGTATATTTTTAGTCTTGCGACGTTTGCCATCCATTGCTATCTCGGCTATATTCTTTAGTTTTTCATAATCATTGATTTCAATTAGTAGTTTCATTCTTTTTCTCCTTGATTATTCTTTTTATTATCTAGCTGCTAATACCATTTTACGGGCTTGATCTGCCAGCTGCATTTAATCTCATGCTTTTTGTTATATGTCTGTGTGAATTTCATTTCAATTTCGCTGACATTCAACCAAAGGGGCAGCTCTGCCTGTGCCTGTGCTATAATCATTGCGTCTATTACTTTTGAGCCATTTAAAATATTAATCCATATGCTGCCAGACTCGGAAGCTTTTAACTCATACTCCCTGTTCTGAAGAATTATATCCATAACTTTAACCATTTTTGAATGTTCTTCAAAAAGAATTTCATACATGTTCGTTTTACGCTCAAGAAATAATAGATTTATACTCCAAGAGATTATGAAGACTGTAAGCGCTAATCCCATAACATTGATAAGAGACTTTGACGTTTCCGTTTTGAAACAAGTTGTTGTTAATATCATAGGTATGATAAAAAAAGCGCAGAAATGAGACAAATGCAATCTGCTACGTTTAATATTTCTTCGTATTTTTTGTACTTTCCCTCGTAATATTGTCTTGCATTATCTGCTGTATTCCTGTCTGTTTCTGTGAATATTACTTTAAATTCTGGATTACTCATTTAAAATCCTCCTTATGCCGGTATCTCGTATATAACCAATACGCACTCGCCAACGGCTGTTACAGATAAAACTCTTGCATTATTATTCTTGATTTCTGTGTTAATTTCTGACTCTGCTTCCTGCGCACTGTAGTACATTTTGCTTTTTTGCGTTGTTTCCTTTTCGGATAACTTACTGATGAGTGCATGAACGAGATTATATCCTAACTGTGTTTCCCAGATATTCATAATGTTTTCTTCCTTTCTTAATTTATTATTCAAACCATTCTTTTATTTTAATAATTATAAGGATTATTCCAATAATCTGTATGAAAACTGCTATTGAATAAACAGCCTCTAATGTGCTGACAGATTGTCCCACCATATTTGAGTATTCAATGTTTGGAATGACTCCCACTTTTCCTAATATTACCAGTATTGCACCCAATATAAATAATAAGTATCCCATGATATGTTCTTCCTTTATTATGGATTCGGCTTTGGCGTTCTTGCGTTTACACCCTCTACGCCAAAGAGGGCAGTGCCAATATCTGTTGACAGTTGCACAAGTGCAAACACTGTGATGTCGACACCGATTGCTGTTAATATGTATCTGATATCCTTATTTCCAACACGAAAATGATTGATCGTAAATCCTGCTGCCATGATAATTACTCCGGCAGCAAGAATGAGTGTTTTTTAATTGTTAGTGGACTCATGATTTTTTGTTTCCTTTGGAATGTCAAGCGTTTTTATCTGCTTATCATTAATAACAACGAGTTTTTCTTCACCGCTGATATTTTTTTGATATTCAAATTCATAATTAATTCCGTTTTCTACGAAACACCCCTCATCCAGTTCGAATTCAAATTCTGTCGCATCGGGATATTCTTTGGCAATGACATTTTTGACAATGGATTTGGCCTGATTGCTGTATTTATCATAAATGCTTTTGCAATAAAATCCTGAAGCAAGCATGGGCATTCCAACTATAAACAGTGCGATGATTATTTTAATTCTTTTTTTTGTATTCTCTGTCCCTTCAACAATATCAACAATAAATATAGGGATTGAGCCAAGAAAAGCTGTGCCTAGAGTGAGAAGTATTGCTGACGCAAGATAAGGCATTGTCGCTGCACTAATTAACTGTTCCATTGTTTTCTCCTTTAGCTTTCTGTTATTTTAATTTTTCCTTTGGAATATCAAGCATTTTTGCATTCTTGTTTTTAGACTGTTCATCTTTAACAGTTACGATAAGTTTTTCTTCATTGCTGACAGTCTTTTGATATTCAATTTTGTATTCAGTTCCATTATTAGTAAAAGAACCGATATCAAGATTCCAACAAAATTCTGTTGCATCGGGATATTCTTTGGCAATGACGTTTTTAGCAATAGATTTGGTCTGATCATTGCTTTTACTGTAAATATTTTTGCAGTGAACACCTAAAGCCAGTAAAATTGCTCCAATAACAAGCAGTGCAATTATTACTTTTACTTCCTCTTTGATATTTCCATGTTCAACAACAAATATAAGGATAGCTACACCAATAAAAGCTCCACCTAAGAAAAAAAGTATCGTTGTTGCCCAGTAGGGCATTTTTGCTACATTAATTAGTTGTTCCATTGATTTCTCCTTTGATTTTTGTTATTTTGCTTTTTTTGGTATATTAAATGTTTTTACATCCTTGTTTTTAGACTGTCCGCCTTTAACCGTTACAATAAGTTTTTCCTCATCGCTGATAGTCTTTTGATACTCAATCTTGTATTTAATTCTATTTTCTGTGAAAGAGCCTTGGCTCATTTCTGTACAAGACCCGTCATTTAGATCAAATTCAAATTTCGTTGCATCAGGATATTCTTTGGCAATGATATTTTTAACGATGGATTTGGCCTGATTGTTACATTTGTCATAAATATCTTTGCAGTAAAATCCTGAAGCAAGTAAGGGCATTCCAATAATAAACAGTGCAATTATTTGTTTGATCCTTTTCTTTACGTTCTCTTTTTCTTCAATAATAAATATAAAAACTATCATACCAATCATACCAAGAAGAGTTGCGCCTAAGGCAAGGAGTATTGCCGACGCATAATACGGTATTGTTGCTGCGTTAATCAATTGTTCCATCATTTTCTCCTTTTAGCTTTTTACTAATTATTAATTTTAGGTTCATTATTTTGACGTTGCTTTTGGAATATTGAGCGTTTTTATCTGTTTATCCTTATTATCATCAGATTGTTTTTTAGCTGATATGATAAGTTTTTCTTCATTTTTAACAGTCTTTTTATACTGAATCTTGTATTCAGTTCCATTATCTGTAAAAGAACCAGTATCAAGGCCCCAACAAAAATCTGTTGCATCAGGATAGCTTTCGCAGATAACGGGTTTTACAATGGCTGTTATCGGCTTATCGTATTTTTCATAAATATTGCCGAAATGAAATCCCGGAATAAAAAGCAATACTCCCAAAATAAGTATGATAAGTGTTTCTTTACAGGCAACCGCCCCTGAAATTATAAATATAAGGACGCTAGTACATATAATTCCTATACCCAAAAAGCAAAAACTTAACATTGCATAGTAAGAAGGTGTTGCTGCATTAACTAATTGTTCCATTGTCTTCCTCCAATTTCACGTATTTTTGTAAGAGATTATCAATATGATACTCTTTTAGTTCCTTGTATTTTCTCTGGTTTCTTCGTTCGTAAGCATCCGGCAGCATATTTTTCCATCAATTTTAATTCTGCTTATGGCGAGTCCAAGGTCTTTTATTTTCACGCATATAGCGCATATTTTGCCGGTGTACAGCGAATTTGATGGTCCTACCGATATAAGTACAGCTGCATACTGATGTTTGTGTTTTGATTTATTCTTAATTTTTGACACATTTGAGCTTGTGCGCTTCTTATATCTGCCTGTTTCGTCTGCATCAATCATACGTTTCCTCCTTTTTTGTTGTTTTTGTCTAAGGAAAAATGGATATTTTTCTTCGTACATTATAAGTATGATAGAAGTTGTGCCTGTTTGTGGCTTTCTATATAAGTTTTCCTTTTTTGCCGTTTATTTCAGAAATCCATATTTATTCTTGAGAAGAAGAAAAATCATACTCTTAGAAATTAATGTGGAAAGGAAAAAAGAAATATGGGATTTGATATTGATGAGGCAATAGATGATCAGAATTGGAAAAGGGAGTCATTTGTAAGTTTAAGGTTTACTTCCGAAAATGATTTGGATGAAATTTTTAATCTGATTCAGACAGTCGGCAAAGAAATGGAATGCAAAGATAATGAATTATTTGCATATAGCAAAAATCCTGCGACTTATTTACAAATGCTAAAAACTGGGGTTTGCGCTGTGGCAGTAAGGAACAATAGAATTATTGCATCATTGCTTACACGGCCAGAAGATAACAGAGACGGTGTATTTGATTTGACGGGAATTTCGAAAGAATTTATGCCTAATACCATTGAATTTGTTACATGTCAGGTATTGGAGGAATATAGAGGCAACAAGTTGGAACAAAAACTGATTGATTTCGTATTAACAACATTAAACAAACTTGCTTGTTACAAATATGCAATATGTACAATTTCTCCAGACAATGCAGCATCTTTAAAGTCTGTGGAAAACAATGGCTTTAGAGTGTGTAATACTGCAAAACTTTATGGCGGAAAAATGCGATATGTGTTAATGAATGAATTAGGCATGAACATTGATGAACCAACAAAGAAATTTGAAAATATAAGCGGGAATGCATTAATAAAAGATCTGCAAAATAAATATGTTTTTTGGGATATTGATGGCACGTTAGCCCCTTATAGGTTTAATAATCACGTTGCGGATCCAGATGGCACAAATAATGGAATGAGCATACAGGAAATTGAAAAAGGCATTTTCTTGGCCAGAAAGCCATCAAGACACATGCAGAAAGTATTAAGTACATGTAATGCAAAAGAAAATATCGTAATGGGACATTGTCAGGTAGAAAAAGAGATGCAGGACAAGCAGCCTTGGCTGGATGAGTACTATCCAATGATAATAGAGCGACTATTAGTATATGAGGATAAATCAAAGGCCGATACGATTTTGCAGTATTGTAAGAGTCGTAATATTAATCTGGATGACGCAGTGTATGTGGATGATGTAATCCCCTTTTTACGAGAGGCTGAGAGGAAAGGAATTAAGTCATATCATATTAGCAGCTTTTTAGATTGGGAATACCAATTCTAAGGGAGAGCCGTTGTTTTTGAGTTTATTATTTATCCGGCGGATATATTTTCTGCCGGATACTTTTGTTTCATATAGAAGACCATTCGCCATTGGCAATTCTATCATACTTATAATGTAAAAAGTTCATTTTGTTTGGACAAATCCTGTTTGTATGTTTTGTATTGTATATACAGATGAAGAATGAAAAAAACGATAATCTATCGATAGGATTGGAGGAATTAATATGGATAAGATAAATCAAATCAAAAAAGAAATCCTTACATCAATGAAAATGATGGATACAACTATCAAAGGTATCAAAGAGTCAGAAGAATATAAAATTGCGCAGGCATATAATCAAGGATTGAGAGATGCTATGGTTATTTTTGAAAGAGAAATGAAGCAATAATTTCTTAGTTTAGAAAGGTAGGCAAATAATATGAATGAATTATTAAATAAATTGCAGAGATATATAAAGACATATAAAGAACCGCCATATGGAGAAGAAGTAGAAGGAACAACAGAACTTATGGAGGAAGTTTTTCAAGCTTTAGTAAAAACATCACATAGAGTTGTACTTTTAGAAAATCAATTTATTGATGGTATGCATGTAAACTATCAAGGAGATGATGAAATGGATGGTATTGAGTGCCCTATATGCAAATATGAAGTTGCAAGAAATGATGATTATGCAGAAATGCGACCAAAGTATTGTCCGGAATGCGGCACAAAACTTATTTATTAGAATCTTACTGTTTCAAATCGGAGAAATTTAAGAACATGGATGTCGCTGGGTTCAAGCAGTTCATTAATGACCATCTTACGCTGGCAATTACAGCTACAGCTGCTGACAACTGGGACAGTGTTGGTATTATGGGAAGCCGATGCAATTTGCTTGAAAAGGCGAATAAGCCTTTAATTGTGTGGTAACAAAAGTTCTACTACGAGTGTCAGGATTTAAAAAGTGGAGATTTTGTTACATTGAATGATGAGAAAATAAATGAGTGCAGTAGAAAGGGCTGATGACAATGAAATTTGTAAAAGTATTAGAACATAACGGAGAATTATATAAAGTTGGCGATACTATCTGTGCCACATTTAATACAGGTATATCTGCCAGTGGAGTAATAAAAGAATTTGGCGAATATTGTTTTTTCGATGAAGGTTTAAAAGATGGAATTGAATTTGGAGATTATACAGTCCCGCTTGACAGCATTGTTGAAATGAAAAAGGTAAACGATATTTCAGATGATAAGACTTGTATTTTGAGTAAGGATGAGACTGACACATTCAATACGTACCTTGAAGATGATATAAGAATAGCATTTAAAAATACAGACTGGAATCGCATTTATAGGAAGATCGTCGGAAGTAATTCAAGCGAATTTGCAGAAAAATGCATGGAAAATGGACTTGAAATCTAAGTTTTAAAATAATATAAAATGGGAGCATAAGAGATGATGAAAGTGAAAATAAATTTTACTCCATACTATGAATGGTATGCAAAATGGATTGATTGGAAAAAAGTATCTGTTAATGATTTTGTAAATGGAAAAATTGAAAATCCGTTTAGTATGTTGGATGAATGGCTTGATATTATTTCAATAAAACCAACCCAAAATGATATTGGGAAAGAAATATACTATTCTTTGAATGCATTACAACGTAACGAAATTACATACGATACTTATCTTGAAGGATGCGTGATAAAGAGAGGTGTAATCACGGATATCACGGAAAATATATTACAAATTGATGGCAAAGATTATATTTATTCCCAATATAATACAGTTTTATTTG
>ERZ1026876.1743-NODE-1743-length-10232-cov-7.246438_pt1 | contig 10232 bp, 7 predicted proteins | sample MGYA00380168_ERZ1026876 | MGnify/ENA primary metagenome ERZ1026876 (study PRJEB33269, sample SAMEA4719804) | human gut metagenome | biome: human-associated habitat; feature: organic feature; material: feces | place: Cameroon | collected 2013-10 ... | reverse complement strand
TTTCCATCAGCGCGTCCACCTGCCGCTCGTAGACGGGGTCGGCGGTGGCGGCAAGGTTGTCCAGCGAGTCGCCATCGGTCATCTGCTGGTTGCCCTTGTCCACAATGACCTGATAGAAGGCGGCCAGCTGGGGGTCACGGCTGGGCTCCAGCTCAAAGCGGTAGACTTCCTCGCCGTAGGTCAGCTGTTCCATCACCTTGTTCAGCTCTCGGAACTGGCGGCGGGCGTTGAAGATATCATCCTTCATCCGGAAGAGGATGTCCTTGCGGAAGCGATCCTTGCAGTCCCGCTGTGCCTGCTCCAGCCGGGCGGCGTAGCGTTCCAGATCGATCCGGACAAGGCTGTCGTGCTGGGCGCGGTACTGCTCCACTCCGGCCAGACCCAGCGGATAATCGCAGACGTAGTGCTCGTTGTAATCCCTCTGGGCGGGTTCCAGCGTGGAAGTGAGATAAGCTCGCAGGGCATCGTCCAGCCTGGTCTGTGCCTTTTCGGCAGTCTGCGCGGCGGCACGGGCCGTGCGCCCGCCCGTCATCAGGCCCTTTTTGCGTTCCTGTGCCAGAGGCTCCAGCAGCGGGTGCTGTGCAAAGAATGCCTCTGCCGCCTCCCGGCTCTGTGCGGCGGTCTCCACTGCTTTGCTCTGTTCCGCCTCGCAGGATGCGATCTGCTTTTCGCAGACGCGGATATCGCCGCCCACCTGCTCCACAGCCTTGCGGGCAGTCTCCCACGCAGCTTCCCGGGCTTCTTCCTCGCGGTAGAGCTGCTGCAGCATGGGGTTCTCGCGGCAGTCCGCCAGCTTCTGCTCCTGCGCGGCGTAGTCGGCACGGGCGGCATCCAGCGCGGCCCGGCTGGCCCAGAGTTCGGCCAGCTGTTCCAGCGCATGGCCCCGCAGGACGTTCTGGTACTGGTCGTAGGCAGATTTCAGGGTCTTTTCGGTCTGGGCGGCTTCGCGGCAGCGGTCGGTCTGGGCGGCAAGCTGTGCTTCCAGCGCGTCGGCACGCTCCCTGCGGGCATCCAGGCCGATATAGCGCTGGGGCCTGCGCAGGCGTTCCAGCCGGAAGGGATGGTGGCGCAGCAGGTCCCGGGTGGCGCTGTCAGGGAAATGCTCCAGCGTGTCGGGGGTGTCGCAGCAGACGATGCGGCGCAGGATGGTGTCCGCATACTGTGCGGCCAGCGGGTTCTCGCTGGTGACCTGAGCGGCAAGGCTGTCGGCGGGGGCTGTCTCCGCATGGCGGTCCGCCTTGCGGATGCCCGGGGTATCCAGCAGGCTGATGGGCCCCACCCGGTCGCCCAGCGCCACAAAGGCGCTCTTGGCGGCGGCGTAGTGGGCAGGCGGCACAAGGATATCGAACCGACGGTCACCCAGGCAGGCTTCCACACAGTCCTGCCAGCTCTCATCGGCCACGGTCAGCAGCTCACAGAAGATCTTTGCATCCGCTGTCATGCCGCGGCTTTTCAGCTCGGCATTCACGGCATCCCGCACTTTGGTGGCGGCATCGCCGTGGGGGTAGACCCACTTGCCGCCGGACACGGCGTTCAGCTCGGCCCGCAGGGCCTCCTGCTCTTTTGCCAGATCCGCCGAAGCCTGCCGGGCAGCAAAATACTGCTCCTCCAGCGGCTTTTCGATGCAGGCCAGTGCCTCGGTCAGGGCGGGGAGATGTTCCGCGGTCAGGCACTGGGGCCAGAGCTCCTTCTCCACCGCAAAGCCGCTGCGGTTCAGCTGGGTCAGCAGGCCGGTGATGGTATCTGCAGTCGCTTCCAGACCGTTCCTTGTCCGGGCCGCTGCATCCAGCGCGCTCTTTTTCCGGGCCAGCTCCTCGGTCAGGGCATCCAGCGCCCGGCCCGCGCCGCTGTCACCGGCCGCACCGTGGGCCGCCAGATAGGCCCGGCGGGCTTCGGCTTCGGCGTTCTTGGCGGCCTCGTATTTTGCGTTCAGGTCGGCCAGCTGGCGGCGGCCTGCATCCAGATGGCTCTGCCAGGAGGCATCCTCACCGGCATCCGCTTCGGCGCGGGCCAGCAGGGCCGCACCCCGGTTGACAAGGGCATCCGTCTCTTTGTCAGCAGCTTCCCGGCCATACGCCACGATCTGTTCCAGCGCGGCGGCACGGGTCTGGGCCTCGGCCAGAACGGCGTGGAGGTTTTCCAGCTCCACCCGGTCGCCCTGCAGCGCTTCCAGATCCAGCTCCGGCTGGGGCAGGATGTACTGGTACAGGAACTCCCGGAAGTTGGGGATCTCGTCCATGCTGGTGCCCATCTGGAACACTTCGTTGAACTTTTTGCCCAGCGGGCTGGAGGCGCGGCCAATGCCCAGCGCACGGCAGATGCGGTCCCGGGCCTCGCTGGGGCTGCGGGTGTAGGACAGGCGGCCCACGGCGGGCTTGAAGTCCTCCTTGGCGCTGGGGGCACCGGTGCGCGGATCAAGGAAGGGCAGCTTTTCCAGCGTGATGCCGTCCTCGGAGATGTACCAGGTCTGGTCGCCGGGGTGGAGCTCCTGCATGGGGCCCTCGGATTCCACCCGGACAGCGATGACAAAGTTTGTCCGCTTGACGGTATCCCAGAACTCGGCACCGATATATGCCACCGTGCGGCCCGGGCGGCGGTAGGCGTTCTCACCGCGCTGCTTGGCGTGGACAGAGCCCTGCAGGGTGCGGCCGCTCTTTTTATTGCCCAGGGCATTGAAGTTGCGGTTGGTGGTCAGGCAGTAGCGGATGGCATCCAGAATGGTGGTCTTGCCCACCGCGTTGACACCGATCATATAGGTCAGACGGGCACAATCGAAGGTGACATTTTCAAAGTTGTGCCAGTTGATGAGCTTCAGGCGCTTTAATTCGATCATTCTTCTTCCTCCCCGCTGGCATCTCCGTCAGGCCGCTCGTAGAGGGCCAGTTCCTCCCGGGTGCGGCTGCTCTCGGCGGCGGCATCGGCAAGGTCTGCGTCCGGCAGAGCCAGCAGCACAGTGGGGAACACCTCGATGCGGCTGTCCAGACCGGTCAGCCGCCCCACCGGGCGGGCCAGATTGTACCTGCGCAGGGTGCGCATCAGCTCCTCCAGCGTGCGCTGGTCCAGCCGCCGGGGCAGGTTCATCTTCTGCAGCTCTGTCTGCACCTCTTCCACCGTGACCAGCACCTGATCGGCGCTGGCGGCAAGGCTCTCCCGTTTTTGCAGGTAGAGCAGCCGGAGCACCAGCAGCAGAATGCTCTCATATTTCAGGAGCCGGGCTTGGCTGCCCTCATGCTCGTTGACCAGCGCCGCAGCCTGCAGCGGAGCCGGGTAAAGCGTTACCGCATAGCCCAGCGGCGCGAATACGGCCCGCACCTCGGGCAGATGATCCTGCACATAGAGGTATTTTGCCCGCTGATCCTCCACGCCGCCCAGCACAAAGCAGTGGTTGAGCAGATAGTTTGCGGTCTCTTCCAGCATTTTATTCGGTTCGGCCATGGTCAGCGTCCTCCCTGCGGGGTGTCAGAATAAACTCTTCAAACCGGAAGCCGCCCCGTTCGACCCAGTTTCCGGTAAGGGTGATATCGTAAGCCCGGCGCGGCGACTGCGAATAGGTATGCAGGCCGATGATGCGGGCAAAATCGCGGGGGTATTCCTCCGCCAGCGTAGAGGCGGCCACCGCACTGCGGGCGGCAAGGGCCTGTTTTGCCAGCAGGCCCACGTTCTCCTCGGTCACGGCCATCCGGGCGTAATCCAGCAGCAGCTGCTGTTCTTTGCGCAGCTGCTCCGCGTCCAGCCCGGCCTGCCGCACCGGGGCCAGCGGCGTTTCGCTGCGGGGCGCGGCGGGCGGATAGAGGGGCTTTGCCCCGAACACCGCCGCCGGGTAGAGGCGCAGGCGCTTTGCCACCGGGCCGTCATCCAGCGCAAACAGCTGATCGGGCGTTTTGATCTCCTCGGCATAGCGGCGGAGCAGGGCGGTGACACTGCCCTGCGAGGAGCGGTCGCTCAGCAGCAGGAACTGTGCCCGCTGCACGGCCCGCTTGCGGTAGCGGATGTGGCTCTGGTCGATCTGGCGCATCAGGGTGCTCATCTCTTCCAATGAATCCCGCAGCTTCTGGATGAGGGCACGCACGGCAGGGGCGGCCTCGCCGGGGGCGCAGTGCTCCACCCGGGCGTAATCCAGCGCCAGCCGGGGCAGATGGTTTGCCTCGCAGTCGTCCAGCTCCTCCTCCAGATAAGCGCGGTAGTTGAACAGGTTATCGCTGGTCTTGAAGCGGTGGTAAGCGGCGGCCACCACCTTTTCCTCGTACTGGTCGAAAAGCTCCAGCACCTCCTGCGGGGTGCGGTTGCGGGTGAGCCGGTCGATATAATGCCCGATGGATGCGTTCAGCGCCCGCAGGGACTTGTTCAGTGCTTCCAGATCGGAGGCCACCTCCCGCAGAACATTCTCATAGGGGCTCTTTTCCTCCCCGATGTTCTGCAGCAGCTGCCATGCCTTGTACAGCTTGCCGGTGTAGGTGACAACACGCGGGTTCAGGATCTCTTCCAGCGCTTCCAGCAGAGGGGCCACCTCGGGCACAAAGGCAAGGGCAGGCTCTTCCTCATAGCTGCCGGGCTGCTCTTCCAGCCAGCCGGTGCGGCGCAGACGAAGCAGAAAGCCCAGCGCAAGGGTATGGGGGTCCCGGGTGGGCTGTTCTGCTTCGTCGCCCACGTCATCGGCATCCAGCGCCAGCGGCTTTGCCAGCGCCGCAAAGTAATCCTCGGCCCGGCTCACCGCTTCTGCCCGGGAGATGGAGTAATCCGCCGTGTGGCGGCACTCCTCCCACAGCAGGAGCAGCAGCTCCGCATAAAACGCCCGGTTGGGCCCCGCCAGCGGGCGGAACAGCCGCGGGCTGACCAGTTCAAACAGCTGCATCCAAAGGTTCCTTTCTTTCGACAAAATCTATCTTTTATTGTACCACATTCAGAAGGATTTTGCCACAAATACAAAAAGCCCCGGAGGGCGGCAGGGGTTCCGCGCTCCGGGGTATGCTCAAGAAAATTCTGCTTATGTTCTGATCGTTACGATCAGGCGTTAAAGTTCACCTTTACAGTCATTCTGTATGCAACGCCAACATAGGTCTTGCCATTCTTCACGATGCTTGCAGCGCCGACAGCTTCCGGTTTCTGAGAGGAAATCTTATTCACGTTGTTTGCATTTGCCTGGCTCAACAGTTCCTCAGTCACTTCGATAGCCTTATACTTGGTCTTGTCAGCATTGATACCCTGAGCAATGACATACACAGTGAAGGTACCAGTGCCATCCTTGTTATCAACAACATCGCAAGGCAGGCCATAAATCTTGGACTTGTTCAGAGAAGCGATATCGATTTCACCGTTCTCGTCGATCTGGTTCAGCATTGCACCAACTTTATTCTTCAGGTCTCCATCATTCTGATAGGTCGTGTCATAAGCCTTATTAAAGCTTGTGATCATCAGGTTTTCCGCACGCTGGCCCAGAGACGGCTTTGCTTCCTCGCCGCAAGCGGTCAGCATCGCCAGGGCCAGAATACCAGCCAGCAGGATTGCAACAAGACGTTTCATTTTTTTCATAAAACAATTTCCTCCATAATAAAATTCAGGCCCCTGTATAACCCCAAATCATACAGTGTACCTGGATTTATTCTACTCTTTACCCCCCCCCCATGTCAATTCGCATATCAGCCAAAATTTTAATTTCTTTTTTGTGCAAATAAAAAAGCCCCGGAGGGCGGCCTTTCAGCCACGCTCCGGGGAGTGTATTACTGTATCCTTATGCTTTGGTGTTAACCTGAACCACGATAGAAATGTACATGTTGCCCTTAACTGTCTTTGCGGCCACACCAACCTTGGTCCACTTGCCAACTGCGCTGATGTCCACATTCTTTTCCTCGTTGTTTACCATCTTAAAGAATTCTTCCAGCAACTTTCCGGTATACTCGTTTGCAATCACGAACTTCGCCGTATAAATACCATTGCCATCATGGTGAACATCTATTTTATTTTTGAAATTCAAAAAACCAGTATTGATGTCCACACGCGAATCCAAGAACTTTTCAGCTTCCTGTTTGAGCTCGGTGTCATTGCACAGCTGTGGTGCCGAACCACGCTTTGCGTTGATCGTGCTCATCATCTGAGCTTCCGCCTGAGCCTCAGGGGTCGAGGTGGTATCACCGCCGCAGGCGGTGAACAGAACAAGTACCATGGTCGCCGCCAGAATCAAAGCGGCCAGTTTTTTCAGCATTTTCATGTCGGGACCTCCAGTCGTTTTGTTGTGTTTTTATCATAATATGCAGGGTGCCTTTCCATTTTGAAACAGGGCCCCTTCTGACTTTATTTTATCCAACGACTGTCACTTTTGTCAATTGCCAGCTTTACCAAACATTTTCTCCTGCTTTTGTTGTTTTTTCCAGAACGGATCTTCGCAAAGATCCTTTGCCGTGCCCGGGGCAAAAACCGGAAAATATTTCCGGCATTTACACAATTCTACCACGATTTGGTGCTAAACTTAAGGCAATGGGAACCGCCGGGTGCCGTTCCTGAACAAGGAAAAGGAGTTTGCCCCATGCAGCATGGTTCCCTGCGCGCTCCGGTGCGCGTTTTTATGGCAGCAGTTCTGCTGTGCCTGAGCTTTCTGGCCGCGCCAAAGGCTGCGGCGGCACAATTGCAGGATGTGAACGGCATCACGCTGCTGTCCTTCGACAGCCAGCAGATCGTCTCCATCGGCAACCAGACCTCGGGCCGGTGCAGCTGGTACGCCCTGCGCTACGCCCGCACCATTCTAGATGGCAAGCCCTGCTCAGGCAGCGGGATGTGGTCGAACGGCGCGGTATGGTCTGCCGCCGGGTACTACACTTACAGCGGCTCCCTTTCCGACTGCCTTTCCCGCCTGTATGAAGAGCTGCAGGCCGGGCGGCCCGTCATCGTACATCTGAAAAACACCGCTGTCAGCGGCGTGTCCAAGCACACCAACCGCGTGACAAGCTATGAATACCACCTCTCCGGCTCCGGCTGGAAAGAGGTCAACTACCCCCACATCGCCACCAGCAGCACCTACGGACACTGGGTGTGCGTGGTGGGCATCTCCCCCACGGCAGACCCCGAAAACCTGCGGGAGAGCGATTTCTATGCGCTGGACCCCGCGCGGGTCAGCGTGAACGGCACACTGGCCGTAACAAAGCTTTTGGATGGCACCATCTGGACTGATAACTCTCCCTTAAAAGTCGCAGCCTGACGCTCCCTTACAAAACACAACAGCCCCCGGAACATGCAGGGTTCCGGGGGCTTCGTGTTTTATATCGGGGGTTACAGCTCCTGATAGGCGCTCATCATGGCGGGGATGAACTGCTTTTTGCGGCTGACCACGCCGGGCAGCGTCCAGCTGCCGTCGGCGGCGGGCCGGCTCTCAAAGCCGTTGCTCAGCACCTCGGCAGCGTAGCGGCCGGTGCAGATGACCACGCTCTCCTCCTTGGGCACATCGGTCAGCAGCATGTAGAGGTCCTCCACGTTCTGCTTGTTGCGGGCCTCCTCCAGATAGGGCTGGAGCAGCGCCTGGGCGGCCTGCAGGTTCTTGCGGGTCATGTAGCTGCCCTGTGCCACGCCAAAGCGGATATCGCCGCACATGAACACCTTGAAGTCCTGCAAAAAGACCTCTTCGGGGGTCTTGCCGTCCAGTTTTTCACCAGCCTCGAACATTTCGGTGGAAAACTCTTCGATGTCCACACCTGCGATCTTGGCCAGACGCTTGGCGGCGTTTTCATCCACGGGGGTGCAGGTGGGGCTGCGGAAGGCCAGCGTATCCGAGAGGATGGCCGCCAGCAGCAGGCCCGCGATCTGGGGCGGGATGTCCACACCGTTTTCATCGTACATCTGGGTGATGATGGTGGCGGTGCAGCCCACGGGCTGGTTGCGGAAGTAGACCGGGCCGCTGGTCTCCAGACTGCCGATGCGGTGGTGGTCGATGATCTCCAGGATCTCGGCCTGATCAAAGCCCTCCACGGCCTGGGTGGCCTCGTTGTGGTCCACCAGAATGATGCGCCGCTTGCGCAGGGCAATGACGTTGCGGCGGCTGACCATGCCGCAGTATTTGCCGTCCTCATCGAGGATGGGGAAATAGCGGTGGCGCACCTTTGCCATCACCCGCAGCACATCGGCAACAGGGGTGACGAGGGTGAATTTGAGGATGTTGTCCCGGGTCATATAATAGGAGATGGGTGCGCACTGGCTGATGAGCTTGCCCGCCGCATAGGTATCCTCGGGGGTGGTCATAATGGCAACGCCGGTCTCATCGGCAATGCGCTGGATGGTGCGGCCCACCTTGGCCCCATTGCAGATGATGAGCAGGGAGGCTTCCTTTTCAATGGCGCAGAGCTGGCTTTCGTACCGGTTGCTCAGAATGACGATATCCCCCTTTTCCACGCTGCTTTCCAGCATCTCGGGGGTGGCGGTGCCGATCTTGATGTGGCCGGTGGTGCAGACCGCGTCGGCATTGCCCACCACCATGGTGCCGTTCAGCGTTTCAAGGATGTTCTTATAAGAGGTACGGCTCTTGGCCAGCACCGCGGTATCGAATACGTCCATGTTGGCGGTGGCAAGATCCTTCACGGTGATGATGCCCTCCAGCTCGTTGTCCGCGCTGGTGATGGACAGGGTGTCGATCTGCTGGTCGCGCATGATCTCCCACGCGCGGCGCAGGCTGGTGGAGCCCGGGATGCCCGGCATCTCGCGGTAATCCACGTCCCGGATCTTGGGGTTCACGTCGGTGCACATCCGGGGCGGCGTGACACCGAACTTTTTCAGGACGAACTCTGTCTCCTGATTCATTTTACCGGCACGGCGCGGCTCACAGACCAGCGTGCTGGTGCGGTTTTTGAGCTCCGCATAGGCAATGGCGGAGCAGATGGAATCGGTATCGGGGTTGCGGTGCCCGATGACCACGACCTTGTGTGCTTCTTTTGGCATAGGTTGTTCCCCTCTCTGGGTCAGATTCATTTACCTTCCGATCGGCCCCATGCCCCAAACCACCGGGCACGGCTGCCAGCTTCATTTTAACACAACCGGCCCCGGGGGTAAAGGCGGCAGATATCTTTTTCTTGACAGCACCCCAAAAATCGTCTATCCTTGACCTGAATTTTTTCTCTTTGGAGGTCACCCCATGAAAAAGCTGTTCCGCGCCCTTTCCCTCTGCCTGACACTGGCCCTGTGCGTGTCCGGCAGCACCGCCGCGCTGGCCGAGGCTTCCGCCGCCACGCCCGCCCCCCAGGACGAACGTGTTATCACCGATGTAAGCCCCCTTGAAGATCAGATCCGCAACATTGTCGGTTTCACCACCAGCACCGGCGGCCCCTACGATTTTGAACAGGCCGACCATAGATCTGCCGTGCAGGCCTACGGCGCAGAACCCGCCGAGGGTGCCGTGGCCCTGCTGCGCGTCTACGCCCGGGCCGAGGACCGGGGCGATGCCTCCATCAATTCCAGCGGCCACTCCTTCCTCTCGGTGCGGAACGTTTCGGACCATGACATCGAGGTGGGCGGCCTGCGGATCGCGCCCGACACCGAGATGACCTTCAGCCCCCGCGGCAACCGCTGGGAGCACACCGGCATCTGGTACAATCTGGAGGGCTACTACAAGCGCTATCTGGCCGATTCCTACTACCAGAACATCTATGCTGTCCAGACCTCGCTGGATCAGGGCCAGCTGGACGTGGTCAACCGCAACCTTGCCAAATCTGACCACTGGTCGGCCTACTTCAACTGCGCTGCCTTTACCGAGAGCATGTGGAACGCTGTCTGCGCCGATCCCCTTTCCGCCGGGCAGCCCTACACCCCGGAGAACCTGCGGAACGACATTCTGGCCAAGTACGGCGATCTGGCCGCGTACAACCCCCAGGTCCCCTACGACTACATCGTTTATTACGGCTCCAGCCTGACCCCCAGCAAAGAGTTTGCCTGATTTTTTGATTTGTTGGATACAACATCTTGATTTTCACGCCATTCCGCGCTATCATGGGAGTGTTTGAATCCACGCGCCAAGGGAGGACACCATGACAGACGCATCGACCACATCAAGACCGCTGTTCAACCGTCAACAGCTCATTTCACTTTTCCTGCCGCTGGTGGCAGAGCAGGCCCTCAGCATCTCCATCGGTCTGGCGGACACCCTGATGGTCTCCTCGGTGGGCGAAGCCGCCGTTTCGGGCGTGAGCCTGGTGGACTCCTTCAATGTGCTGATGATCCAGCTGCTCAGCGCACTGGCCACCGGCGGCGCGGTGGTCGCC
>ERZ1026876.1742-NODE-1742-length-10236-cov-9.517729_pt1 | contig 10236 bp, 9 predicted proteins | sample MGYA00380168_ERZ1026876 | MGnify/ENA primary metagenome ERZ1026876 (study PRJEB33269, sample SAMEA4719804) | human gut metagenome | biome: human-associated habitat; feature: organic feature; material: feces | place: Cameroon | collected 2013-10 ... | reverse complement strand
ATGGTGGCGAACATGCTGGACGGCATCGAGGTCGAGCTTGGCGTGGATTACCTCGCGGACAAGGCGAAGTATGACGCGCTCGCGGAGAAGGTGGTCTACACCGGTGCGATCGATGCGTACTTCGGCTACCAGCTCGGCACGCTCGAGTACCGTTCGGTGCGCTTCGAGACGGAGCTGCTCGACCAGCCGAATTTCCAGGGCAATGCTGCCGTCAACTACACCGATCGCGAGACGCCATGGACCCGGATCATCGAGCATAAGTGGTTCGAGTTCGGCAAGGACGCGGAGGGCCACGATCTTCCGAAGACCGTGATCTCGCGCGAGTTCTCGAGCGAGTGGAAGCCGGGCGACGAGCCGTACTATCCGGTCAATGATGAGAAAAACGGCGCGCTCTATCAGGCATATAAGAAGCTGGCAGACAGTGAGACGCGCGTGATCTTCGGTGGCCGCCTCGGCGAGTACAAGTATTATGACATGGATAAGGTGATCGCATCGGCGCTTGAGATGAGCCGGCAGGAATTGTAAAGGATAAGGTGCGAGGGTATCGTGCGCTGAGTTGAAAGGAGAAAGATGAACACGACATTACTGATTATGGCGGCCGGCATTGGCAGTCGCTTCGGAACTGGAATCAAGCAGCTGGAGCCGGTGGATGATTCCGGGCATATCATCATGGACTACTCGATTCATGATGCGATTGAAGCGGGCTTCAACCATGTGGTATTTATTATCCGTAGGGATATCGAGCAGGAGTTCAGAGAGGTCATCGGTGATCGCATTGCCTCAATCTGCGCTGCGCATGATGTGACGGTAGATTATGCTTTTCAGGATATCAATGACATTCCCGGCACGCTGCCGGAAGGTCGGACGAAGCCATGGGGAACCGGACAGGCGGTGCTGGCGGCGAAGGAAGTAATTAAGACTCCGTTCATCGTGATCAATGCGGATGATTACTATGGTAAGGAAGGCTTCCAGGCGGTGCACGAGTATCTGGTAAATGGTGGTCGGTCCTGCATGGCCGGCTTCGTGCTGAAGAATACGCTGTCGGATAACGGCGGCGTGACGCGCGGCATCTGTAAGATGGACGAGCAGAACAACCTGACGGAGGTTGTGGAGACGAAGAATATCGTGAAGACCGCGAGCGGAGCTGAAGCAGCCGGCGTGGCAGTGGATGTTGATTCGCTGGTTTCCATGAATATGTGGGGACTGACGCCGGATTTTCTTACGACACTCGAAGAAGGTTTCAGAGAATTCTTCGATAAGGAAGTGCCGGGTAATCCGCTGAAGGCGGAATACCTGATCCCGATATTTATCGGAGAACTGCTGAAACAGGGAAAGATGTCCGTGAAGGTCCTGAAGACCGATGATACATGGTATGGAATGACCTATCACGAGGATGTTGCAGCGGTGAAGGACAGCTTTAAAAAGATGCTGGAGAAAGGCGTGTATAAGACAGAGCTGTTCAGTGATTTGACATAGACAGGTAGCAAAGCCATGTGGCACTTCGGGCGTGATTCGGTTGATTAAAGTATAGATAAAGATGGAAATACGCAGAGGAGATGATCAGAGGGGGGATGGTATCGGCTGGGGCGAGTTTCATGTGATTTGATTGATGTGCTGGCGCGAGTAGAGTAAAATTCGGTATGGAAGCAGAAAGAGTTTCCAAACCTGAGGAAAACTCTATTATATATGCTTAACAGGAAGGCGAATGATATGGGGATGATATGGCCATCTTCGGATATGGATTTTTGGAAAATTAGTAATACTGACCGCTATATGTATTCATTAGGGTTGATAATCGTCAACCCTAATGATATGATGCATATATGTGAGGTATTACCATGGATAAAAAAAAGCTAGCAACAGAACTATATTTTGCAAAAGAAGCCGCTGAATACTTAGGAATTTCTATGCAAAGACTGAATATTCTTGTGAAGGAAGGAAAAATTGAACCTTTAAAAAAAACCACATCAGGAACAATTTTTTATATTACAGACCTTGAGAAAAGAAAAAAAGAACAAGAGATATTCACGAAAGTGTATGAAGGGGGAACTGATGCTATGTTTAAATTCGACACAAAAGAAAAAAAGGAAGCTTTAAACTTTGCGACCCTCATGAATGTTATGAGAGAAACAGAGCATTCATTAGAACCTAAATTTGAAGAGTTATCCAGATACATAGATGTCACCATTCCATTAAGTGATAATGCGGTCATTGATAAATATGTTGAGCACTTTGGAGCAACGAAATTAAGACTCTGTGAAGAATACGAAAAAGCGTATCAGGCATTTCTGACACTTCGAGAAGATGATGAGATTATTAAGCGTGGTTCCGAAGATTATCCGCCACTTTTAGCAGAAACAGAACAGGCTCCTCGATTTTTATACATTAGAGGAAAGAAGTCTCTTCTGTTCGAGAAGAGGACCGTTTCTTTGGTTGGATCAAGACAAGCATCAGAGAACGCTAAAGAAAATACAAGAATGCTGACGCGTATTCTTGGAAAGAATGGAATAACAGTTGTTTCGGGATTAGCAAAAGGTATTGATGTTTCAGGCCATATGGAAGCTCTTAGATGTGGCTTTAATACGATTGCTGTTATTGGGACAAATATTAACCAATATTATCCTAAAGAAAATGAAAGTGTTCAGCGCGAAATTGAGAAGAGAGGTCTGGTTGTTTCCCAATTTTCTCCTGCCAACAAAACAGAACGATGGTTTTTCCCTCTTAGAAATGGAGTTATGAGTGGGCTTTCATTAGCAACAATAATTATGGAAGCTCGTGAAACATCTGGCGCCCTCAAGCAGGCAGATTTTGCCTTAAAGCAGGGAAGACAGATTATGATACCTCGAAATGCTCTTAACCTGCCTAACGTAACATGGCCAGCAAAATATGTAGAAAAAGGCGCGGAAGTTGTTGATTCTCCGATGGATGTTCTTCGTAAACTTGCGGACAATAATATTTTTAAGGTGAAGAAGAACGTTCCTGTTCAGCAAACATTGGAGGACTATCTTAGAAACGAAAGTCACCAAACGACATTAACTAAAACCGAAAGCGATAATGCCACTGTTGATTGGCCTGATCCAGTATTCGCAGGAGAAAATTAAATGTTTAGATGTATTACTCGGCTTAAGGGACTGATCGTTGATGCAGATAGTTTTGAAATAGATGATCAGCTTCAAAAATGGAAAGAATTTAAAGACAGTTATCAACTTGTGTTTCTCACTTCAAACGAGACTAGCAAAGTAGACCTATCTGCTGTATATGGTGAAGAGAGAGTTCTTTTTATCGAACCATTCAGGAAATTATTTGCACCCAGTATTATCTCTCATGAACAAGTACTTAGAATGCTTGGTTTGGTAAGTACTGAGGTTGCGTATGTTTCGCAAGATGCAGACTTTTTAGTAAATGCAATGGGATTCCTGGGCGGAACAATCTGGATAACAAATTCCGTCTCATACGAGAATGCAAGTAATGTGGCTGATTTGGTCTGCAAAGATTTAACTATTCTTAAGATGGCTCTAGATAAAGAGGTGAAGGGCTTTTTAGGTGAAGCTGCATTATTCCCTAACGAAGAATCTCGAGGAATGATAGTTCCGGTCACCTTCATGGTAGATGGGCAGGCATATTCACTCTATATGCTCGGAAGATACTTTGGGTACAGTCATTACATGAATCAGCTACACCCGTATTCTTCGGCAATATATCTGAACAAGAGAAAAAACAAAAAATACACCGGGATTTTCAATAGCTATTTCGCAAAACTTTATGCTTTTGCAGTCAGAAGAATTATCAAGAATGAAAGCGTAGATGGTATTTGCAGTATTCCGGTGAGACCTGGTGAGATTAACAGATTTGCACCACTCATTCATGAGCTGACGAATCAAACAGGTATTACTGACTTTCAGAGCCATTTACAATGTGTTAAGGATTATCCGACACAGAAAGGTCTGTCTGAGAGAGAACGTGAAGAAAACATTCAGGGCGCGTTTGGCGCTCATGATGTTGCCGGTAAAAACATGATTCTTATAGACGATGTGGCAAGTACTGGATCGACGCTCAGAGAAGCAATTAGAACTTTGAAAAATGCAGGGGCGAATAAGATATTTATAATTGCGTTGGCTATCAATCAGGTCCGTGAAACATATTGGTCTTCAAATGTTGCGCAGGTTAGATGTCCGAAGTGTGGGAATCGTATGCACCTGCTCATTAACAGCCATTCTAGAGAGCTATTTTATTCTTGTTATGATTGTTCGGCCACATTGGATTTTATTCAGGGGAGAAATCAAATAATAAATTGGGTCAACCAAGAAAATCATCTTGAGTAACTGGGAGGGTGCGTATGGACAAACTGCTAGTGTGTAATCTTGACTTACTTAAAGTCTTTGATGGGTATGAGAACTCACGGAATAATCGAGACCGTTTATTGGAATATTTTGAAACGTTTGAGAATTACAGGGAAAAGAACCATATTGTATTTTATAGTAGAGATAATTCTCTATTAGAAACTGCTAAGAAAAGATTCCTGAGTGAAGGCATAGATTATTTCATGTATGTAAACCGCAAAGATATCAGAATTGTTTTGACGGATCCTGGAGTTGCAAATAATAAGTTTGTTGTTATAGGCGGAAAAGATGTAGATTTTCAATTAGCAGCAAATACAAGAGCCTTATTTGTCGTTCCTACATGGATACCAACTGAGGAGAAAGCACTAAGATACGGCATTCATGTTACAAATCCTAACCAACTATTTCAGCTTGTAATGGCATTAAACAATCAGAAACATTGGTTCGCAAAATTAAAAATAGATGAGCAGACCCGCGTATATTGCTTAATGGATGGGAGATACGGTTATTATGCAAAAGATGACAATGAAAGAGATATGGTTATGCACTTCCAAGCATTATTAAAGCAAGGGACAGCTGTTAGTTATTATCAGATACTTCTTTATCATTTCCTGGCAGCGATGACCAATAGTAAGAGATTTGATGATATTGAAATCTTCGGTATGATTCCTTCATCGAACTGTGAATATAACGAGTATATTCATGAATTCATGGAGCATGTTCGAGAAATCAAGGGTAAACAAGGACTAAGAAAGGCTTCAAATAAAAACTTTCTGATCAGAAAAACTCAGAAACTCAAAGCACACGAGACAGTGAGCAGTGCAGAACGTGCTGTAATGGGTGGCCAGCATGAGTTTGAAACTTTGTGCATCAACCCTGAATGGAAACCCAAAATTAAGAAGCTGAAGAAGGAAGGTCGATTCAATGTCATGATAATTGATGATTACATGACGCATGGAAATACATTTAATGCAGTGCGTAATATGTTGGAATCGATTGGGGTTAATAAAATCATCTTCATATCTCTTGGCTATTTCGGAAAAGCTTTTCAAAAGAAAGACTACCTGTTAGAGGGATCCGTTTTTGATACAAGTTACACTTACAAGTTGATAAGTACAGAGGTTCAGTATCCTATTATCGACGATGGCGCAAAAGAAGAAGTCTCGAATTTGTATAAGATTTTCAATACGGTATAGCGTGAGGTGCTAGGGCCAGGCCCTGAGAAGCGAAAAACTATGTTGCAGATCTGACTTTTCAGATGCTGATGGATGAAAGAGTATATGTAGTTAATTATGGATTTTCATTTGCGTGGATAAAAAATAATGGGCAAAACACATCTGGCTGCATAATTGTGAAAGAGTGGCTTACGGCACGAGCGGATGAAAAATATCAGAAGCCGGTTAAACTGATTCAACGTGACGAGGAAAAGTCCTTTTATAAATCTTCGGAGAGCGGCAGATGCAGTACTGTAATAAAGGTGGAGGAGAACGAACTTGTCCTGAATAAGCTGCTTGCTCATGAGGATCTGTTTTACAGACCGGTCATTGAGAATCTGGCATATGGCGGGGCCAGGCCCCGGGAAGAAAGAATAAACAAATTCTAAAAAGCTTATAAACTCTGCGACGGAAATTTGGTGTGCTGATGCAGCGGAGGTGCGACGAGTGGTGGTGGAAAGATAGCGACACAAGTGACTGCTTTCTGGATGGAGACATTGGCATGATGACTGGCGGCAAGGGCCTATAAAGTGGATATATGAGAGAGTAAGTGCTACTTGTGTAAGACTAAATGCAACTTACGATTAGAGCATTTCGGATTTCAATTTTGGTCAATTTTGGGCCGGCGTGGGTCACCATTTTGGGGGTTCTTGTGCCTTCTATTATGTGGTAAGATTGAAGTCAGCATAGTATACAGAAATCGGAGTGATGAAAATGCCATTAAAAAGAATTGAAGCAGCCAATTTTACTGTATTCGAAGATATAAATATTGATTTTTGTAAAGGACTGAATGTATTTATAGGCGAAAATGGGATGGGAAAAACGCACATAATGAAGCTGCTGTATGCGGCGTGCTGGGCGTCTAAACATGATGTGTCTTTTTCTCAGAAATCAACGATGCTTTTTCGACCGGATCAGTCAAATATCGGTCGATTAGTAAACAGAAGAAAGAACAGTAATAATACTGCACATGTTTCTGTAGATTCTGACCGGGCGAAACTGGGTATGGTATTTACTACTCGCACGAAAAAATGGGATGCAGAGGTTAGGGGAAAAGAAAAGTGGGAAAAGCAGGACCTGACCAGTGTCTTTATTCCGGCTAAAGAGATTCTGTCCAATGCGTGGAATCTAGAAGCTGCAGTTAAGATGGGAAATGTAGAATTTGATGATACATATCTGGACATTATTGCGGCTGCTAAAATCGACATATCCAGAGGCGCAGACTCTGCAGAAAGAAAAAGATATTTGGAAATTCTGCAGAAAATCAGCACAGGTAAAGTTACATTACTGGATGACAGATTTTATCTTAAGCCGGGTACCCAGGCTAAAATTGAGTTTAATTTAGTTGCGGAGGGATTACGTAAGATAGCTTTGCTGTGGCAGCTGGTAAAAAACGGGACGCTTGAAAAGGGGTCGATACTTTTCTGGGATGAGCCTGAAGCGAATATTAATCCGAAATATATTCCTGTATTAGCAGAGCTTCTTATCATGTTAGAGCACGAAGGTGTACAGATATTTGTCGCAACACATGACTACTTCTTATCCAAATACATCGAAGTAAAGCGGAATCAGGATAGTGCTGTGCGATACATTTCTTTTTATAAGAATGAAGAGCATAAGGTGCAGTGTGAAATAGCTGAAAGATTTGAATTACTGGAACATAATACGATCATGGATACGTTTAGGCAGCTTTATAGAGAAGAAATAGGAGTTATGCTGAAGTGATTGCTATATCAGAATCGGAAATGAATTTCGGTGATTTCGACGAGACGAATATATTCCATATTGAAAAATCAAGAATCTATAAAGAACTTGGTACCGGAATCAAAACAGTGGAATTTATTCTGAAATATAAGAAAGATGCCATACTGTTCCTCGAAGCCAAGAAAACCTGCCCGAACGAATCAAATAAAAATGAATCGACGGATAAGACGGCTAAGTTCGAAGAATACTATACGGCACTAACGGAAAAATTCGTGTCATCATTACATCTGTATATCGCTGCCATGGTTGGCAGATTTCAGGACATATCGGAAATCGGGAGCGGGCTATTGCCGGCGAATGGATTGCAGGACATGGAACTTAAATTCTGCTTAGTTATTAAAAATTCGAAAATTGAATGGCTAGCAGGGCCTATGGCAGAACTAAATGCTAGGCTGTTTAAAATCCGAAAGATCTGGCGCGTGCAGATAGTAGTGCTGAATGAAGAACTCGCCAAAGAACGAAAGCTGATCGCGGAATCTTGAAAACAACGCATGGCTACGTGAAAGGAGCGACAGCGATGAGGATACTGAATATTCCTGTTGGGGTTTCGAATTTTGAAGAAATTCGTAAAAACGGGTATTACTAGGCGGTGCTGGGGCCAGGCCCCGGGAAGAAAGAATAAACAAATTCTAAAATATTTATAAATTTCGTGGTGCGCTTTCGGTGTGATGATGTAGCGAAAGCGCGATAAATGGTGGAGATCGAAAGATGGCGCGATGAGAGACTGAGTCTGGATGGAGACATTGGCTGAGGCAGTTCTTCCGAGGTGGATCACGCACGCGCTTTGACAGACAGCTAAATTACTTGCTTCATGATTACCTGTATAAGCGACATTGGAGCCAGGCCCCATAAAGTTGACGAAACAAATGATGGAGGCTCTGCTTCCGGAATTCTGCGAATGGCAGAAGAGAGACATCAATTCAGCGGAAAAGAAAGCGATACGGAGAGAACTCCGAAGGATCAACCGTCATGCAGATGTGATTATGGCGTGCATTCGGATTTTCAGTGAGTGTTAATAAGAGTTTACAGCGAAAACGACTGCCGAGAGAGGAACTTTATAATGATGGATATAAGCAAAAGCGACTGGAAACTGTTTCGGGTGAAACTGGCAGATTGGCAGGAAAAGTATATGGAGAGGCTTATCAAAGAGTATGATACCGTTCTGACGGATGAGACCATGCTGGCATCGGACAAATTCTGGGAACTGGAAAAGCGCATAAAAAAAGACCGCCAGCATCCGGGTGTGATCATGGAGATGAGAAAGTCAGATGCCATATGGAATATTACGAGTCTTATACGATTGAAGGTGATTACCTATGATGATTTGTCGGAGTTCAGTGATGAACTGCGGCAGGAAGTGAAAAGATTACTTGGTATGAACTGGTGAGTACTCGTGAATACTTTGAAAAACATGCGTTCTGCAAAAACGCGGCGGTGTGTTATAATAGGTTTGCAATGGAGCTTCCTGTATGATTTAAATATCGGGATCTCAAGAAAGTGGGTGAAATAGAAAGATACCTCGTTGTAATATAAGGTTTGCTGACCCTAGGAAGTTGGCAAAACCATTACAGAACAAGAGGTATCCGATATGAAGTTTAACACACAGAACAAGAAAATTGCAGCTATTACTGAAAAAACCTTAGTCGTTGGTATCGATATCGGCAGTGAAGTTCACTTTGCCAGAGCCTTCGATTGGCGCGGTTACGAGTACTCCTCTAAACCGTTCCAGTTCAGCAACTCTGAAGAAGGATTCGAGGCGTTTCGAGTCTGGATCGAAGATATGAAGGCTAAAGGTGGCAAAGAGACGGTGATGCCGGGAATGGAACCCACAGGTCATTATTGGTTTAATCTTGGGAGATATCTTCAAGATAGAGGAATGAAACCGCTTCATGTGAATCCTCATCATGTTAAGAAGTCTAAAGAAATGGATGACAACAGCCAGGCTAAGAATGACCGCAAAGATCCGAAGGTAATAGCAGGACTTGTGAATGCCGGGAGATATATGTATCCGTACATCCCGGATGGGGTGTATGCAGAAATTCGAACGTTGAACGGCTTGAGAGGATTTGCTCAAGAAGAAGCAATCCGTCTGAAGAATCGGATCGCCAGATGGTTTAGCATCTACTTTCCTAACTATAAAGACGTTTATGGGAACGTAAATGCAATCAGCGGACTGATGGTTCTGAAGAAGGCTCCATTACCGGAAGACATCGTCAGACTTGGCGTTGAAGGTGTAAATCGCATATGGAGAGAAGCAAAGGTAAGAAGCGTCGGATTAAAGAAAGCAAAGGAACTGGTAACGGCGGCATCGCACAGTGTTGGTGTACAGAATAGTCAGGATGCAGCCAGAATAGAGCTTCAGTTTCTTCTGGCTGATTATGAAATGCAGGTAAAAAGAGAAGCTGAACTTATGGCGATGATCGAAGCCAAGATCAAGAAAATACCGTACGTCGAGAATCTCTTGGCAATCAAAGGTATCGGTATGAAGACGGCAATCGGATTTGTTGCTGAGGTTGGAGACATTCGTCGATTCAGGGAGCCAAAGGAGATACAGAAACTTGCGGGCTATGCCATCGTTAACGATGAATCCTGCAAACATGTCGGCGAAAGTCATATCTCTTATCGAGGTAGAAAGAGGCTTAGATATGTCTTGTATGAAGCTGCTGTCAGTGTGCTGGCACACAGTCCGGAGTTCCGCTTAATTCATCACTATTACACAACGAGGGATCACAACCCGCTGAAGAAGATGCAGTCACTGGTGGCTATAGCATGTAAGCTCATTCGCGTGTTCTATCGAATTCTGACATCAGGTGTAACTTATGATCCAGAGAAGATGATGGGCGATATCCAGAGGCCGCAAGCAGCATAATAGTAGAACAAAATAACTTTATACTTTAAAAACTTCGTTTGTGGTCGGA
>ERZ1026876.1741-NODE-1741-length-10239-cov-11.469462_pt1 | contig 10239 bp, 21 predicted proteins | sample MGYA00380168_ERZ1026876 | MGnify/ENA primary metagenome ERZ1026876 (study PRJEB33269, sample SAMEA4719804) | human gut metagenome | biome: human-associated habitat; feature: organic feature; material: feces | place: Cameroon | collected 2013-10 ... | reverse complement strand
AGACTTAGCAAGAAGTTTTTCTGTAATTTCAATAGCAGTTTTCTTATCCATTTTATTCCTATTTATATTTAAAATTTCAGTTTGTAAATCTTTCAAAAATTTAACAAAAAATTCCTTTGTAAAAACATGAGCCGTATTACACATAAGCATTGCCCGAGTCATTAGACCAACACCACCAATTCTGGGCGTGATATCAAAGCAGTAATTATATTTATCAGAGCGTAGCTCTTCTGACACATCGCCATACTGTTTACCATCGTCTCCATAATTGATACCAACATCAATGATTAGTTCAGGACAAGAACCGGTATTTTCATAGCCGCTAATTTCACTATTCCATTTACCATCAATCATATTAGGAGTTAAGAAATTCATACGACCAACAGCGGTAATAACAACGTCAGAGCGTAGAATAAGTTCGTTCTTGGTATAAGTTTCAATTGTACTATTTACAGAGAAAACATTACAATGACGCTTTAGAAGCATATCAACCATTGGCTTACCAACAATATCAGATTGTCCAAAAATAAGAACATTCTTGCCATCAAGGTTATAGTCGATTGAATCAAAAATCTTCATTACACCAAGCGGAGTGCAAGGATAAAATTCAGAATTTTTGTTAAATCCATCAACATCAGCCCAATCAGGAATCTTAATATTCTTTACATTGATATGTTCAGGTACAGGAAGTTGTAGAATAATACCAGAACATACATATTCAAATCCATCAACCATATAGGTGTCTTGACAATCATCAATTTCTTTTTGGATTTGCTTCTCGGTAGTATTCTCTGGAAGTTTAATAAGTTCAGCGTGAATACCAACTTCCTCAGAGTCCTTTAGCTTTCCACGGATATAGGCATTGGAAGCCATATTATCACCAACCTGAACAATATAAAGACATGGAATAATTTTTTCGTTCCACATACGATTGATTTTCGCTTTTGCCATATCTTTGTATTTTTGTGCGATAGACTTACAATCAATAATCATTTGGATTACCTCACTTTCTATTGGTATTATAGCGCAAAATTTAATCTTTGTCAAGGATTATTTTATAAATCAGAGCAAAGTTTTATCTATCTGCGTCGTATAGCCATCTTTGAAGATACTGTTTGTAATCTTATCACCCGTAATGTCAAACGGGATTAGTTCCAGTTTCCCATATTTAAGGCCATAAGAAAGCCGATTTTCTTTAACAGAATCATAGTCGGGTTCGCTATTAACAAACTTGTTATAAACATCTGTCGCAATTTGACGTTCTAACTGACTCTTGGAAGTTTCAATTATGTTTAAATATCCTTTTTTAATTTCATTAAATTGATGATTATCCCATAGTTTCTGAACTTTTACTTTACCTTTTTCATCAAGAACTGCAATAGGGTAATTCCCCTCATCATAGTCGTCTTGATACATTAGTACATATACCATAATTATCCCTCAGAATGCGTATTTGTAAATCTGATTATAGACAGGCGGTTCAATTTCGTATGCTTTATCTGTTTGCTTATCATACCTAAACCACATCTGTTTCATCTCAGGCATGGGATAAAAACCTTCATCAAACGCTTCGATAACAGCATAATTATAACAATGCTCAAAAACATCTAACTCGTTGTTCTTTACAGCATTGATAGCATCATTAAGATTTGTAAAATAACCAGCAGTCCAGTCACTATCTGCCATCCAATACATAGCCTTATGAGATACAGGAGAACTAAAACGAGCATTTTTCTCGTCTTTAAATTCATCCATAAGGGTTACTGTATAAATCATCTTCTAAACCCCCAGTCTTCCTCTTCTCTACTCAGAGCAAAACAATTTGTTTCTGTTGGCTTTTTTGGCATGGTTTTGAACTCCCACCATTCACTACCATCATATTCGTGACGTTCGAGCCAAAAATCTTTACCAACTATGATAAGCGACAAAGGGATTTCATTTATGCCTAAGTCGTCATCGTATTCAAAATCTGCATTCTTCTTAAACCATTCCCAACTATTCTTTACATTGGCCGCTTCATCACTACTACAATTGTCATCATTGCGCCCCACCCAAAGAACATCATTTTCAGTCTTGCCATGTTCTTTTAGAAAATCAATAGTCTCCTGAAGTAAATTCGCCATTTACTTTTCTCCTTTTTTAATAACAATACATCTATCTGGGCCAACAAGGGAGTATCCCTTTTTCTCGCCTTTCCAGTTACAAGGTGGTGCAATTTTAACCATTTTAGGCGTAACACCAATAACTGTATGTTTACTCCAAAGGACTCTTTGGTTAAACACAGTTACCAGCATGATTTCGTCCCCTACTTCAATTTCATCCAATTTTGCATCGGTCATTTTGTAAATCCTCACTTGAATTTAACATTAAAATTTGTACAAGCACCCGTAAGAGCAATAATAAAAGCAAGAACTACTAGAAGTTTACTATCCCATTCATACGCAAGTAATAGAAATGCACAAGTTGAAATTGCCGCCCCCATGAATAAACCTCCAATTTTATTTAAGGCAAGTCAGGAAGTTCAAAAGCCTTCCCCTCCCACCATTTACCTTCTAGGTAAATGGTGGGAGGGCGTGAGTTTACTGTGCCATTCTTAATATTTTCAAAGAAATAATTAGGGTTATTTTTATTTTTGCTACAATAGTCGATTTCCTCTGAAACATACGCATTTAACAGTACAATATCCCAATCATCAAGATTAAGCTTATCTTGAAACATATCCATAAATTGGCCGTAGTCTAAATCATGATTTTTAGGGTCAACTGCAATATCATACATTTGCAGCATTTGCTTATTATTTATCTCGATAATTTTATTAGAATGTTTCTTGCTTTTAATCGTAAGGCTACACCCACCACCAAATGATAAATGTTGCAATGCTTCTGCAATAGGATAAGACCAGTTTGGAAACCATGCGTTTAGCATATTAACCCTCCTTAATCTCTGCATACCAAAATGCTTCAAAAAAATCGTCAATCCAATTCATATCAGTCCAGTCTGCGTATGTGCGGTAATTGTGTTCGTACGTTGTAAACTTACGCTTTTCACAGGCGTATTGTAATTCCATATCAATATTTTTTGTAATTCCGATAACCCAATAATATTTGTCTGGCTTAGGCCATGTTTCTTTATCAGCGCTCGAATATTCGTGCCATTCAACGGGGACAGGAGTAAGGCTATTAAGATTTTTAGCAAACTCATTTAAATCAGACTGAGAAATATCATCCATATTACACCTCGTAATTACAGAGTCCATCCAAATGTATCATTTTGTTTTTCTGATGGATTTGTAGATTCAAGACCAGCTAGAAAGACTTGATATTTACCAACTGTTTCATAATATTCATACTTTCCACCAAGAGCGGAAAGTACATCAAATGCCACCCCTCGCATATATTGAAAATTATTTCTTTCTTCTGAGTTATATCCGTACTTTTCTTCTGCTTTTTTAATTTTGCCATCAAGCTCATTTAGTTTATTCGCAAAGTTATTCAGCCCGATTTGTAGCGCGTTATAATTTACATATTGCATGGTGTCTCTCCTATCACACACAAATTTCTTTACATTCGTGTTTATTACATTCAGGGCAACACACAAAGGCTGCCCCTGCATAATGGTCTCGAATATCACCGTCTTTTTCAAATAAGCATCCACATTTTGTACAAAAATAAATTCTGATAATATCATATTTATCAGTTTTGTTATCTCCATGAATCATAATCTTTGTCATATCCAACACCTCATTTCTGTAATTATTATACCATATAAAACTAAATTCGTCAAGTATTATTTAAAGTAATCTGCAATATCGTCACTGCTAAATGTAATAAACGGATAAGTTTTCTTTGGTTCTGTGTCAAACCATCCACAACGATTCTTCTTTTTATTCTCTGATTCTTCAAGTTTATTTTGAAGCTCAGATTGATATTCTTTTACTTTATCCTGTAATTTTCTAATCTGATTTTCTGTTTCTGAAATTTTATCTTGAACTTCGCTTATGTCAAAATTCCAATAAGGAAGTCTCCATACTTGTTTAAATCCTAAATTCAGCAGAGTGTTTTTGTAATTATCAGCTCTGGTTTTATCAATCTTCCCCTGTATAATATCATTATCAAATTTTACACCAAGCTCTACATCTTTTGCCGTCCTGTCTTCTGTTGGAATACCACGTTCATCATCAATGTAAAATTCTTTAACCATTTTGACACCTCACTTAGGAATTTTTTCACCAAGCTCTTTATATGCCGCAATAATCTTCTCTCTAAGCCTAGTTTGTTCTTCTGTGTTTGCAAATTTATTTAGACTGTCAAGCAAACTCTGTGCAAGCTCTGCCTTCTCTCCATCACTTGTATGGATAACATGGTTTAGTTTGTTAATTAGTTTCTTGTTACCAAAGTTAAAGTAATCACTGACTTCTTGAATATATTCTTCCGCAATTTCACCTCTTGTATTATTGCAATCAGACCAGTGAACAAGTTTGCCTTTATCAAGCTTCCCCTCATCGCAATATGCAACAAAGAAATCGGTTAAAGCATCAGAAAGAACCTTTTCTCTTCCGTATTCACCAGTATAACAATCGGAATCATGAGCAAAATCTGCCGCTGTCCAACCGTTCCAATTATTAGCAATCATTCTGATGCCTCCTTTTTGAGTTCGATACCATTAGGAAGCGGTTCAGTTACCAGTTTATAGCCAAAACCTTTCTTTGGCGTTCTGACATAATATGACTTCTCAAAAGCCTTAAATATGTCACCGTCCCACATAGTACCATTGATATAATCGCTAGTTTTGACATGATAAGCAATATCAGTGTTATCACCAACAAAGAAACCCATATATCTCAGATTCTTAATTTCGCGTTGCACTTCTGGATTTTTAATATACTCATCATATCCGGGGTAATTGTTTTTAACGTATACACAATAATTCGCTGGCTCATAATCTTTGCAAATCATTCTGTTTTCGCCTGAACAATTTTTACTAGCATACCAAGGCCACGAAAATTGGACACGTCCGTTCTCATCCTCTCTTTTACAACGTGTACGAAAATATTTACACATACCGCACATGAGAACTTCGTCAAACATTTCTTCCATTTTTATTCCTCCACGTCATAGAGGTTCCAATGGTCAAGGCTGATTTGCTCATTTTCATCAGAAATAATATCTACCCAAGCATTGAGAATTTCTCTGTAAACCGTCATGTTTGGGCAGAAATAGCCATCCTTGAATACAGGCATATCATCGTTGCAAAGAATCCGCATAGCAGCAGCACATACAGCAGCAGAACGAGAAACGCCAGCGGAACAGTTAAAACAAAACCAATCAACTTTATTTTTATTATCCAGAATAAATTTTACGATATTGGTTGCCTGAATATCTGTAATACAAGCACCCTCAATATCAGTAGTACAATCATCGAATTTAAGAGGAAGGAAATTAATCTTATCATAAGACTTGTTAAAATCAATATGATAGCCATGCACTTCCGTGATAGAAATAAATGCAATTCTACGATTATGCGGTTCACGAATAAATTGTTCTGCATCCTGTGCAGACATAACCATGAAATCCCAAGAGCCATTGATACCGCCGTTAAACATAGTTTTAATCATTTTGTTTGCCTCCATTTATTTGTTTTCTGTTTCTATAATTATTGTATCACAAAAAGAGAGGACTGTCAAGCCCTCTCTTAAAATTTAACAGAAATTATTTTTGTAGTTGGTAAATATCTACGATTGAATACTCGTCATTTTTGAAAACTTTCTCAATGATTTTGTAAACATCATTCCAATTTGCACCACCAAGCCCACAACCAATACCATAAGGAATTGCAATAGTGTGTTTGTCAATAAGTCTGCTCTGTTCTCTAAGACTTAAAAATGCTTGAAACAATACCTTTAAATCTGTTTGTTGCTTATCTCTGCCATATCCTACTTGTCCAAATAGATTTGCTATATAACGTGTATAAGGCATAGTGTCATCAGAGTTTATGTTGAGCTGACATTGCCCAAGTAAAAGTTCTGGTCTATATGAAAATTCGTCACACAATTCTTTATAGCGTTCAAAATTTTCTGGATATTTTTGTTTCATTTGTTTTGCAATACCAGCACCCATTGCACCCAAACAATTTACTTGGTGACAAATAATAGCAGAATCAGAAAGAAAGATATCTTTAAATTCATGTTTTCTAATCATATTATTCACCAAGTTGTAACAGATTTGTATTTGTGCTCAGATAATAACTAGGATTACGCATAATATTTTCATAATCATCTGCGCCCTGAAAACTATCAATAACCTGTTTCTCTTCTTCTGTCATATCGTTATAGTGCTTATTGCCGTAACAAGGCGGGAACCAGTTGCGTCTTTTAGATACATAAATATTGAAACGCTTCAATAGCTCTTCATTTTTCCAGACACAATGCATCGTGCCCTTTTTATAAAATGTAACATAAAAATACTTAGTATCAATCTTTTTATAATTACATTCGTCTCTTGCTTTTGTGATTGCAACATTCAGATTAATATCGTCAGTTTGTCCACCATCCAGATAATTTAAAGCTTTTTGCATATCAGATAGTAATTCAACGCAATTGTAAACATTTAGAGGGTTCTTATCCCATTTCCAATCAGAGAAAGCGCCATTACAAGGGAGAATGACCTTCTTTCCAACTTTATGCGCTTTGTTTGTCTTCCATCCATTATATAGATGAATATTGCTTTCCATTTCAGGGATGTATGCGAACTTAGCAGACATTTTATCAAACAGGTCAAGAATAGTCTTTTCAATACCATCCTGTAAACCAGAGTTCATATCATTCATTAGAGTTTGAATGTTGAACATAGTAAAGTCATATTCTGCAAACTTGCTAATCATTGAAGAATATTTGTCCTTCAAATTCTTTGTAAGCATCCCAGTAAACTTTTCATTGTTTAACAGAGAAGTCCAATACTTATGACGTGTTAGATTGATAAATTTATTCTTAGGAGAATCGGTATAGCCAACTGCCTCATTTCCAACTTTCAAAGAAAGGTTAGAATAACTACCGGCATCACCAACAACATTACGGTTCAGATAAGGAAGCAGAGCGTTAAATTCATCAATAAGAGCTAGACCAAGTTCCATTTCCTCGTTATACTGAGCAATCAAATCCTCAAGAAAATTAGTGGTTGTTAGTTTAGAAGAATTTTCTCCTGTTGATTCTCTGTATTCTTTTGCCTTCTGAAACTTTTCGTAAATCTCACTGTAATGCTCTGGCTCTGGAATATCAATATAAATCAGAGCAACACGAACGTCTGTCTGACGTTCCGCATCACTGAATCCATTGTCTACAAACTGAATCTTTGCTCCAAGGTCATTCAATGTATTCATCAGGAATTTACGCTTGTTAGAATACAGATTCAATAGGGTTTCAGCATTAAGAATGCAAAGAATTTTTCCACCATTTTCTTGTTGCATCTGAATCGCTTTCATCAAATGTTCATCGCCATTTGCAAAAGGTGGATTCATAAGAATTAAGTCGTAATGCTTCTTGCTTGCAAATGTCATAAAATCATTATGAACAATTTTTACATGAACATAAGTGGAGCGCTCTTTCACTTCTTCTTTTAGCTGTTTAAGTTCTGCAATTTGTTCGTCAGTTAGACCTTCATAGTCATCTTCTTTCCAGAGATAACGGCGATTCTGACTAATTTCATACATCTTGTTGTTAAATTCCTGAATACGCTGACCACAAAATTCATAGTTCAGAATGCCACGAAGGTTAGGGTCAAATTCAATAGCATCAACATTACAAGAAGCGTTATTATAATCTTTCTTGTTAACACCTTTTTCTGCAAGGGATTCTTGATATTTTTCATTCTTATAACAGCCGAATGCCTTTAGCAAATCGCCTTTACCAGCGGACGGTTCAAGAACTTCGTGAATAGTTTGGCTATCAATCATATCAAAAAGCTGATATGCAACAGATTTTGGAGTTGGGTAAAAACCATTTTGTGCTTCTACTGTAGAAACAAGATTATTCATTTTTGCTTTTCTCCTTTTGGTATTTTATTCCTTCAAGACAATTTACAACTAAAACCCCTAAATCATCCCAAGTAATATAACCCGTGCTATCATCACGGTTTATCATCCAAAGTGCAGTAAGTTTATTATCATAATAAACACCAGCAATCTTTTGATACTCTGGCTCTGTAAACAAAATCCAATATAATTCTGCGATATCCGTTTTGTCTAAATTACCTTCTTCGTCTGTAAAACTAATGTCATCACTGACAGGACATTTATCCGCATAGACCTTCGTAAAACTCATATCCACACGCCAACGAGAGATATTTAACGAGTTAATTTCAACATTCCATAATTTAATTTTAGATGGGTCTATAACATTTGTCATCTAGGTACACCTCCAATAAAGTTTTGACCAATTTTGTATGTTAAATTATAATATTTCTTGTAAACCACATTAACCAACTCGTTATACTTTTTTACTGCTTCCTCATAGGTGTCTGCAAAATAATAACTCGAAGCATATTGACGCAGTTCAATACTCTTATAAATTGGCTGGTCTTTTGGGTAAAAGTTTCTCCAACATCTATCATCTTTAACGATACCAAGGGTAGGTTTACGATTTACAATAGGCTTAGTTCTGCCATAGCGAAAACCAACACAATATACCTCTTTATCAAGTGGAACAAACTGCCAATTATAGACCATATTACACCTCACACGATATAAAAGCCACCAACTACTTTGCAATCCAATCTTTCCGTAGAGAAAATAAAGTGGGTTAAACCGGGACGGTCGCCATGTTCAGAAGATGTAATATGGTAAACATAATCCCACCCCGCTTCCCTATATTTCAGTCCAATAGCGGTTCTAGCGTCTACAGGGTATTCGCCATCAATAATTGCCTCTTCCCATTTATGCCAACCATGGTGAAACTTAATAGAACTATCAATTTTCTTTTCAAGCTCATCAAGTTTCATATCACGTTCTTCAAGTTCTTTTGGGGTAATCATATTGACACCAACCTTTCTATTAGTATTATAACACAAAAAATCCAGAGTGTCAATACTCTGGATTAAATTTAACGATAAATTTTAATTTCTATTTACTAATCATTCTTACAAGCTCTAAATGTTTCTTAAAATTATAACTCATACGTGGTCTATCATTATTTGGATTTTTATTATTCCAATAGTCATGGATTGTGTTATTGCTATCAGAAGTGCAACATTTTTTGCACTCTGGACAATGAGCATAATAAATCTCTAAGTTACCACCAAGGCAATCACAATCAACCAAAAGACTCTGCCCAAACGCTACAAATTCACAGCCGCATTCGCATTTAAATTTAACGCCGTCGTTTGGTAAAATTTTCATATTTGGGTATCTTGTAATTTTAGCGCCCATATTACGGTTTTGTCTCAACGTCAGGAAGAATTTCGGTATGGAAGTAGAGCTTATAATGATACGGGTCTGTATGCGTGCCAGTGATATCTTCCACAACATACATGGTATACTCATTTAGATAAATATAGTTAACTTTATACTGATTTGGGCCAACCTTAACCGTACAAACAAGTTCATTATGAGAGTTATTGGAGATTGACATATAACCTTCTTCTTCCAAAACAATCATATCTGTACGAGCATTATATACGGTCAGCTTGCGTTCGCTCTCAAAATAATCTGCCTGTTTTGAAATATTATAGCTTGCCTTATCTGCTTCGCTACCACAGCCAACGCAGAGCAGAGCAACCACTACAACCATAATTGCACAAACAATTTTCTTAAATTTCATAACTATACCTCACTTGATTTTAATTTTAGGATTTACTCGCTTTCCTTTATTTTTAGGTTTAAGTGTTCTAAATTGACCTAGAAAACTAAACACTAAAAGTATGATAAGACTGATGACAATTTCAGTTTGTGACAATTTAATCACCAGCCTTTTCATTGTTCCTGACATTATAAATTCTATCAACACTATAATCCATAATATCTTTAATAGCATTTGTTAAATTATCAGAAACATTTGTTGCAGTATCGTTGACATAATCAGTAACAATCTTGATATTATTTGGCGTAATAGCTTTGGCGGCAACCATCTGATAACAAGCATCTTTAGATGGGAATAGAATACCTACGACTATAACAATAATTCCAGAAATAACCCACTTCTTAACTACCAATTTGTTTATATTACTAAATAAAAGAATAATGCCATATATA
>ERZ1026876.1737-NODE-1737-length-10256-cov-5.290364_pt1 | contig 10256 bp, 3 predicted proteins | sample MGYA00380168_ERZ1026876 | MGnify/ENA primary metagenome ERZ1026876 (study PRJEB33269, sample SAMEA4719804) | human gut metagenome | biome: human-associated habitat; feature: organic feature; material: feces | place: Cameroon | collected 2013-10 ... | reverse complement strand
AGCACCCGTATTTACTGGCAATGTGCATCTCACTACGAAATTCTCGCTGATGTCATTTTATAACAGAGCCAGTTCTCTGAAAGAAACAAGTCTGATGGACTTTTTCTGTCTATAAATTTCTCTAATAAAATATTATACAAAATACTTAATACCTTCTTCTCATAGTAATTTTCATTACTATAAGTAAAATGTAGGCAAATTATATATTATTCATTGGTTAAATGTACAACAACACCCTTGTTTGCCGGGAGGTCTACGATCAGCTTACCATCGCGGATCTCAAGGCTTTCTCCGCTTGTACAGTCACCGCCTGCGACTACAGAGTTTCTCTCCTGCTTATGCATAGTCTGTTCGAATTCGCCGATCACACGATGCATGTTGTTCATGGTATCATTCAGATTTCCAAACAGATTCCATACTGCCTGTCCGAAGTCTGCGCCTGTTTCCAGTGCTTCTAATGCCTTACGGATATCTTCTGCTTTATAGCGGATCTCACCGGAGGCTCCAACCAACTGACCGGCTTTATCAAGCAGCTCATTTCGTGCATTTTCCCATGCCTTTGCTGTTGCATCATCTGTACAGGTATCCTCCTGTACTTCTGTTGACTGATCGATCGTCAGGAGGTTAAATGCTTTATTTGCACCAATCGGCAGATTGATCTCCATGTGTGCACCGTTATCTGCATTATTCAATGCTGTTACAACTGCACGTCCATCCAGACATCTTGCAAAGGCAAACTGTCCGGTCGTCAGATACAATTCCCGGTAGTCTCCATAGGTCAGTTCTGGAAATCTCTGTTTCAGATGCCCAAGTGTTGTATACAATGCAGGGAGCTCATCTTTTTCATTAAAATCAGCCAGATTCAGATCCGGACGCAGATTCCAGTCTGAACCATTCTCCTTATTGCCCGGTATACCGAATTCAGAACCGTAATAGATTGACGGAATTCCCGGTACGGTATATACAAGGATCGCTACATTGTACATATGCGCCTTGTTATCTAATTTACTGTAAATTCTTGCTACATCGTGGTTATCACAGAAAGTATATAACTTCTTGTCACCTACAATGCCATTTAAACGCTTGATCGTATGTGCAATCTCAAAATAGTTATGGTCGTTATGTCCAGAATACAAACCCTTATGCAGTTCATAATTTGTTACGGAATGGAGCATATCGTTATTTGCCCATCTCGAATAATCTCCATGAATAACCTCGCCCATCAGCCAGAAATCCGGCTTTAATCCATTGCAGAAGGAACGTAATTCTTTCATAAAGCCAAAATCAAGTACGTCCGCAGCATCCAGACGGATTCCATCAATATCAAATTCATCGACCCAGAACTTTACGGTTTCAAGATGATAATTCTTCACTTCCGGATTCCAGAGGTTTAATTTCGCAAGCAGATTATATCCGCCCCAGTTATCATAGGAAAATCCATCGTTATATTCGTTGTTACCCCAGAAATTCACATTGCAGTACCAATCCTTGTATCTGGAATTCTCCCGATTCTGCTTTATATCCTGAAATGCAAAGAAATCTCTGCCTGTATGATTAAATACACCATCTACGATGACCTTTACATCATTTGCATGACAGTTCTTTACGAACTGCTTGAAGTCATCATTTGTTCCAAGTCGTCTGTCTACCAGCCGATAATCGGTTGTATCATATCCATGAGAACCAGATTCAAATAACGGCCCTATATAAATCGCATTGCATCCGATCCGCTTCGCATGCTCCGCCCATTCATTTAACTTGTCAAAATGCTCTCCTGTCTCTCCATTGTTATCATGTGGACATCCACACAATCCAAGTGGGTAAATATGATAAAATACTGCGCTGTCATACCATGCCATAGTCTTTATCTCCTTTTATCATTTTTTGTATACATATTGCAAAAAGCCATACATATCACTTATGTAAAATTATACCACAAACCTGTCATATACGCGAAACTTTTATGCAAATCCCGATTTTCTATATATTCCATATAAATTTATCTTCCTGCATTTCATTTTTTCCCGACATATAATCATAAAAACTCTGTACACAGGGAGGCTTATAAGCAGTCGCGTCACAGATTATAAAGAAGAAATATTCGGTTGTTAAGATCTCTTTTGACGTCATCTGTCTGCTTACAACTGCCTGTATGACAGGCTTCTTTCTCGGTCATATCAAAGGTCTTGGAATCGGAACTATATTGGCAGCTTTTACAATGGGAAAAGGTATTGCTATCGCCGGACAGATCATTGATAAATATATAATCTTTGTCACCTATTTGTCCGAAAAAAATTAAATCTGCCATATATATTTATACAAAAATAAAATTCCATGAATGGGATAATAAGCAGCCTGAACGCTTCTGTATTACCCCACCATGGAATTTTTTTGATCTTAATTTTACATTTTTATTTTACTGTTACCTTCACCCGTTTATTTACTCCATTTAATGCAGTAACATAGATATAACAGGTTCCTTTTTTCTTAGCACGGATCGTACCCTTTGCCGTTACAGTAGCAACTGCTTTATTGGTACTGCTGTAGCGAAGCTTAGCACCATGCCCTTTGGATAACAGTTTCTTCTTGTCATCCTGTAAGATAAGCTTAGTTGTTATCTTTGCTGTTTTACCTTTCTTTAAGGCATACTTTGTCTTCTTACACTGAATCTTCTTTACATTTGTATAGGTCTTATTCTTCGGCCCTGCGATATGAAGTGTCAGTCCAGCAGCAATATACTGCTTCTTTCCATTTACAATACGATATGCCTTGACGCGGACTCTGTATGACTGCTTCCGATTCAGACTCTTGCCTTTATACTTACTCAGTACGGTTGCGTTCTTCTTTGCACCTGAAATCTTCTTAACAACAGTCAGCTTCTTTCTGTTACATGGAGCTGCATAGACATCATATCCCTGTGCCCCCTTAACAGCTTTCCAGGTCAGTTGGATTCCCTTCTGTGTCCAGACAACCTTCTGTTTGCTGGAAAGTGTCTGTGAATTCTTCTCGATCTGCTTCTTAGTCAGTTCCTCTACAACCGGTTCTACCGGAGGCTCCGGCGTCTTAACAACCGTTACCGTGATCTTAATCGGTACATTCTGTAACAGTTTCTCATCAACGGTACATACCAGTTTGCTCAGATCTGTATTGTTCGTACGGACATCTGCTGTGATATCTGTAGCATTCATACTCCATGCATTGATCTCGTAGCCAGCGATCACCGATGCTGTCATTGTAACCGTGCTGTCCCGATATACTTCAAGACTGCCGGATCCGGCGGATACATCCCGCATAAGATCATTCTGTTTTTTGCGATCCACATGAACAGCTATTGTTCCTGCCTTTGCTCCATCTGCTGATACCAACTCATACTGAAGTTCTACCTTTGGAATCTCCTTATAAGTAACTGCAACCTCTACATTTTTCTCAAAGCCTGTATCTGGTGCCTGAATCTTGATCTGCTTATTGTCTGTATTTTCTATATCAGAAACCGTCATATCACTGTAAGCTGCACCATCCATCATTACTGTGATCTGATCCACTTCATATCCGGTCTTCGGTACTGCTGTCATAACAATATCTTCTATACGGTATCTGTCGATATAACCGCCGGATACAACATCACACTTCAGTGTTCCGTTATTATCACTGTTATATGTGACAGTTGGACGATCAAGCAGAACGAGTACAACACGCATGGATTTGTTTACACTGTTAAATGAACTTTCCTTCGCATCCTTTCCGGTCGCGATCGTCTGTTCTTCTGAACCGGTAAACAGCTTCCACTCTGCGATCTGATACTGCTCCGGTACATCTGCTTTCATAACAACCGGCAGATTCTTTACGATCTTTGTATCATTGCTGATCTGCACTGAATCACTCCATGCTGTAACAACATCATCTACCTGCTGTCCCTGTTCATTTACCGCTTCAAAATGAAGTGTTTCCATCTGGAACATATTGACAACCAACTTGATCTTCATGTTCTTCTGGACATTGGATACTACATACTGATCTCCTCCGGTTGCTGCAACTGTATAATGTATATCATCTGTATAGATTCTCCATTCTGATACAGTAACGGATTCCGGAAGATCTGCTGTAAGTGTCACCGTTGATCCCTTTGCTGCCTTGCCATCCTGAACCTGTTCTGAGACATTGATCTTACAGCCTGCAACCGATGTATCCGGATCTTCTGCAATCACTTCTGTCTCAAATAAATATGTCTCTACCGGTTCAAATTCAACGGCCACAACAGTATCTGTCTCCACATTATCGAGTGTGATCTCTGTTCCGGCAAAGATACTTCCGTCAGTATTTTTCTGGATCTTTGCTGAACCACCATGAGAAACCGTCCACTGTTTTACGACATAATTCTCATCTGGAACTGCCTGAAGCAGGATACTCTTTCCCGTAAGGACGGTCTCACCTGTATCGATCTTGCTTCCATAGCTTCCGGCCTTTACATAATATGCCTGAAGACTTCCGTTTTCCGGCTGATCGTAATTCAACTGGTAGGTTTTTGCTGCAAAGGATACACTGACATGAACACTACTGCTCAATGCTGAAATGATCAATGTATCTCCATTTACCACATAATCAGTTCCGAGAACCAGATCATTTCCATCACTTCCTGTTACCTTCCATGCTTTGATCTTATAATTATCCTTTGGAATTGCTTTAAAGGATACCTTGCTCTGATCTGCTAATCCGGCTCCGGATGCAAATGGCTCTTTGGAGTCTCCACAATATCCTTTTATCGTTCCCTTGCCATCAGACTCATATCGGACTGTATACTGGTTCGATACGATCTGATATTTTCCTCTGTTCAGAGTGACGTTATATTTCTTCAGGAATTCTTTTACCAAATCTATATACTCACTGTCTTCTTCGGTTCCAACTGTAAGCCATGCGATTCCGGTCTGGTAAACACCTGCTGTCGAATTTTCATCTAACTTCGGCTCAGCCTCTATTGTCATCAAATCCGACAGTTTATATTTAGCTGCATCTGAATCCAGGATACCGGATTCTGTGTCATCACCCACATATTTTACAACAACATCTGACAGGCTTAATACTTTATCTGCCGTGTCGTCCTCTGATATACCATCCTTTGATGGAGCAGTAATAACGATCGGCCGTTTGCTTACGGTAAGCATCTTCATCGCATATGATTTGGTCTGACTGGTACCGTTCTGTCTGGTTATCGTCGCAACAAATGTATGCTGTCCCGGCCATTTTGGAGTAAATGTATTGCTGGCTATATTTTCCGTTACAACCTTATCATCTCCATCCACATAGGATACCTGATAAGATACAGAAGCATCTGCTGCAAGCGGTTCTGTCGTTATATTGCCGGATGTATCATTTTCCCGTTTTCCCTGTCTGACTTCTAACTTAATGGTATTGCCATATTCCGCATTGTTTCCGGAAAGAACGTATACCGTATTATCCGTACGATCTACTACATAATAAACAGTCTGTGTATCAGTAGGATATAATGATGTATTTCCTCCATAAGATACAGTTACCGTATAATCTCCGGCTTCTTCCGGATTCCATACAACAGAAGCATTACCATTCTTATCTACAACGGTTGATATATCACGAATAGAACCGGTCCGGTTATTGAAGAAGTTTACATTTACAATTCCCGTTTTATCGATATTGACAGAAGATGTAACTGCCTCTGCAACATGGATCTGAACCGTTGTCCGATCTCCCTTTATGATGTCTTCAACCTGTGTATCATATGTTTCATTTACGGTAACAACCTCACCAGGGGTAACACCATACTGCTTAGATGCTCCACTTCCCATAAAAGAAAAGGCATCATCCGTAGCGATCTTTAATTCATTAAATGTTGTAATGATCTGCTCCTGCTGGTTCTCATCTGTTACCGTCTGCTCAGTCTTGTAATAATAGGTCTCATCCGCAGTCCGATCTGCTTCGGCGGATTTTGCATACATGATATAAGCATTATTTCCTTCGTATGCCTCCGGCCAGTACAGATACCAGGTTGTTCCATCAACCTCGATATACTGCTGATTTGTAGTGCCAGCAGATTCTTCTTTATATCCGGCATAAGCAGGCACATAGGACTGAACAGTACCGGCATACGCTTTTGCTGTAATTGCTCCATCTGTACCCTGTTCCAACTGATACCACTGTGTAACTGCTTCTGACATAGCATCTGTGCTGTACAACAATATCTCACCATCGGCTGTTACTGCTGTATATGCATAATAAGTCTTGCCCGCTGCAGTCTCTGTCACCTGTTCTGTCACAGGCTTTATTGTATCTGCATCAACCCCATTCCAGAGAGCGGCTGCATCACCGGTTGTTCCACTCTGGAATACATTTGGTATTACTTCGTTTAATTTCACCTTTGCAGTTGCTGTTCCTGCTGTCTCATTATATCCTTCCAGTACATACCATTCATTTGTCTGGCCGTCAAAATAGATAAATTCCGGTATTACTGCATTCGGATATACGGCGGATACCGCTGCACCATTCTTATACTGGACAAATGTCTCCTTCTGTGTTCCGATCGTAACCGCTACAGTCTTCGATACCGTACGTTCATTCGTAACCGTCCGTGTCTGTGTATACTGTCCAAACGCTGTATTGGTTCCCTTATTCGCACTGTCGGACTGTGTATTGCTAATCGTTGCTGTCATCATACTGTCAGCCCTTCCGACATGCAGGATACCCGGAGCTCCATATGCATATAACCGCACACCCTTTATCAGCTCAGAAAGAACGCATCGATAAGAATTGCCATCCATATCCTCTGTGATACCATTTAACTTCAATGTACTTCCATTTATACCGGAAGCTTCTTTGTCCGTCAGGTTTACCCAGTTGACCGAACCTGCTTTTCGAACCTGCCATGCATAGGACAGACCGCCTTTCGCATTTGCAGATGGGAGTGCATCGATCACAAAGCTCGCATTACCGCCGACAACAACTCTCTGTATACTTGTCATGCTTAAGATATCCGGTTTCTCACTGTCAGCCAGTGTATGAACGGATACCTCCGGTGTGTATTCGGAGTATACAGTCTCGCCTCCGCTGTTTGTTCCAACTGAACGAAGTGCAAATTCATATTCCGTCGATGGTTTCAGTCCATCATAGCTGTAAGAAAAACTGTCACCGCTGATCGTATCTAACAGGCTGTATTTATTGGTTGTAATACCATCATTAAATACCTGATAGATCTCATATTTCTCTGCCTTCTTATAACCACTTTCCCATGCAAGCGTTACGGAATCCGCGGTCACTGTATCCACACTGATATCTTCCGGTGGAGATGGCGGCTGTTCGACATTCTTTACAACAAAGCCAAGAATCGGAACATTGCTATCGCCAAGCTTTGCCTGCCAGATACCAAATTTTGTACTGAAGCTGTACTGAGAATCCGTCGCCGGCGGGTAAGCTACCACACCTTCCTTTGATACTGATGAATAATCAAATGTTGTCTTACCGGAGCCCCAGCCACCGCCAAGCTTGACACCACCGCCATAATTCATCTTCGCTACCTTGGCATCAATTTCACCTTCTACACCAAGTGTCAGTTCGAAGCTGTTCGTCTGGGTCATTGTTTTACTGCTCTGTGTATTGTCCGTAATATTCATAGCTACCGTTGTCTGGTCATTGACCTTATTATTGATCTCTACCCAGTTCGGATAGCCAACAAACCCCTTCATTCCAAGTGAACTGGTCGCATAGGTATCCGGACATCCCGGCGTACTGGACAGAATATCCTTCGTGATCACCTTATTCTGCAGAGTTTCATCGCTTGCTGCAAACCGATTAAAGGAATCTACATCCATGGTCGAATAGACCGGCTGCTGCTGCACTCCGACCTCCATGGTATACGACGCACTTCCGTCGGCCGGCGTGATGACGTATTCATACAAAATAACCGGTGTTCGATAAAGCACTACCTGATTCTTCGTACCATCATTTTCAAAACTGATCGAATACTCATGGGAAAGCTCATCCTCGTATGACCACTCCCAGTCATGGGTATAGGACGCCTCCGTATGGAACTGCAATGCTGAAGAACCGATGGAAAATGATGCATATGCTCCGATGGATGCCATTTTCGTCTTACTGGTTACCTTTCCTTGTCCGGATAGCTTACCATATAAGGTTTCTCCGATATTGCCATTATAATAATTATCCTGAAGCTCTCCAAAATATGGAGCAGCCTGTAATATAGCCAGAATATCTACATTACTGTATGTATATTTCTTGCTCTTAAAGGTAAATACATCCGTATCTTTATCCGCATCAACTGCTGCGATCGCCAGACATGGGAAATCACTCATGCCGACATGCCGCACCAGCTCGTTTGAAGTCGAATCAAAATAACTGCCCGGTGTACAGATACCGGTCGATGAATCCTTGTTCTGTTCCTTACCGGACATGTTCACCCGGTAAAAGTACCGGTTAAAGCTCTGCTGCTTATATCCGGTCGTATATAAGACCTGCTCAATTCCCAGATCATTTTCATCAAAGTTTCCTGCCACACATCCGTCTACCCAGGTATCGGATATGATATAACCGCCGATTCCTTTATCACTGCTCTGACATACCTTGGCTGTATAATCCTTTTTCCATGATTCATTTTCAAACTTCCAGAAAACACCATCTAAGAAAACCTGCTCCGCATCATTTCTTCCGTTTACTGCCGCACAGGTCAAGGCAGGAAGCGGATGCACATTATCATCTTTATCAAAGCCTGCATTTACAAAATTACACATATCCATTACATTTCCGCCGGATGGAATTAATGTCTCCACCTCTTCATTTGGATCGTATTTCAATGTTACCAGCATATACTTTTTATTGGAACCGGATTTATCTCCATCCGGGCCATCATTATCACTGTATACACCGGCAACTACAACTTCCGGGAAGCCATCAAAATCAATATCACCTGCTGCTACAGATGCGTAACGCATATATACACTGCATGTATCCTTATCCATTACATACTTATTCATCTGCTGTGGTTTCTTGTTCTCTACCTTATAACAGGCAAATACAGAGCTTCTCTGCTGCAGCTTCTTTCCATCACTGTCATCGTGGATATTCGAATAGGAACCAACCAGAAGGATCTCATCTTTACCATCCCGATTGATATCCGAAGTTTCTATCGACATGTTGATTGTTGCTCTTGCTGTCTTACCATTATTGGTAAATTTACCTGCCATATCCGCTCCGGTATTTCCCATAAAACTACGAACCGGAATATTATCACTGATCGGCGATAAGGTGATTCCGTCCAGGATCATAATATACGGATCTCCACGTTTTGGAACATAGACTGCGATATCTTCATCTCCATCACCATCAAAATCTCCTGCCTTTAATGTAAAATAATTCTTATAGGCACTGTATTTTTCCAACTGATTATCCCGAAGCCAGTCATTATCATCACCCGATCCAAGGCTGAAGGTCTTTCTTAATTCCTGACCTTTACCGGATGCACTGTATCTTGCTACAACAAGCTGCGGATCTTTTCCCAGTGATGCGCCAACAAGTGCAACCATATTATCACGGCCGGTTCCATACGGATCATAACCGTCTACATTTACATACTTGACATCAGCTGCGCCGGATGCTGTACGGCTCTGCATAAATCCATTGTTGTTCCGTTTCGAATCCGGTCCAACATAATAGCCCTTGATATCCGAGCTTTTCGTATAGTTATACGTCTCAGCATTTCGGTTCTTTCCACTGGATCGATACCATAAAAATGCTTCCATCTTTTCATTAAATGCAGAATAGCCGGAACCATATGGATTTTCACCGTCATTTGCATTAAATGAACTTGGTGTCGTCAGATTAAATCCATATTTATCCTTTCCGCTGTTATCTGCATTTGAGGTATCTGCCTGCGTGACCGCCTGCCCCGGCGGCTCATCCGCAAGAACTCTGACCGGATTTCCAACCCCAGGAAACATACCGATCACCATCGAAATCGAAAGCATTGCTGCCATCCATTTCTTTCCCCATTTTCTGTTCATGTTCTCATCATCCCTTTCTTACATAAACGTTATTCTTGTTTCTGAATGCTGTCTCTGCATCCAAACCTCCAGTTACATAATAATTATATCGAAATATTTGCCAAAAAGAAAGAAAAATAGATGCATTTTATAAATATATTCATCTTACAAACACAATATGTGTATTTATTCTGACAATTTGCGTTAGTTTATTAGAAGCAGATACAATTTAAAACC
>ERZ1026876.1736-NODE-1736-length-10259-cov-17.596433_pt1 | contig 10259 bp, 8 predicted proteins | sample MGYA00380168_ERZ1026876 | MGnify/ENA primary metagenome ERZ1026876 (study PRJEB33269, sample SAMEA4719804) | human gut metagenome | biome: human-associated habitat; feature: organic feature; material: feces | place: Cameroon | collected 2013-10 ... | reverse complement strand
CGCCCAGTGCCTGTGCGATGAGGGTGCCGTTGTCCACCAGCAGGTCAGCGCCCACAGCAATGAGCACTGCGCCGATGGCCAGCAGCCCCAACTCCTTGGCAAAGGAGCCTTCCTCAGCCTGCTCTTCCTCTTCCGGGGCGGGGGTATTTTTCATAGCCAGCACGTTGCACACGATGTAAGCCACGAACATGGCCAGCAGGATCAGGCCCACCGGGCGAGTGAAGGAGCCGGTGGTGTAGGCCACACCGGCATAGAAAGCGGCAGCCACAAAGAAGAAGGCCACCGGGGTGCGCAGGCTCTTGGGGTCAACCTTGCCCGGACGCACCGCAATGGTGATGGCGGCGATCAGTGCAGCGTTGCAGATGACCGAGCCGATGGCGTTGCCGTAGGCGATCTCGCCGTGACCGGTGAGGGCAGAGGTGGTGGACACCATGACCTCCGGCAGGGTGGTACCGATGGACACCACCGTGGCACCGATGAGCAGCTCCGGCACATGGAAGCGGCGGGCGATGCCGGTGGCACCGTCCACAAACCAGTCGCCGCCCTTGATCAGGCACAGCAGACCCACGATAAATAACAGAACAGGGATCAGCATAATATCTCTCCTTTTTAATAATAGCGGCAGAGGCACAAAAAAAGACCTTTATCACATCCAGCCCAAAACGGGAGAATGTGATAAAAGTCTCAAGCATCCGGTACTGCATCGGGCATTTCTGCCGGGGGTGTCGCTGCAGCACAGCGCACCCGTTTTTCAACTAAAGTACGCCCCTTACTCCCTTTTATCCAGAGAATATTATACCTGTTTTCCAGCAAAAGCGCAAGGGGAAATATGGGATTTATTCTGCCTTGGTCACTTTTTTGGCGTTGGGGTAAATATGCTCCATGCGGCCATTGTCGAAATGCTCGTCAAGGAACACTTCCAGCTGGCCGTTGGGCGCATCGCCGCTGGAGAAGGTTCCGACCGTGCCCCGGACAGATGCAAGCTGTGCCCGTACTATCGACCCGATTTCAAGTTCCGCACCTGCCTGTATGCCCACTGCCCTTAGATTGAAAAATGAAATGTTCTATGGTTTTGAGAAAGATTATCCTTCCTTTGAAGCATTCTCCAAAGCTATTGCTGATTATATCGACTATTACAATAATAGCAGGATCCAAGCGAAAACAAAATGGATGCCTCCCTCTAAATTCAGAGAAGCATCCATGATGGATTCTTAATGATTCAATTTTGATCCAGTGTCCAGAAAACTGGGTACATATCACAGGGTCCCCGCTCTTTTCTCAGTTTTCGTTACAGTTTCCGGTAGCCGGAAGGCTCATCGTCCTTGCAGCGGCGTTCCATCAAAAAGGTGTCCAGCCAGCGGCCGTGGCAGTCCCGCGCGATCCGCTCACGGCGGCCCACAAGGCGGAAGCCGCATTTCAGGTGCAGCCCCTTGGAGGCGGCGTTGTCCTGCAGGACGGTGGATTGCAGCGTCCAGTACCCGGCCTCCTCGGCTTCTTGGCAGAGAGCGGTCAGGAGCTGGGAACCCAGCCCCCGGCCCCGGAAGCGCTCACCAATGTAGATGCTGATCTCGGCCACGCCCCGGTAGCACCAGCGCGGGTCTACCCGGTGCAGGGCGGCCCACCCGGCCAGCACGCCGTCATCCACCACCACAAGGCGGCATTCCTTGGTGTGGGAGGCATCCCACGCGGTATAAGGCGGGCAGTCGGTCTGGAAGGTGGCGTGCTCGGTGGCAATGCCTTCCAGATAGATCTTGGCGACTGCGGACCAATCTTCCGGCGTCATGGGCCGGACTGTGATCTCGTTCATACGTTCCCCTGACCGGAGCCGCAATGCTCCGCATTTCCCTCACAAAATTCCTTCTGATAACTTCAGTATAGCAGACTTTTCGGCAAAGTACAACGGCTCAGACGGGCCGGGCAGAGAACCCAGCACTTTGATGCCGAGGCTGCGCAGACAGGACTGCTTTTCCCGCAGCAGGGGCACCGCGTCCGGCTTTTCCGGCGCGTGGGCGTCGCAGCCGACGATGACCTGCTCCTTTTTTATGGCAGAAACCTTTCCGAAAAGGATCGGTTGTGATACAATAGAGTAAATATTTTGGGCTGTATTCGCCCGCGTAGGAAATCATTATAGACCACTTCGCGGAAAAATGCAATCCGGGCGGCAGCAAAGGAGCGTACCCATGAAAAAGAGAACGAAGCTGGCAGCGGCGCTGTGCTGTCTTGGCCTGATGATGACGCTGGCGCTGCCTGCGTTTGCGGCGGGCACCATCACCACCGAGACCACGATGGGCGAGATCCGCTCGAACCCCGGCGTTCAGGGGGCGGGCATCTGGACCAACTCCAAGTTCCGGGACATCAAGCCTCTGCAGACCTATTACTACAACAAACAGACGCTGGCAGAGTTTGTGGGCAGCGAGAACGCCGAAGCCAGCGCGGCGGGCCTGAACCTCGCGGTGGAAAACTACGAAGCGGGCCGTCAGGTCACCTACAAGCTTTATTCGGACGAGGAGATCGCTGCCGACCCCACCAAGGAGGTCGCAGAGCTGAACTATTTCCCCGCCAAGACCCCCAATGCCAAGTATGCGCTGGTGCTCTCCGGCAACATCAGCACCCGCACCGCCGAGCTGAAGGAGTGCATCTCCACGGCTTATGAACTCCACGAAAAGGGCTACGCCGTCTTTACGATGCGCTACCGCGTCTTCCAGAACGCCAGCGACAACGCCCCGCTGGACGACATCGGCCGGGCGGTGCAGTTCATCACCGAGCACGCCAAGGTGTTCGACGTCCAGACAGAGAACTATGCTCTGCTGGGCTACTCCTCCGGCGGGCACCTGCTGGGCCTGTTCTGCGGCAGGGAGCTGGGCTACCAGAAGTACAAGGTGCCCAAGCCCGGTGCCCTGTTGCTGGCTTACCCCATCAACGATTTCAACGAGGCGCGGCCTTTCTATAGGCTGGTCATGGATCCCGCCGTCTGTGGGACCCGGTACTATGATAATACCATCTCCGGCAGCGTGGATGCGGATTACCCGCCGACGTATTTCTGGTACGGCAAGAACGATAACACCCTGAAGCTGCTCATCTACTCTGAGCAGGGCCCCGCGCTGGAAAAGGCTCTGACGGAAAGCGGCGTGCCCCACCAGCGCACGGTTTACAACAATGCCGCCCACGGCATCGGCCTCGGTTACGGCACCGATGCAGAAGGCTGGCTCGACGACGCCGCTGCCTTCTGGGAAGCCCAGACCGCTGAATAACAGAGAAGGAAACCGTACATGACGAACCGGAATCGAACTTTGCGCATCCTGCTGGCTGCATTGGCCCTTCTGGCGGTGCTGGCCCTGCCCGCTTTTGCGGAAGGGGAAAAAGGGGAAGCCAACATCACCCCGCAGACCACCATGAAAGAACTGCGGGAGAACCCCAGCATCAAAGGCTCCGGGCTGTACACCTACGTGTACGTCTGGGAGCGGGACTGCGGCTTTTTGCAGAACAGCAAGGACAACGACACCCTGCAGCAGGTCATCGGCAAGCAGTCGGTCAACAGCTGCGTGGCCGGGATGAATTTCATCATCGAGACCTACAACGCGGGCACGCAGATCACCTATAAGCTCTTCACCCCGGAGGAGATCGCGCAGGACAAGAGCCGCGACCATGTGGAGCTGTATTATTTCCCGGCGGAACAGCCCAACGCGAAGTACGCGGTGGTGCTTTCCGGCAATGCGCTGTTCTACAGCGGCGAGATGCGGGGCGGCGTTTCGACGGCATGGGAGCTGCACCAGCGGGGCTACGCGGTGTTCGCGCTGCGCTACCGCATCGGCAAGGAGGCCAAGGACAACGCCCCGCTGGAAGACCTTGGCCGGGCCATCCAGTTCATCACCGCCAACGCCGAGACCTTCGACGTCCGCACCGAGGACTACGCCCTGCTGGGCTATTCCTCCGGCGGGCAGATCACGGGGGTGTTCTGCGGCAAGGAGCTGGGCTACCGGAACTACAATGTGCCCAAGCCCGGTGTGCTGCTGCTGGTCTACCCCATCAACAACTTTTATGAGGCAAAACCGATCTACCATCTGCTGCTGGATACCCACGGCGACGGCCGCCGCTATTACGATCATAACATCTCCGACTGCATAGATGCGGATTACCCGCCCACGTATTTCTGGTACGCGCGGAACGATGTGATGCTGATGGCGTTCAACTATTGGCAGCAGGGCCCCGCCCTGCAACAGGCGCTGGCGGCGAACGGCGTGCCCTATCAGGAGCACGTCTACCGCTGCGCCCAACACGGCGTCGGCATCGGGGAAGGAACTGACGCCGAGGGCTGGATCAAGGAAGCGGCTGCCTTCTGGGAAGCGCATACCGCCCCATAAAACGAAAAAAGGAAGCGTGAACACATGATGCAGAAAACACGAACCGGCCGGGTGCTGGCGGCCACGCTGGCCCTGCTGGTGGTGCTGGCCCTGCCCGCCTTCGCCGAAGGCAAGAAGGGGGAAGCCAACATCACCCCGCAGACCACCATGAAAGAACTGCGGGAGAACCCCAGCATCGCGGACTCCGGCTTTTATACCTATTCGCAGGATAAGGACTGCCCGCCGGGCCAGCGCCTGTGGGAACGAACCACGCTGGAACAGTACACCAACCGCTATGTGGCCCAAGGCAGCGCCGACGGCATGAACCTCGTCATCGAAAATTACAACGCAGGCGTCAAGGTGACCCACCTGTTCTACACAATGGATGAGATCGCGCAGGACTCCACCAAGGCGAAGACGGCACTGTTCTATTTCCCGGCCAAGGAGGCGGGCGCGAAGTATGCCCTCGTCATCCCCGGCAGCGGCTGGAACGAGAGCGCTGAGCTGGAAGAGGGGGCATGCACTGCGTGGCAGCTGCACGAAATGGGGTATGCCGTCTTCGTGCTGCGCTACCGCATTTGGACGGATGCAGGGGATAACGCCCCGCTGGAGGACATCGGCCGGGCGGTGCGGTACATCACGGAACATGCCGCAGAGTTCGCCATCCAGCCGGAAAACTACGCCATCGTGGGGTATTCGATGGGCGGGCATCTGACCGGGCTGTTCGGCTCCGACGCGGTAGGATACAAAAATTATCAGGTTCCGAAACCGGCGGCGCTGCTGCTGGGATATCCGGTCAACAATATGACGCTGGTGAAAGGGGCATACCGCTTTTTGCAGGACCCCGGCATCCGGGAGCCTCGCTATTACACAATGAATGTTTCGGATTATGTCACCGACGATTTCCCGGCCACGTACCACTGGCATGGGAAGGATGACGTCACGCTGTTTGCCCTGAACGCAGCCCAGCAGGAACCAGTGTTGGAAGCAGCCCTTGCAGCACACAATGTGCCGCACAAGTATATTGTGTACGATCATGCACCCCATGTCAGCGGCATCGGCACCGGAACGGATGCCGACGGCTGGCTGTACGACGCGGCGGCGTTCTGGGAAGAACAGGTGGCGCAGAAGACGGCACAGCAGCCCGCCGCATAACGACGAAAGCAAAAAGAGAGGAATGGTTCGATGAAGGATCAGAACAAGGCATTCCGCAGCCTGAATGCAGGGCTGCCGGACGATGTGGAGCGGCTGAAGGCCGCGGGCTATTACCAAGAGGCCATTGAGCGGATCGACGAATATCTGGCTGAGGACTGGATCGACACCCAGAACAGCCCCCGCAGCCAAGGGCTTGACCCGGTGGGCGGCCCGCTGCCCCAGAACCCGACGCCGCAGGGCGTGGAGGCGCTGCGGGAAGCGATGCTGGCGCAGCGGGAGATGATGCGCCGCCTCCCGGCGGAATACTGCTACACCGAGGCCGAGGCTGTAGCCCGGATGCAGGGGCTGGTGAAGGACTTCACTGCCGAAGAGTTCCGCCAGCTCGTCAAGCACGGCCGGGTGGACTGGCGGTTCGTGGAAGGGGAAAAGCACTACCTCGACCGCTTCGCCGAAACGCTGCTGGCCACCCATGCCGACCTTGCGGCCCGGCAGCTGGACCCGCCCGCGCCGAACACCGCCGCGCGGGAGTTCCGCCGCCGCCAGCACGAGCAGATGGAGCAGACCGGCAACGCCAGCGCCCGCATCACCCTGCGCGCCAGCGTCGGCATGTCGGACGAAGCTTTTGCCGAAGCGCTGGCAAAGGCCAAGGCGGAAGGGCGGAGCAGCGTCCATGTCCGGGCGTGGCTGCCCATCCCGGCGGCGTGCCTTTCCCAGAGCGAGATCGAGCTGCTTGATCTCACCGAGCCGCCCGCCCGCATTGCGGACGAAAATGCGCCCCAGCGCACCGTGTACTGGGAGGCCGACCTTGCCGAGAACCGCCGCTTCGGCGTGCAGTACCGCTACCGTGAGACGGCTGCTTATACCGACCCGCTGGACTTCACCCCCGACGCAGAGCAGCCGACCTTCGACACCGGGGAAGAAGCGCCCCACATCGTCTTTACGCCCTACCTGAAAGCGCTGGCCCATCAACTGACCGACGGCATTACCGACCCGGCGGAAAAGGCCAAGCGTATCTATGATTACGTTACCCTGAACGTCCGCTACCACTACCAGCCCGCCTACTTCGTGCAGGAGTGTCTGCCCGACCGCTGCGCGCGGGACCGCCGGGGCGACTGCGGCATCATGGCGCTGACCTTCATCACCCTCTGCCGCATCGTGGGCATCCCGGCCCAGTGGCAGAGCGGCCTGTCCGTTTCCCTCACCGGGGTCGGCTGCCACGACTGGGCCATGTTCTACATCGCACCGAAGGGCTGGATGTACGCCGATTGCTCCTTTGGCGCCTCCATGGCGCGGCTGGGGGACGAGACCATGCGCCGCCACTACTTCGGCAGTCTGGACACCGGCCGCATGGTGGCAAACCGCGCCTTCGAAGCGCCTTTTGACCCGCCCATGACCGGTTTCCGCTCCGACCCCTACGACAACCAGTCCGGCGAATGCGAAGTGGACGGCGTGGGCCTTTACGGCGATGCCCTCGACACCCGCAAAGAGCTGGTGGACTACGAACTTTTGGAAGAATAAGACCTTGAACCGAGTCCCGCCCAGTACGGCGGGACCCGCATTTTCAATGTTTCAGATCAGGAGAACCGAATGGAATATCTGGCAGGACTTTATACCCTTTTGCTCGTTGCCATCTGCTTGGAACTGGCCGTGGTGCTCTGGCGCACCGGCAAAAAGCAGAATGCCGCGCAGAACAATGAGGAACTCAAGCGCTGGATGCAGCAGCAGTTCGACGCACAGGCCAAAGATTTTGCGGCCCAACAGGCCGCGCTGGCGGAGCAGAACTACACCGCCATCCGCAGCGTGAGCGAGACATTACAGACCGCCGTGCAGAACATGAGCACCACCCTCGCCCAAGGGCAGAACGGCCAGCAGCAGATTCTGGAACGGCGCTTGCAGTCGCTGGAATCGGCCAACACCCAGAAGCTCGAAGAGCTGCGCAAGACGCTGGCCGACAGCATGACGGCCCTCCAAGCCGAGAACACCCGCAAGCTGGATGAAATCCGCCGCACCGTCGATGAGCAATTGCAGGACGCCTTGCAGAAGCGGGTGACCGAGAGCTTCAAGGCCGTGAACGCCCAGCTCGAACAGGTGTACAAGGGCCTCGGCGAGATGCAGAGCCTTGCGGCGGATGTGGGCGGGCTGAAGCAGGTGCTCTCCGGCGTCAAGACCCGCGGCATTCTGGGTGAAATTCAATTGGGAGCCATCCTCGAAGAGATCCTCGCCCCGGAGCAGTACGAAACGAACGTGGCCACCATCCCCGGCAGCACCCAGCGGGTCGAGTACGCCATTAAGATGCCGGGCGTGGACGGCGGCACCGTCTGGCTCCCCATCGATTCGAAGTTCCCCGGTGACACCTATGCCCACTTGCAGGACGCACAGGCTTCCGGCAATGCACAGGCCGTGGAAAACGCCCGGCACGCGCTGGAACTGGTGCTGCGCAGCGAGGCCAAGGACATCCACGAAAAATACGTCGAGCCGCCCTATACCACCACGTTCGGCATCCTCTTCCTGCCCTTTGAGGGCCTGTATGCCGAGGTGGTCAACGCGGGGCTTCTTGAAGTGCTGCAGCGGGATTATCAGGTCAATGTGGCCGGCCCCAGCACCATGGCCGCTCTACTGAACAGCTTACAGATGGGCTTCAAGACCCTCGCCATCCAGAAGCGCTCCGGCGAGGTCTGGCAGCTGCTGGGCGCGGTGAAGACCGAGTTCGACAAGTTTGGGCAGGGCCTTGCCAAGATGCAGCAGCGCCTCCGCCAGACCGACGAGGAGCTGGACAACCTCATCGGCGTGCGCACCCGCGCCATCAGCCGGAAACTGCGGAGCGTGCAGAGCCTCGACGAGGAGAGCGCGGCAACGCTGCTGGAGCTGGACAGCCCTCTCAGTCCGCCTGTCGGCGGCCAGCTCCCCCAGAGTGGGAGCCCTTGGCAGGACGGTCAGCTCTGAGCTGGATGAATAAAGTTTCAGCCAGTCGGAAACGTCCGGGCTCCGCGGCCACGGGCAGCAACTGCTTGCAATGTGGGCATCCATGTGCTATACTAAGAAAGGTTCCTAGTAAAAACTTCCGGTTCGCCGGAAAAGCGATAAAATCAGAGAAAGGTTGTCTTCTATGAGCGTGAAAAAGATCAGCGATGCCATTCTGGGCATCGGTGTGGATGATACCACCATCGACCTGTTCGAGAGCCAGTACCCCGTGCCCACGGGCGTCAGCTACAACTCCTATGTCATCCGGGACGAAAAGACCGCGATCCTCGATACGGTGGATGCCCGCGCCACCGACCCGTGGCTGGAAAATCTGGCCGAGGCACTGGGCGGCGCAGCCCCCGATTACCTCGTCGTCTCCCACATGGAGCCGGACCACGGTGCCAACATCGCCAAGCTCGCCGCGCTCTACCCGGAGATGCAGGTGGTGGGCAACGCCAAGACGTTCCTGTATATGGAGCAGTTCTTCGGGGCTGACGCCATCGCCAAGGACCGCCGCGTTGTGGTCAAGGACGGCGAGAGCCTGAGCTTGGGTGCCCACACCCTGACCTTCGTTTTTGCCCCCATGGTCCACTGGCCGGAGGTCATGGTCAGCTACGAGTCCACCGAGAAGGTCCTCTTCTCTGCCGACGGCTTCGGCCGCTTCGGCGCCGTGGCAAAATACGATGCAAACGCCGATTGGGCCAGCGAGGCCCGCCGCTACTTCCTGAACATCGTGGGCAAGTACGGCCCGCAGGTTCAGGCCCTGCTGAAAAAGGCGGCCGCGCTGGACATCCAGACCATCTGCCCCCTCCACGGCCCGGTCCTGACCGGAGACCTGAGCAAGTATCTGGCCTACTACGATACGTGGTCCAGCTACAAGGCCGAGGAGCCGGAAAAGATCCTCGTCGCCAGCGCCTCCATCCACGGCCACACCCGCGAGGCCGCACACCTCATGGCCGAAAAGCTCCGCGCCAAGGGAGCCAAGGTCGTGGAGATGGATCTGACCCGCACCGACGTCTCCTACGCCGTGACCGAAGCCTTCCGCTGCGGCAAGATCGTGCTGGCCTGTGCCACCTACGACGGCTTCCTCTTCCCGCCGATGGAAAATCTGCTGGCCCACCTCAAGACCAAGAACTTCCAGAGCCGCACCATCGGCCTGATGGAGAACGGCACGTGGGCCCCCATGGCGGCCAAGCTCATGCGCGCCGAACTGGAGGGTATGAAGAACATCACCGTCTGCGAGAATGTCGTCACCATCCGTTCCGCCGCCAATGAAGCGGCCAAGGCGCAGATGGATGCGCTGGCAGATGAACTGGTGCTGAAATGATGTGCAGCCTGCCCATCTTGAGGGCAGACTGCGCACCGAATTGTCCGTGCTCGACAAAATGATCATAGCGCAGCATAGGCCCCGCCCCGCTGCAAGAAAAAAAGCGCCCACACTTCTCGCGAAGTGCGGGCGCTTTTTGGTTCGGGCAGATCAGGTATCCTGCAGCTCCCCGCGGCTGGCGGCCTTGAGGTAAGCAAAGATGAAACCGTCGAGGTCGCCGTCCATAACGGCATCCACATTGCCGGTCTCGTAGTTGGTGCGGTGATCCTTGACCATCGTGTAGGGCATGAAGACGTAGCTACGGATCTGGTGGCCCCATGCGATCTCGTTCTGGACGCCCTTGATATCCTCGATCTTGTCCATGTGCTGCTGCTGGGCGATCTGATACAGCTTTGCCTTCAGCATTTCCATCGCGTAGTCGCGGTTCTGGAACTGGCTGCGCTGGGTCTGGCAGCTGACCACGACGCCGGTGGGCT
>ERZ1026876.1734-NODE-1734-length-10266-cov-7.657526_pt1 | contig 10266 bp, 6 predicted proteins | sample MGYA00380168_ERZ1026876 | MGnify/ENA primary metagenome ERZ1026876 (study PRJEB33269, sample SAMEA4719804) | human gut metagenome | biome: human-associated habitat; feature: organic feature; material: feces | place: Cameroon | collected 2013-10 ... | reverse complement strand
GATAGAGGAAATAGAGTAAAAGATAGGGTTTATAACTCTATCTTTTATCATAAAACGTGTCTTTATAACTCTTTCTTTTATCATAAAATGCCCATCTATAACTCTATCTTTTAGCAAAGTTAACATAAAATAATTGTATATCTCGCTAATAATCAGTGTTTTGCGCATAATCTTTTAAAGAAGCAAAAAAACTAAGAATATGGCTAGAGCAACAGGTTCAATCAATTATTTGGAGCATCGTACGCCTTCTCAGAAATTACCACTTGTCTCAGCAGCTCTGCCGAGCCTAGTGACAACACCTTTTAATCGTACAGCTATAACCTCTTTAGTTGTGGTTGTACGACTATGATTCCAGCCCCCACATATCATTCAGCATTCTGATTGCTGATTCCGAGCGGAAGACATGATTGCGGAAGGTGATGATGCCTTCGGGAGCGATGTGGTCTTCGAAGGAATTAACGATACTTTACTCTATTCCTCTTCTCACATCCCTTGGCGTAACTCCATACTTTTTACGGAAGGCGTGATAGAAGCTGGAAGTATGTTCAAAGCCGCAGCAGAAGGCTATATCGTCTATGCTCATTTTTGGGGCGGTTTCGAGCAGATGGCGAGCACGCTTCATCTTGATATTCAGAATGAAAGAGGCTGGCGAACTGCCCGTGAGCGTAACTATCTTGCGATGGAATTGTCGTGGACTCATGCACAGCTTTTCTGCGAGCGTATTCACGTTGAGCTGCTGTTTGTCCATAAGCAGATAGATATGATCCACAGTCTTGGCGAGGAAGCGGCGCTCTGTATCCGTCAGCTGTACCTCATCCTGCTGTTCCTTAGTATGAGTAGCATTGTCGCTAAACTTGTTGCGCAGCGAGCGCTGGCGGTCGAGCAGACGCTCCACTACAGTGCGCAACTCGTCCACGTTGAACGGTTTGGCTAAATAGGCATCGGCACCAGCCTCAAAGCCATCGATGCGCTCTTGGTCTGAAATCTTTGCCGTGACGATGACGATAGGTATGTGATTCACCACATCGTTGGAGCGTATGCGTCGGCACAGTTCCAAACCATCCATGCCCGGCATCATCAGGTCGGTTATAATCAGGTCGGGTACGAGGTTGATGGCCTTCTGCCATCCGTCCTCTCCATTAGTAGCGTAAGCCACAGCGTAGCGTTCGCTAAGCACTTCGCCGATGTACGTCGCAATGTCGCGATTGTCCTCTATCACGAGCATTGTGTACTGGTTGTCCTCAGCATCGGTATCTGTTAGTATTTTTTCCTCTGTAGGCAGTACAGGCGTGTTGTCCATAGGCTGTTCGTTGAGCTTCACGGTGCACTTGTTTGTTATAGGAATTTCGATGTGGAACGTCGTTCCCTTTCCCACCTTGCTCTTGACACTGATTTTTCCGTTCTGTGAGTCAATCACCTGCTTTACGAGTGCCAGTCCTATGCCTGTACCTATATTCATAGAGTCGGTTACTCCCTGATAGAATGGATTGAACGCATTGTTGGCAGTCTCTTTGTCCATACCCTCTCCCGAGTCGCTTACCTCCACAAGTAGGTTGCTGTCTTCGCGCCACATGGCAACGGTGATTTTACCATGTTCGGGCGTGAATTTAAAGGCATTGGACAGGAGGTTGTTGAACACCTTGTTGACAAAGTCGGGCACGAAGTCCATCGTTACAGGTTCCTTCACATACAGCTGCAGGTCGATATTCTTGCTGCATGCATAGTTGCGATAGGTGTCCACCAGCATCGAAACGTAGGTGGTGATGTTGCCGTTGCGCCAGTCGAAGTTGCCCATCTTCGACTTAATTTTCGAAATATCGAGCAACTGGTTGATGAGCGCCAGCAGGTTGTTTCCCTGCTGCTCGATGGCATAGGCGCTCTGTTTCAGTTCGTCTGGGGATTTATTAGGCAGGTCGCGGCTCAAACCGAGAATCACAGTGAGTGGTGTGCGAAACTCATGGGTGATGTTTGTAAAGAAACTCTCGCGCATTTCGGCAAGGTTTTTCAGGGCCAGATGGTTGCGACGGTGTATGCGCTGTACGAAGTAGAACACCACCAGTGTACCAATCAGTATTATCATAATGATTATGAAGACGATGGCGTTGGTGAATCGTGCCGACCGCTCGTTCTTCAGGTTTGTATTGACCTCGTCCATCGCCCGAGCCTGAATGTTGCGTTCTATGAGCAGTCCTGCGTTCTGTATGCGGTTCAGTTTCTCCATATCGACGACGCTGTCTTCCATGGCTGCAGCCTTCTCGTGCGCCGTCAGCGCCGCATTGTAGTTGCCCTTGCGTTTGTATAGCTTATAATATAAGTTGTAAACTTCTGCTAAATGTTCGTGCGACTTGATGGCGCGTGCAGTGTGCAGCGCCTTGTCCAGATATTCCAGTGCCTTGGTGTCATTGCCCATTTGGGTGTATATACCAGCCAGGGCAATGAGTGGATTCATGGCATGCCACTCGTCTTGTGACGACTGCAACTGCTGATAAGCCCTGTCATACTCCGAAATAGCTTTTTCGTAGTCGTGCTCTTTCTCGTGTAGCTCACCGAAATAAATGTGGCATAGTGCCACTCCGAGTGTGTTGCCAGCCTGCAGATTCAGTCCCATGGACTGGCGATAGTACATCCATGCCGAGTCCAACTGTTCTCGGTGGCTGAATATAGAACCGATGTTGGCATAGTTGATGGCTTGTCCTAAGGCACTGTTCAATTCTCGTTCGCCTGCCAATGCCAGTCGCAGCGCACTGTCGGCACGGGCGTAGTTGCCCAGGGTGAGATAGATGTTGCCCAGTCCATTGAGCGATACCACGCGGTTTTTCTTGGTAGTAAAAGATGTGTCGGCAGACTCTTTGCTGATAGCGAAAGCGCGGTAATGGTAATCTTGAGCCATGTCGAGCATTCCCATTCGCCGATAGACGGTGCCGATATTGTTCAGAGCCTGCACAATCTCTAATGTATCGCCTAAGGTCTCCGCCTGCTTCAGTCCCTCACTGTGTACCTTCAGTGCCTCGTCAAAGCGACTGTCGTTGCGCAGCTCTTTTCCCATCACTCTGTAGGCAACGATGCTACCGAGCATATTTCCCTCACGCTCCATGCGTTTCTGTATCATGGAGAGTGTGTCAATATCGTGCGTAGAAGAGACGATACTGTCCATAGCTTTGCGTTCGGCAAGGGATATCTTCGCTGGTTTCTGTCCACAGGAAATCAGCATCACTAATATAAGAAGGTACCACACAAGAGTGGCAGTGCTATGTCTTAGGTTGTACATAGGCGAGGATTATTGGGTTTTTGTGCAAAGATAACGAATTAAATGAAATATCGGTGATTTTTACTGATATAGACCGATATTTTTAAAATTAATTAACTGAGCTTTTGCATATCAGGAAGTTAAAGGAGTTAAGGAAGTTAAGGAGTTAAGACGTATGTCTTGCAGCTTAAGAACTACGCCAAAAAGACTATTGAGGGTAAAAACTTATCACTTTGACACACCACAGAAATCACAACGATTCAACGTTTTTTGTGTTCTTGATGTTTTGCTGAAAATCAGCAACTTACGCCATTTTTTATGTCCGATTAGAACAATCCTGTTCATGTTAAAAAGTCGGATTATCACATATTTTTGTCCGATTTTCATAAGATACTTAGCTCAATTTATGCCTAAATTTGCAGCACCAAGACTAAGACAGATTGGTAGCATTAAAAGAGAAACTTCATGGAATGTGAAACTTGTAATACTTAGGCTATGGGACAGAAAGATAATAATATTGGGTATGAGGACCGCCGACGTAAGACAGACGAGGCGCAGCATTTTCTGGAGGAACGCACCGAACTGCTTGATACAATCCGCGAGATGATAAACGTGGAGATAGACAGGCGGGGAGGCTGTATTGAAGGTGAAACGATGCATAGCAAGATGCCACCACCCGAACCTCATATACGAAAGCGCTCTTTTCTGGAATGGCTCAGGAGTTTGATATAGCAAAACTTTCACAATATATAATTAATAAAAAAGACATGGTATGGATACAAGACGAACCAATCCGCTCATTTGGCTACTAAGTAGGCAGATGGGCAAGTGTAGGGCTCAGCATATTGATTGCATCGCTCTTCACGGTAGGAGCTCAACAATAAAGATTAAAAAGTAATAACTTAAAAAATATACGATTATGAGAACATTTAAATCAATCTTGTTAGCTGGTGCAATGCTGCTGGCTATACCTGCGTTCTTCAGTTCTTGTCAAGAGGACGGAACACAGCTCAAGTATAAGGTAGAAGTAACGGTGACCAACGACTTCAGCAAGGTGGTGGAAGCCATCAACAATGGTACGCTTAAGAACGAGCAGGCCATTGCCCAGCTTACGGCTGCCATCGACAAGATGAATGCCGACCAGCAGACCAAGTTGCAAGCCATCAAGGACGTGCTCAACTCGGTTAATGCTACTATCGACACCAAGCTCGTAGCCATCGAGGCTGCCATGAAGGCTCAGACCCTCTCTTTGGAAGGCAAGCTGGCTCTTATCGAGGACGCCATGAAGGTTCAGACCCTCACGCTCGAAAAGAAATGCGATGCTATCGTGGCTGCCATCAAGGCTCTGCCAGACTATACCGCTAAGCTCCAGGCTATCGAGAAGGCTATCAACGCCCTGCCTGATTACACATCTAAGCTTGAGGCTATCGAGAAAGCTCTCACATCGCAGACTCTTGAGCTGAAGGACAAGCTTGCAGCTATCGAGGGCGTTATGAAGAATCAGTCTATCATGCTCAACGACCGTCTCGTGGCGCTTGAGAAGGCTATCAATGCTTTGCCAGACTACACCTCAAAGCTCCAGGCTATCGAGAAGGCTATCAGCACTCTGCCTGATTACACATCTAAGCTTGAGGCTATCGAGAAGGCACTCACATCACAGACTCTTGCGCTCGCAGAAAAGCTCGCATTCATCCAGGGTGCTTTGGAAGACCAGACCATTGCCGTGAAGGAAAAGATGGATATTCTCAAGGGTGTGATTAATGACCAGACAAAGGCTTTAGACCTCAGACTCGGTGCTCTTGAAACAGCCATGAAGAATCAGACGTTGGAACTCAAGGACAAGCTCTCCTTGCTCAATACTACATTGGCGAATCAGACTTTGACATTGGCAAACAAGCTCGAAGCTATCAGTAGTGCAGTTGAGGCAATGCCTGACTACACCTCAAAGCTCGCTGCCATCGAGGCTGCCATCAAGGCACTGCCTAATTATGAGGCACAGCTCAAGGCTCTCAACAATCTCATTACGGATCAGAATAGCAAGCTCGACGATCAGATTGCTGCACTTGAGGGCATCAAGAACGCTATTCCTGACTACAGCAACAAGCTCGACGCCATTGAGAAGGCTATCAAGGCTATGCCTGACTACAACGCTGCCATCAACAACATCAAGGACGAAATAGCCAACCTCGTAAAGGCGGTGAAGGCCGGAAACAAGAGCGAAGCTGACGCTTTGGCTGAAATCGCTAAGAAACTGGAGGAACTGAAGGCTGCCGGAGGCTCTACAACAGTGGTAAAGGATTGTGTAGACCTCGGCTTGCCAAGCGGACTGATGTGGAGAAAATACAATGTAGGTGCAAATAGCGAGTATGAAAAGGGCAACTACTATGCATGGGGTGAGACTGTAACAAAGCAGAAATATTTTGCGACTACATACAAATGGTGTGAAATTGATGGAGCTATAACACGCTACACTAAGTACAACGAGACAGATAAGCTGACATTGCTCCAACCTGAAGATGATGCTGCTACTGCTAATCTCGGCGAGAATTACCGCACACCTACCCCGAAAGAATGGGAAGAACTGTTGGCTGAATGTACTTGGGAGGTCGCAACGACAACAAATGAAAAGAACAAGACAGTTATTGATTACTGGAAAGTGGTTGGACCGAATGGCAATTTCATCATCTTACCATCTGCAGGCTATTATTTTTTCGAGGAATGGATAAGTTATGCCTCTTGCTATCAATCAGCTTCAGAAATGGCTATTTATTGGGAAATCGATGAAACGAATGAAATGCCTAGTATGTTTGATGTAAAACGTGAATATGGTTACCCAGTACGCCCAGTATTAAAAAAATAAATAAAGATTTAATATTCCCGTCAGCCTCAGTGCTGGCGGGGATAAAAAGCCCTCAATAAGAAAAGGGCACCGTAACAAAAAATATTATAGACTTAAAATCAATAAATTATGAACACAAAACGAACCAAACCGCTCATTGCGCTATCAAATAGCAGATGGGCAAGAGTAGGGCTCAGCGTATTGCTTACATCGCTCTTCACGGTAGGCGCTCAGGCGCAGACCGAGGGTGAGGGAATGGCTGATCCGCCATGCGATACTAATAAGGAACTGCGCACTAATACTTGGAGCATTTACGCTCAGGGAGGATTGTCGTGGGCTAACGGTGTGTGGTATGAGAACTTCGACGCCAAGAAGAGCTATAAGCAGTCGCCGGCTGTTGGCGGCGGCATCGACTTCACCATTCGTCCGTGGGTTCGCATTGGTGCCGACTACATCTGGTCGCGCTACCGCCGTGAGCAACGCTTCTCGACTATCAATACCCAGGAGATGCCTGTAAAGACCTATGGCAACTATGTGATGAATACCCACAGTGTGAAACTCGGCGCACAGTTCAACTTCATGGAGTTCTGGCCTGCACGTAAGGCACAGTGGTTCAACATCTGGATAGGCACAGGCGTTGGCGGAATATTCGCCCGTGGCAATGAATACGGCATGTGGATAAACAACACCATGACCGAGAACGGTACCAACAAGCCGATAGGTAGCAATACCAATATCAATAATGACGGTACCGTCACCATTACGGGCAACGTGAGCACACGCAACCGCCACGAGAACTTCGACAAGCTCTTCATCCCTGCCACGCTGCACATCGAGGCAGACGTGAGCCGTCGCTTCACCTTAGGCGTTAAAGGCGAGATGGACTGGCTGCTCAACCGTAAGGAGGTGGCTCCGAAGCATTTCATCTACGCTATGGCAACCGTTCGCTACAACTTCGTACAGAGTCGTTCACGCAAACTGCGCAACTATTACGACGGCGAGCTGGCTACGCTCAACGACCGAGCCAATAACTTGCGCCAGGAGGCTGACTCAGAAAAGGCACGTGCCGACCGTGAAGCTGCACTCCGACAGAAGGCTGAACAGCAGAACAGCGACCTGCAGCGCCAGCTTGATGACTGCAAGAAGAGTAAGCAGACAGCAGTAGAAACTCCAGAACACTTCGTTCAGTTTGACCACAATAGCTCGTATATGAGCCGTGAGGAAATGGACCGCCTGCGCACGTTTGCACGCTGCGTAAAGGGTGAGAAACTGTCTATCCTTGCCGAAGCAAGCACTCCGGGCATCCAAGAGTACAACCAGACCCTCTCTGAGCGCCGCCTGAAGCGGGTAGTAAAGGTACTGTTGAAGGAAGGCTTCGCTCCTGAGGATCTCCAACCACAGACAGCCATCGGAGCCAAGAACGGCAAAAAGACGTTTGAAGGCAGAAGAGTTACTATCAAGGTAAAAAAGTAATAACTTAAAAAATATACGATTATGAGAACTTTAAAATCAATCTTGTTAGCTGGCGCAATGCTGCTGGCTATACCAGCGTTCTTCAGTTCTTGTCAGGAAGACGCTCCCCAGATCGACTATACAATGAGTGTTACTGTGGTCAACGACTTCAGCAAGGTGGTGGATGCCATCAACAATGGTACGCTTAAGAACGAGCAGGCCATTGCCCAGCTTACGGCTGCCATCGACAAGATGAATGCCGACCAGCAGACCAAGTTGCAAGCCATCAAGGACGTGCTCAACTCGGTTAATGCTACTATCGACACCAAGCTCGTAGCCATCGAGGCTGCCATGAAGGCTCAGACCCTCTCTTTGGAAGGCAAGCTGGCTCTTATCGAGGACGCCATGAAGGTTCAGACCCTCACGCTCGAAAAGAAATGCGATGCTATCGTGGCTGCCATCAAGGCTCTGCCAGACTATACCGCTAAGCTCCAGGCTATCGAGAAGGCTATCAACGCCCTGCCTGATTACACATCTAAGCTTGAGGCTATCGAGAAAGCTCTCACATCGCAGACTCTTGAGCTGAAGGACAAGCTTGCAGCTATCGAGGGCGTTATGAAGAATCAGTCTATCATGCTCAACGACCGTCTCGTGGCGCTTGAGAAGGCTATCAATGCTTTGCCAGACTACACCTCAAAGCTCCAGGCTATCGAGAAGGCTATCAGCACTCTGCCTGATTACACATCTAAGCTTGAGGCTATCGAGAAGGCACTCACATCACAGACTCTTGCGCTCGCAGAAAAGCTCGCATTCATCCAGGGTGCTTTGGAAGACCAGACCATTGCCGTGAAGGAAAAGATGGATATTCTCAAGGGTGTGATTAATGACCAGACAAAGGCTTTAGACCTCAGACTCGGTGCTCTTGAAACAGCCATGAAGAATCAGACGTTGGAACTCAAGGACAAGCTCTCCTTGCTCAATACTACATTGGCGAATCAGACTTTGACATTGGCAAACAAGCTCGAAGCTATCAGTAGTGCAGTTGAGGCAATGCCTGACTACACCTCAAAGCTCGCTGCCATCGAGGCTGCCATCAAGGCACTGCCTAATTATGAGGCACAGCTCAAGGCTCTCAACAATCTCATTACGGATCAGAATAGCAAGCTCGACGATCAGATTGCTGCACTTGAGGGCATCAAGAACGCTATTCCTGACTACAGCAACAAGCTCGATGCCATTGAGAAGGCTATCAAGGCTATGCCTGACTACAACGCTGCCATCAACAGCATCAAGGACGAAATTGCCAACCTCGTAAAGGAGGTGAAGGCCGGAAACAAGAGCGAAGCTGACGCTTTGGCTGAAATCTCTAAGAAACTGGATGAACTGAAGGCTGCCGGAGGCATCGGCGGAGGATCTAAGCCAATGCCGATACCAAAGAATTGTGTTGATCTCGGTTTGCCAAGCGGACTGCTGTGGGCTAAGAGCAATATGGGTACAACCGAGCCTACAGAAAATGGCGATTACTATGCCTGGGGAGAGACTTCTACCAAGAAGGAATATTATAGTGATAACTACAAGCATTTTAAGGTTGATAAAAATATAAAGGTATTAAAGTACAATGAGAAAGACTGGAGGACGGTACTTGATCCCGAAGACGATGCTGCAAGAGCTAATTTAGGTGTAGGCTATCGCATTCCTACACAAGAAGACTGGGAAGAGCTGCTTGACAATTGTAAATGGGAAGCCGTTACAATCACGCTGCCAATAGAATTGGATCCGGCGCAGAAGAAATCCGTTGCACGATGGAAAGTGACAGGACCAAGCGGAGACTATATCATCTTACCGGTGAGCAGTGGTTTCAGAGGTGATGGATGGGGTGTCCGGCCTGCCTATGACACCTACTATACTACAGCTAATCTATATCCGGCTGAGAAATTGTCAGATGAAGATAAATACCAAAAGGCAGTAGTGCTGACATGGCCTATATTTGCTGAAGAGACATCAAGTGGAAGTATCAAGAAGCCAAAGTTTAGATCAATATACCGTGATTTTGGTGTTGTGGTACGACCGGTATTCGACCGCTACTCAAATAAATAAGTGTCTGATAAAAGATATGATGTAAATCGTGCAAGTGGTGTCTCTGTACGCCCAGTAAACAAATCACGGTGAAATTTAATCATCCAGCAAAAGGAGAATAAACAAGAGGGTGCGTCATCAGTCCATGACGCACCCTCTTCTCTATTCGCAATACACGTCAAAGATAGCCATGTGGTCGGTATAGACATCTCTTCAATAGGCTGAGAATAGGTTATTTCTTTATTTATATATGATTCAGGAGACACAACCAGCATGGCTCCCGATGTCAGCGTGGCGCTCTTATGATTTTTTATTCCAGTCCCCACATATCATTCAGCATCCTGATTGCTGATTCCGAGCGGAAGACATGATTGCGGAAGGTGATGATGCCTTCGGGAGCAAGGTGGCCTTCGAAGGAATTGACCAGGAAATCAGCTTCGAGAAGAATGCGGTGGTCGAGGCTTGTTACATCCTTATAAGTATGGTGATGGGCGATGAGCCAGCAGATTCTTTCAGTCTGCGCGGCTGTGAATCCATCAACTTCTGCCAGTACTTTTCTTGCCTCATCAGGACCCAGTTCTTCCTGGTGCTTGCCATCGCAGTTGCCGTATCTGGCTTCTGAAACGTGAATGCCTACATCGTGAAGAATGGC
>ERZ1026876.1732-NODE-1732-length-10270-cov-6.722173_pt1 | contig 10270 bp, 8 predicted proteins | sample MGYA00380168_ERZ1026876 | MGnify/ENA primary metagenome ERZ1026876 (study PRJEB33269, sample SAMEA4719804) | human gut metagenome | biome: human-associated habitat; feature: organic feature; material: feces | place: Cameroon | collected 2013-10 ... | reverse complement strand
TTAAATATTTGAGAAAACTGGGATTTGACGTGAACAATGACACCTTTGCGAACAATTCGTGGTATTTCAGAAATGCGATGGTGAGAGCTAATTATAGTGACCTGACCAAAGGAATCCATGAGACGACAGAGTATCTGGAACTGTTTTTGAGAAATCTTCTTCTGGGAGAGCAGCATGATTTGAAGAATCGATATCTCAATGTGTGTTGGGACGAGAGTAGAGAACAGATTGAAATTAGAAAACAGGACACTGAATCTGAAAAACAGGACATCGGGGGCGAAAAACAGGACATTGAATCAGGAAAACAGGACATTGGAACAGAAAAGCAGGACATTGGGGGCGAAAAACAGGACATTCAAGAGGACGCATATTGTACAGAAGAGCGATTTCCGTATGAACTGATACTTGAAGAAAATAATATCAAAGGAAAGACTGGGAAGAATATGTTGAACCTGTATAGGGCGTTTCAGTTAGAGCATATATTTAGCCGCCAGGATGTTATGGATGTTTTGAAGATAACCGGTTCTCCAGCATCTGTACTGATCAAGAAAATGAAAGCGTGTGGAATTATTGAACCTGTGAAGGGGATAGGAAAAGGAAGGTATCGCTTTAAGCCATATTGATTGAGATATTATGCTGAAAACGTTAGAGTTACCAGATGCAGAAAAATTAGAGGCAGCTTCTGTGCGATACACTGTTTTATCAAAGAAAGAGTAGTAATAAAGCAGTGAAAAAGACACCGAGTGGTGTGTGAAAAATGTATGCCTACTGGGGGACATTTTGTACCCCGGTTCTCAATTTGGCTGGGTCTCCGTTTTATTTTTATCGCCGGGAGGACGTGAAGCGGATTCCGGAAGCATTGGCGAAAGAAATCTTAGGTGAGGCGGATGAGTGATGAAGCGAGAAGATGCCGAAATGAGAAAAATAAAGAGAAATATATAAAAGTTTTCCTAAATGGGAAAATAAATTGAAAATCGGCAGGGGGATGTGCCATGGGGAAATCAGAGCCCGGCGATTGCCGGGCTCTGGTGCGTCATGACATATAGAAGGTTTTATACCATTCGGCGAAGGCGCGGAGGCCCTGGCGGATGTTGATTTCCGGGCGGAAGCCGTAGTCCCTTTCGAGGGCGGTGCTGTCCGCGTAGGTGACAGGCACATCGCCCGGCTGCATTGGCACGAGGGACTTGTGGGCGTCGAAGTCGTAATCCGGAGGCAGGACGCTGGCGCGGACGAGCTCCTCCTGGAGGGTCGTGATGTAGTCGAGGAGGTTTTCCGGGGTGCCGCCGCCGATGTTGTAGACGGCGTATGGCGGGATCGGGAGGCCGTCGGGGCCGGTCTGCTTCTGGGGTGCACCGCCCATGACGCGGACGATCCCTTCGACGATGTCGTCGATGTAGGTGAAGTCGCGCTTGCAGTTTCCGTAGTTGAAGATCTGGATGCTGTCGCCCTTCACGAGGCGGTTGGTCGCGGAGAAGTAGAACATGTCGGTGCGGCCGGCCGGGCCGTAGACGGTGAAGAAGCGGAGGCCGGTGGACGGGATGTTATAGAGCTTCGAGTAGGCGTGGGCCATAAGCTCGTTGCTCTTTTTCGTTGCGGCGTAGAGGGAGACCGGGTTGTCGACCTTGTCGTCGGTGCTGAACGGGACCTTTTTGTTGCCACCGTAGACCGAGGAGGACGAGGCGTAGACGAAATGCTCCATCGCGTCGTCGTGGCGCGCGGCCTCGAGAAGGTTGTAGAAGCCGATCAGGTTGGAGTGGATGTAGACGTCCGGGTGGTCGATGCTGTAGCGCACGCCGGCCTGGGCGGCGAGGTTGACGAGGACGTGGAAGCGGTAGGTCGCGAAGAGCTCGTCGATGAGCGGCTTGTCCGCGATGTCACCGCGGATGAAGACCCAGCGGGACTGTGAGGCCTGCGCGGCCTCCTCGACCTTCCGAAGACGGTACTCCTTCAGCTCGAGCGGGTTGTAATCGGTCATGCAGTCGATGCCGACGATCGTCGCGCCCTGCGTGTCGCGCAGCAGCCGCGCGCAGAGGTTCGAGCCGATGAAGCCCGCTGCGCCTGTGACGAGGATGGATTTTCCGTCGAGGGATACCTGTGTTTTTTCTATTTTTTGAAATTTCTCTGTGTTTTCCATGTTTGTGATGTTCTCCACTCATGTTAAGAATTTCGTAATGGGGTCAGACCCCCATTAAATTTTCGGCGGTCAGTTGTTGTGGAAGAGGTCGCGGGTGTAGACCTTTTCGCGGACGTCGTCGAGGACGGCGTCGTAGCGGTTTGCGAGGATGCAGCGGCTTTCTGCCTTGAACTCGGCGAGGTCGTTGACGACGCGGCTTCCGAAGAAGGTGCTGCCGTTTTCGAGGGTCGGCTCGTAGATGATGACGCGGGCGCCCTTCGCCTTGATGCGCTTCATGACGCCCTGGATCGAGGACTGGCGGAAGTTGTCGGAGTTCGCCTTCATCGTCAGGCGGTACACACCGACGACGGTTTCCTCCTGGAGGGCCTCCTGCTGTTTGTTGTAGCCTGCATTGGCCTCGTATGCGTCAGCGATTTCGAGCACGCGGTCCGCGATGAAGTCCTTCCGGGTGCGGTTACTCTCGACGATCGCCTGGATCAGGTTCTCCGGGACGTCCTGGTAGTTCGCGAGGAGCTGCTTCGTGTCCTTCGGGAGGCAGTAGCCGCCGTAGCCGAAGGACGGGTTGTTGTAGAAGTCGCCGATGCGCGGGTCGAGGCAGACGCCGTCGATGATCTGCTGGGTGTTGAGGCCCTTCGTCTCGGCGTAGGTGTCGAGCTCGTTGAAGTAGGACACGCGGAGTGCGAGGTAGGTGTTTGCGAAGAGCTTGACGGCCTCGGCTTCGGTGAAGCCCATGAAGAGGGTGCGGATGCCGGTCTTGATCGCGCCTTCCTGGAGGAGGGCGGCGAAGCGGTGCGCGGCGTCGACGGAGGCTGGGTCGCTTTCGTCACAGGACACGATGATCCGGGACGGGTAGAGGTTGTCGTAGAGGGCCTTCGACTCGCGGAGGAACTCCGGGGAGAAGAGGATGCGGCTGGTGCCGTACTTCGCGCGGATCGAGGCGGTGTAGCCGACCGGGATCGTGGACTTGATGAACATGTAGCAGTGGTCGTTGCACGCGAGCACCTGCTCGATGACGCTCTCGACGGCGCTCGTGTCGAAGTAGTTCTTCTTGCTGTCGTAGTTTGTCGGCGCCGCGATGATGACGAGATCGGCCGCGGCGTAGGCGGCGTCGGACGGGTTCTGTAGGCCAATGCCGGTGGTGCCGTCGGTGGTCGGTGTGGTGTCGACTGCGGAAGATGTGTGGGTGTCGGCGTCGGTCGGGGTGATGCCGGCAGCGGAAGCGGTGTGAGAGCCGGCGCCGTCGGCGTGCAGGCCGGTGTTCAGGACGGCGTGGAGGTCGAGTCTGCGGGTGCCGGCCTTCGCCTCGGCGAAGAATTTCTCGATGTACTCGTCCTGGATCGGGCTGATCCAGGCGTTGAGATCCTTCACCTTTTCCTCAATGATGTCGACCGCGGTGACGTGATTATGCTGCGCGAGCAGCGTCGCAAGCGACAGGCCGACGTAACCCGTGCCGGCCACCACGATGTTCATCGGTGACACCGGTGCGAGCGAGCGGATGCTGTCGTCCTCGAACATATCGCAGAGATCGAAGTGCAGCGCCCCCGCGAGCTGCTCGAGCTGCTCGATCGACGGCGTGAAATCCTGCCCCTCGATCCGCGAGATCAGCGCACGATTGATACCGGTACGATCCGCCAGCTCCTGCTGCGAAATCTTCTGTGACTTCCTAAGCGACGCGATCGTATCCGCCAGTTTCTGAGTAGAAAGCTTTTTCATACATATCCTCGATTCTGAAAGTTTATAAAAATTAAATGGGGTCAGACCCCCCCTAAACTGCCGCGGAGTGACAAGGCTCCGGGCGTTTGCATTGGCAGGCAGGCGTAGCTGGCTGGTGAGCTGTAAAATACAACGTGTTACCCAGAATAACATCCTTGCCTGCGGCGTGACGTGAGCTAAAACATATTTAGTATAGTGCATGAGACATAGAAAGACAAGAATGCAAGAGGAAAAGTTTCTTCAAAGTTATGGATGACTGCCGGATCTGCCCGAAACATCCTCGATAATTGTTACCACAAATAACATCATGAAAATTTCGTAATGGGGTCTTTGGATTGCTGACTTACCGCCTTCATGCTATAATGATCGAAAATGTTGATGATGAGTACATTCTTGATGCTGAAAATATTGATAGTAAGTACATTATTGGCACTGAAAATGTTGATGCAAAAAATATTACATGGCTTTGGAAGGTTGATGGGGTGGATTTTATGTTAAAACGAAAAGCAGCTGCGGCTTTAAAACACTGGGTGGAGACAAAGGATAAGAAGTGTCTCGTGGTTCAGGGCGCCAGACAGACTGGGAAAACCTATATCGTAGAGCGTTTTGCGGAGGAAAATTTCGAAGAGTTACTTGAAATCAATTTCAAGGAGATGCCTTCGGCCAGGGAGATTTTTGCAGGCGACCTGACGGTGGATGCGATGGTGATGGCGATGCGTTTTCGCTTTCCGGAAAAGAAGATTCAACCAAGGAAAACCTTGATTTTTCTGGATGAGATTCAGGAATGTGAGGAAGCCATCACTTCGCTGAAATTCTGGGCGATCGACCGACGTTTTGATGTGATTGTTTCCGGGTCTTTACTGGGCATCGATTATAAACGAGCTTCGTCGTATCCGGTCGGATATGTGGATTATCTCGAGATGCATGGACTGGATTTCGAAGAATTTCTGTGGGGAATGGGGATAGCGGACGATATGATCGCGGCGCTTCGCTCATTTCTTCATTCAAAGGCGACGATTCCGGAAGCGATTCATGTACAGATGATGAACTATTACAGACTGTATAGCGCGATCGGCGGGATGCCGGAAGCAGTACAGAAATATATGGATACGAAGGATTTTCGTGATGTGGATCGGGTGCAGCGGAATCTTCTGCAGGGATATCTTTATGATATCGCGCATTATGCAAGTGCGGAAGAGAAGGTGAAGGCGGAAAAGTGTTATTTATCGTTGGGAAAGCAGCTGCTGGATAAAGAAAATCATAAGTTCCAGTATAAAGAGATCGAGCATGGGGCCAGAGCACAAAAATACTATTCGAGTATCGAGTGGCTGCTGAGAGCAGACATGGTGCACTTATCGAGACGTGTGACAGATATGCGTTTTGACCTCGATGACTATGCAAGAGACGACTTTTTTCGTGCGTATACCACCGATTTATCGTTGCTTCTGGCGATGAAGGATTTTTCGCTGAAGCAGCGAATCGTCGAAAATACGCTGACTGGCAGCACGAAGGGCGGCTTTTTCGAGTGCGCGATCGCAGATGCACTTTATAAAAAGGGCTATGCCCTGTATTTCTATAAAAATGAAAGCAGTACGAGAGAAATCGACGTCATCATACAGAAGGATGGAGAGGTGGTCCCGATCGAAATAAAGAGTGGGAATACCCGCGCGAATTCGCTGAAGTCACTGATGAAAAATCATGAAGATATCCACTATGGATATAAGTTTATCGATGGGAACATCGGTGTGAGCGAGGAAAATATTATCACACTGCCGCTCTATATGGCGGCGTTTATATGATAGGCTGGCTTTATCACGGGCGATAATGAAATCGTATTGGCGAAAGCGGGCGATCGGGGGTATAGTGGTGCCTGATGACACGAGGTACGTGTCAAAAAGTGTAAGATTTCAGAGACCACAGATGTGACTGTATAAATAGCAGATGGCGATTTGTGAGAGGAACCGAACGGACGAGCGAAGGAGTGTGCGCGGATGATAAACGAGAAGGTGAAGGATTTTCTGGAGCGGAAAGGCTACGGGGATCGGCTGACGGAGCATGCGGAGACGATCGATACGGTGGAGCATGCGGCGCTACGAATCGGCTGTTCGGAGCCGGAGATCGCGAAGACGCTGTCGTTCATCGTGGATGAGAAGCCGGTGATCGTGGTCATGGCGGGCGACGGAAAGGTCAACAGCTCGAAGTTTAAGGCGATTTTTCATACGAAGCCGCACATGATTCCGCGCGAGCAGGTGGAGGAAATCACCGGATTTCAGCCGGGCGGCGTGTGCCCGTTTGCGGTTCCGGAGGAGATTCCGATCTGGCTCGATGTCTCGATGAAACGCTTCGCGTATGTCCACCCGGCCGGTGGCAACGAATTCACCTCCGTAAAGCTCACACCGGAGGAACTGGAGAAAATCACGCAGCCGAAGGGCTGGTGCGACATCTGCAAAGGCTGGGAAGAGAACTGAAAAGGTTCATTTTATAGGACAGCACATCACGATTTTTAAAGATCATCAAACTTCTTGGGGGTGTCGATCTTTAAAAATAATCGTGATGGGCTGTCCTTTTATAATGTGCTGGACTTCATGCTGGACTTCATCGCATAGTTTTACTGCGCGGCGGCGTCATATCTGCTATAATCAGAGGTATATTTTTAAGATTCCGGGGCATTCACCAGAATACTATTGGATGATAGAACGATTCCGGGGCATTCACCAGAATACTATCGGATGATAGAACGATTCCGGGGCATTCACCAGAATACTATCTGATTTTAGAACGATCCTGGGGTATTCACCGGGATGTTACCTGACGATCGAAGGAGGTATGCGTATGGACGCAAAGAAATATAGAAGAGTATTTACGATTGTGATCGATTCGCTGGGGGTCGGGCCAATGCCGGATGCCGCGGCGTTTGGTGATGCGGGGGCAGATACCCTCGGCCACATCGCTGCGAATTTCGAGGCGCTGAAGATTCCGAATCTGCAGAAGCTCGGCATGGCGAATCTGAAGAGCCTTCATGGTGTCGCGCCGGCGGAGAAGCCGCTTGCGTACTACGGGCAGCTGCGCGAGGCGAGCAACGGCAAGGACACGATGACGGGCCACTGGGAGATGATGGGGCTCCACATCACGAAGCCGTTCAAGACCTTTACGGAGCACGGCTTCCCACAGGAACTGATCGACGAGCTCTCCCGCAGAACCGGACGTGTGATCATTGGCAACAAGGCGGCCAGCGGCACGGAGATCCTCGACGAGCTCGGCGAGGAGGAAATCGCGACGGGGCACATGATCGTCTACACCTCGGCGGATTCGGTGCTGCAGATCTGCGGCAATGAAGAGACCTTCGGGCTCGACGAGCTGTACCGCTGCTGTGAGATCGCCCGCGAGATCACAATGAAGGACGAGTGGAAGGTCGGCCGTGTCATCGCCCGCCCGTATGTGGGCCGGAAGAAGGGCGAGTTCAAACGGACGAGTAACCGCCACGATTATGCGCTGAAGCCGTACGGCAGAACGGCGCTCGATGCACTGAAGGATGCGGGGCTCAGCGTGATTTCCGTCGGCAAGATTTTCGACATCTTCGACGGCCAGGGCCTCACCGAGTCCAACAAGTCGAAGAGCTCGGTGCACGGCATGGAGCAGACGATTGAGATCGCGCAGCGTGATTTCGAGGGCCTCTGCTTCGTGAACCTCGTGGATTTTGACGCGCTCTGGGGCCACCGCCGCAACGTGGTCGGCTACGGCGAGGAGCTCGAGCGTTTCGATGTGAAGCTCGGCGAGCTGCTGGGCACGCTCCGGGACGACGATCTCCTGATCATCACCGCGGACCACGGCAACGACCCGACCTACACAGGCACCGACCACACGAGAGAGAAGGTGCCGTTCCTTGCGTACTCGCGGTCAATGCAGACACCGGGCGCGCTTGCAGAGGCCGACAGCTTCGCCGTGATCGGCGCCACCATCACCGACAACTTCGGCATCGCCATGCCGGACGGCACCATCGGGCACTCGATCCTTGATAAACTGAATTAAAGAAAGGTAAACGTAAATGAACACCACTGATGTATTAAAGATTGTAGACCACACCCTGCTCGCGCAGTCCGCGACCTGGGCAGACATCCGGACCATCCTCGATGATGGCATCAAGTACCACTGCGCGTCGGCGTGCATCCCGGCAGCCTACGTGAAGCAGGCCGCAGAATATGTCGACGGTAAGCTCCCGATCTGCACCGTCATCGGCTTCCCGAACGGCTACAGCACGACCGCGACGAAGGTCTTCGAGGCGAAGGACGCCATCGCGAACGGGGCGGCGGAGATCGACATGGTCATCAACATTGGCTTCCTGAAAGATGGACGCTACGCCGAAGTGGAGGAGGAGATCCGCCGGATCCACGAGGCCTGCGACGGCCACATCCTGAAGGTCATCATCGAGACCTGCCTCCTCACCGAGGAGGAGAAGATCCGGATGTGCGAGATCGTGACGAAGGCCGGCGCGGAGTTCATCAAGACCTCGACCGGTTTCTCCACCGCGGGCGCAACCTTCGACGACGTGAAGCTCATGCATGAGCACGTCGGCCCGGGCGTGAAGGTGAAGGCCGCCGGCGGCATCAGCTCCTTCGACGACGCTGAGAAGTTCATGAGCCTCGGTGCGGACCGCCTCGGCACCAGCCGCCTCGTGAAGATCATGAAGAACAGCGACACCGGCGCCGGATATTGACACCGTCAGACCCCATCAAAACACACATACGCGGCACCTCCCCCCATTCGGAGGCGCCGCTTTTTCTTAAGAATTTCGTAAACTTTCGGAATAGCCTAATCCTATCACCTGCGACGACTTCATAATATAAAACTTATACCGTCTATTCGGATTTAAATATTAGCGCGATTGTACATGAAATGGTACACTGCGGATAACAGAAAACAACACACTTCGACATTCCAAAGGGGGACAATTATGTCAGAATTCGTCGTGGGTCTTTTAGGATTCGCATGTATCATCGCACTAGTGGTGACGCTGTTTAAGAGCAAAACCACCCCGAGCATGGCCTTCATCATTTTCCCGACGCTGCTGGCGCTGATCCTGGTGATCGGCGGCTACTACTCGATCGAGCAGATCGGTGACCTCATCAAGGGCGGCTTCAAGAGCACCGGCCCGACCGCCGCACTGTTCGTTTTCTCCGTGCTGTTCTTCGGTATCATGACCGACGCCGGCATGTTCGACGTCATCATCAACAAGCTGATGAAGTACGTCGGGGATAATGTCATCGGTGTTACGGTTATGACCGCGATCATCGCACTGATCGGCCACCTCGATGGTGGTGGAGCGTCGACCTTCCTGATCGTCGTTCCGGCGATGCTTCCGGTATACAAGAAGATGCACATGAGACAGACGACCCTGCTTCGTGTCGCTGTCCTCGCGATGGGTGTTCTCAACCTGATGCCGTGGGCCGGCCCGACCATGCGTGCCGCTTCCGTCCTCGGTATGGAGGCTGGTCAGCTCTGGAATAAGCTGATCCCGATCCAGATTTTCGGTATCCTCCTCTGCCTCGTACACGCGGTATTCGCCGGTGTGCAGGAGAAGAAGAGAGGCGCAGGTCTCAATGGTAAGCTCGCACAGGCAGCAAGCAGCGAGGATGCAGCAGAAGAGGCACAGCATGCGGCAGACGAGAACGAATATGCCCGCCCGAAGCTTTTCGTCTTTAACATTGCCCTCACCATCGCGGTCATCGCGATGCTCGTATGGGATCAGTTCCCGAGCTACTATCCGTTCATGCTTGGCGTGGCAGCCGCCCTCCTCGTGAACTACACCCCGATCAAGCTTCAGAAGAAGATGATCAACCGTCACGCAGGTCCGGCGCTGATGATGTGCTCAACGCTCATGGGCGCAGCGGTTCTGATGGGTATTCTGGTATATGGATTCAATGCTGACGGCGCAGCTGCGATCGCTAAGCCGGGCGTGGAGATGATGAAGACTTCTGTCGTGTCCAACATGGCAGGTATCATCTCGATGATCCTTCCGGCATCCCTCGGCCAGCACCTGCCGCTCGTGATCGGCATCCTGTCTGTACCGCTTGCACTCTGCTTCGATACGGATTCCTACTTCTATGGTATGCTTCCGGTTATGATCGCCATCGGCGCATCCTTCGGTGTAGAGGCATTCCCGATCGCGGTTGCCATGGTTGTATGCCGTAACTGCGCAACCTTCATCAGCCCGATGGTCCCGGCGACCCTCCTCGGCATCGGACTCGCCGACGTCGACATCAAGGATCACATCCGCGCATCCTTCGGCTATGTATGGATCTTCTCGATCCTCTGCATGCTTTTCGCAGTGATCATCGGCATCCTGCCGCTGTAATAACAATCATAGACGCAATCGAGTAGGAGGCGGTGACTAGCCGCCGTCCTCTCACACCACCGTGCGTACCG
>ERZ1026876.1730-NODE-1730-length-10278-cov-4.197398_pt1 | contig 10278 bp, 9 predicted proteins | sample MGYA00380168_ERZ1026876 | MGnify/ENA primary metagenome ERZ1026876 (study PRJEB33269, sample SAMEA4719804) | human gut metagenome | biome: human-associated habitat; feature: organic feature; material: feces | place: Cameroon | collected 2013-10 ... | reverse complement strand
TAAGGTGTCCTTATTCATTGTCATCCGCCCCCTTTTTCAGTATTTTATTCAGTACGATATTGATGATCATAATAAATACAAACAGCACCAGTCCGATGGTGAACAGCACCTGTCTGTGCAGTCCGGAAGAATATCCCATCTCGCTGACAATAGCTGTGGTCAGGAATCGCACGGAGTTAAATGGCAACGGCACATTGACGCTGCTACCGGATACCAGTGTGATCGCCATAGCCTCGCCGATGGCACGTCCCACTCCCAGAACGATAGCCGTCACGATACCGGATTTTGCTGCCGGAAGGATGGAGCGGAAAATAGTCTGTACATGGGAGGCTCCCAGGGCCAGAGAGGAGGATTTGATTCCTGCAGGAACCGCCCGGATGGAAGTCTCACTGATATTGATCACAGTGGGCAGGATCATGATCGCCAGTACGATCACGGCTGACAGCAGGTTTGCACCGCCGGTGAACTGGTGTGTCGTGGATCCCTGGAAGATCAGTCTTTCTAATTTATACATGAGAGGATTCAGTAAGTAGATTCCCAATAATCCGTAAATAACGGAAGGGATGCCTGCCAACAGTTCTACCGCAGGCTTTACAATGGCAGCCAGGGGCTTGGGTGCCACCTCTGCCAGGAATACTGCCGTCAGCACGCCGATGGGCACACCCAGCAGGATAGCCAGCGTCGTACCGACGATGGAAGTCAGGATAACCCACAGAATACCGAATTTCGGATCTGCCGCCGTTGGCATCCATTCCGTGCCGAACAGGATCTCTCCCAGACCTACTTTCATAATAGCGGGGGTACCGCTGATGATCATATATAAGGTGATAGAAACTACCGCCAGTACGGCGAAGAAGGCACAAATGGTAAATACTATTTGTGCCACAGTTTCAACGACCGCTCTATTTTTTCTGTTTCCCATTACGGAAGCGTGTGTTCCACTATTCATCGCTTTTTTCCTTTTTCTGTGTCGGGCTATTATTTTACTGTGATCAGACCAACTTCGGAAGCAACCTGCTGTCCTTCGTCACCCAGTACAAAATCGAACCATGCCTGTACCAGATCGTTCTGCTCGGAGATCTCACCCTTGGTAGCCATTACGAAGGGTCTGCTCAGGAAATAGTTACCGGCCTTGATATTCTCTGCGGTAGCTTCTACACCTTCCAGGGAAAGTGCCTTAACACTGTCATCCAGTGCATCCAGGGAAGCGTATCCGATAGCTCCGGGAGTAGATGCCACTTTTGCGATTACTGCACCGGTGCTATCCAGTTCGTTTGCATATTTGCAGCCGTCTACCAGATCAACCAGCTCTTCGAACGCGCCTCTGGTACCGGAACCTGCCTCACGACCGATCACGATGATAGGCTCATCTGCACCGCCAACTTCTTTCCAGTTGGTAACTGTGCCATTGTAAATGTTGGTCAACTGCTCTTTGGTCAGATCTGCTACTTCGTTAGCAGGGTCTACACATACTGCAATACCATCGATAGCTACTACGTTCTCTACAACGCCTGCTGCCTTTTCCTCATCCTTTAAGCTTCTGGAAGAGTTACCGATATCTGTGGTTCCGTTGGTAACAGCTTCAATACCCGCACCGGATCCTACGAATTCAGCGGTTACAGTTACATCAGGATGTTCTTCCATGAAAGCTTCACTCAGTGCATTGGCTAACTTCTCCATAGAAGTACTTCCTACCATGGAAATGCTGCCGGACAGATCTGTGGTGGCCTCAGCGGGTGCAGCTACGCTGCTCTCTGCAACGCTGCTTACTTCTGCGGAAGATGCTGTGTTTGCTGCATCTGCTGCAGTGTCACTGTTGCCGCAGGCTGCCAGACTCATGGCAAATAAAATGCATGCTCCTACCAGAGCTAATCCTTTACTGTGTCTTACTCTCATAATAATGTTCCTCCATGTTGTTTGTTTTTTCTTTTTCTTGATTACAAGGACATACTAGCATGAAGGAAATTCACATAATATCGCAGTACGGTAAGATATTTGTAAGGTTTAGGTAAAAAGTTCAGCCATAGGATGCCGCAGACAAGACTTAGGATGCTCGCATTCTAAGTCTCGTTTGTGGTATTCTATGAGCGGAGCTCCACGCAAATGAAATAAAAGGTGAGCCGCCAAAGCGGCGCCGGCTGCGCAGCAGACGCTTTTATGAATGTAGTGTGGGCTGAACACTCTCCAGAATTCCATCAGCAATGGCACGGGCGATCTCATCGAACCGGCTGTCGAAGAGTTCGTTGTCTGCATCCGTATTGATAAATCCAACCTCCACCAGCACCGCCGGCATATTCGTGCTGTTCAACACCACCAGATTCGGCCGCTCGTTTACTCCCAGATTCACGAACCCCGCCTGTTCCAGTCTGGCATTGATATTGTACGCCATCCGGGCCGCCGCCCCGTAGCGGTTGTAGACCAGACTCTCCACGCCACTGTACTGGTTCGGATAAGGACTGGAATTCCGATGGATCGAGACAAAATAGTCTCCTCCCACCTCGTTTCCCTCCTGTGCTTTCTGGTACGGGGACTCGTAGACATCCGTGGTTCTGGTATAATACACATCCACTCCATTTTCCTCCAAAATACTCCCCACCGCCAGTGTCAGCGCCAGAACATCCTCGCTTTCCTTTCTTTCATTATATGTGGCCCCGGGGTTTGCACCACCGTGCCCCGCATCCAAAACGATCAATGGCATAAAAAAACTCCCGCATATCCTCTTGGTTCATGATATGCGGGAGTTTTGGCTTTTAGAGATATTTTATTTCCAGGAAAATTCCCCTTTGACTGCTTCTGTATATTGTTCATCTGTGATAGGCTGGTATCGCTCTCCGTCATACCAATCGGTAAACCCGTTTTCTGTCTGATAGATTTCCCCGGTCTCCGTATCCATCACTCTTTCATAGCCAAACGTTGCATCACTTTGTTTCTGCCGTATAATATCATCACTCTTGTTCCGGTTCTCCCAGGATGACATAATACTGTCGGACATCTCCGCCGCTGCCTGGCTGAGCTGTCTGGAGGTTGCCACCTGCTGATCACTCTGTCCCATGGCATAATTCACAAAGCTCTGGGAATAATCCAGCGTACTCAGACTTTTGGTCAGAATCTCCTCCCAGTTCTGGAAGGTATCTTTCCCGGCAGTCATAGCGATCACATTATAAGCCATATAATAGCCGGTCCCCATAGCGGGATTGCTGAATGGCTCCAGATCCGTGTAAAACATTCCTTCTCCCTCTGTATCGTCCTGCCGGAAATCCGCATACACCAGAGTATCTGTCTGTTCATACCCTTCCAGAGGAGTCACCTCCCGTATTCTCGGCAACCGGATGGTGCTATAGGCAGGGTGTGTTTCTATGGCATCTGCGTATTCTGAAAATACATTGAAAAATCCTTCGGTCGACACATCACTCAGAATCGGATATAACCCCCATTCCTCTCCATAAGTGGAAAATAAATATTGTATGGTCTCATCCATATATAGAGGCTCCGCCTTCAGGATGAACAAGATCTGATTCACCGGGCATTCGGGATCATACACATGGATTGCATGCTGCATTCCCGCTATCGTCTGGGTACATTCCACCGTCCAGCCCTGCGGTATTTCCATGGAAAAATCCTCACATACATAAGGTTCCAGTTCCAGTCCGGAGTAAAGCGGTGTGATCGTGAAATCTTGTTCTTCCGGCACTGCATTCTCCGTGCTTTCTTCTGTTACCGGCTCCGCCGACGGTTCCGTCTGAGGAACTACTGCCTGTGCAGTGATTTCTTCCCCTTCGACAGCATTTTTCCCACAGCCGCCGATTGTCAATGTGGCCGCCATCATTAATAGGATGAAAAACAATTTGCGCTTCATTACAATCCCTCCTCAGTCAGATAATCTTTCACAACTCTATGCAATTCCTGATATCCTTCTGTTTCGTAGCATGCGCTTCCCTTTAGCAATCTGCCTGCTTCAAAACGAACCGTCCATGTGCTTCCGTCCGCCAGTTCAAAGCAAAACGATTCCCCGGCATCTGCGGCACGCTGATCGGTCTGCTCCCCTATGGTTATCTGCTGCAGGGCTTCCCTGCATTCCCAAATGACATCGGCATCCGTGATCTCCCATTCACTTGCAGCCTCGCCCTCCTGCAAATAGGTAAGTTTTACTGGCGTGGGCAGATATTCCGCTACTTCCGCCACAGAAAGCTCCGGTAATTGTACCCGGTCCCCCATCGTATCATCTGTCCCCTCCCCGAAAGCATTTACAGTATACCAACAGGAAGTAGCCGTATGCCAGCTGCCATCCTCCTGTGGTACGATCTCATATAAATGGATGGTATAAGTTCCGTCTCCATTCTCCAGACATTCCGCTTCCGGCGCAAGGAATCCGCTTTCTCTTTCATAGCCTGCTCTTGCCATTGCCAGCAGTTCCCCGCTTTCCTTTGGAATTGCCTGCGTCTGCGGTTCCCTTTCCTGCACTCCCTGTCCGGGACGCAGCAGATATTCTCCTGTCTGGATATTATCCGAATCTCCTCCGGCCATCCGTTCCTCTCTCCGCTCTACCTGCAATCGCACCTGATCCGTTTCAAAGGCAAGCTTCAACATGGAAAAACTGTCTGACAAATCCTGTCCGTTTTCATCGGTGATCTGCCGGATCTCAAGTTCCCCGTCTGTATTTTCTTCTTCCGGCAAATGCAGCGTATAAATTTTCTCTTCATACTCCGGGCTTCCCGACTGGAAAAAACAGTGCAGCCGGAGTTTCTCCCCGATTTCTATATAATATTTCAGATGGCCGTCTTGTTCGCAATATCCATAGCCGTCATAGTCCTTATATTTCTCCGGAATTTCCGCTGCCGTTCCCTGTGTTTCCACAGATACCGTTTCCGTTTCCCATTCCGCCGGCTTTCCACAGGCACTGCATACCACACACAGCCCAATAAAAGCCAACATGCAAAAAATTTTCCTCTTCATTCCTCCCGCCTCCGTTTCCGTTTTCTTCTGCTTTTATTGTAACGGAAACTATCACAGGCAGGCTTCCATTTTCCGATCTGGCATTTTCCAAATTGGAAATTTTTAGCTTTTTGTTTTCCGACACCTTATATAATGAAAGGGAAATCATCGTCGACCCTGTCAACCGATAAAAAGAAAGGGAATTCTATGGAATACACAGAAGTGAAATGCAGAAACTGCGGTCATTCTCTGAAAGTGCCCTATGGCGCCCCCAGAATCCGCTGTGAATATTGTGATACCGAATATATCTTATCCTCCGTTCGAGAAGAAAAAACTTCCGAAATACATCGCATCGACTATGCCGGCAGAGGACCTTTATATCAGGCCTATATTCCCAATGGCTGGTCCTGCCGTGTTACCGATGACAATTCCGTTTCCACCCTGGCCGCTGTCTGCAAAGCCTTACAGCTTCAATCCCCGGAGGGGGCCAGACTTATTTTTCTGCCGTTTGCCTATTATAAAGACTACACTCCCGGACCTTCTCTGCCCGGTATGGGACCCCGCGACTATCAGCTGGATCCCCGTTCCCTGGTATGCTATCGCAGAATGGTTCCGCTCTCTCAATATGCGGTAGAACGTATCTCCGCCATTTGCGGAGTTCCTCAGATCCAGATGCGTCCCTGTTCTGGTGAACTTTTACAGAAAAAAGCACTTCTTTTTCAACAGGAAGCTTCTCAGAAGCTGGAAAAAAATGTTCTGACGGAGGCCGGAAAATTCCAGTTCCGCTTCCAGCAAAACAATATGGTCTATGACGGATATTTTGCCACGATCCTTGCCAAGGCCCCGAAGGAATCTTCTGGCGGTTCTCCGGATGTCATGGATCTGTTGAAAAAAGGGATGGCTTTTATGGGTGCCATGTACGGCATCGGGGGTATGGAAAGTTTTGACTGGGGCCGTTCTTTTGATCTGCTGTTGGTGTATCCCCATGTGGAAAAAGATTCTTACGAAGTGATCTTTGATAAATTTCTTGCCGAGCTGCGCTACGCTCCCCTGTATTTTGCATTGCAGGATGAAGAGCTTCGGAACACCCAGCAGATTCAGATACAGGGTGCCATGCAGCGACAGCAGAACGCCATCCGTTCTTCACAGCAGATATCCCGCACACTGTCGGAGACCTCTGATATTGTCAATCAGGGGATCCATGACCACAGTCGGCAGATGGACCGGATCTATGACAGGTCCTCAGATGGTATCCGCGGTGTAAATACGTATACAGATTCCACCGGAAGAGGTTATGAGGCAGATGTAGGCTATGAGCACATCTACCGCCATAACGACACCTTCGTTGGAAGCAAAGACGGAAGTCTGCAATTGGGACCCGAATGGGAAGAACTGGAGCGTCATTAGTTCTCCACCACCGGCGGTACAAACTGTTCTATAGCCTCCCTTAAACGGGAGTGATAGATCACGAAATGGATCGCCGGGGCTTTTCCCTTGGACACCATGGCCCATTTTCCTTCATGGATCTGTATCTGCAGATTCCGGAATGTCTGAGCCTTCGTCTCTTTCAAAATATAATTTTCGTGCGCCTGTTCATACATTCTCATCTGCTCCAGATGTTCCTGATATTCCTCCCATGTATAAGAAATATCCGTCTCGCAAAACATTCCGCTCAAGGAAAGATTTACCGGGTATTGTGCAAATTCTTCCTGTTCCGGCAACGTTATCTCATCTGTTATACGATTTCTCTGTAAAATATGCTCATTAAGCTGCCGCAGGGTATCCGCATAATTCAGAATTTTTTTCACCTGCTCCCCCGACACTTTCCGCCGTAGCAAAAATGCTTCCAGCCACTCTCTGTCCAGAATCCATATGGACGGTGCCGATAAAATATTTCTTCTCTCACCGACAGTTTCTGCATCGGATCGTAGGAATACCTCGAATACTCCTGCATTTTCCTCCCGGTAAATCTCCATCAGTGGGCTTGCGCAATTCAAAAGTTCCCCGGCACGCTTCCGGTAATATGCCACTTCATCCTTAGAGCGGGCCAGATAGTATTTTCCTTCACTGTGATACCCCCTGATAGCCTCTCCGGTCAAAGCCACAGACCCGGATACTTTCAGAAAATGCAGAAACACCTGATCCTGTCCAGCTTTCAGATAATACGGTGAGATCTGTCCCGTCATATACATAGGGATCCAGCTTTCCAGTCCCAACATCATTTCCTCAAAAGATCGATCCAGATTATGGATCTGATGCAGATGCAGTCCTTTTTTCAGCATTATTGCCATACCAAACATCCATTTTTTCGGAAATTCCGGATCCTTTGCCATCTCTTCCATCGGCATGTCACTGTACATGATCACTGGATCCATGGATTTACTTAACACCGTATCCTTCAGAAAATCCAGTTCCGCCTCCATCATATTTTTCAACCCGGTATAGGATTTCGACGTAGACAACCGGAAAGGAATAGCGGGCGGAACCTTCCATTCGTCAAAATGAATGGCTTTGATATACTCATTCAGATCAAACTGATCCAACTGCTCCAGGAAATGGGTTACTCCGCTTTCCTTTTCCCTGCCCGGCTCCAGAAGCCATCTTTTGATTCGATCTGCAGAGTGTTCTTGTTCCACGAATTCGCAGGCATCACATTGCAGGATTCGAGCCAGTTTCTCGCGTTCTGCTGCTTCCGTATAGTTTTCCGCTACATATTTTGCCACAGCCTCCGCAAATTTTTCCGGCTCCGCCGGCTGGCGGGAACCGTTCCGAAAGCGAAAAACCGTAGAACTGTCATAATTGATCTGCTGGCACAACCTTGCCATGTTCATATTCAGCGCGGTTGCCAATAAATTAAAATTCGTCCGCAGCTGCTCTTTATCTACGGCAGTCATATCCAGACAACGTAAAAAACTCTCTCTGACTGTCTCTTCGGTAAGTGTTTCTATCCCACGCTGTCCGGCTATTCTGCCGATTGCCTCACATATGCTGTTAAAAGCCTCGGTGCCCGCGTCCGGTATCCGGCTGCCGGAGCGATACCTGCTGAGTGTGGCAGCCGACACTCCGGAGACTTCTCCCAATTCTTTTGCGGTACAGTCCAGTTCCTCCAGGTATTCATTCAGCTGCTCATGAAATCTCTTATTGTCCATGCTGTTTTCCCCTTTCGCACAACAATTTTCTAATAGAATTATACAGGAAAACAGAGGATTCCCACAAGCCTGTTATTGATACAATGCTTCCACAATTTCCTGCGGAATCACGAACTCCGGCGCTCCCATAGATCCGGGAGCCACCTCGTACTCGTCAAAGGCAATGACCAGTTCTCCACTTTCATTAAAATAAAAATTCGTCTGCTCCGTAATACTCTGGAAGTTGAATTCCGGCATATTGTCATCATCCAGGAAATACGTCACGCCTTCATCCGATGCCATCTGCTGCCGCATCTGGGTCTTAATATTCTCACTGATCACGGAGATATAATCGCTTCCCTCTGCAAACAAATCCGACAGTGCCACCACATTTCCTGTCTGTTTATCGATCGTATAAAACTGATTATGCTCGTAGCCGCTGGCTTCCGTCTCCAGAGCGCTCAATTTTACAGTGTAATACTGTGCATTATCCGTAACAACCTCCTGAGACACATGCAATCCATGATACCCTTCCTCTGATAAGTTATCCTCGAACTGGCGGATCAGCTCGTCTACCGTGGTCTCCATATCCTGATTGATCTCCTGCACACCCTCTTCCGACAGCTTCGCCACACCGGCTTCCTGCCCGGCACCTTCCGCGTTTCCGACATCGGCATTATCCGGCGCTGCCGCACCGACTGCCACTTCTCCTACGGGAGTGCCTTCTCCATCCTCTCCATAGGTGATCTGTGCAAGTTCGATCTCCGCATCATGGTTCTCGTCACTGTAATTGTACTGCCGCACCGTCACCAGCCGGAAAAAGCCTCCCAACACAGGAATATTTTCCATGGCATGGGCAATCTGTACGTTAGTGTTGGGCAATGCAATCAGCACGATCATGGCTGCTGCCGCTGTCCATGCGGAACGTCTTCTGGCCCGCTCCGCTCTTTTTTTCTCCATCCGGGCTCTGTCGATACCTGCCTGCAGCCGTTCTCGTCCCGCCTCGGGTATTGTCATATTCTCATACTCCTCTTTTAAACGTTTCAACTGTTCCTGTTCTGTCATATCTATTCTCCATCTGTCCGGTCTCCTGGAACCGGCCATGCTATCTCTTCCTATATCTTATCTATATCCTATATCCATCTGCATCCTGCGAATGTCTATGGCAACAGCCTTAAGGATCACCCCGTGCTGCCTTCAAGATTCAGCCGCAGCTTTTTCATCACCCGGTACAGTCTGCTCTTTACTGTGCTCAGATTTTCATCCAGGATCTTCGCGATTTCCTCCAGCTGCCTGTCCTCAAAAAATCGTAAAACAACGATGGCACGATCCTTGGGATCCAGATTTTCTATGGCCCGTTTTAAATCAATATTCTCATAGGTATCTTCACTTGCCGCCTGGATCTCGTCCACATCTGTGCTCTCCTTCCGGCTCCGCAGGAAGCTGCAGGCCTCGTTGACTACGATCCGGTATACCCAGGTCTCCACATATTGTGGTTCCTTCAGGCTGTCACTTTTCAGGATTGCTTTATAGGCTGCTTCCTGTACAATATCCAGCGCGTCCGCTTCATTATGTACATAACTATAGGCAAGACGGTAATACTTCTCATATCCTTCCGTCAGGGCATGTTCCACCGCCTGTTCTTTTTTTCTGTCCGACATATATCCTTTCCTCACTTTTCGAAAATTGCATGCAATGATTTTCTCCGGTGTTCATTGTAACACATATTCTTTTAATGCTTTCTATTAATTTGACGCTGTATTCCCACAAAAAGTTTCACCACATCAAAAAATCCCGGAGCACCCGGGATCTTTTGAAAAGAGATGTATGAAACTATGCGTTGCATTTGTTCCTGTCGGCTCTGAAATGTAAGTGCTTACATCCAGGACCATAATTATTTTACCATTATTTCGACTATTTGGCAAACAGATTTCTCACAGTTGCGACTTTTTCGCACTTTTAGCCAAAATCGCACCTTCATTTTTGTCTAATCCTCATATTTGAAGTAATCGAAATCCGCTGCTTTGCGGCTTCCGCAGCCTCCGTTGTTGGCATAGATGCCTACCAGCGTACCAGTGTGACGCTTGGGATCGTCGGGCACGCCCTCGTCGCAGAGGTAAATACAGTTCTCCAGAGCTCCGACCTTTTCCCATTTTTGACCATCATAGCTGTAATAGAAAGTTCTGGTCAGCTTCTCCACCACTACCTTCAGATACAC
>ERZ1026876.1727-NODE-1727-length-10288-cov-5.163002_pt1 | contig 10288 bp, 10 predicted proteins | sample MGYA00380168_ERZ1026876 | MGnify/ENA primary metagenome ERZ1026876 (study PRJEB33269, sample SAMEA4719804) | human gut metagenome | biome: human-associated habitat; feature: organic feature; material: feces | place: Cameroon | collected 2013-10 ... | reverse complement strand
CGTCCAGACTCACCCATCTTACCGCTGCGCCGGTGCGGGTCAGACGTCCATAGAACCACTCGCCGCCCGGGTCGGCCTTGACGCGCAGGGCATCTGCCCTGGCGTCGTAGACGATGCGGTCGCCGTCCAGCTCGTTCCACTGCCCGGCCTGTTCTGCTGCAGAGCCGGTGAGGGTCACAGTGTCCTCTGCCGCAAAGTCTGTCCCCACCCCCTTTGCCGAGATGCGGCAGTAGTCCAGCACCACCGCCGACCAGTTGCCGGACGCCTCACTGTACACTTCCAGCGTGCTCTCACTGCTCCATGGCTTTTCCGGGTCTTCCACCCGCAGAAAAAGCTGGCCGTCCGTCGGCTTGTCGGGCTCAGCAGGGCCGCAGCCACTCACCTCGTAGACCTTGCCCTCCGCGTCGCAGGGTGCAAACTCCACGCTGGTGTTTTTGCCCGACCACACCGCGCCCAGTGCGCTCACCTTCCGGCTGGCAGTGTCGAAAGCCAGCTTGTCCGGGAAGATCAGGATCTTCGTTCCGATGCCCACCAGCGTTTTCTTGCCGTTCTCCACGGCGTCTTTCAGGGTCACTTCCATCTCATCCGCGTCATCCGGCGTGTAGACGAGATCTCTGCCGCAGACGGTCAACAGTCCGTTCAGGTGATACATCCCGTTCAGGCCTGCTTCCTCCCGCAGCTTCTGCCGGGGCAGACGGGTGCTCAAAGCCGGGAAATTCCGGGCCGAAAAGTTGATGCCCGCGCTGTACTCTGCCTCGGTGCAGCTGTACGTCTCGTTCAGCCCGCCGAACACCCGCAGCATATTGCGGGTATTTTTCAGGCCGTTCCGGTTCGAAAGTATCATCTTTCTCCCTCCTTACCAACGCCAGCTGCAGCCCCGGGCGGGCAGATTCTTCCGCCGCAGCCACGCGGCCAGTTCGGCTAAGATGCTGTTGTACTGAGCCTGCTCACCGGCGTATCGGTCATTCTCGCCCAGCGCGGCGTCCGTCATGGCGCACAGATAGTGCGGGTACAGGCTGTCGAAGGGCGGCGGCACCAGCAGCACGTCGTCGTCCCGCAGGCCGTCGTCCCACGCAATGTCCGCGCCCACACCCTCCCGGCTGTCGGCGCTGCTGGGTCGGAAAAATTTCTCCCGCAGCATCCCGTCCACCTCGCACAGCCAGCGCTGCCGGGTGCGGGCCATGACACGGCTGCCCGGGCGCAGCTCTTCGGCCCGCTCCATCGCTTCTCCTACCGTCATAAAAAGCCTCCTTTCGCTTTTTCCAAAAAGGCCCGGCAGAAGCGGCCTTCTCCGCCGTTTCTGTCGGGCCGCGTTGTCTTATTTTACTGGGCCGCAGTCTCTGCCGCAGCGATGCGGGCGGCGGTGTACTCGTCCTGCTGCTGGCTGTGTTCCAGCACCTCGGCCACCTCAGGCGGTACTTCCACCTCCACGCCCCGGCGGATCTTGTAGTTCACGCCGTTGACGCTCACGAACAGATCGCCCTTGTACCGGCTGTTGTCCTTGAACAGCCGGATGCGGACATTCTTCTTTTCTGCCATAGATTCTCCTTTCCGGCTGGCTCAGTTTGCCGCCGCAGTGGTGGAATAGCTGGACACGCTCTCGATGCGCACCATGTACTGCTCCACCAGACGCTCGGCGGCGCGCATCCCCTTCCAGCCCACAGAGGCACGCTGGTTCAGCGGATCGTCGCCGTAGCCCAGCTGCTTGACGATGTGCTCCAGGCCGCCGCCCTCCAGCTCGGTGACGCCGTAGGCGTGGGCGCCCAGCACGAGGGTGCCGAAGACGGCCAGCCCCTCCGGACAGGTAGCGTCCTTCCAGATCTTCGCCTCGCTGGTCTCGATGAAGCGGATGTTGCCCAGCTTGCCGATCTCGCCGCGGTACATGGTGTCGGGGTCGGCGTACTTGTGGGCCTCGATGAACTCCTTGCAGGTCTTGAGGTCGTAGGCAGCGTAGGGGTGGATGATGGCGATGTAACTGTCGCCGATGGGGTCAGCGTTCATCGCGCCCAGCTGTGCCGCCGCCTGGAAGAACAGCTTCGGGGTCAGGGTACAGCTCTTGTCCAGCGCCTTGCGGCTGGTGACGGCAGTCTCGGTGCCGTCTGCGGAAAGCTTCGGCGCATAGATGACGTTGGTGCCGCCGGCCAGCACATCGCGGGTGATGCTGTCCATGGTGCGGCCAGCCTGGCTTGCCAGAACGCGGGTGGCCTGTACCACATTGTTGTCGATGGCAGTCATCTGCAGCACATCGGTGAGCGGGGTCCAGCCGCCGTACTGGTGCAGGTCGCTGGTGATGGTGGTCACGTTCAGGGTCTGGCCGTTGGGAGTCACGCCCTCAGTCAGCGGAGTGTCAGCCTTGGGCAGGCTGTCGTACTTGCGGAACTCAATGGTCTTGCCGCCGTTCTGGGGTACGGGGTAGTAGTCCGCGAACTGGTCATGCACCAGACGGGGCTCTGCCTGGTCGATAAGGCGCTTCTCGTAGAAGGTCTTCATCTCGTTGGTCATGGTGCCGGTGGTGTTCTGCAGACTGGCAGAAGGGTCGGCAAAGAGCTGGAGGTTCATCTTCAGGTTGTAGTTTTTCATGTCGTTTGTCCTTTCTGTATCAAAATTTTCAAAAACTGATCTTCACCCCGTGCATCGCACGGCGTTCCAGTGCCTCACGCTGGGCGCGGGTCATGCTGGCCACATCGGCCCGGGTGATGGCCGCACCGCCGGGGCTGGTGCCGTTTTCCGCCGGGCGGGCCGAACGCTGGCGGATGCGCTCCACAACGCCCTGCTCCACGGTCTGGGCGGTCTGACGCAGAGCGTCGTTGTAGTGGGCCAGACGGTAGGCGTCACCCATCCGCATCCCGGGCAGCTCCATCAGGCGGCGCATCTCAGGATTCGCCAGCTCCTGCTTGAGCGAAAAATCCGGCATATCCCGGCGAAGCATCGCCTCTTCCGCCGCCCAGCGGGCGTGGAGGGCGCGGACGGTGTTCGCGCCCTCTCTCAGACCCGGGATAGGCGGGAGCGGCTGCGGCGCAGGGCGTTCGGGCGGTGCAGGACGCTCTTCCGGCTCCTGCGGTGCCGCCGGTGTCGGCACATCCGAAGCTTCCCGGCCCTCATCCGCCTTCATCGTCCCGGAGGCGATGGCCTGCTGAGCCTGTGCATGGCTGAGGGCAGGAACAGAGGGGGCGGCGGCATCGCCGCCCTCCGAGGCAAAGAGCTGCAGATCCACCATCGACTGTTCTCCCCGTCCGCTCAAATCGGCGAAGCGGACATTGTCCGGGTAGCGCTCTGCCAGCAGAGCAAAGCCCGCTTTGGCAAATTCAAATGCGCCCTCCACCCACGGTTTCTGGGGTGCTGCCGCCGTCACGGCCAGACGCGGGCCGTCCGGCTCATCCCACACGCCGCTCCTGGTGCCTTCCTCGCCCGCCAGCAGGGCACAGAGGGTCTGCATCAGGGTGCTGGCCCCCGCACACACGATGTCCTGCCCGGCGGGGGCATAGCCCGCGTGGCCCGAAGCTTCCAGCCGGCAAGTGGGGCCTGCCGGGCCGTCCAGCTCAGTGTAGTTTACTTTTATCATCTCATTCTCCTTTCTGCGTCTTCATCGCCCTCGCCATCGCAGCCGTGCTCAGCTCCTGTGCCGGGCCGCTGAGCTTGGGGGCTTCGGACTTTTTCTGCACTTCCAGCAGACCCGTCAGCTGAGTCATCTGGGCCTGCATCCGGGCCAGCTGCTGGGCGAGAGTGCCGTTCTGACGCACCCGCTGGCGAACCTTTTCGATGCCCTCAAAGTCCATCATTTCCAGCGCCGCCAGTGCGGCGTCGGCGTTGGCCGGGGCGAAAAAGCCCAGCTGATAGCACTCCTTGGCCGTCTCGTTCTGGGAGAGGCGGGAGAAGGTGGACTTTTTCTCCGCGCTCACCACGATGTCGAACACCGGCTCATGACTGCCCAGCTCCACGCCGCCCACAACTCTTGCAGGCTGGGCGCGGAGCACCTGGCCCGAAAAGCGGACGAACTCGCTCTCGCCGCTCTTGCCGGTGATGCGGAAGATGCGCTCCTCGTCGTAGAACTGCCTCATCAGCTCGATGATAAGGTAGCACTCTTTGGCAAATGCCCTGTAAGCGCTCTTGAGCATATCCCGGCTGAGCTTCGAGCCCGCCTCCTGCAAGGCCGCGATGGCCGAAGCTGCCGTCACGCCGCCTGCGGTGCCGCCCTGGGTCATGTCGCGGTTTCCGCTGATCTCCTTCAGCTCCTCAATGCGGCTGTTGCGGTAGCTCAGACTGTTGCCCTGCAGACCCGCCGTCTGCAGAGGACGGAAGCTGTCGTCGTTCAGCCGCCCCACCACATGGATGATGTCCCGCGACAGGTCGGTCAGCTCTTCCTCGTTGACGCCCGCCGTGTCGCTCAGCACATACCGCTGGCGGGACGAGAGCAGGACATTCTCGTCCATGGCGTGGTTCATCTTGTCGATGGCGGTCTGGCACTCTTTCATCACGTCGATGTACCCGAATCCCGCCGGGCTGTCCTCCTCCATGAACAGCGGGTCGAATACGAAGGGATACTTGCCGTGGTCATAGAAGCCTCTTTCGGCCAGCGCCGGGTCGTTCTCGCTGGCATAGAGCACCACGCCATTGCAGAACTTGCAGTAGTGCAGAACGCTCCTGCCCTCGGGGGAAAGCTTTTTGTAGTACCAGTCCACCACGACGCTCTTGTCGCTGGTGTCGAGGCCGCCGTCGTGGATGTAATGCGGCACATCCAGCACGCTGGCGGTGTGTCCGGCCAGCTGGGGCCAGCGGCTTTCCAGCTGAGCCGTGTCGGCCAGACTCAGCGAGAAAAAGTGGGGCGATGCCTGAATATCGTCCACGCCCGGCTCCCAGTAGAGCATCAGCAGGTTCATGGGCCGGATGCTGATCTCGCCCACGCCGCCCCGCTGCTCCGGATCCCAGAACACACCCTTGACGCCGGTGCCCTGCTTGAGCTTGCGCCACCAGGTGTCACTGTACACCTGCTCATAGTCGGCCTGCTCCAGCACCACGGGCAGCACGCTGGAAAGCGCCTGTGCCGCCGCCTCGTCGTCCTCGGCACGAGGCAGGACATTGGGGCTGGGGTAGTTGTCCATTGCGTCGGCATGCTTGTTGGCGATGGAATTGAACAGCCAGCCGCTGGACGGCTGGGGTTTGCCCTCCATCATGGGGTTCTGGTAGTTCTTCCAGTGTCCCATCCGGAACCACAGTTCGTTGTCCACCAGCCTCTTGTCCAGCGCGGCCTTGCCCGCCTTGTACCGCTGCAAGATCTGCGCCGCCTCAGCCACCTCTTCCGGCCCGATGGGCAGTTTTGTTGCTTCATCCATAGTATTCGTTTTTCTCCTTCCTGCCCTCTTTCGCAGGGCGCTGTCGTTTTTCTCCGCCCCCAGCCTCTCCCAAAGGGAGAGCCTTTACACCCTCAAAAACTTCGCCTTCCGATGCAGCTCCAGCGGGTCATCCAGCACCGGCGGAGCCGATGTATGCCGGGGCGGTGAGATGGGATTCTCCATCAGCACATAGCGGCACTCGTCGTAGATGTGGTCTTCCTGCCGGGTGTCGATGTCCTCCACGTTGCTCTCGTCGTACACGAGGTTCGGGATGGTGCGGATGAAGTGCTTGCAGGTGTTGAAGACCTGCAGCATCGGCCTTCCGTCTTCGCTGAAAGCCAGTCGGTAGTGGAACTGCATCTTTCCCGCCAGCCGGGTGTGGTCGCCGGGCATCCAGTGCAGAAAGTTCGGGCTTTTCTCCTGCATGTCCGCGATGCTCTCGCCCCGGCTCTCGTCGAAGATGGCCGGGTCGGCCACGCCCAGAATGACCCGGCCTTTCAGCAGCGGGTCGTTCTGCTCTGCCTCCCGGATCATCCGTGCCTGTTCCATCGGGTCGATGCGCAGGCCCTCGTTCGGTGTGCCGGTGCAGCCGTACAGCTCCTTGATGCGGTAGAGCCGCCCGCGCTCGTCCGCTGCATACCACCCCACCGAGAACGGCTTCGAGAAACCGAAGTCGTATCCCCGCCAGATTTTCCAGTGCTCCGGGATGGGGAACGGTTCGATGACGTGGGTCCAGCGCTGGTCCTTGTAGTGGTTCGGATCGTTCCGCCACTCGGTGAACACCTGCCCCGAAAAGCTGTCCCAGTTTCCGTCCAGCAAAGCTTTCCGCTCCGCGTCCGGCTGACTTGCCAGATTTCCCAGGTATCCCGGGTCATTTTCAAGTAACGCCTGATTGTCGTATATTTTCGCCGGGATAAAAATGCGGGTGCGCCGGTAGTCGCGGGTGCTGCCGTCCGGCAGCTTCATGTGGTGTATCTCCACCATCCGGGTGTTCGGCGGGGCCGGACTGATGAACCGTGCCTTCACCCAGCCGTGGCCGATGCCGCCGGGGTTGGCCGTGGCTCGCACATAACAGCGGGTGCCGGGGCCGCTGGGGCGGTTTCGGCTCATGACATAGCTGTACTCTTCCCATGTGAAGTGTGTCAGCTCATCAAAGCCGATAAAATCGAACTGCTGGCCCTGGTAGTTGTACTTGTCCTGTGCGTGGTTCAGACTGCCGAAGTAAATTTTCGCTCCGCTGGGGAAGGTCCAGCAGTGCGTGCTGCTGTTGTACCTCGCCCCCGGGAAAGCGGGCTTGTAGTACCGCATCGTCTTGTCGATGAGTTCCCGCAGCTGGGGAAAGGTCTTGCGCAGGATGAGCGCCCGGTAGTTGGGGATATGTACCTGTCGCAGCGCCTCGATGACCAGTGCGTCGCTCTTCCCGCCGCCGGCAGCGCCCCCGTACAGGGCTTCGTCCTCAGTGCGGGCCATAAAAGCTGCCTGTCTCGGCTGAGGGTACCATATCACGGGCCGATTTCCCACCGTTCTTCGCTCCATGTCACTTGTCCTCCGTCTCCAACACGACTACTTCGGTATCGCCCTCGGTGTTTTTCTCCGTCTCTATCTGGATCAGCGGCTTTCCGGTCCCCCCGTCGCCCTCGCTCTGACTCTGGGCCGGTATCATTGCCGCAGCCTTTTCGGCCACGGTCATCAGCACGGTGGCCATGGCGGCGGCGTTCTTGTCGCTCATCACCCGCTCGCCGTACCGCTCGAGCTGAGCGTCCAGCAGTTTTCGCTCTTCGTTGTCCAGCTGCCGGTCATAGCTGCCCTCGGCAGCGTACGGCACAAGCCCGGTCTCCGTGGCGTCCGCCAGCTCTTCGGCATCACTCTTGAGCAGTGTGCCTACCGCGAAGCAACGTGCGCGGGTGTCCTCGTCCAGCTTCCGGTGGAGCTTGGCCTGTACCTGGGCCGCCCGCTGGCTCTCGTCCACACGGCTCTGCAAGTAGCTCACCTGCGCTCTTGCTCCGAGACTGGCCCGGATTGCTATCTCCCGCGCAGCAGCCTGCCTCTCTTTTGCAAAGGCGTCGCCCCGGCTGGCCTCCTCCGCCATCCAGCTGCGGATGGTGCTCTCCGGTACGCCGTACCGCCGGGCCACTGCACAGATGGAGCCAGACGACAGCATGGCCATCAGCACCTCGGCCCGCACTTTCGGCGGGTACTTCTGTCCCCGCCGGGTACCCTTCACCGTGTTTTTGCAATATGCCCGCTTTGCCACTGCTGCCGCCTCCCCTCTGTCGCAAGGCCCACGCTTTTGTGCTTCATCGGGCCTATTTCGTCCCGCTCAGACCCGCCCGGCCTGCCAAGGGCTCCCCTCGGTAGGGGAGCTGGCGAGCGAAGCGAGACTGAGAGGTTCTTCCTTCTCAGCCTACCACGCCTCACGGGGCAAAACTACTGCGGACATTTTTCAGTGGAATTCGGGTTGCGGCTCCCAGCGTCTGCTTCGGCCCTTGGTGCGGGCCTCGCATTCTGCTGGCCGCTGCCTCAACAGCTTCTCCCTGTTTCCGCCACTGGCGCTCGAGTTGCGCTTGCTGTTTTTTCTTCAGCCCCTTGGCGGGGCCTTGAAAAAGCAGAGCGCTGCCCTAGCCTCGCCTCCCTTCATCTGCCGCTGGCAGCGGTCGGCTCCGCTACAGTCGTCGCCGTTGCAGGTTTCCCCAGCATCATAAACGCCGCTCTCACATCAGCCCTGCCGCCGCTGCGTATATCCCCACGGTGCTCAGCGCTTCCAGCTCCTTGTGGTAGTAGGTCGTCCGCCCGATGTGCAGCTTCGCCACCACCCGCTCCTCCGACATCCCGTCCAGATACCGCATCTGCAAAAGCCGTTTGCATACCGGGTCTGCGGCCTCGTAGTAGTCCATCGCCAGCGCGATCACGCCTGCCCAGTCGCTTTTTCCCTGCCCACAGGCCCGCAGTTCTGCCCGCACCCTACGCTTCTGTTCTCTGGTCAATCCCTCGCCGCCTTTCTTCCGCGCGCGTCAAAACGCAAAATACCGGTACTTTGTCTGTCAGGTGCGAACTTTCGCACCCTCCCGTCTCACCATCACCACATAGCAGCGCAGCTCGTCTGCGTCCCAGCCCTCTTTTTCGTCGCCCGGCGCCTCCGGCTCTGGCACGACGCACCGCACGAACTTCCAGCCCGGGTATCTCTGCTCCCACCAGTAGGCGTTGTCCTTGCAGTCGGTGCAGCCCTTCCGCAGCTGCTTGCGGCTCCATCGGGTGTCGTTGGGGGTGTGCTCCACCGGCAGCTGAAGGTTTCTCGTCTCATACCACCGCATCTGTCCGTGCTTCTCGAAGTAGGTTATCAGGTCATCCAGCCTGTTCTGTAAGTTCAGCCGGTCAGCGTTGGCTGTGCCGAGGCTCTCCACGCTGCCGTCCGGCCAGCGCATGGCCCATTTGTCTTCCAGCAGCTGCCGGAACTCCGCATTCTGCCGCATGGTCAGCCCTTTGCACTCCACCAGCAGATGATGGTGGTAGCGCCCGCTCTTCCGTCCGCAGCCGGTCAGGCCCATGACCCGCAGCTCCACGTCTGCGCCGTATAGCTTTGCGATGGCAGCCTTCACCCGGCGGATGTAATTGCGCAGATCTCGCTGGGCCTGCTCCATGCTCTCCGGCAAAAAAGCCTCTATGTAGGTCAGGGTCAGATAAAATCCCAGCACGGTAAAGTTCGCGTTGGCTTTCTGTACCCGCCGGCGGTGGGAGTGCTGGGCGTTCCGTTTCTTCTGCCGCTCGCTACTGGGTCTCGCCTTCTTCCGGCGCTTGGCTGCATGTTCCTCCGGTGTGATGGGGTAGAGGTCTACTTCCATGTATCCCTTTCCGCAGAGCGTTCTCTTCTCCCGGGTGTAGGTCTGCTTCACGTTGTACCCTCCTGCTGGCGTAAACTTCCTGTGTATATTTCTCTATTCCGGTCATCACCGTCACAGAAATAACGGGTATACTAGCTCCCCAAAGCGCCCGCCCGGACGCTTCATTTAAGAAAGGCTCTCCTCGGTAGGAGAGCTGCGTTCTCGCGCGGCCAAAGGCCGACGGGAACGCTGAGAGGTTTACCTTTATATAAACCGATATGCCTGCCGCCCAGTTTCCTCGGCAGCACCCATCTCGCCTTATATTTTTGTCGAAGATGCCCCCGATGGTTTTCCATCGGGGGCTTACCAAATATTGAATTCGGAACCCGGGTTGCGGCTCCCAGCGTCTATTTCGCTACCGCTCATATCCTGCTGGCCGCGGCCCCAACAACTCCTCCCTGTTTCCGCCACTGGCGGCGGTGCTGGTTTTCCCGCCGCCGCCCAGTAGCCGTAGGTCAGCTCCGGTCGTCCCTCTTTTTTGGCGATGGCGTTGTAAATCATCAGGTCATGGACGTCGTAGTCCAGCGGCGTCGGGTCTTTTATCTTCCGCAGGACGGGCCGCTCCGGCTTCTTTGCGGCGCAGTCTGCCTTTTCACCCCGGGCATGGTTCTGGCCGACCTTCCGCATCTCTTTTCGGCAGGTCATTTTTGCGATGCCGCGCTTTATGCAGCGCCCGCCCTGTTCTTTGTAGGTATAGTAGGCCGCGTTGTCGTTGCTGAAGACGCCCGCCTCCCACAGTTCCCTTGCGGTGCCTTCGCCTATTACGTCTCCGGCTGCGTTGTAGCAGGTGTAGACGCTCATCATCCGGCCTTTCTCGCCGCGCTTCACTTCCGACTGCCGTTCCTCAAAAGAGATTGCGTATTTCCGGTTTCGCCGCTTCTGGTTCTCGTGCTTGACCCACTCGCTGGCGTGGTAGCCCTTCGGCACGATGCCGCTGGCTTCCAGCTCTCCGGCTGTGCCTTTTGCGAGAACTTCCCCGGTCTGGTAGTCCTTCACGGTGTAGAGATTCGCTTTTCCCATGTATTCTCCTTTAGCTGTTCCATTGCTGTCTCTTATACACATCTGACGCTGCCGACGATC
>ERZ1026876.1726-NODE-1726-length-10289-cov-3.404827_pt1 | contig 10289 bp, 6 predicted proteins | sample MGYA00380168_ERZ1026876 | MGnify/ENA primary metagenome ERZ1026876 (study PRJEB33269, sample SAMEA4719804) | human gut metagenome | biome: human-associated habitat; feature: organic feature; material: feces | place: Cameroon | collected 2013-10 ... | reverse complement strand
TTCTGGAATTTGCGCACAATACGGAAACACCGCTGTTGGCGTATAACAATGAAACCGAACTGGCTGCTATTGTTAATCTCATATATCTGGCAGCACGTGACAGATATAATGTCCAGAGGGAGGATAAGGCTGGGACAGGCTATGTTGACTTTATCTTCTATCCTTATCAGGAAAACGATGATTGCCTTATTTTGGAGCTGAAGGTGGACCATACGCCTGAGGAAGCGATTGAGCAGATTAAACGCAGACAGTATGCGCTCAAATTTGCTGGAACTCTGGGAGATGGCAGCAAGCGTTATAAAGGAAGGATTTTGGCTGTCGGTATAGGCTATTCCAAGAAAACAAAGCAGCACCGCTGTAAGGTAGAGGTGCTGAAAAGGTAGTTGGTTGTATAAAACAAAAAAGCAATTTGCAACTGTGATTTGGCAGAGGCAAATTGCTTTTTATTTTTTATATTGTTATTATTTCTACGCTCTCCTGATATTCAACACGGCAATCGCCGCAAATATCAGTCCCATACCGATGATTTTCAGCGGCGTCAGTGCTTCCGCAAAGAAGATGACACCGACGGCAGCAGCCACAAAGGGCTCAATTGTCGCCAGGATGGAGGCCTGTCCTGCTTCAATCTGCTCAAGTCCCTTGGTGTAGAGCAGATAAGGAAGCACGGCGCAGAGCAGACCCAGGCCTAAAGCGCTGCCGATTGCCTGCAGGTCGATGGCTGCAAGACGTTGATAATTAAAATCTGCCAACGGCCATGAAGCTGCGAGTGCGAGATAAAAGGTGTAGGCGGTGATGGTGAGTGATGAATATTTGCGCACTGCGTACTTGCCGAAGATGCTGTACAGCGCGTAGCCAAAGCCGCTGCCCAGACCGTAGAGCAGTCCGCTGAGCGTAAGCGTAAGGCTGCTGCCGAAGACGCCGGTTACACAGGCGCAGCCGCTGAAGGTGAGCAGCAGAGCGAGTGCCTTGGTGCGCGTGAAGGCTTCACCGAAGCATAGCAGTGACATAAGCATAACAAAGACAGGTGCGGTGTAAAGCAGTAGCGCTGCCACTGCCAAGCTTGTCTGCTGCATGGCGTTGAAGTAGCAGTAGTTGAAGAATACCAGGCTGCAGATGCCGGTGCCGACGAAAAGCCAGAGGTCACGCAGTCTGATGCGCAGGGCGGCACTTCCTGACCGCAGCAGCGGCAGTGTGACGCAGATTGCCGCTGCCAGCGAACGCAGGGCAACTATTTGCATGGAGCTGAAGCCTTGTGCTGCCAGTGTTCTGACGAAGAGCCCGATTAAACCCCAACAGATAGCAGCAGTGATGATGTAAAGATAGGCCTTTGTTTTCATTGCTCAGCCTGCTTTTTGCCACGTCCCCAGAAGATGTGGAATTTTTTCAGCAGCTCCTTGCCGGGCTTGGGCGGCCACAGCTCCTGCCTGTCGCTGTCACGCATGGCTGCCGCCAGATGCTCGTAGATTTCCGGATACTGAGCATCGAGCGCTGCGATGTGCTCCTTGATGTCCTGGCGCATGGTGTGACCGTCATAAGGACAAGGATTTTTGATAGGCTTCAGGCCCAGTTTTGCCACCAGTTCGCGGATTTCCTGCTCGCGGTAGTAGAGCAGCGGGCGTAGTACCGTGATGCCGGAGCGCGACAGTGGCGTTACCGGCAGAAAGGTGCGCAGTTGTCCGCTGGTCACCAGATTCATGAAGAAGGTTTCTACGGCATCGTCATTGTGGTGCGCCAATGCCACCTTGTTGAAGCCGAGCTCCTGCGCGCGGCGGTTGGTGGCTGCACGGCGGAAATAGGCACAGGTAAAGCAGGGGCTGCCACCCTTTTTTTCGTGCGCTGCCATTACGTCAACATCGTCACTGTAGTGTGTAAGGCCGAACTGCGCGCAGAAGGCCTTCAGCTCCGCCTTGGGAAAGTTGGGTGCAAACATGCCGTTGACGGTGTAGCAGGCAAGGTCGAAGGGAATCGGCGAATATTTTTTGATTTCCGCCAGCATGGCTGTCAGAAGCATGCTGTCCTTGCCGCCGCTGAGGCCGACAAGGATGCGGTCGCCCGGCTGCAGCATATCGAATTCTATAATAGCCCGCCACAGCTTGCTTAAATCCTTGGCGGGAACGAAGGTGCTTTTCTTAGTCATCTGTATAATCTCCTTTTGCATTACATAGCCTTATTTTAACACAATGCAGCTGCTTTTCCTAGCATATCTCTAGGCTAAAGCGGCTGCTTTTCTTCGCCTAAGCGACGCGTTTTGTGATATAATATTTAAGTCAAAAATATTTTTACCCAAGAAGAGGATGCAGGTGCATCCGTGAAATATTATGGAGGCTAACGACTGATGACCGATACAATGCAAGGACTCAATAGAGAGCAGCTTGATGCAGTACAGACTATTAACGGACCGATGCTGATTCTGGCAGGCGCAGGCAGCGGCAAGACGAAGGTGCTTACCTGCCGTATTGCGCATCTGCTGCAGCAGGGTGTGCGTCCCTATCGCATTTTGGCGATTACCTTTACTAATAAAGCCGCCGCGGAAATGCGCGAGCGTGTAGACCGTATGGCAGGCGCTGCTGCCAGAGATGTGTGGCTGTTTACCTTCCATGCCTTCTGTGCCCGCCTTTTGCGCTACGAGCTGGAAAATCTCAACGGCTATGCCAATAATTTTGCTATTTACGATACGAGTGACAGCAAAAACCTGATTAAGCAGGTGCTGAAGGAAATGAATCTTGATGAAAAGCGTTTCCCGCTGCCGGCGATTATCAGCCATATCAGCAACGCGAAAAATGCTTTGCTGCTGCCCGATGCCTACGCTCGTGAGGCTTCCGGCTACTATGAGCAGCAGGTGGCAAAAATTTATGATGCTTATCAGAAAAAGCTGCAGGCCAACAATGCCGTAGACTTTGACGATTTGCTGCTGCTGGCGCTGCGTCTGCTGCAGGAAAATCCGGCGGTTAGAGAAAAGTACCAGCGCAAGTTTGATTATCTGATGGTTGACGAATATCAGGACACCAACCATGCACAGTACCTGCTGACAAAGCTGTTGGCTGCAGGCCACAGAAACATCTGCGTAGTAGGCGATGCCGACCAGAGCATTTACGGCTGGCGCGGTGCCGATATCCAGAATATCCTTGATTTTGAAAAGGATTACCCAGATGCCAAGCTGGTTAAGCTGGAGCAGAACTATCGCAGCACGCAGGTTATTCTGGATGCTGCCAATGCCGTTATCGACAACAACAGCGGACGCAAGCCGAAAAATTTGTGGACTGCCAACGGCAACGGTTCGGAAATCATTTACTATCAGGCGAACGATGAAAGAGATGAAGCACGCTATGTGATTGAAAATATGCAGAAGCTGCAGCTGAATGAAGGCGCTAAGCTGGGCGATATGGCGGTGTTGTACCGCACTAACGCGCAGTCGCGTGTTTTCGAGGAAATGCTGATTAAAAGCGGTATCGCCTACACAATGGTCGGCGGTACGAAATTCTACGAGCGCAAGGAAATCAAGGATGCGCTGGCTTATCTGCGTCTGATTTTCAACCCCAGTGACAGCCTGAGCCTGCTGCGTATTATCAACGTTCCGCGCCGCGGTATCGGTGATGCGACATTGGCACGTCTGCAGGAATATGCCAATGCCAGCGGCCAGTCCCTGTTTGAGGTAGTGACCAATGCAGCGGATGTCCCCGGTCTTGCCAGCCGTTTTGCCAACAAGCTGGACGAGCTGAGCGGTCTGCTCTTTGAGCTGATGGGCGAGGCTGCCGATGTGCCGGTAAAGCAGCTTTTGGATGATGTGCTGTTGAAAACAGGTTATTTGGAGGAGCTGCAAAGCAGCAAGGATCCGCAGGACGAAAGCCGCGTGGAGAACCTGAAGGAAATGCTGAGCGTAACGGAGGAATTCGCAGTAAAATGCGAGCGTAACGGTGAAGAGCCGACGCTGGAAAACTTCCTGGCTGACGTGGCGCTGGTTGCCGATATTGATGATGCGGAGCTGGGTGAGGAAGCAGTTACCCTGATGACGCTTCATTCCGCCAAGGGCCTGGAATTCCCCGATGTCTTTTTGGTAGGTATGGAGGAGGGCATCTTCCCGCATTCCCGTACTCTGATGGACGAAAACGAGATTGAAGAGGAGCGCCGCCTGTGCTATGTAGGCATTACGCGTGCGGAAAAGCATTTGTTCCTGAGCAACGCCAGAACACGCACTATCTACGGCCGCACGCAGTATTACACACCGTCCCGCTTCCTGCAGGAGGTGCCGCGTAACCTGGTGCATGTAATCAAACGTCCGGTAGTGCAGCGTCCGGCGATGACCTCGCAGGTACACAAGCCTACTGCCAAGGAAAACGCCAACTGGTTCGAGCAGCATAAGGCCAGCTTCTTCCCGAGGGAAAGCAGTGCGGCGGCAGGCTGCAGCTTCCGTGTCGGCGATAAGGTTATGCATAAAAAGTGGGGCGCAGGCACTATTGTCACCGCCAAGGCTGCGGATGACGGCCAGGAGGTTACGGTTGCTTTTGCCGGCGGCGGTATTCGCAGCCTGCTGACGAAGTATGCCAAGCTGGAAAAGCTGTAAGCTGTTTTTCTTATAAAAATTTTGGAGGATAAAGCAATGGCAGAAATGGATTTATTTGCTGATGAGCGTGCAGCGGATTTGGCCGAGGCCGATAAGCTGCGCCGCAAAATCCGTCATAACGAATATTTATATTATGTATTGGATGCGCCGGAGATTACGGACGCCGAATATGACCGCATGATGGTGCGCCTGCGTGAGCTGGAGGCGCGCTATCCTGAAAGCATTCCGGCTGATTCTCCTACGCAGCGTGTCGGCGGACGTGCCTCCTCGCAGTTTACCGAGGTGCGTCACCTGGAGCCGCTGCTGAGTCTGGGCAATGTGTTTTCCGCCGAGGAGCTGCGTGCCTTTGATGAACGCGTTCGCAGTGGTCTGCCTGCAGGCAGCAAGGTGGAATACGTTATGGAGCCGAAGATTGACGGCCTGGCCTGCAGTCTGATTTACGAAAACGGTAAGCTGGTGCGCGCCGCTACCCGCGGTGACGGTGTAGTAGGCGAAAATGTTACGGCCAACGTGCGCACTATCCGCAGTATTCCGCTGACGCTGAAGGTGCCGGAGGGCGAAGCAGTGCCGGAGCTTTTGGACGTGCGCGGTGAGGTCTATATGCCGCGGCAGGCGTTTATGCGTTTGAACGAGCAGCGCGCGGAGCGCGGCGAGAGCGAGTTTGCCAACCCGCGTAATGCGGCGGCAGGCAGCCTGCGTCAGCTGGATCCCCAGGTAACGGCAAGTCGCAGCCTGAGCTTTTTTGCCTATTATTTGGTAGGCGAGGGCGCGCAGCCTAAGCACAGCGAATCGCTGGCTTTGCTGGCGCGTTATGGCTTTAAGGTGAGCGAAAATTATAAGGTTGTCGAAAATATCGACGAGGCGATTAAATATATCGGCGATTTCAACGAGCTGCGTCAAGGCCTGTCCTACGATACCGACGGCGCTGTTATTAAGGTCAATGATGTTTACCAGCAGCGTATTCTGGGAGCGACAGGCAAGGATCCGCGTTGGGCTACGGCCTATAAATATCCGCCGGAGCAGGCGGAAACTACGCTGGAGGATATCGATTGGCGTGTGGGACGCACAGGTGTGCTGACACCGACGGCAGTGCTGACTCCGGTAAAATTAAGCGGCAGCGTTATCAGCCGTGCTACCTTGCATAACGAGGATTTTATCCGTGCCAAGGATATCCGTATCGGTGACAGGGTTGTTATCAACAAGGCCGGTGAAATTATTCCCGAGGTATTGCGCGTAGTTGTTGAAAAGCGCACCGGTGACGAAAAAGAGGTAGAAATCCCCAGCGTTTGCCCGGAATGCGGCTGGCGTGTAGAGCGTCAGGGCGAGGAGGCAGCTATCCGCTGCACCAATCCGCATTGCCCGGCGCTGGGACGCGAGGGTTTGGTTCACTTTGTCAGCCGTGATGCGATGAATATCGACGGCTGCGGTCCTTCCGTTATCAATGCACTGCTTGATGCAGGCCTGGTGCGCGATGCTGCGGATTTGTACAGCCTGCGCAAGGAGGATTTGCTGAAGCTGGAGCGTATGGGCGAAAAGTCGGCGGATAATCTGCTGGCGGCTTTGGCCGAGAGCAAGAAGAACGAGCTGGACAAGCTGCTCTTTGCTTTGGGTATCCGTCATGTGGGTGCCAAGGTAGCGCGTATTCTGGCAACGGAATTCGGCAGCATGGAAAAACTGCAGCAGGCACAGCCGGAAGAGCTGGCGCAGATTCGTGATATCGGTGATAAGATTGCGGAAAGCGCCGTTACCTGGCTGAACGTGCCGGCGAATATCGACCTGGTGGAGCGCTTGGCGGCAGCGGGACTGACAATGACATTTACACCGCCTGCCAGTCAGGAGGATAACCCCTTCTTCGGCAAAACGCTTGTCTTTACGGGCACTATGCCTACGTTAGGACGCGCCGAGGCGAAGACGATGGCGCGGGATGTGGGTGCGAAGGTCAGCGGCAGCGTCAGCAAAAAGACGGATTACGTCATTGCGGGTGCGGAGGCCGGCAGTAAGCTGGAAAAGGCACAGCAATTAGGCGTAGCGGTTATTGATGAAGCAGAATTTTTACGTCTGCTTAAAGGTGAATAAGGCATAAAAATAGCGTGGCTGCGAGTAGCGGCCACGCTTAATTTTTTAGTGATGATATTCGTTTTTATGTTCCTTGGCTAAAGCGTCCCAAACAGGCAACTGCAGTCCGGCGATTTCGGAGGTGAACGGAGTACCGTCGTTATTTTCGAAATGCTTCCAGGCACGCAGTACATATTTAAAGCCGATATATTGCAGCGGTAAGTTGCAGTATACCATGAGGATGTTGGCGAAGTCGCTTAATTCCCACAGTGCGCCTAAATCCATACCGGCGATGTTAGTGATAACGCCGAAGGAAATAACGATGAGGCACAGCACGCGAATGGAATTGATGAAGGATGCTTTGCTTGAAATGCGGTTAGCGCACATTTCGGTGAAGGACATGAAACCCAAGAGGCAGGTGAAGGCAAACAGACCGAAGCAAACGCTTACAAGCAGCGTAACAACGCTGTAAAGCATGCCATTGCCGCCGGTCAGAGCACCGCAGGAGGCGAGAAATTTATCCAGCTTGCCCAGCTCAAACCAGGCATTGGCATCTGCCGTGAGCCACATGCTGCCCATGATAACGACAAAGCCGGTCAGGGTGCAGATAACGATGGTATCAAGGAATACGCCTAAAGCCTGCACACAGCCCTGCTCACAGGGGTGTGCAACCTCTGCTGCTGCTGCCGGCATGGTGATGGTACCCTGGCCTGCTTCGTTGGACATCAGGCCGCGCTTAATACCCTGGCTGAGCGCCAGACCGAAGGCACCGCCGAAAACAGCATCAGGCGCAAAAGCCTGCGTGAAAACGGAGCTGAAGAACAGCGGAATGCGGTCGATGTTGCCGACGGTCAAAGCGATGACGGTGAGTACATAAATAACTGCCATAATGGGAACGATGCGGTCGGTAACCTTCGTTACTTTTTTGATGCCGCCGAAGCTGATAACAGCAGTGATAACGATAAGCACTGCAAAGGAAATCCAGTAGAGCGAAGAATTGGTGGGAATGTTCACGCCGGAGATTTTGCTGGCGATGGCACCCACAGCGGAAATAGTGTTGAAGCCCTGTGCGGGGAAGCACAGCAGCGCATAAACGATGTACAGCATGCTGAGCGCAACGCCGGCAGCGGCGGAATCGTTCAACAATTTGCGTGCGTAAAAGGGCAAGCCGCCGACATATTCGTTCTCACGCTTTTCCTTGAAAATTTGCGAAAGCGTGGATTCGGCGAAGGACGTTGCCATGCCGAAGAAGGCGGAAACCCACATCCAGAACAGTGCACCCGGGCCGCCGATGGAAATCGCGCCGGTTACGCCCAAGATATTGCCGGGGCCGACACGCATAGCGGTGGAAAGCAGAAAGGCTGTGAGTGAGGAAATACCGTTGCGCGTATGGTTGCGCTGCATCAGCACTTTTACGGCGAAAATAAAGTTGTGTACCTGTACAAAGTGCAGGCGGAAGGTGAAGTAAATACCCGTGCCGACTAATAAAATAATTGCCAGACTAAAATTTCCCAGAATGGGGATAGAACCGTACCAGTCTAGGTTGCAGGGAAAATCCCAAAACCAGTTGGAAACAATCTGGATTTTAGCGCAGATGGCGTTAACTGCATCAAATAAAGCTTGCATAAGACTCTTCTCCTATAGCTTAAATTTATTTTGCCCTTGCGTTAAGGCGCAGCAAAGGCAGCTTCATTATCTATATCTTAACCTTTTTTATATTGCTTGGCAATGGGTGCGGGGAAGTATACAATATATAGCGAAACCTATTTTCTCTGCAAGAAAAACTTTTTGTGTTGATTTCTCATACATAATTTACAGACAAACAGCGTGATTTGTAATATAATATAAAGTTAGATAAGTGACATCTGCTTTCTTTCGCACAGATGTCTATATATAATTTAGAAATGAGGGAATATAATGAAAGAGTATAATTCCGTATCGGAACCGTTTTTAGCGGATGTGCGCGCCGTAGTCGGTGACGCCAATGTTTTTACCGAGCCTGAAAAGCTGGAGCAATATAAAACGGACGAGGAATATGATCCGCGCCGTTTCCGTGTGCCTGAGGCTGTTGTGCGTCCTGCCAACGCCGAAGAGATTGCCGCAGTTGTGAAGCTGTGCAACAAGTACAACGTGCCGCTGACTGTACGCAGCGGCGGTACCAGTCTTGCTGACGGCGCGATTGCTGTCTGCGGCGGTATTGTACTGCTTATGGAGCGCTTGAATAAAATTATCGAGATGAATACCGAAGCGATGTATGTTGTCGCCGAAGCCGGTGTGCGTACCGTTGATATTCAGAAGATGGCTAATGAAGCAGGCTATCTTTACGCAGGTGACCCCTGCAGCGCCGAAAGCTGCCTGATCGGCGGCAATCTGGCAACAAACGCCGGCGGCAGCAAGGCTGTCCGCTACGGCGTTACCCGTAATCAGGTTTACAGCCTGGAGATGGTTACCCCGACCGGAGAAATCGTGGAGGTTGGCAGCCGTCTGAAAAAATGCAGCACAGGCTATTGCATGGAGCAGCTGGTAATGGGCAGCGAAGGTACTTTGGGTATCATCACCAAGGTAACCTTGAAGCTGCAGCCGATGCCTCCGTATCGCTTTGACCTGCTGGCAGTTTTTGACGACCCGTTCAAGGCTCTTGACGTAGTGCCGAAGATTATGCAGGCCGGTCTGAATCCGACGAGCATGGAATATATGGATAATTCCTATGTGCGTGCCTGCGCCGATTATATTGAATTTAAGGGCGCACCTCACTATGAGGACGGTATTTACGTTATCATTACGGTAGAAACCTTCAGCGAGGATGAGCTGGACATGAAGATGGAACAGCTCGACGAGCTGTGCGAAGCAGCAGGCGCTGTTGAAGTTCTGGAAGCAGATGACCGTATCTGGGCAATGCGCCGCAACTGCCAGGAATCCATCAGCCTTGTCAGCAAGGTTTCCTTAACCGATGATGTTGTTGTGCCTGTAGACCGCATTGCGCCGACCATTAAAGAAATTATGCATATCGGCAGCAAGTATCCTTTCCCGATTCCGGTAAAAATCAACGCGCATATCGGTGACGGTAATCTGCATATCGTTCTCTGCAAATGCGATTTGGATGATGCAACCTGGGAAAAGATTGTGCATGACTTCCATGAAGAGGTTTATGCCTATGCGTACGCTCAGGGCGGCCGCTTAGCCGGCGAGCATGGCATCGGTGCCAAGAAGCTGGCTTACATGGAAGAGTTTACGCCTGCCGGTGAGCTGGAGCTGATGCGCAGGATTAAACTGGCTTGGGATCCGAATCTGATTCTGAATCCCGGCAAAGTCTTCAACGCATGAAGTCTGACGAATAAGCCATCATATGCTTCATCACAGTCACCTTGACGTACGTTTAGTACGCCGGCGGTGACTGTTCTTCGCCTCTGATACCTTCTCGTCAGCCTTTAGAAAAGGTAGTGTATTATGAGCAATTATAATTCTGTAACTCCTGAATTTATTGATGAATTAAAAATGCTGTTGGGCGAAAAATATGTCAAAACCGATGCTGATACGCTCGACCGCTACAAGACGGACGAGGAGGCAGACGAGCGCTGCTTTCATCTGCCAGACGTTGTTGTGCTGCCTGCCGATGCTGAGCAGATTGCCGGCGTGGTGAAGCTGTGCAACAGGTACCTCATTCCGCTGACGG
>ERZ1026876.1724-NODE-1724-length-10307-cov-3.117343_pt1 | contig 10307 bp, 8 predicted proteins | sample MGYA00380168_ERZ1026876 | MGnify/ENA primary metagenome ERZ1026876 (study PRJEB33269, sample SAMEA4719804) | human gut metagenome | biome: human-associated habitat; feature: organic feature; material: feces | place: Cameroon | collected 2013-10 ... | reverse complement strand
AGTTCTCGCACACAGGCATCCCCACAGGGCGTCGTGGCGACGGCACCGCCGCCGCTTCGCCCCACGGGTTCCTGACAACCCCGGCCGACTTGGCGCGTTGATTGCTCTTCGATGCGCGAGGTCGGCCGAACCTTTTTCCACCCTCGCCCCCAAATCCTCCGAACCCACTGGAGCCGCGCCATGAATCTCGACTATCTGGAAGGCAGAAAGCTCTGCGTCGTCTTCGTGAAGGTCCTGGAGCCCTCCACGGGCCGCGTCCAGTGCCGTGCGCTGAGGGGGCGCGCCGCCATCAACCAGGGGCATTTGGACGTGATGACCGCCAAGGGCGCAATCTTCACGGTGCCATCCTCCGCATACCACACCATCGCACAGAACGACGGCACGAAGATTCTTGGAGACTCGGAGTATTTCTGCCTTGTGAAGGTGGATCCGAATATCGACATCGAACATGGCGGCGAATGCGGACACGGCCCGGGATGCAACTGCGGCCACCACCACGACAACGAGGGGTATGTCGACGGCTTCCCCGTGATCTTCTGACTCCCCTGCGGAAACGGCCTCCCACCATCCCCTGAAAACACCTCTCTGAACCACAATGCAATTCCTCTACAGGGACGACAAGGACTTCCAGGCGCGGCTTGGGCAGATGCTCTCCCGCGAACCGTTCTCGCCGGAGATCGAAGCGGCAGCAGCCACGATTATCGACGAGGTGCGCCGACGCGGCGACGAGGCGCTCTGCGACTTTGCAGAGAAGTTCGACCATGCCAGGCTGGCACCATCCCAGTTCCGCCTGGGTGACGAGGAGGTGGACAAGGCGTGCAAATCGGTCTCCCCCGAAGACAGGGAGGCCATCGACATGGCCGTCGCCCACATCCAGGAGTTCTATTCCCACACCCTTCCGAAGGACTGGAGCTACTCCCCCCGTCCGGGCGTCGTCCTGGGGGAGCAGTTCCATCCCCTTGACATCGTGGGCTGCTACATCCCCGGCGGCACCGCGCCCCTTGTCTCGACGGTATGCCATACGGTTGCAATCGCCAGGACCGCCGGCGTGAAGGAAATCGTGGTCTGCACCCCTCCCGGCGGCGCAAAGGGAATCCATCCGGCGCTGCTGTATGCCTGCCGCGCAGCTGGCGCCACCGCCATCTACCGCCTGGGAGGAGTCTATGCAATCGCGGCAATGGCGATTGGAACCGCCACCATCCCAAAAGTCGAAAAAATCTGCGGACCAGGCAACGCCTACGTCGCGGCGGCAAAACGCCGACTCTATGGCGAGGTCGCACTTGACCTCGTGGCAGGACCCTCCGAGGTTCTCGTGATTGCAGACGACACCGCAAATCCCGTCTATCTCGCGGCGGACATACTCTCGCAGGCAGAACATGGCTCCGGACGCGAACAGGCCGTCCTGGTCTCCACCGACCGGCGGATTCTTGACGAGGCCGCCCGCGAAATCGTCCGCCAGGCGGCGTCCCTGAAACGCCAGGAGTGCAGAAGGTGCTTGAGAACGGACTCTTCCTGGTGGAGGCGGCGGATTTGGAGGATGCGGCGCGGATCGCCAGCCTCTATGCCCCGGAACACCTGGAACTGCAGGTCGCAGACCCGAAGGCGCTGGCGCCGAAGATCACTGCCGCGGGCGCAATCTTCATGGGCGAGTATACGCCCGAACCCGTCGGAGACTACATCGCCGGCCCAAGCCATGTCCTCCCGACCGGGGGAACGGCCCGGTTCTTCAACGGCCTCACGGGAGATGCCTTCTTCAGGCGCACAAGCCTCCTCTCATACGACCGGGAGGCGCTGCTCAGGGAACAGCCCGCCCTGGCAAGACTCACGGCGGCGGAGGGACTGGATGCCCACGGCCGCAGCGCCGCAATTCGCAAATAGTCATAACTTGTTGATTTTAAGATACTTATGAGTTTCAAGATTCAGAACGACCTCCGCAGTTTCCTCGCCGCCGAACTCAAGGCGGATATCCCGGAGCTCTCCGTTGAGCTTTGCCCCGAGGGATTTGACGGCGATGTCACTATCTCCTGCTTCCCGCTGGCAAAGGCGTTCCGCACCAATCCGATGGCGCTTGCCGCCAAGGCCGGCGAGTTTCTCTCCTCCCACGAGGATGTGGAACGCTGCGAGGTGGCGAAGGCCTTTCTGAATGTCACCCTGAAGCCCGATGCCCTGATGCGGGACACGGTGGCCTCCGGAATCATGTCCCGCCCTGTGCTTTCCGAAGGCGAACGCCGCCGGATCTTGATTGAGTTCAGCGCGCCGAACACCAACAAGCCCCAGCACCTGGGGCACGTCCGCAACAACACGGTCGGCATGTCCACCGCGTCGATTCTGAAGCGCGCGGGCCACGATGTGATTCAGGTGAATCTTGTGAACGACCGCGGCATCCATATCTGCAAGTCCATGATTGCATACCAGCGGTTCGGGGAGGGATGCACGCCTGAGAGCCGCGGCGAAAAGGGGGACCACCTTGTCGGCGACTTCTATGTCCTCTACAACAAGGAGCTCAACCGCCAGATCGCCGAGCTGAAGGCCGCCAACCCGGAACTCGCCGGCGAGGAGAACGAAGCACTCTTCCTGAAGACGGAGATTGGACAGGCGACCGCAAAGATGCTCCAGGACTGGGAGGCGGGAGACCCGGAGGTGCGAAAACTCTGGAAGACGATGAACGAATGGGTCTTCAAGGGATTCGACGAAACATACCGACGCATGGGAATCCACTTCGACAAGCTCTACCTGGAGAGCCAAACCTACAAGCTGGGAAAGGACATCATCGCCCGGGGACTCGAAAAGGGGGTCTTTACACGACGCCAGGACGGCGCGGTCATCATCGACTTCCATGACCCGTCGCTGGGCACAAAGGTGGTCCTCCGCAGCGACGGCACCAGCGTCTATATCACACAGGATATCGGGACGACGCTCCTCAAACAGCAGGACTTCTCCCCAGACCAGCAAATCTGGGTCGTCGGCGACGAACAGATCTACCACTTCAAGGTGCTCTTCGCAATCCTGAAGGCACTGGGATACCCATGGGCCGACAGGCTGGTCCACATGGCCTACGGAATGGTGAACCTGCCCTCCGGAAAGATGAAGTCCCGCGAAGGAACGGTGGTCGATGCAGACGACCTCTTCGATGAAATGGCGGAGCTCGCAAGAAATGCGACCCTGGAACGAGTCCCCGAAGGCGAAAAACCGCCGGAAGACCTGGAACACCGCGCCGCCGTCATCAGCATGGCCGCACTGAAGTTCATGCTGCTCAAGGTAAACCCACGCACGACTATCACCTTCGACCCAAATGCGGCTATCAAATTCGAAGGGGATACCGGACCATACGTGCTCTATGCATACGCACGGCTCTCGTCAATGCTCCGACAACCGGAGGTCGCGGAGGTCGCAGGAAACACCCCGGACTGGAGCGCCCTCACAGACCCGACGGAAAAACGGCTGGCACTGCGCTGCGACAAGTATACAGAGGCACTGGCAAAGTCCGCACAGGAACTCGACTCCTCCTCGCTGGCAGGATATCTCCTCGACCTGGCAAAGGACTTCTCAACATTCTATCGAAAGTGCCCAGTCAAAAACGCCCCGGACCAGAGACTCAAGACCGCAAGGGTCGCACTCTGCCAAATCGTCCGCCAAATCATCGGAGACGGACTCCATACCCTCACTATCGATACGCTCGAAAGTATGTAGGAAGTAGGGAATAGGGAGAAGAGGGGAGAGGGGAGTGCGTGGTTGGCGCGCTTGGGCGCGCCCGCACGGCGATTCCGCCGTGCGTCGCCTGTGTGAATCTCTCTGTCCTCTCTACTGGCGCGGCGGATACCGTCAGACGGAGAGGGGAGTGCGTGGATGGCGCGCTTGGGCGCGCCCGCACGGCGATTCCGCCGTGCGTCGCCTGTGTGAATCTCTGTTCTCTACCGCGCGGCGGATACCGTCAGACGGAGAGGGGAGTGCGTGGTTGGCGCGCTTGGGCGCGCCCGCACGGCGGTTCCGCCGCGCGTCGCCTGAGTGTGAATCCCACTCTACCCTCTACCGCACGGCAATTTTTGCCGTGCTCAACGGACGCCCACTGCATAGTGACCACGCACTACCTTCTCCCCTCTCCTCCCTACTCTCTGCAAAAAACAAAATATGGATTATCTTCTATCAGATTTTCGTTCTGGCAGTTATCGCGATAGTTCATCACACAGGCAAGGAGGTTAGAGAATGGGCAAGGAACTAGATGGACCCGTATGTTTGAAGCATCCTGATCGGCTTGCCGTTGCGCATTGCTGTGTCTGTCGTCGTCCTGTCTGCAAGGAGTGTCTTGTGGAGGAGGATGGCTTCAAGTGCTGTTCCCGTGCGTGTCTGAAGATGGCGAAGGAGTCCACCCGCCGGACTGCGGACGTAGTTGACAGGAAGCGCCGGACCGAATCGAAGCTGCCCATCAGGGCGTTCATCCGTTGGATTGTCATCATTGCATTGTGCATTGGCGCCTGGATTTACCGTGGCAACATCAAGAACCTTTGGAACGAGTATGTCCGTGGCGGCAAATCGAAGATTCAGCGGATCAACCAGGAGAATGTCCAGAAGGACCACGAGCGTCGCAACCGCAAGATGAACGAATTCGAGCGGGACGGCCTTTAGTCCCCGCCTTCTGTCTTCTCTTTGAACCCCGTCGACGCCTGGGAAGGGGAACTACACTCTCCGTCCTCCCTCTTTCAGGACGCTATTTACGGCGGGGTTCTTTTCGCATAATTTTCAGGGAGCCAATGAACCGTTGCATTGAAGAAGTCTCGGCATCGAACCTCCGGAGGGATTTGCGCCATCTCTGCGTGGATCCATTCACATTCAGGGCAGTCAACTACACGGCGCCCTGGCATGCAAAGAACTCCCTTGACGAGGTGGACGAGTGGCTGGAGTCCCGGATGCGCTCCATTCCGGGGCTGGAGGTCTTTGTGAAGCCGAACCGGGTGAAGCCCTTTCGATGCCGCTTCGACCCCTCATACCCGCGCTCGCACCAGTATCTCGACCCCTTTCCGGAGGATCCCTGGCATGATGCGCGGAACCTCCTGGGCGTCCTGCGGGGAAGCCAGTCACCCGAGTCGGTGGTCTATCTCCTTGCCCACAAGGACTCCCAGAGCTGGATCAACGGCCCCGGCGCGCACGACAACGGAACGGGCACGGCCGCGCTCCTGGAATTGATGAGAATCCTCGCCACATGCCAATTGAGGCATACATTCAGGTTCCTACTCTGCAACGAAGAACACTGGCCATGGCATAGCGCAACAGAAGCACGCGAGGCCGCCGAAAACGGCGACCAGGTCGACGCAGTCGTAAACGTGGATTCCATTTGCGGCAGATGCAACAGGGATATCATGGCGGGACATCACACAATGTGGACGCTGTCGTCAACCCCGGAGGGGCGCCCGCTGGCGAGGTTCGTGGCGGAAGCCGCCACACGGCACGGCATTCCGCTGGAGTGCCATGCCGGAGAAAGGGAGGTTGGGGACGACGACGGGAGCTTCGTCAAGGCCGGATTCCCGCGGGCAATCGTCTGTCAAGGATCACATCCATACGCAGACGAGGAGTATCATCTACCCGGCGACACATTCGACCGCGTCGACATCGACTGCCTCGTCCTCTCGACACAGGCGATCCTGGCGGCACTCCTGGACTTGGACACGGAATGCCAATAAGATGTAACTTCTTGAAATGCAAGTAGATACATCAATTCTTGGACTCTTTTCGCCACACAGCCTTGAAATCCGCCGGATTTTACAGATAATTCTTCGTACGGGCAGCTTGCTCCCTCCCGGAAGGCAACACCACAGGGCATCGAACTCCCTGCCCCTACTGCAAACCGTTTCCGCACATGCAGTCGCAATTCCCTGATTTCTCAGTGACTTGCGGCTTTTGCGCCATATCAGGACACCGAGAATTCTGTTTTTCCATGACAAGGGACTGCGGACGCCTCTTGAGATTTGTAGCGCAGCCCTTCACCCCAAAGAATACATCATCCCCTCCAACCACAAGGAACAACGCCATGAAGAAGACCTTCACATTGATTGAACTTCTGGTCGTGATCGCGATCATCGCGATTCTGGCCTCCATGCTTCTGCCCGCCCTGAGCAAGGCACGCGAAAAGGCACGCGCCATCAGCTGCACAAACAACCTGAAGCAGCTCCAGCTGGGCAACCTGCTCTACGCCAACGACTATGACGACTACCTGCCGATGATCTCCTACCGCACCAGCGAACCAGGCGGCAACTCCTTCATCATGGGAGACGCCATGGAACTCGGCTCATACGACATGTATTTCTGGTACACCGTCAACCCGATTATCTCCGGATGCCCCATGACCACCAAGGAATGGGCAGACAAGGACCCCGCTTCCGACATCCGCGAAGGAAAGGGCGGCGCCGACAAGTCCAGCTGGCACAAGGTCGCCCTCTGCCCCTCCTGCCCCACCAGCGACCGCGTCCTGGGCAACATCAGCTACCAGGCCAGCCCAGGAATGGGACACTGCAAGCCATTCTCACTGGGCGGATGGGGAACCCCCTATAACGGCAAATACCCCGCCAGCGAAGTCACCTGGAGGCGAGTCAGCAGCATCAAGTACGCCTCCATCCACGTCAACCTCCTGGACGGCGTGAACGTCTCCAGAAACGGCCTGGCCAGCGACTACGAGGGCATCATCCTCACCATCCCGAACTGGGTCTACGCCTGCAAGCTCGGATACTTCCGCCACTCCCGCGCACTTAACATGTCCTTCACCGACGGACATGTGGAGTCCAGCCCCATCGACAAGGTCGAGAGAAACAACCACGAGGCAGGACTGCCCTACTTCGAGTGCGACTACTACTGGTATCCCAACTGGCCAAGCTGGGGCGGAGACAAGCGGTAGGATTCCCTGCTGAATTGTCCGGGAAGGACGGCCCTTCGCCGAGGCCAATACCCCCGGCGACCCGCCCTTCCTGAACGCACATACTCTGCATAAATGTCATAACCTGTTGAAATCCAACAGGTTATGACATTTTTTCGTGCCACCTCCATAATTCTATAGACAACCACTTGACTTTTGTTTGTTTTTTCATACAATGAAGACGGTTAGTCACACGCATGTGATGCCACCCTGCAAGCCACCCGACAAGTACTAGCGAGGAACATCATGAAGAAGACCTTCACCCTTATTGAGCTCCTGGTCGTGATCGCGATCATCGCGATTCTGGCCTCCATGCTCCTGCCCGCCCTGAGCAAGGCCCGTGAAAAGGCACGCGCCATCAGCTGCACCAACAACCTAAGGCAGCTCCAGCTGGGCAACCTCCTCTATGCCAACGACTATGACGACTATCTGCCGATGATCGCCTACCGCACCAACGAACCGGCCGGCAACTCCTATATCAAGGGCGACGCCATGAAGCCGGACTTCCCAAGGGACATGTACTACTGGTTCACGGTCAACCCGATTATTCCCGGATGCCCCATGACCACCAGGGACTGGACCGACAAGGATCCCGCGTCCGACATCCGTGATGGCTTCGGCGGACCCGACAAGTCCAGCTGGCACAAGGTCGCCCTCTGCCCCTCCTGCCCCACCAGCGACCGCCTCCTGGGCAACATCAGCTACCAGGCCAGCGCAGGAATGGGACACGCCAAGCCACTGACGGCGAGCAACTGGGGAAGCCCCCACGACGGCAACTACCCCTCCAAGGCGGCCACCTGGAGGCGCGTCAGCGGCATCAAATACGCATCCATCCATGTCAACATCCTGGACGGCGTGAACAACTACAAGCACGGTCTCTCCGATAACTACGAGGGCATCATCGTCACATTCCCGAACTGGGTCTACGCCTGCAAGAACGGATACTTCCGCCACTCCCGCGCACTTAACATGTCCTTCACCGACGGGCATGTGGAGGCCAGCCCCATCGACAAGGTCGAGAGAAACAACCCCGATGCAGCATTGCCCTACTTCGAGTGCGACTACTACTGGTATCCCAACTGGCCAGGCTGGGGCGGAGACAAGCGGTAGGATTTCCTGCTGAAAATTCCAGGAAGGTCCGCACCTCCTGAACAAACGCATCCTGAACAAAGGTCGTAACTTGTTGAATTTCAACAGGTTACGACCTTTTATCACTCTATGTCCATACACGCGCGCGAGTGATGCGCCAGTTGGCGGCAACGGGTCGGACAGGGAAATCCCGGCCCGCAACTCCCCGTTCTCCGCTCCCCGTTCCACTGCACAGGGGATGAAAGAGCATTACATTACGCGTATGCGTTCCGTCTAGGCGCGGGCACTTCTTCCCGCGTTGTTTTTTTGGTGTGTTTTTTCTGTATTTTTCCTAGGAGTTAAAGAAATCATGAAGAAAGGCGACATAGGTCTGATTGGTTTGGCTGTCATGGGCGAGAATCTCGCCTTGAACATGGAGCGCAACGGATTCACGGTGGCGGTATTCAACCGCAGCGTGGAGAAGGTGGACGCATTTGTCGGCGGCCGCGGCGCAGGCAAGAACTTCATCCCCTGCCATTCCCTGGAGGAGCTTGCGGCGAACCTGGAGCGCCCCCGGCGCGTCATGCTGATGATCAAGGCAGGCAGCGCGGTTGACCAGATGATTGGGAATCTGCTCGGAGTCCTCGAGGAGGGCGACATCATCATCGACGGAGGCAACAGCTTCTTCCAGGACACCATCCGCAGGACCGCGGAGCTTTCCGCAAAGGGCATCCGCTACATCGGCACAGGCGTATCCGGCGGCGAGGAGGGAGCCCTGAAGGGACCCTCGATCATGCCTGGAGGCAACCCCGAGGCGTGGCCATACGTCAAGTCAATCTTCCAGGCAATCTCCGCAAAGGTCGTCGGTGGCTTCCCATGCTGCCAGTGGGTCGGGGACAATGGCGCGGGACACTATGTCAAGATGGTCCACAATGGCATCGAATACGGTGACATGCAGATGATTTGCGAGGCATACTGGCTCCTGAAAAATGTCCTGGGACTCGACGAGGACGAACTCCACGCCGTCTTTGACGAGTGGAACCACGGAGAACTCAACAGCTACCTCATCGAAATCACCAGCGAAATCTTCGCGAAGAAAGACCCGGAGACAGGCAGGCCCGTCACCGAAATCATCCTGGATGTCGCGGGTCAGAAGGGCACCGGCAAGTGGACCAGCCAGAGCGCCCTGGATCTGGGGGCCCCTGCGCCGACCGTTGCGGAGGCAGTCTTCTCAAGATGCCTTTCGGCAGTCAAGGAGGAGCGGGTGGAGGCATCGAAGCGCATTGTCGACACCACCCCGGTGGCGTATGACGGCGACAGGAAGGAGTTCATCGAGGCGGTGCGCCAGGCTCTCTACGCATCGAAGATCTGCTCGTACGCCCAGGGCTTCCAGCTCCTGAAACTCGCCGCAAAGGAATACAACTGGGATCTGCACTACGGCGAAATCGCACTGCTCTGGCGCGGTGGATGCATCATACGCGCCACATTCCTCGAAAAGATCCGCGACGCCTTTGACAAGGACCCGAATCTCGCAAACCTGCTTGTGGACGACTTCTTCGGCAAGGCGGTGGCCTCCTGCGCCGCGTCCTGGCGCAGGGTAGTCTCCCAGGCGGTGCTTTCGGGTGTCCCCGTGCCGGCATTCTCCAGCGCACTGGCATACTACGACGGCTACCGTTCCGCACGCCTTCCCGCCAATCTCCTGCAGGCCCAGCGCGACTACTTTGGCGCCCATACCTACGAGCGGGTTGACAAGCCGCGCGGGGTCTTCTTCCACACCGAGTGGACCGAGGACTGCGGCAAGACAGTCTCCGGCACCTACAACGCGTAGGAATACCACCTGCCTGATTTGTGGCGCGGCGGAGGAATCCAGCGAGCGGTTTTCCTCCATACACCGCACCTGGCGCCAGTCTATTCTCCAACTGGCATCGGAATCGAGCCGACGTAATGTTCTGTCTCCCTCTTTACGACCTGGCTCTTCCCCTCCCCGCGCCACTTTTTTTTTCAAGGGAGTAGGGAGAAGAAGGTAGAAAGTAGGGAATAGGGAGAAGAAGGTAGAAAGTAGTGCGTGGTTTGCGCGCTTGGGCGCGCCCGCACGGCGATTCCGCCGTGCGTCCCTGTGTGTTAATTCCTCTCTCCTCTACCGCGCGGCGAAACCGCCGCGCTCAACGGAAGCCCACTGCATAGTGACCACGCACTACCTTCTACCCTCTTCTCCCTACTCTCTACCTTCACAGTCGCGCCCGAGCGCGCCAGCCACGCACTACCCTCTCCTCCCTCCTCCCTACTCTCTACTTTGGAAGCCCACTGCAAAGTGACCACGCACTACCTTCTCCTCCCT
>ERZ1026876.1721-NODE-1721-length-10312-cov-9.936531_pt1 | contig 10312 bp, 8 predicted proteins | sample MGYA00380168_ERZ1026876 | MGnify/ENA primary metagenome ERZ1026876 (study PRJEB33269, sample SAMEA4719804) | human gut metagenome | biome: human-associated habitat; feature: organic feature; material: feces | place: Cameroon | collected 2013-10 ... | reverse complement strand
ATGAATATCTGGGAGATACCAATCTTCGTCTGGCAGTTGATGTATCCCAGATGGTGGGCATCCGTTTCGGAGAGACAATAAAGGCTTATGTAGAAAGATTCGGAGATGCTTCCGCACTTACAGCAATCCCGCTTGGAATTGCCGGATGGCTCAGATATATGCTGGCCGTAGATGATGAAGGAAAGGCATATGAGCTTGCACCGGATCCGATGAATGAAGAGATTCAGGAACAGCTGAGAGATATCGTGATCGGAAAACCGGAGACATTCAAAGATCAGCTGAAGCCAATCTTATCGAATGAGCGTCTGTTCTTCACAGATCTTTATAAGGATGGTGTCGGCAGCAAGATAGAAGATATGTTCCGTGAGATGATTGCCGGAACAGGTGCAGTACGGGCAACTATCCATAAATACGTACAGAAATAAGTATAAAGAAGGAGAGCAGGAGGGAAAAAACATGACAGATGCAGTATTTGCAGCAGATCCGGCGAGACTTTTAATCGCAGCAGCAGCTGGAATTCTATTATTATTACTGTTGATCATTAAATTTAAATTTCATCCTGTACTTTCCTTACTGATCAGTGCACTGGTCATCGGACTCGGAGCCGGCATGCCGGTTCCGACACTGATCGATACAGTGGAAAAAGGAGCAGGAGAGACACTGCAGGGAATTGTATTGCTGATCGGTCTGGGCTCATTGTTCGGTGGGATTCTGGAAGTATCGGGCGGAGCACAGTGCGTTGCGCAGACATTGGTGAACCGTTTTGGAGAGAAAAAGGCAGGGATTGCCCTTGGAATTACGGGCCTTGTTGTCGGAACGACTGTTTTCTTTGAAGCGGGAGTAGTCATCCTGATTCCGCTTGCATTCGGACTAGCGAAGAAAACGAAGAAATCTACATTATATTATGTCATTCCGCTTCTGGCAGGACTTGCGACCGGATTCGCATTCATTCCACCGTCTGCAGGTTCGGTACTGGTGGCAAATATGCTCGGAGTAGATCTTGGTGTAATGATTGCAGTCGGCGTTCCGACTGGAATTCTATCTCTGATCTTTGCAGGAATTCTGTGGTCAAAGTTTATTGGAACGAAGATTCATACCGGACTCCCGACAACGGTGTCAGAGGTGAGAGAAGAAAACGAAGCTAATCTTCCAAAGTTTTCGACTGTCATTGCGATCATTCTGGTTCCACTGGTTCTGATTCTGTGCAGTACACTTTCCGAGTACATACCGGTATTGAAGGGAATCCGTCCGGTACTGGAATTCGTAGGAACTCCGTTTGTTGCATTGATCATTGCAGTTCTATGTGCCATGTATTTCCTTGGAAAGAAACAGGAATACGATGGGGAGCAGCTTAAGAAAATTATGGATCGTTCACTCCGCCCAACGGGACAGATTCTTCTGGTAATCACTGGAGGCGGGATCATCCGTTGGGTGCTTCAGGACTGTGGAATGGGCGATATCATAGGACCGGCACTGGAAAAGAGCGGATTACCGCTGATTCTGGTCGCTTTTCTGATAGCAGCACTGGTCAGAGCTTCGGTTGGCGCAGCAGTTGTAGCGATGACGATGGCAGCAGGAATCATGGCATCTATGCCGGCAGTTGCGGGACTTTCACCGTTATATCTTGCGGCAATGGCATGTGCGATCACCGGTGGTGCGACTGCTTTCAGCCATGTGAATGATTCAGGATTCTGGCTGGTGAGTTCACTGCTTGAAATTGATGAAAAGACAACTTTGAAGTCATGGACTATAATGGAGACGATCATAGGATTTACCGGATTGTTCTGTGCACTGGTTATCAGCTTATTTGCCTAGGAGGAAACAAAATGGTTGCAAAAGTAATATTAGGAACAATGCAGAATGCCAAGAAGCTGGTAAATATCGCAGAGCAGATCTCTTGTGATGTAGAACTTTGTAGCGGAAGATATGTGGTGAATGCCAAGTCAATGCTTGGAGTACTCAGTATGCCGGAATTTAATGTGGGAGAACTGCACATCCATACAGATGAAGAGAATGAATGCAACCGGATTCTGGAACAGCTGCTTGAAAATGGACTTCTGGCAGATACATCGGATGCGGCGAAAAGATCTTTGTATGACATCACAACATTTGGAGAGATTCTGATCGACTTTACCTGGCAGGGAGTGAATGCAGACGGGCAGACGCTATTTGCTCAGAATCCGGGAGGAGCACCTGCTAATGTAGCAGTTGCGGCGGCAAAGCTTGGTGGTCATACGGCTTTTATTGGGAAAGCCGGAAATGATATGCATGGGAACTTTTTGAAATCGGTACTGGAAAAAGAAAAGGTCGAGACGAAGGGAATGATCTTGGATGATGCTTATTTTACAACACTTGCATTTGTAAATGTGGGAGAAAACGGAGAGCGTTCTTTCTCATTTGCAAGAAAGCCAGGTGCTGATACCAGAATCGAAAAGGAAGAAATAGATATCGAAATTTTGGACAATACGCAGATTTTCCATGTGGGCTCGTTGTCACTGACAGAAGAACCGGCGAGAGATACAACACTGTATGCAATTCGGCGTGCAAAAGATAAAGGAAGCATTATTTCCTATGACCCAAATTACAGGGCATCTCTCTGGAAAGATGAAAAGACAGCAAAGACACAGATGCGTAGTCTGATTCCGTATGTAGATATTATGAAAATTTCAGATGAAGAAACAGAATTGTTGACAGGAAAGGTGAGTCCTGCGGAAGCAGCAGCAGTATTGTTCCAGAAAGGAATCAAGATTGCAGTGGTTACACTCGGAAGTAAGGGCGCTTATCTTTACTGTAAAGAAGGTGGAGTACATATCCCGGGATTTGTAAGTAAAGTTGTTGATACGAATGGAGCAGGAGATTCCTTCTGGGGGGGATTCTTATACTGTATCAGTAAGTCCGGGAAAAAACCGGATCAGTTTACGATGGAAGAATTAAAAGCTTATGTCAGATTTGGCAATGCGGTTGCAAGCATTTGTGTGGAAAAGAAAGGCGCAATACCGGCAATGCCTGAAATGGAGAAAGTAAAAGAAAGGATGGAAAGTTAAGATGAATTTGCAGACATATACAACAGGAATCCAACATATCGGAATTCCGACAAATGATATTGAAAAGACGATTGAATTTTATAAAAAACTTGGATTTGAGACAGCTCTTCAGACAATCAATGAAGAGGCAGGGGAGAAGGTTGCATTTCTGAAGTTGAAAACTCTGGTAATTGAAACGTATGAAAATAAGCAGGCAAAGCTTACAAATGGTGCAATCGATCACGTGGCAATCAACGTAAAGAATATTGAAGAAGTGTATCATTATATAGAAGAAAATCAGATGAACACAACGAATGACGAGATTCATTTCCTGCCTTTCTGGGAAAATGGTGTAAGGTTTTTTACGATAGAAGGGCCGAACAAGGAAAAGGTAGAGTTCAGTCAGTATTTGTAGTTATAGAGACAGGCGTAAATCACGATGTTGATTTACGCCTGTTTTTGTATGAATAAAGAAATTTATTAAATTCTTTAAAATATTGTGAAGGAAATGTGAAATCTGCAAATTATTAGCACTCACCGCTTGACGTTGCTAATAGGCCGTTCTATAATACGTTTTGTTGCTAGAAAAGAAAGCCGGATGCAGTTTATCTTGCATGCCGGGCTTCATATAAACAGCATCGCCGGGAGGCGAAAGGCCGAAGGGCTGAAAGCAGATATTAAGGAGGTCAATCAAATGAAGCTGGTTCCATTATTTGACAGAGTCGTACTTGAGAAGGAAAAGATGGAGGAGACCACTGCAAGCGGTATCGTTCTTCCAGGTCAGAATGATAAGGAGAAGCCGGGTCAGGCGCTCGTTGTAGCGGTAGGTCCTGGTGGAGTGGTCGATGGTAAGGACATCACCATGCAGGTGAAGGTCGGCGATCACGTTCTTTTCTCGAAGTATGCGGGATCTGAGGTCGAGGTTGACGGACACAAGTATACAGTCGTAAAGCAGAACGATATTCTGGCAGTCATCGAGAAGTAATCTAGGAGGATAAAGCTATGGCTAAGGAAATTAAGTATGGCGTCGAGGCCAGAAAGGCTCTCGAAGCTGGTGTGGATGCAGTTGCAAATACAGTAAAGGTAACCCTCGGACCGAAGGGCAGAAACGTAGTACTCGATAAGAGCTACGGTGCTCCGCTGATCACCAACGATGGTGTGTCCATCGCGAAGGACATCGAGCTGAAGGATCCGTATGAGAACATGGGCGCACAGCTCGTTCGTGAGGTTGCTTCGAAGACCAATGATGTTGCCGGTGATGGTACCACCACTGCGACTGTGCTTGCACAGGCGATCGTCAAGGAAGGTATGAAGAACCTCGAGGCAGGTGCAAACCCGATCATCCTTCGTAAGGGTATTCAGAAGGCCGTGGCAGCAGCCGTTGAGTCCATCAAGGCACAGTCTTCCAAGGTAAAGGGCAAGGATCAGATCGCCAAGGTTGCCGGCATCTCTGCTGGTGACGAGCAGGTCGGTCAGATGGTTGCCGATGCGATGGAGAAGGTTTCCAAGGATGGTGTCATCACCGTCGAGGAGTCCAAGACCATGCAGACCGAGCTGGACGTCGTAGAAGGTATGGAGTTCGACAGAGGCTACATCAGCGCGTACATGTGCTCCGATATGGATAAGATGGAGGCAAATCTCGATGATCCGTTCATCCTGATCACCGATAAGAAGATCTCCAACATCCAGGATATCCTTCCGCTCCTCGAGCAGATCGTAAAGATGGGCGCAAAGCTCCTCATCATCGCAGAGGATGTCGAGGGTGAGGCACTCACAACCCTCATCGTCAACAAGCTGAGAGGTACCTTCAACGTCGTTGCTGTCAAGGCTCCGGGCTATGGTGACAGACGTAAGGAGATGCTGCAGGATATCGCAATCCTGACCGGCGGTCAGGTGATCTCCGCAGACCTCGGTCTCGAGCTCAAGGATGCAACCATCGAGCAGCTCGGCCGCGCAAAGAGCGTAAAGGTATCGAAGGAGAAGACCACCATCGTTGATGGCGAGGGTGAGAAGGCAGAGATCGACAGCCGTGTTGCAGAGATCAAGAAGCAGATCGAGACCACAACTTCTGATTTCGACCGCGAGAAGCTCCAGGAGAGACTTGCAAAGCTCGCTGGTGGTGTCGCAGTCATCAAGGTTGGTGCAGCTACCGAGACCGAGATGAAGGAAGCAAAGCTTCGTATGGAGGATGCGCTGAACGCAACTCGTGCCGCAGTGGAAGAGGGCGTCATCGCAGGTGGCGGATCCGCTTATATCCACGCACAGGAGGCTGTAAAGAAGGTTGTCGAGTCACTCGAGGGTGATGAGAAGACCGGCGCAAGAATCGTTTATAAGGCACTGGAGGCTCCGCTGTTCACCATCGCTTCGAACGCAGGTCTCGAGGGCGCGGTTATCGTCAACAACGTACAGAACACCGAGGTCGGCCATGGCTTCGATGCACTCCACGAGGAGTATGTCGACATGCTTGAGACCGGTATCCTGGATCCTGCAAAGGTAACCAGAACCGCTCTTCAGAACGCCGCTTCTGTCGCTTCGACACTGCTCACAACCGAGAGCGTCGTTGCCGACATCAAGGAGCCGGCACCAGCTATGCCAGCACAGCCACAGGGCGGAATGTACTAATTGAATAAAAAGAGTTATAATAAAGGTCCGGACTGCATTTGCGGCCCGGACCTTTGTGGATAGGAAGGATAGCCGCAGGAGACACCGTCGACGACCGGCGGCAGGACGGCACACGACAGGTACAGTGACAATCGACAGGCGGAGACATTGGCCGAGAAAACAGGAGGATGACAGATGGATGATTATATCGAGCACATGACGAAGGGAAAGCAGCCGGCGTACTGGACGATTCTGCTGGTGGCGGCGGGCGCACTGTCCGTGCTGTCGCTGGTATTTGCGTTTTATAACGTGTTCGGCATCCTGCTGTTCATCGCGGTGAGCCTTGGGACCTACGTGGTCTGGCTCTTCTCGAAGGTGGAGTATGAGTATACCTATGTCGGCGGCGGCTTCACGATGGACCAGATCCTCAACAAGACGCGTCGTCGGCCGCTGGTCGATACCAATGCCTCCGAGCTGATCGTACTCGCGCCGCAGAACTCGGACGCCGTCCGCGCAGAGCTGAAGAATGCGAAGGTCATCGACTGTGCCGGTGAGTGTCCGGCCGACCGGAAGTTCGGCTATGTATACAATCGTGCAGGACAGAAGACCTGCATGTACATCGAAGTGACCGATGCGCTGCTCCGTGAGGCGAGAAGATGCACACCGCAGAAGGTAAAACTGAATTAATTTTGGGGTAAAAGACGGGTTGAAATTCAATCCGCCTTTTGTTATACTCGTTTAAATTTTATGAAAAGTCGCGATTTGAAAGGAGATTCTTCTATGGCCAAGATTATCGGTGATGGTATTACGTTTGATGATGTGCTGCTCGTTCCGCAGTACTCCGAGGTTGTTCCGAACGAAATCGACGTTTCTACTTATCTTACGAAGTCAATTCATCTCAACATTCCGTTCATTTCTGCAGGTATGGATACCGTTACAGAGCATCAGATGGCGATCGCCATGGCGCGCTGCGGTGGTATCGGTATCATCCACAAGAACATGTCGATCGAGCAGCAGGCGGAGGAAGTCGACATGGTAAAGCGTTCGGAGAATGGTGTCATCACCGATCCGTTCTTCCTGACCGCAGATCACACCCTGAAGGATGCCAATGATCTCATGGCGAAGTTCCGCATCTCCGGCGTGCCGATCACCGAGGGCCGGAAGCTCATCGGTATCATCACGAACCGTGACCTCGTGTTCGAGGAGGACTACTCGAAGAAGATCAGCGAGTGCATGACGAGCGAGCACCTCGTAACCGCGAAGGAGGGTACCACCCTCGAGGAAGCAAAGCAGATCCTCGCACGTGCGAAGGTCGAGAAGCTCCCGATCGTGGATGATGAGGGTAACCTGAAGGGTCTCATCACCATCAAGGATATCGAGAAGCAGATGAAGTATCCGAACGCGGCGAAGGATGCACAGGGCAGACTCCTCTGCGGTGCTGCACTCGGTATCACAGCCAATGTTGTCGAGCGTGCACAGGAGCTCATCAACGCACATGTAGACGTCGTCGTTCTCGACTCTGCACATGGCCATAGTGCAAACGTTCTGAAGTGCGTCAGCATGCTGAAGGAGAAGTTCCCGGATCTTCAGATCATCGCAGGTAATGTCGCGACCGGTGAGGCGACCGAGGCCCTCATCAAGGCCGGCGCCGACTGCGTAAAGATCGGTATCGGACCGGGTTCCATCTGTACGACCCGTGTCGTTGCCGGTATCGGTGTTCCGCAGGTATCCGCCGTTATGAACGCGTTCGAGGTAGCCGACAAGTACGGTATCCCGATCATCGCCGATGGTGGTATCCAGTACTCCGGTGATGTCGTAAAGGCAATCGCGGCCGGTGGCAGCACCGTCATGATGGGTTCTGTATTCGCAGGCTGCGACGAGGCACCGGGCGAGTTCGAGCTCTACCAGGGCCGTAAGTATAAGGTATACCGTGGCATGGGTTCTCTCGGCGCGATGAAGCAGAAGAACGGTTCTGCGGATCGTTACTTCCAGGCAAACGCGAAGAAGCTCGTACCAGAGGGCGTCGAGGGTCGTGTTGCATACAAGGGCCGCGTAGAGGATACCATCTTCCAGTTCGTCGGTGGTCTCCGCGCAGGTATGGGCTACTGTGGTGCGAAGGATATCACGACGCTGCAGCACACCAGCCAGTTCGTGAAGATCTCCAGCGCTTCCCTGAAGGAGTCACATCCGCATGATATTCATATCACGAAGGAAGCACCGAACTACTCGGTAGAAAACAACGATTAAGAGTGTAAGAGTTTGCATCAGGCAAACTCTGGAACGATATCCAGCAGAGCTATGCTCTGCTCCCGAAGGGCTAAAGTCAGGCTTCCATGGCCTGACTTTAGGGCAACAAATTATCCGAAAGGTCAGGCTTTTGTGGCCTGGCCTTTTCGCTTTATAACGAAAGAGTGTGTTATGATCGAAGGATTCCTGCGGGTGGCGGTAGCCACGCCGAAAATCAAAGTTGCTGATGTGCGTTTTAATACCGATGCGGTGCTCCGTGAGATCGGAGAGGCGGATCGTCAGGGTGTTTCGCTGCTGGTGTTTCCGGAGCTGGTGCTGACGGCCTATACCTGTGCGGATCTGTTTCACCAGACGATTCTGATCGAGCGGGCAGCGGCGGCGCTCGATGAGGTCGCGGAGGCGACGCGTCGCACGCAGCTCGTGGCGGTGGTCGGTGTGCCGTATATGGTCGACCACAAGCTCTATAACTGTGCGGCGGTGCTGCACGCCGGCCGCATCCTCGCGCTGGTTCCGAAGAAGAACCTGCCGAACTACAGCGAGTTCTATGAGCGCCGCTGGTTTACGCCGGGACAGGCGCGTGTCGTGACGCTGACGCACCACTCGGCGGTGACGGGCGAGGAGTACACGATTCCGTTCGGTATGAACATTCTCGTGGAGGCGCTGGACCGTCCGGATTTTCGTCTCGCGTGTGAGCTCTGTGAGGACGTCTGGGTGCTGGATCCGCCATCGACCCGCCATGTGCTGGCCGGTGCAACGGTGATTGCGAACACCTCGGCCTCCGATGAGACGGTCGGCAAGGACAGCTACCGTCGGGAGCTGATCCGCTCGACCAGTGCGCGGCTTGTTTCCGTCTACTGTTATGCCAATGCCGGCGACGGGGAGTCGACCACGGATCTGGTCTTCGGTGGTCAGGATATCATCGCGGAGAACGGCTCCGTCGTGACGGAAGGAAAGCGCTTCGACACCGGTCTCTACATCGCGGATGTCGACCTCCAGCGCATCACGCAGGAGCGCGCCCGCATGACGACCTTCCCAGACATCGATGATACGCTCCGTGACGCGTACAGCATCGTGAAGTTCCGCTTCGCGGAGGCGGCAGCGACGAAGGGCACTGAAGTGGAGAAGGTTTCTGCTGCGGATGCGCAGCCGGGTAAGAAGTCCTTTGAGGAGGTCTTTGAGGCCTGCCTCGGCCAGCAGGCACCGCTCGGCGCGGCCACCCGCGTGGAGCCGGAGACATTGGCCGGAAAGCTCGCGGCGGACGCAGCCGACCTCCGGCGCTATGTCGACCCGAAGCCGTTCGTGCCGAGTGGCGCGGCGGAGCGCAATGCCCGCTGCGATGAGATCTTCACGATCCAGGCGCTCGGACTTAAGAAGCGACTCGAGCACACCGGCTGTCAGTCGGCCGTGATCGGCATCTCCGGCGGCCTCGACTCGACCCTCGCGCTGCTCGTCATCGCGCGCGCCTTCGACATGCTGGGCCTCCCGCGCGAGAACATCATTTCCGTGACCATGCCGGCGTTCGGCACCACAGACCGCACCTACAATAACGCGGTGACGCTGACGCGCCTTCTGCACGCGACGCTGCGGGAGATTAACATCAAGGCCGCGGTGCTGCAGCATTTCCAGGACATCGGGCACGACCCGGAGGATCACTCTGTGGTTTACGAGAATGCGCAGGCGCGTGAGCGGACGCAGATCCTCATGGACATCGCAAATCAGTCGAACGGCATCGTCATCGGCACCGGCGACCTCAGTGAGCTCGCGCTCGGCTGGGCGACCTACAACGCCGACCATATGTCGATGTACGGCGTCAATGCCGGCGTCCCGAAGACGCTGGTGCGCTACCTCGTGAAGTTCGTCGCCGATACTTCGGAGGACGCGGACCTCGCCCGCTGCCTGAATGACATCTTCGATACGCCGGTGAGCCCGGAGCTGCTGCCGCCGACCGGCGACGGCCAGATCAGCCAGAAGACCGAGGACCTCGTCGGTCCGTATGAGCTTCACGACTTCTTCCTGTACCAGATCCTGCGTTACGGCTTCAGCCCGCGGAAGGTGTACGCGCTCGCGCTCCACGCCTTCTCGGCAGAGAATCAGGCGGAGAAGCATGCGAAGAGTGGCGTGACGGCGAAGAACAGTGCCGGAGTGGCGTCTGCGTGCGAAGTGACCGCAGCTGCGGCGGAAACATTGGCCGCGGGACAGGTGGAGGCCTACGACGCGGCGACGATCCTCAAGTGGCTTCGGAAGTTCTACTGGCGCTTCTTCTCACAGCAGTTCAAGCGCAGCTGCCTCCCGGACGGCCCGAAGGTCGGCTCCATCGCGGTCTCCCCGCGCGGCGACCTCCGCATGCCGAGCGATGCCGTCGTGCAGATCTGGATCGACGAGCTGAAGGAGCTGGATTGAGGCTGCCAGGACAGAAGATGCGTGATTTCATGTAAGTATGG
>ERZ1026876.1719-NODE-1719-length-10322-cov-6.441512_pt1 | contig 10322 bp, 4 predicted proteins | sample MGYA00380168_ERZ1026876 | MGnify/ENA primary metagenome ERZ1026876 (study PRJEB33269, sample SAMEA4719804) | human gut metagenome | biome: human-associated habitat; feature: organic feature; material: feces | place: Cameroon | collected 2013-10 ... | reverse complement strand
GTACTTGTTCATATTCTATTTTTATATCTTATATACTGCACTAAGATACCTGTTCAAACTGTGAATTATATAGCTCTGCATAAAATCCGTTCTGTGCCATCAGTTCTTCATGATTACCCTGTTCAATGATATCGCCATCCTTCATGACCAGAATAATATCTGCATTCTTGATCGTAGATAACCGGTGCGCAATAACAAAGCTTGTTCTGCCCTTCATCAGATTATCCATCGCGCGCTGAATGCTGTGTTCTGTTCTGGTATCAACGGAAGAGGTCGCTTCATCCAGGATCAGAACCGGATTATTTGCAAGAATCGCTCTTGCAATCGTAAGAAGCTGTTTCTGTCCCTGTGAAATATTCGTCACTTCCTCATTCAATTCCATCTGATAACCACCCGGAAGTGCCGAGATGAATCGATGTGCATGAGCTGCCTTTGCTGCCGCAATTACTTCCTCATCCGTCGCATCCAGTCTTCCATAACGGATATTCTCCATGATCGTCCCCTTAAACAGCCATGTTTCCTGAAGAACCATACCGAGAGCATCACGAAGCTCTCTTCGATTATATTCCTTAACATTGTGACCATCTAACAGGATAGCTCCTTCATTTACATCATAGAACCGCATCAGCAGCTTAACCATAGTGGTCTTACCTGCTCCGGTCGGACCAACGATCGCTACCTGCTTGCCCGGATCAACATGAACACTGAAATCATGAATAATGATCTTCTCAGGATCGTATCCGAACTTTACATGACGGAAATCTACTTCACCCTTTATATTCTCAACGGAAGCAGGATGCTCAACAACCTGAACCTCCTCTTCTTCCTCTAACAGTTCAAATACACGTTCCGCCGCTGCTGCCATCTGCTGCATCATATTTGTAACCTGTGCTACCTGCTGGATCGGCTGTGTAAAATTCTTCACATACTGGATAAATGCCTGAATATCACCGATCGTGATCGTACCACGAATGGCAAGCGCCGCACCCGAAATAGCTACGCCTACATATCCGAGGTTACCGACAAACATCATAACCGGCTGCATCAGACCGGAAAAGAACTGGGCTTTCCATGCGGATTTGTATAAGACTTCATTTGTCTCATGGAATTCCTTTAAGGTTGTTTCCTCTTTGTTAAATGCTTTGATTACCGTATGTCCGCCATAAACTTCTTCAACCTGTCCGTTGATATGTCCGACATACTCCTGCTGCTGTTTGAAGAAACGCTGTGACTTCTTAATGATGATACCCATTAATGCCACACTGATCGGCAGGATGATAATTGCGATCATCGTCATAAGCGGGCTGATCGTAAGCATCATGATAAATACACCGACAACAGTCGATACCGAAGTAATAAGCTGTGTGATACTCTGATTGAGTCCGTTTCCCATCGTATCAATATCATTTGTAATACGGGATAATACCTCACCATAGGTTCTGGATTCAAAATACTTAAGTGGCATACGGTTGATCTTCTCAGATACATCCTTACGCATCTTATAACATAGCTTCTGGGTCACACCTGTCATGATGATACCCTGAGTAAAGTTAAATAACACACTTAACAGATACAGTCCCAGACAGAACAGCAGGATCTTACCGATATAAGTGAAATCGATTCCGCCGATTCCATTTATCTTCCGCATAATGCCTTCTGATAATGCTGTCGTTGCCTTACCGAGTACCTTCGGGCAGACAACATTGAATACTGTACTGAACACCGCAATGACCATGACCACGATCACTGCCGGCAGATATTTTCTTGAATAACGAACCAGCTTCGATATGGTTCCTTTAAAATCCTTTGCTTTCTCGCCGCCTCCCATTCCAGGAGGTCCCATATGTCGTCCACCACGTCTTGGTCTGTTTTCTTCCATGTCTGTTACCTTCCTTTCCTGAGTTCTTACGCTATGCTCGCCGCAATCTCTTTTTCAGATAACTGCGAACGGGCGATCTGTTCATATACCGGACAATTCTTCATCAGCTCTTTGTGTGTACCCTTTCCTACGATCTTTCCTTCATCCAGTACCAGGATCTGGTCTGCATGTAAGATCGTGCTGACACGCTGGGCAACGATGAATACCGTACTGTCTGTCATATCTTCACGAAGTGCTTTTCTGACTGCTACATCCGTCTTAAAATCAAGCGCGGAGAAGCTGTCATCAAATATATATATCTTTGCATTCCGGGCTACTGCTCTGGCGATCGCAAGTCTCTGCTTCTGACCGCCGGAAACATTTGTACCACCCTGTGAAATGCTGCTGTCATACTGTTTATCCTTTTCCTCGATGAAATCTGTTGCCTGTGCGATCGCTGCTGCTTTCTTCATCTGTTCATCGCTTGCATCCTCTGCACCAAACCGGATATTGGATGCGATCGTGCCGGAGAACAGCACACCCTTCTGCGGCACATAACCGATATTCTCCCGAAGGCTCTCAATTGATACATCCCGGATATCCGTTCCGTCGATCGTGATCTTACCACCTGTGACATCATAGAATCTTGGCATAAGCTGCACCAGAGAAGATTTACCGCAGCCGGTACTTCCTATGATCGCTGTCGTCTCGCCCGGTCTTGCTTCAAAATCAAGATCTGTCAGAACATCTTCATCCGCTCCCGGATATGCGAAGCTTACATGTTCGTAACGGACAACACCCTTTACAGCTTCTAACTTCTTACAATCCGGCTTATCGCAGATCGTACTCTCTGTATCAATAACTTCCTTGATTCGGTCTGCTGCCACACCTGCTCTTGGAAGCATAACGGACAACATACCGATCATTAAGAAGGACATAATGATCATCATCGTATAAGTAATAAACGCTGTCATGGAACCAACCTGAAGTTCACCCGAATCGATTCTGTGAGCCGCAACCCACTCGATCAGGATCGTAACCGCATACATAATAAACATCAGAACCGGCATCATAAATGTCATTACACGGTTTACAAATAATGAGGTCTTTGTCAGATCCTTATTTGCCTTATCAAAACGTTCTTCCTCGAACTTCTCTCTGCCAAATGCCCGGATAACCGGAATACCGGTCAGGATCTCTCTGGACACAAGGTTAACACGGTCAACCAGATCCTGCATGATCTTGAACTTCGGAAGTGCAATTGCCATTAACACTCCGAGAACAACCAGGATACCTGCTACCGCAACTACGATCACCCATCCCATGCTGGCGCCGCTCTCTACAACCTTTATGATACCGCCAACTGCCAGAACCGGTGCATATAAAACCATACGGAGCAGCATAACCGTAACCATCTGGATCTGTTGAACGTCATTTGTCGAACGCGTGATCAGGGATGCAGTCGAGAACCGGTTGATCTCTGCATCCGAGAATGAAATAACCCGTTTGAAAATGCTTTCTCGCAGATCACAACCCACACCTGCAGCTACTCTTGCGGCTGCCAGACCGGTAAGTATCGCCGATACAACCATTAACAATGTCATGAGGATCATTTCTACACCGACACGTTTCAGATAGGACATCTGGATATCCTTATAATTATAATCCATACTGTCATAACAGGTTCTTGTACAGGTAATGGCAGATGACATCATCATATCATCCCCCATACTGTCACGCATGGAATCGATCATCTGCTTCATCTGCGTTCCCATCTGACTCCACATCTCAGGTGGCAGCTCGTCCAATGTCATACCACTTGCTGCAAGCATCTGCTTCAACTGATTATCTTCATCCGAATCCACCATCGTATATGGATAATAATACATCATCATCGGCTCCATACACGCCTGATCGATCTCATCTATATGATCCTTGCCATCATCTGTCATATAATATATGCCATCATCCGACTGCTCATAATACTTTTCCCATACCGCCGCATCATCTTCATCCATAAACCCTTTTATAACGGTATACGCTTTTTCCGGGATCTGCAACGGACTGCAATGTTCAATGCCGTAATTCTGGATACCAGTATCGATCAGCTTCGATGTATAATCCGGCAATGCCAGATCACAATATGCCTGAACGATCAATAACAGAACAATGATCAGAACCGATTTCCAATATGGCTTCAAATTCTTAATTATCTGCATAGTTTCACCTCTCTATAATTTTCGCATGTAGAGGTATTCTATCACTACCTATATAAAAGTCAATTAAATTCCCATAAAAAATGAATGAAAAAAGACCCGCCTGTCGATTGACAAACGGGTCTTCCTGTATATTAATACTTTGTATATTGAGATGCTTTATTTTACTGTAACCTTTAAGACCTTACGCGCACCATTCTGTGCTATGGCATATACATAGCATTTACCTTTCTTCTTGCCTTTGATCCTACCGGCCTGAGTAACTGTAGCTATCTTCTTATTTGTTGAAAACCAGCGAATCTTCTCGCAATGTCTCTTTAATTTTTTGCCCTTTGGCATTTTTACAGTTGCTTCAAGCAATACAGATTTGTTCTTTTTCACTGTTACCTTTGAAACAGTCTTTTTCTTAGTTGTTTTAACTACAACAGCTGTCGGATTGCTGTATTTGTACTTTTTGGTAGCAGTAATTGTATGAAGCTGGTATGATTTACCAATTGCCTTCTTTACAGTTTTTCCTGTTTTGGCATCTTTCACATTCTTGTATGCTATTACCTTAAACTTATAGAATGTATTTTTCTTTAATTTCTTACCACCTGCAATTTTGGTAACCTTACAGCTGACATTCTTTTTGTTCTTAAATTTCTTAGCACTTACAGTTTTGATCTTGTTGTATTTGTATACTTTCTTTTTGGTATTACAGTAATTACCATAAATTATATATCCATCTGCTCCCTTTACATTTTCCCAACGTAAAGTAACTGTCTTTGTTGTGGCAGATGCTCTACCGGTTAACTGTCCCATTGTATACTTATCAACAGCATCGCTCTTAACCCAGTTATCAAATTTCTTTGTTCCCGGTACATAAGTGCTTACCGAAGTTGTCTCCTGCTTCTGAGCAGGTGTATCGGTCTTGGATTCACCCGGCTTCGGATCTTCAACAACTGTAATCTGTGTAATCTTGCCTGCAACCTTCAGAACAATAAACTGAACGATCTTACTGTTGTTCATTCCGTCTTTTCCGGCTATTGCCGTAATTGTAGTACTGTCTTTTGTTAATTCAATCGGTCCGTTGTATACTGTTCCGTTTGAGGCTGATGGTGTTGTTCCATCTGTTGTATATATAATTGTAGCACCTGCCGTCTTACTTGACAGAATCAACGAGGTACCATCTGCTGATTTTTCTGCAACCGGCATCTCAACCTGCTGCTGTTTGCTATCATCTGCCGATACCGGATTTGATAAGATCACCGGCATACTTGCATAATCTGTAAATAAGGATTCATCGATTCCCATAGTCGCCGGATCATCCGCACTAATATCTTCTGCAACAATATATACTTTATAACTCTGGAACAGATTATCTGCTGTACATCCATTTCCAATCTTTGCGGCAACTGATGCAAGATCCATCTGCAAGCTTCCTGTCAGGTTAGATGATACATCTGTTAGCTTACCGTATGCCTTAATCTTTACTCCATCGGCATTATATACCTTATCGGCAACAAAATATGAAAGCTGTGAAACATTATTTTTTTTCTTTCCTGTTATCTCGTATGGAATAGTAATCGTATTACCTGTCTTTGTAATTACACTGTCGGTAATTTGTACATTCATGCCGGAATCCAGTAATGTAAATTTGTAAGAAGCGCCGGTCTTACCTGCTGTTCCGTCTACAAGGGTTGTAAATAAAATATCTTTTTTATCTATATTGAAAGCAGGTGACGGATAAAATGGCGACGACGTTATACTCAGGTTTACAGTACCTGTATTTGAATATCCAAAAGCATATGGGAATGCATTTGTAGAACCGGTACTTATCCAATGATAAGTTGTACGACAGCCCCAGCCACTTCCCGGTTTACTTCTCTGAGCAGCATTTTTATAAGTATTTGGATAACCGTAACTCGTGTTTGCTGCTTCCGTAAGGTCAAGAGCAAATACCTTTTCGTTTGTAATCGGCATATAGCTGATCTCATCTTTATTCCAGAAATATGTATCTCCATCCTTGGCATTTTTGCCGGTTTTTGTAGATGCAACAATCGTCTCCTTCTCTGTATCCGAGAAGCCATACAGGAATCCGTCTATCTTATCCGAGATACAGTTAACCGGTGCATTCGCATCATTTTGGGATGATTCGTTATTTAACCATTTATACATATTACTGTCTTCCCATGAAACAGTACCTGATGAGAACAGGATCGGAACTTTAACGAGCTGTTCATCACAGTCAAGAAGCATACTGTCTGTCCCTGTCTTAAAATCTTCTCCTGATGCCGTATCAAGCACACGATATTTTACAGGTTCTCCATTATACTGACCATAGTATACATAACTGCCCTTCCATTCCTCATTCACATCAAGAGTCTCTCCCGGATGTGAACCATACGGTGTATCGATACCTGAAGTACCATTCTCTATTACAGTCTTATCATCGTCTGCTACCATACCTTCATTTGCCGGTTTTGACAATAATACCGGTGTACTGGCCAGATCAGTAAATAAACCTTCGTTTATATCTGTTGTACGATCCCTATCTGTCTGTACACTCTCTGCAACAAGATAAACCATATAATTATCAAAGAGTGTATCAGCTGTACAGCCACCGCCAACCTGTTCTGCAATAGCTGCAAGATTCAACTTTGCATTACCGGCTTTACCGCCACTGACAGAAGCAATCTTGCCATATGCTCTTATCTTTGCACCCTCAGCATCAAACTGCTTATTTGTGACAAGATAAGACAACTGATTTACACTTGTGCCATTTGATCCATAGATATTATATGGAACAGCCACAATATTGCCTGATTTCGTTGTACTGCTTGATGTAACAGCAAGCTTAATGTTATTATCAAGCATTGTTAACTTATAGGTAGCACCGTATTTTCCGGCAGTTCCTTCTACAAGTGAATTGAATAACACCTTACTGGTGTCAATATTAAATGCCGGATTTGCATAACCATAAGATTTGTGATCTGCTGTACCTGTTAAGGTTACATCATAAAAAGCTCCCTCACTCTCTACACAATTTACCTGATTATAAAAATGATACTTTGTTGATGTGCTTCCGTATCCTGATCGAAGAAAATACCAACCGACATTGTTTTTGCCTCGTTGTTTCATGGTTGAAAGTGAATTCGGATATCCATACGATTTATTTGTTATCTCTGCTTCATCTAATGCAAATACTTTTTCGCCTGTCAATGGTACAAAATTATAGTATTTGATCGAACCTGGAGCAAACTTCCCCTTTCCGTCTTCACCGGAACGTACCTGCTTGTTACTGCTTACAATCGCAGCTTGCTCTGCATCTGAAAAGTATCTTAAAAATCCACTCATATTGCTCTTAGTATATGCATTATATATCGCTGGGTCTGTGCTGTTCATCCACTTATAAACATCACTGTTTTTCCAGTCATTCGTATACGCATCTACATCATAATAGAGAATCTCAACTCCGGATTCACAGTCAAGAAGCATACTGTCTGTTCCTGTCTGGAAGTCTTTTTTCGAATCTGTATCTAATACACGATAACGGATAGGACTTTCCTTGTATTTTCCGTAGTATACATAGTTGCCCTTCCAGTCGTCAGAAGCTAACGCATACGTTGTATCTGAACCATATGGATTGATGATGCCATCAATTCCAAGACCCGAAACCGTTTTTGTCTTCTGTACAGCGGCTTCTACCTTTGGTATCGAAGCAAGTGGCGGTAAGATGCTGATAGTCATAACAGCTCCCAGCACAAGTGCTGCACCTCGCTTAAATATTTCTTTTTTCATAATTCCCTCCATGTGAATTTAATCATTTCTACTTAACTGTAACTTTGATCTTCTTTCTTGCCCCATTCTGCGCAAGCGCATATACGTAACACTTACCCTTCTTTTTAGCTTTAATCCTTCCGGCCTGTGTTACGGTTGCAATCTTCTTATTTGTTGAGATCCAACGGATTTCCTCACAATGTTTTTTCAGCTTCTTTCCCTTCGGCATACTTGCACGGGCATCTAAAAGAACAGATTTCTTTTTCTTTAATGTGACAGCTGATATCTTCTTATTCTTTGTGGTTGTCACAATAACGCCCTTTGGATTTCCGTATTTACCGGACTTAGTCTCAATAATTGTATGAAGCTGATATGATTTTCCTATTGCTTTTTTTACTGTTTTTCCGCTCTTGGAATCTTTAACATTCTTATATGCAACTACCTTAAATTTGTAAAATGTATTCTTTTTAAGCTTCTGTTTGCCAACTACTTTTGTAAGCTTACAGCTGGCAGTGCTCTTATTCTTAAATTTTTTTGCACTAATTGTTTTAATCTTTTTGTATTTGTATTTCTTAGCCTTTGTATTGCAGTAATTACCATAAATAATATAACCGTCTGCATCCTTCAGATTCTCCCAACGAAGCGTAACTGCCTTTGTTGTTGCAGATGCTCTACCGGTCAACTGCCCCTTTGTCAGAGAATCTACCGTATCACTGGTCAGCCATTTTTCATATTCGACTGTTCCCGGTTTATACTGCGCTTCTGTCTTTTTCTGATCAGTAGATGGTGTTGGATTTGGATTCGGTGTCGGTGTTGGATCTGATGTTCCACCGGTCTTAATTACAATAGTACCATCTGCTCCCTTGATAACGATCAACTGTATAACCATACTGTTATCCATACCATCCTTTGCAGCAATGGCTGTTATAGTGCTGGTTCCGGTCGGAAAAGATATTGGTCCTGTATATTTGGTTCCGTTTTTCTGATCAGGAATGCTTCCATCCAAAGTATAATAAATATCTGCACCCTCTGTTCCTGATGAGATTATCAAAGAGGTCTTATCATCCGAAACTTTAGCAACCGGCTGTTTTACGGTCTCGCGCACCCCCGTCTCCTTACTAACAGAAGTCAGACAATATGGCAGACTTGCATAATCAGAATAATTTCCATCTGTTACACACTCAGCAAGAAGATATACCTGATAATCTGTTCCCCAAGTACCTGTCAATGTCTGTGGTAAAGTAAATGTACCGGTACCTATTGACTGTGTTGTATTTCCGGATAATGCTCCATAATATAACACCTTGGCATCCTTATCGGTATATGCCTTATCCGTTATTAATACAGATACCTGATTAACCGGATTTTGTGAATTTCTACTATCTGAATATGTGTATGGAATCGTTACTGTTCCATCAGCAGCAAGAAACGCTTCTTTTCCTGATGTTAACTGTATTGTTTTATTTGTATCTTTCAAAGTCAAAGTCCAATCATTTACCGCACTCTCTTTTATCTGTGCGGAAGATGCTGTTATTGCTTTTTTCTTATCAACTCCGACTGCAGTTGAAAACAGGACTCCACTTGTATTCATATTAAATGCCGGACAAACACCAATGTTACCATCCATACATTCTGCATCGATCTGAAAATTACCACTTGAATCCAACCATACCACTTTCATTGAATTAGGCTTAGAAGACCGTAACCACCAATAATCTCCCGATACATTCTTATTGGTAGACTGCTGGTCTGCATATAGATTCCGAATCTCCTTTGCCGAAAGAATAAAGATATAATCTTCAGCTGCCTCATCCTTTACAGATGCAGTTCTTGATTCACCTTCCAGAAAAGTTCGTATCGTATATGTATTTTCTTTTAATGTCGTAGGCATAAGCAGATTTGCTTCTACTTTTGAAAACAACGCACCCTGCTCTGCATTCCTTGAATCAACATATTTGCTGTTCAATAATTTCTCCAGATCACTACCGTTCCATCCATTCGATGATTCATCAAAATAACTACGGTATACAATAGAATCTGAATCAAGCAATACATAATCCTGTGCAGTACCTACACTCTGTGTCTCAGTACTTTTTCCAAGCACACGATATGCAACAGGACTTTTACCGGTCGCATCAGATATAAGATTTCCATAATATACCCTTGCTCCTGTTGATTTGCTCCATGATGTTGAATCCGTATACAAAGATGACATACCGAGATTCACTTCATACTTCACCGGGCTTGCATCCGAAGCAGCTTTTGCTGTTGAACCTGTTCCCAATGGCGGCACAATGCTGACTGCAACTGCAGTACTTAATGCAAATGCCATTCCTTTCCTGAAAACATTCTTTTTCATAATTACCTCCATTTTTCTGTTCCTTTGTTGTAATTTTGAAGATATCAATCTACATATATGAAGTATATATTGTCGTATTTTAAATATCAAGTGTTACCAAACATCTATTTTTATTTTTGTATATATGCAC
>ERZ1026876.1713-NODE-1713-length-10334-cov-3.848040_pt1 | contig 10334 bp, 26 predicted proteins | sample MGYA00380168_ERZ1026876 | MGnify/ENA primary metagenome ERZ1026876 (study PRJEB33269, sample SAMEA4719804) | human gut metagenome | biome: human-associated habitat; feature: organic feature; material: feces | place: Cameroon | collected 2013-10 ... | reverse complement strand
AGCTGATCGAGTCAAGTCTGGTATCGAGATTGGCTCTTTGCTGCTCGGAACCGGAACGAGTATCTGGGCATTCGTAAAGGGCATGAAGTTCGAAATGGATGGCGTCTTCAAGACAACCACAGTCAAGAACGTGTTCAACAAAATTCTGAAGTTCAAGTAACCCAGTTACAACCGAAAGGGGTAGACCAAACAAGGTCTATTCCTTTTCTGGTTGGATTGCGGTTGGATATTTTAAAGGAGGTTTTTGAAAAAATGTTTGGATGGTGCTACGGCTTCTCTTTTAATGATATTCCGCCTATCACGAAACCGAATCTCATCACTGGCGAAGGACGTGCTCGTGTTCGCGGAATGGACAAAGTAGAAGCAAATCACAAGAAGCGTCTTCGTAAAAAGACAAAAATGGCTAAACTGTCAAAAAGGAGGAATAGGACATGACTGTAATCTTTCGTCCACATTGTGGCGACTGCGGATATGAATTTGAAGAGGTCCTTGCTACATCAGACGAGGAACCGCCATTCGGTCCGGTATTCGAGCCTTGCTGCTGCCCAAAATGTAAGGCGCCCATTAAGGGTGTCGTATATTGCACCTTTACTAATGATAAAAAGTCTCTCCAATATAGGAAGGAAGTTGCCGATAATTATGCAAAGGAGCTCGAAGAGAAGTATGAAACACGATAAAATCATCCTTTTGGTCGGTCGTTCCGGCTCTGGCAAGTCCACGGTGGCTGATATTCTCAGTCACCAGTACGGACGTTCTATTCTTCCCTCATACACGACTCGTCCCAGGCGTTTCGAACAGGAGGAGGGTCACATCTTCGTCAACAACATGTTCTACGAGAAGGTCTCTCGCTCGAGAGATATTGTAGCATATACCTACTTCGATAAAAACCATTACTGGGCCACAACCCAGCAGGTCGATGAAAATGATATTTACATCATTGATCCGGACGGCGTCGCATTCTTCCGCTCCCATTACTTTGGACCGAAGCAAGTCATTGTTATTTGGTTGGATTGCGGTTGGATTTCCGCAGCCAGTCGTATGGCAGCTCAGGGTCGTTCCCAAGATGAGATCGAACGGCGGATTACAAATGACAATGCTGTATTCTTCGACCCGGCTACAGTTGGCCCGAATGTGATCCTTCACACCGAAAACCATTCTCCAGAAGAGATTGCCGCGCAAATTGAGGGGGTCTTAGAAACGTGATTAAACTGGATATTCACGATTATTGCAACGATTGTGATGGGTTTGAGCCGGTCTTTACTCCCGGTGACAAGCTCTATCATGACTGCAATACGGAACCGATTCGGACAGATGGAATTGTTCGTTGCCGCTACCATAAACGTTGTGCTTCCATCGAGAAGTACCTGACCAAGAAATTGCCATGTCAGTCTTAACATTTATCCCTTGCGTGACACCATTCGTGGAGTGTCGTAACTGCGATAATTTTGCACCAATTGTCCGTATGTGTATGGTTGACAGCGGACTCGATTGTCCAAATCCATGCCGATCCCGCTATATGTTTATGGAATGCCGAAACAAACAGCACTGCCGGACGGCTATGGAGGAAGAAAACCCTGAAGAAAACGAAGATTAAACCAATAAAAGGAGAAAAAGAAAATGATGGATAACGCTACTTTTAGAGAAAATATGAACGCCGTAGCTGTAGCTGCGAGCAAAGTGTCGACCCAGGCCAAGCAGGCCCAGGAACCCGGAATTCACGACCTTCTCGCTCATCTAAGTGATCTTGCGAAAGAGAATCAAAGCCTCAGCTATCAGATTCGAGATAATCTCTTTGGTCTGATTCCGACCGATGGTAATTCTTGTGAGAAAACAATCGGTTGCGCAAAGGATGCTATTGAGGATAGCATTGAGCGATTTGCTGGAGCGAATGACATTCTTCGCTATATTGTTGATCATCTGTAAAGGAGGAAAGAAAATGATCTTTTGGTTAGTTGTACTGTCAGTCGTCGTTTTCCTTTGGCTGGCCGTTTATTCGGAAAAACGTGGTGGTTATTCGTGGCTGTTTATCGCGATCGCTTTAATAAGTCTCATTGTGTCCATTGTGATGTTGGCGGAGATCATTGTCGAAAATACCAATGTTGACGCATACATTGCGGAGAATCAGATGCGATATGATATGCTGGTGTATCAGTATGAAAATGATATCTACGACAATGACAATGACCTCGGTAAGCGCGATCTGATGGAAGATATTCAAGAATGGAATGAGGATCTTGCATATTATCGTGAGGCGCAGGATGATTTCTGGGTCGGTATCTTCCATCCGAACGTTTATGACCAATTCGAATTCATCGAGTTGAAGTAAAGGAGAAGGACATGACGAAATGGGAGGAACCTTAAATGACCGAGCCCGAACGAGACAAACTCATCGAGGAGAATCTACAACTCGTCTGGTATGTCATGGCCCGTTATTATCCTAGTACGATCAATTCTCCTGAGCGAGAGGACTTCTTCCAGATTGGTTGCATCGGATTGATATTTGCTGCTAATAAGTATGAACCTGGTTCTGTAAAGTTCAGCACGTTTGCAGCACGGAATATTCAATGCCGACTCCGAAATGAACTCCAAAGTCGTTATTCTCAATGTCGTACCGGTGAGACTTGTTCATTAGATGCGCCCATTCAAGAGTTTGCAGACGGAACCATGGATATTCTCGGTACGATATCGGATGAGCGTTGGAATCCAGATCATCAGGTTTATGATCTAGAGAAGTTCGAATCGACTCTCACAGAAGCCCAACTATCGATATTTAAGCTGATGGTCGATGGATTCAATCAATCACAGATCGCTGAAAAACTCGGATGCTCTCATCAAAACGTTGCTCAAAAGATAGACCGTATCCGGTGTGAGTTCGCTGAATTCTATAACTCCCCAGAATGGTATACGGGAAAACTCAAAACCAAACAAGAAAGGAAGACCTAAGGAAAATGATTGATTTTATCACAAAACTGGAAGCGCTTTTCGTCCAGTGCGATGTGGACTGGTCTATCGACTACAATCCTGTCGATAAGTATTACTACGTAACAATTGACGGCGACACAGTTCGCCTAGAAAAGGTGGTTTACAATGCTTAACGTAACAAACACAGAAGTCTTCGGCTGGGAGGCTGCGATCCGCGGAATGCGGAATCCGCTTGAGAGCTGGGAGAAGAGCGATAGTGTATTCATAACATCAGACGGCGATTATCATGATATTTGTGGTAATTCTGGTCCGTGGCATGGTTCAGATGATTGGGAAGGGGTGTTGATCGGAAAAAACGACCTCACTCTCATGAAGAAGCTCATCGCTGCAGGCTCTGATCACAGTAAATTCATGCGTATGATCCACGTCCAGTGTGACTGGGAAGCTCCTCTCTACTGGTGGAAAGAAGCTGATACGTACAAGGTCGGAACTGTCCGGAACTCCTGCAGTACCATGCATAAGATCACCGAGCATGAGTTTACGATGGATATGTTCGCACATGAACATTTACTAAGCATGTCTAACAATGACGCTGGCGATGCTCTTTTTCTTGCTGGAACAAATAACATCAGGGTAGATGGCGAAGATCTCCTTGGGTTAATCACTAATGTCCTTAACTATTATCGAGAAAGGTACATCAAAACCCAAGACAAGCGCTATTGGTGGCAACTCATCCAGCTTCTCCCCTCCAGCTATCTGCAGAAAGCCACGATGGATCTGAACTATGCGACGTTGCGGAACATGTATCATTCCCGTAAGGCCCATAAACAAGACGAATGGCGGATCGACTTCTGTAACTGGGTCAAGACGCTCCCATATTCCGAACTGATCACCATGACAAAAGAGGAGCTTCTGGAGAGTACAAAGGAGGAATAACGACCCATAGGACGGCCGAGAAAGGACAAGAAACATGAGATTTACTAATCTTTATAAACCACTGATGGATTTGATTCCGAATGATTATAAGCTTTGTATCGATCGAGATTTCGGTTGCACCATTTTAACACTTCGTCATGGGGATCGTATACAATGCTGTCGGATTCATTCAGATGAGAAACCTACGGATAAAAACTTAAAAGCCGCCATTATATTTATGGTGTATGAAATGAAAAAGGAGGAATAACGATGTTGTGCGAAAACTGCGTTCACAAAAACGTATGCCGATATAAGTCGGAGTTCGAGAATCTGAAAAATGATATCGCCAAGACCACTCCGACATGGGCGCCGGATCGCTACGTTATCAAGATCGAATGCAAGAATTACAGTAGAGATGCTGCAACGATTCTTGCTGATGCCTTAAAAGCAAAGGAGGAAAATTAATGTCTATTCGTATTGACTATCTTACCAATGGTAAGAAAGCGCTATATTGCGTGAGAAATGCCGGTGTTACGCCGAGCACATATGAAACTTACGAGAAACTCGAGGATATTCCTGAGTCTATTCGTCACTATGCTCCAAAGGGCGAACCTGAAATGACAACTCCAGATATCGCTCAGTTCCTCGGTTTTGGACCGGGTTTATTTCCGGAATATGAGAACAAATGCATGTATAATGGGCTTCGTCCAATGGCCTGTATCGGTCCTGGTTGCCGGCAAATCGGAGACGGTAATCCCACGCATTGTGCTTATTGGATTGAAAATAAGGAGGATTAAGTTGGACGTTATATTAATCATGCTCGGGATTATTGTTGGTGTAGGTCTCTTAACCATGCTCGGTTGCTTCCTTTACTATTATGAGGAGGACAAGAAGCTCGATCGTGAGGCGGCGCATAACCTTGCATATGTCAAAAACCTTCGGGCACAGGGCTGGTGCTCCGATGCGATTGATCGAGTATTGGATGATGCCTCATTTTGGAACGATCTTGCTAAGATTTATTTAGAGGCGGATTTGCTGAATGAGTCTCGGAGGTGCTACAGCATGACCTGTGATATTTTAGAGGGTATCACTGGTCAGTCTAATAGACATCCACTCCTTTATATTCCAAGAGGATCTAAACCCAATTGAATTGGGGATAGATATTCAAGATCGCTAAAACCGAGGTTGTATCTAGCCACCTTTAAAAGGGTATTAGATATCTAAGGTCCTTTAAAAGGATCTAAGATGGGTTAAACCCATAACAGATATTTGAAAGGAGTAATTATGGAAACTAGAATTGAAAACTGGAACGGGTATGATATCCGTTTCGTGAATCTCGATGGGGACTGGTATGCAGTTCTCAAGGATATTTGCGATGCGCTTGGATTAAAATCTAAGTATGTTAGCGAGCGAATTCCGCCCGAATGTATGGAACGAGTCGCAATTGATGTATCTAATGCCGGTTCAAACGACCTTAGATATTCTCGTGATCCGGTTAAGCACATCACAAAGGATATGATCGGCCGTGATATTGGTCGAAAGCCGGGTGATAACATCACTCGTAGCATGCTCATCATCAACGAGTCCGGTATCTACGAAGCGCTGTTTGCTTCTCGCAAGCTCGAGGCTCGTAAGTTCCGTCAGTGGACGGCTGGTGTTCTGGGGAAGCTGCGGAAGACGGTCGGCCTGGAGGGCTATGAAGTGCTGAGGATGACTGATCCGGACGTGCAGTGCCAGATCGATTATATTCTCGATTCTCTTTATTATGATGAAGAAACCGGGAAGGTTATGCGGTCGGTCACTGTTGCCGGCGGCGACGTTGAACAGGAGGTATTTGAATGACAAGGAAAGAGTGGATCGAAAAGAATCTTCCAGCATATATCAATAAGAATGCTGATGGTGGTGTGATCGGTTGTCCTAGTAGTTATCTTGAGCTCAAAAGAATTGATCCGAGTGTGCTTATTAATAAGACATGCAAAGGATGCCATGAGCTGACTTCGTTTGAGTGTGAATTATGCTGGAATACACCTTTGTCTACGGAAGGAGTTCAGCCTTCAGATAAAGTCGAGATTCGAAAGACGATGGGTGAGCCGCATATCGGAGATACATTTTATACAATTGTTCCGGCTGCATTGGGAAACTATCAACTCTATATTGTGGGTGAGTTTGTAGTCAATCTGATGAGTCGTATAAATGATCGTCAAGTGAAATGCAGTGCATTTGATGATGGGCTTGCATATCAGTATATTTTCTTTTATGATCTTGTTGACAAGACAATAAGCTTTAATTATGAAGTTCAACGCCAAGCTAAAAACACTCCCAATCTCGATCGGTCTCTCTTCTTGGAACGTCGAGATGCGATTGAGGCACTCGAGAAGTGGACTGGGAATGTTTCGGATAAATCGTATTATTTCTTGAAGAAGAAAGGAGAATAACTATGACACGTCGTGAATTTATGATTAAGAATTATGGCAGTGATGTCGTGGATGATGAGGTCTTTGGTGGAATCCAGGGTTGTCCCGCCCACTACAAGAAGCTCGTCGATGCAGATAAGTCCATCACATCTGGGGCTGCTTATGGTACCTGTATCATGGCGCCCGGTCAGCTTACCGATGAGGTTTGCAGAAAATGCTGGGATCAGGAGATCTCCAATACAAAGAAGACTCGCCCGCATCATGGGTTCCGGTTAGAGAAAGGAAAAGCGATAATGGTTGAAGAACCCGAACTCTCCATCAAAGAAGCCATTGATCAGGCAACATGTGACTGCGATACCTGCGCTCATCAGGATATTTGTCGATTCGAGTGTCAATTTCGTGGGATGACAAAGGAAATGTATCGGCATTGCATCGAAGAGACGGCACGATACAATCTCCCCAAACTCGGAATTCAAATGCGGCCGCTTCATTGTAAGCGGTATGAGCCATCCCGGACTATCGAGGAATTGAATACTGCGGTCTTCCATCTAAAAACGCAGCACTTGACGGATGAGATGGTTCGAAAGATCTTCGGCGAAGAGCCCAAGGAGAAAAAGTAATGGATATTATGAGTCGCGTATTCCTCGTTGATGAGGTACGCTTATATCCTCCTTCTGAACGGCGAATGCTCATTTACGTTCACTCCAAACTCGTCACGCGCATCGAAGCGGATTTCTGTCATAATTGCAAGATATTCGTTGCGGGGATGAAAGAAGAGTGTCGTTTTGCATGGGACGACCAAACGCATCGATATTTGATGATCGATAAATACAATCAATTTTCTAGAATCCCGGTATTCCCATGTTATGCAGAAGCTCGCAATTGGGCAGAAGCACGAATGAAGGAGCGTGTTGCGGACGGCTATACTGTCGCTTTCCCTGAGCGCAAGACAACGAAGAAGCAACCAAATCCACCAACGTGGAATCGAAAGGAGTAATGATATGACCCCTTGTGACAATTGTATCCATTTCCCGATTTGCAACATTCGGGAAGACTATCGTCAATTGCTCGTTGATGCTGAGCCGTTTAATAGTAAAAACCCAGCATTTAACGTCATAGTCAAGTGCAAATATTGCCGAATCAATTATGGCACGGCTACAAAAGGAAACGAGGCGATGAAGACTTTATGATGGACATGATGGAGTACCGGCATAAAGCCATGGCCTATTTAGGCCCTCTCCCGGCCTTCTCAACGCTTGCTGGCGAAGAGGAGATCTATGGTGTCGGTTCTGAAGGCACCCCGGTTAAAGTGTGCTCTAAGAGGCTTCTAGAGGCCGTTATGGGGCTTAACGGAGAGGCCGGAGAATGCCAGGAAATCGTCAAAAAGGCCATGTTTCATGGTCACGAACTCGATATCGAGGCACTTCTCCTCGAAGCAGGGGACGTTCTCTGGTATCTCACCGAGCTCTGTAATGAACTCGGGATTAGTGTGGACACTATTGCCAAACTCAATCTGCAGAAACTGAAAAATCGGTATCCGGATGGTTTCACCCATGAAGCCAGCCGTGAAAGAAAGGAGTAATATGAATGATAACCCTACTGCTATTAGTATCAGTTGCCTTCATTGTCCTGGCAGAAGCAATTGACAATTCCAATTGTAAACTATATACGATCTTCGCTATCCCTGCCGTGATTGGCGTCGCTGGTTGTATAGTATTCGGCATTTGGACAATTTGGAATGTTATGCGTGTCGCTTCCGGATTCAGCATCGAAGAGAAAATTGGAATCTATGAAGAGCAGAATGCACAAATCGAGCAGTCCATTGATGCAGCGGTTAAGGCTTACTGTGAGCATGAGCAAATCACCTACGTACAGATGTCAGATGGTGCTGTTGCTTTGGTCGCGGCTGCTTATCCGGAGCTTGCCAGTAGTGAGCTCGTCAAAGCACAGATGGAGGTCTGGACGTCCAATTCCAATGAACTGAAAGAACTCAAATCCAGGCTCGTTGATTTCCATCGTGCCCAGTATTTCTTATATTTTGGAGGTGAGTTAGGTTGACCTATTGGCGGATTGAAATCGTATTAGAAGGCAATCTGTATTACAATGCTGAAATGCCATCGAGTCCTGATCTGAAGGTGACGGATATTGTTGATCAGATCTGTCATGTTCAATATCCGGTCTTTCCCGACTCAGAAACCGAATATACTGTCATCAACACGAAGAAAATCATCCGTATGAGCATCAAAGAGGTAACCAAATGATCAAATACTTCTTAATTGGCAATCTGATCCTCTCTGTTTTGTGCCTCGCGTTCCATTTCATCCGATTCGCGAACTCCGATGAGAAGACGGAGCCGATCTATTACGAGAAATTGCTCCTTGAAATGGGCTATTTCTTCGCTTCTCTCGTCATTTTGGTCTTTTCCCTTCTCTTTGGTTGGATTTAACCACCCACATTTTTGATATTTTGGAGGTTTTATCATGAAAGATTTCATTTGTTTGCTGCTTTTTGGGCCCTTCTGGCTGATTTACAAGCTCTGTCGGTGGCTTGGGAGACACTGATATGAACAAATTTCAGAGAAGAGAGTCTCGAGACATTCATAGAATGATTACATATTACCCAATTCGATATCAAATGGATGCAAAATACAAAATTGTAAGGCGAAAAATGCGAAAAATGGCTCGAATTCTCTCAAAGCGGAACAAGAAAGCGCATAAAGAGGCCTTAAACACCATGGAAATGGGGTTATAATCGAGGTGAAACATGAATAAATACCAGAGAAGAGAGTCGAAAGCCGTCCGTAGAATGATGGCATATTGTTCCATTCGATCTGAACTGGATGCAGATTACAAATCCGTAAGACGAAAAATGCGAAAAACACTTCAAGTTTTGACAAAAGTCAACCAAAAAGCCCATAAAGACGTGATTAAAGGCATAGATTTGGCAAATGGAAGTGACCAAACGGTTTATATTCGAGGTGAAAAATGAACAAATTTCAGAGAAGAGAGTCTCGAATGATCAAACGGATGCACAACGATGTTGATTTGATCGGAATGCCATTCAATTTTGATCATTATAAGGCCTTTCGTCGTGGGATTCGAAAAACGACTCGAATGCTTCTTGAAGCGAACAAGGAAGCCCATAAAAAGGCTCTCTCAAACGCCGAAAAGAACTACGTTCGCCACGATTTATTCAATACCGTCTGCATTGCTCAGGCAATCGAGGTGAAAAATGAGTAAATTTGGGGATAATTTGGCTCGGCGACGAGAGGAAAGGGGCATGACACAGCGTGAATTGGCCGAAGTTTCCGGTGTTCCGAAGGGGTCTATTGGCAATTATGAGGCCGGACATTACCTCCCACGCATCGGAAATATTCTGAAACTTGCGAAGGTTTTGGGGAAAGAGATCGTTGTGAAGGAGGATAGTCATGATTACTAGAGAACAACTTGGCTTAGTGTTTGCAAATAAGCGACTGAAGCTTAATTTAACCCAAGCGGCTGTAGCGAAACGAGTTCATGTGAATGAGCGTACGCTTCGAAATTGGGAATCTGGTAAAGCCGTCCCTAATCTGTTCGATGGGCTTCGTTGCTGCAAAGTGCTTAATATTAATCCGATGGATTTGATTAATCGTTATTAAGTACTGAGAAAAGAGGGGGACGCTGAGAAATCACGTCCTCTTCTTTTTTGAAAAATCTAGGAAAAAAGGCACTGTTTAGAAGCTGCATATAGACTGCATATAGACTGCATATAGACTGGTACGGACGGCAATATTATTCCTATTTATTTTTAGGAAAAACTATGCCGGAAATTTAAGGAAAAACTATGCCGTATTTTAAAGGTGTTTTTTCACCTCAAAAGGGCCAAAAATGGTCCAGCGAAAAAAGTGGCCAAATTTAAGGAATAGTTTGCCCTTAAATTTTAGGCATAGTTTTTCCTCTTCTTTTGGTTGGATAAAAGGTAAAAAACCCAGTAATATCAGGGGTTTGCGGGTTTTTGATGCGGAATAATGTTGCTGGTGATTTTCATTTTTTACTTTCACAACCCTATTACGCGTAGAGAATAAAACATTATATAGTAATATAT
>ERZ1026876.1709-NODE-1709-length-10355-cov-5.998544_pt1 | contig 10355 bp, 7 predicted proteins | sample MGYA00380168_ERZ1026876 | MGnify/ENA primary metagenome ERZ1026876 (study PRJEB33269, sample SAMEA4719804) | human gut metagenome | biome: human-associated habitat; feature: organic feature; material: feces | place: Cameroon | collected 2013-10 ... | reverse complement strand
AAAGAGCCTTTATTCTGGATTCATTTGAACATGGATTATCCATTTAACTTAAAAGGTATCCTGTACTTCCCTAAATTCAACTCTGAGTACGATACATTAGAGGGTACGATCAAATTATATAACAATCAGGTATTCATTGCTGACAACATCAAAGAAGTTATTCCGGAATTCCTATTATTATTAAAGGGTGTTATCGATTGTCCGGATCTTCCGTTAAATGTATCCCGTAGCGCTTTACAGAATGATGGATTTGTTAAAAAGATTTCTGATTACATTACAAAGAAAGTTGCAGACAAGCTTTCCGGCATGTTTAAAACAGAGCGCGAGACTTACGAAAGCTACTGGGATGATTTAAGTCCGTTTATCAAATTTGGTTGTCTGAAAGATGACAAGTTTGATGGCAAAATGAAAGATTATATTCTGTATAAGAATATCGATGGCAAATACCTCACATTATCTGAATACTTAGAAGCCGGCAAAGAGAAATACGAGAATACAGTCTTCTACACAGATGACGAGAAAGTACAATCGCAATATATCAACATGTTCAAAGAACAGGGCATTGATGCAGTTGTATTGACGCATAACATTGATACTCCGTTTATTACACATACAGAGCAAAAGAATGAGGGTATCAAGTTTACGCGTATTGACTCCGATATCACCAACACCTTCAAAGAGGATATCCCGGAGGAAGAGTTAAAAGAGACCACCGACAAGTTATCAGAGATCTTTAAGAAAGCCTTATCAAATGACAAATTGACTGTCAAAGTTGAGAAATTAAAGAACGCCGATATTTCTTCCATGATCACGCTTCCGGAAGAGACCAGAAGAATGCAGGATATGATGAAAATGTACAGCATGGGCGGAGCAATGGATCCTTCTATGTTTGGCGGCGATTCCCAGACACTTGTATTAAATGCAAATAACCATTTAGTTCAATATGTATTGGATAATCCGGAAGGCGAACACACTTCTTTGATCTGTGAGCAGTTATATGATCTGGCAATGTTAGCACACGCTCCTCTTGACGCAGAGGCAATGACCAAATTCATAGCACGCAGTAACCAGTTATTAAATATTGTTACCCAATAAATAAAAGATGCCCTTATACTACTTCATTGCGTCGTAGCATAAGGGCTTTTTATCACATATTTCAAATCAATATAATCCTATAGCCTATAATTTCTAAATAATATAATTATCTCCCTTTTCCTGACCCCAATCCAACATATCCTGAAGCGTCACATGATCAATCACGCCTTTGATCGCATCATCCAGCATCGTCCATAATCGCAGCGTAATACAAGAATCCGCACGCTCACATTGATTGATCTCATCTTCCAAACATGCGACCGGATTCATATTACCTTCCGTAAGGCGCAAGATCATTCCGACCGTATATTCTTTGGGTTCCTTCGCCAGTCGGTATCCTCCCTGTGCCCCGCGCAGACTTTTTACATAATTGGCCCGTTTTAACATAGTAATAATCTGTTCTAAATATTTTTCAGAGATTCCCTGACGTTCCGAAATCTCCTTCACGCGTATCATTTCTCCGGTATTATTCTGTGCCAGATCAAGCATTAACCGTAATGCATATCTTCCCTTAGTTGAAATCTTCAATTGATATCTCTCCTTTATCCTTCATTCCGGGGCTGCATTTCCCATTCACACCTGCAAACACCTCGTACATTCTTATATTATACTCTTTTCCTAGTAATTTAGTCAAGAATATTCGGCAATGTATAATTCCCCGGATACGCAAACCGGAACTGATCAAACACCCTCTCCATATTTATTATCCCATATCCCCAGACAGAATTCGGATACATATCCTGCGTCTGACGGACTGCTGACTTCCGGAAAAAACTCTGAATCTGTGTTGCATAGAAATAACCAAACTCCGGATGTTCAATGTTCCATTGTAAAAATAACGCCATAATTCCCGCACTATGCGCCGCCGCAACCGATGTACCACTCTTTGTTACAAACCGGTTTCTCAACCCCGGACCAAACACATTCACTCCCGGTGCCGCCAGATCCGGTTTCACACGGTGTCCCATCACATATCCTCTGCCTGCATTTGCATAAATACTTCCATTTAAATGATTATATGCTGTCATCGTCATCACGACAGGTGCATTTCCCGGAACAGTAATCGTATTTTCCGGATTGGCATTTAAAAAGTAAGTGTCTGTCTGTAAAAACTGCCGAATCGGAAGCCATATATTAAAATTACGCCGTTTTCCTTCATCTGTATACACCTGGAACGTCCATATACCCGGTGTCGGATTCGTAAGTCTGACAAAGATCAGTTCTTCACCGGTATAGATTTCAACCATCTGATATGCAACATATATCTCCGAACGGGAAAGCGGCAACTGTATAACTTCCTCCTGTCCAAACCTCGGCGGAATCCGCTCTAACTGTTCCCCCTGCGGAGAAATAATTCCAAGTGCAAATGTAGTCGGCGGTTTTCCCCATAATTCAAGCGTCAGGGATTTTTGTTCCTCTCCAACATTTAATTCTACTGTTTCATACTCCTCATTTTCTTCCAGACCGCCCGAATAATGCAACCGCTCACTCCCCTCATTTCCGGCAGGTGCACTTACCATAATCCCGGCATTTTCAAGAAGAAGGGCTAAATACTGTTCCAAAAATGTATGTCCAAGATGTCCACCATTGCTGCTTCCTACCCCGATCAATATAGAAACCGGACGATTTCTGCTTTGGGCATATCGATAAAGAAAATCCACTGCATAGATAATGTCCGTTTCTGAATATGCGTCCTTTTCTTCCGGCACACCAAAAAAGTGCTTTAAATATGGCTTTGCTTTCTTTAATTTTACAACTGCAATCTCCGACTGATCTGCTATTCCCTTAAAATCATTTTCCTGATTCTGACCTCCTGCCGCAATTCCTGCTAAAAAGGTTCCATGTCCATTCTCATCTCTTGACGGAACAATTTCATAAGGTTCCGACCCACCTAACGCCTGATTGATCTGTGATTTTGTATATACCGCCCCATAATATGCATTAAGGTTTTCATCACTTTTTTCTAATCCATTTATTGTTTGATCCCATATAACACCAATTCGAGACTTCCCTGAGCTATCCAAAAAAAGTGGGTTTTGATAATCTATCCCTGTGTCAATCACTCCAACAATCACATTTTTCCCACTCAAATTCAAATTATTTGCATTTTGTACCTTTTTTACACCAATTGCTTCTATATTGGATGAATCCATCTGACCAAATAATTTGGGAATATAAGAATAAGGGGTTCGTTCCAGCAAAGTGAGATAATCTTCTTTGCGCGGCATGTGCAAAATTGCAATCTTCGAATTGATCACATTCACGCAGCCCGTTCGATAGATCTCCTCTGCTCCTTCGAACCCCTCTAGAAAGTTAATACTATAATCGGAATAATCATTGCTATAGATCATTTCTTCACATGTCATAACCGGTCACGCCCGCATTGTTCTCCTCTATACTATTCAGAGAAATCCTGCAACGTTCCTTACGCATCCTTTAAAAATGCCTTATATGACTTATATGCCTCATAGACATCGGCTTTACTTGTAATTTCCCATGGTGCATGCATATTCAACACCGCAACGCCACTGTCAATTACATTCATTCCATATAATGATAAGATGTAAGCAATGGTTCCGCCTCCACCAATATCTACTTTACCAAGTTCTGCTGTCTGGAATGCAACACCATTGTCATCCATAATCTTACGAAGCTTTCCAATATACTCTGCATTTGCATCGTTCGATCCGGATTTACCACGGGCACCTGTAAATTTGTTAAACACAACACCCCGTCCAAAATATGCTGCATTTTTCTTTTCAAACGCACTTGCAAAGTTTGGATCATAGGCCGCAGACACATCGGAAGATAACATATAAGATCCTGCCAAACATCTCTTTAATTTCAGTTCTGAATACTGTCCCATTGCATCCATCAATTCAGCTACTGTATTTTCAAAGAACTTAGACTGCATACCGGTTGCGCCGACTGAACCAATCTCTTCCTTATCTACTAACAGGCAACACGCAGTTCGTGTTACTTCTCCCATATCAAACATTGCCGCTGCGGAAGTATACGCACATACTCTGTCATCCTGACCATATGCCATGATCATAGAAGCATCTAATCCTGCCTCTCTTGCCTTACCCGCCGGAACGATCTCCAACTCTGCGGATAAGAAATCTTCTTCTTCCATATCATACTTCTTTTTCAGAATTGACAGTACCATCTTCTTAACCGGCTCTTTTTCTTCCTTAGCTAAAGGTCTGCTGCCAACTAAGATATCTAGCTGTTCACCCTCTACCACTTTGGCAGCCTTCTTATCCATCTGCTCACCTGCAAGATGAATCAACAAGTCAGTCACACAGAAGATCGGATCCGTTTCCTCTTCACCGATCACAATATCCACTACTTCTCCATTCTTCTTGGCAACCACGCCATGAATTGCAAGCGGAAGTGTAACCCACTGATATTTCTTAATACCACCATAATAGTGCGTATCTAAATATGCCAGATCTGTATCTTCATAAAGCGGATTCTGCTTGACATCCATTCTTGGAGAATCAATATGCGCACCAAGAATATTCAAACCTTCCTCTAACGGTGCGGTACCAATCTGAAACAAAGCAATCGCTTTTTTCATATTAACAGCATATAATTTATCACCGGATTTAATCTTCTTGCCGGATTGGATCACATTTTTCAAATCCTGGTATCCTGCTTTTTCTGCCAAATGCACGATATACTTTACACATTCTCTCTCTGTCTTTCCATTATCTAAGAATTTCCGATAATCCTTACATAATTTTTCTAACTCTTTTGTTTCCTTTTTGTCATAATCTTTCCATGCATTTCTACGTTCCATGATATATGTGCCTCCTTAACATATTTATGATGTATAACATTCCCAATCCATTCACTTTCATTCTGCATCCAGTGAAGGATTCTCATCTTCTTCTAATGCCAGTGCTCCGCGCATCTCTAATAACGGTCCACCGGTTCCTTCAATATAATCCTTCGTGATCGTAACCCGTCCGATGTTATCATCTCTCGGAATCTGATACATGATATCCAGCATAAATTCCTCTATAATCGCCCGAAGCGCTCTGGCTCCTGTATTCTTCTCCAACGCGCGTTTGGCAATTGCGTGGTAGGCGCTGTCATCAAATCGTAGATCTACACCATCTAATGCCAATAATTTCTTATATTGCTTCAAAATTGCATTCTTTGGCTCTTTCATGATCTGGACTAACATATCCTCATCCAGCCCCTCTAATGTAAAGAGAATCGGCAGTCGTCCTAAGAATTCCGGTATCATACCAAATTCTCTTAAGTCTTCGACTGTGATCTTCGAAAGAAGATTGCGATCCTTGTCATATTTGTCTTTCAGATCTGCCTGGAATCCAATCGAAGATTTCTTATTTAAGCGCGCTTTGATAATATCCTCTACATCCGGAAATGCACCTCCACAGATAAATAAAATATTCCGTGTATTCATCGTAGTCAATGGAACCATCGCATTCTTACTGCCGGAGCCAACCGGAACCTCAACTTCGGCTCCCTCTAATATTTTCAGCAATCCCTGTTGAACCGCTTCTCCACTCACATCTCTTGAATTGGTATTCCGTTTCTTTGCAATCTTGTCGATCTCATCAATAAATACAATACCGCGTTCCGCTTTATCTACATCATTATCGGCTGCCGCCAACAGCTTCGACAATACGCTCTCAACATCATCACCGATATATCCCGCCTCCGTTAATGTGGTTGCATCTGTAATGGCAAGCGGTACATTTAATATACGGGCAATCGTCTTAACAAGATATGTCTTACCGGATCCGGTTGGTCCAACCATCAGCATATTGGATTTTTCAATCTCAATATCATCCATAGAATCTGTCAAAACTCTCTTATAATGATTATATACTGCGACAGAAATTACTTTCTTTGCATATTCCTGTCCGATCACATATTCATCTAACTTCGCTTTCATCTCGTGCGGTGCAGGAATGGTACTTAATGTAAGTTCCGGCTGTTCCTGTTCTGATTTTTTTTTCTTCTTTTTCTTAACTTTTTGTTTCTTTGGTATATCATCGACCGGTGTAAACTGGTTCATGTTCATATTCGGCAGATTGGAAAAATCCATAAATTGCATTCCACCGCTGTTAAAACTGTCAAATGTCTTCTGCATACAATCCTGACAAATATTGATATTGTTTGGAAGATATATCAGTTTGCCTACCTGCGATTCCGGTCTGCGGCACAGATAACAATATTTTTCATATTCATCATTCTTATTATCATGCACATCTTTGTTGTTATCATCCATGTATATTACCTCCTGTTAATTCCATAACATATACGCATTCATTGTATCAAATTTTGACTAAAAATACTATTGTAAGTTTATACCGGGTTCGATCTGAAATATTCGGCCTGAAATTGTTTGGGTGTCATCCCTACAAACCTTCGAAATTCCCGTTGAAAATGAGAAGGATCGGCATATCCGGTTTCTTCTGCAATCTGTGCAAAGGTGCTTCCCGTATCTTCTTCCATTTTCCGAAGTGCCGCCTGCAACCGGATCATCCTTGCAAACATTTTCGGACCATATCCATATTCTCTTTTGAACATCTTCTCGATCTGTCTGGTAGTGTATCCAAGCTCATACGCAATGTTTTCCATAACCGCTTTTCCATCCGTTTCTGTGATCATACGATCCACCTGCTCCAACAATGGGTGTACCCGTTTTGGTAAAAATACATTTTCCCATTTATCACGAAATATATGTTTTCTTTGTACAAATGTTGGTTCAGCCGCAATCTGTTCAAAAAACTGTTGAATTTCCTTCTCCTTTCCCTGTATTGCATATTGGGGATCTATTACCACTCCATAGATCGGGATTACGTTATACTCTTCCACCTGCCATTCAATTGGCTGCACATGAAAAGAAAGCACCTTTAATTCTCCCTGTTTCCATGTAAAATGCAGCCTCCCGGACGGAATACAGATTCCCTTTTGCCGTAATATTCCTTCATAATAGTAGATACCCTGCATAGAGTCATCCTGTACATATTGCATATCCTTTCCCTGTAAATATACCAATCCCATCGTCTGCTCCTCCTTGTATCTACCATCTTCTCCTTGCTATCATACACAGATGTTTTAAACAATGCAATCCTTTTTATATCCTTAACTTCCTTAACACTATACTATCTTCTTTTCCACATATTTTCTATTTCGTCCTAAAAAAATTAAAAAAAACTATTGACAAATTAACAATCTTAAGTATAATAGGAAATTGTTAAGAGCAAAGGTGCTTCACACAAGGCGTGAAGTATCTTTTTTTATTTTCATAATGAGGAGAAATCCCAACAAAGACAAAGGCGTCTTTCCCAGTTGGAACGAGGGTATTCTAACTTTCGTAACAAGTGGGTGAGGCGCCTTTCATTTTTTAATGAGAAGGAGGAATGTCTTATGACAAAAGAAATTATGAGTGCCATTGATGGCGAAGTGTTCGGCGTCTGGTTCCTGATCGGTGCCGCGCTGGTGTTCTGGATGCAGGCAGGTTTTGCGATGGTGGAGGCCGGATTTACCCGGGCAAAGAACACCGGTAATATTATTATGAAGAACCTGATGGACTTCTGTATCGGTACTGTAATGTTTATCTTAATCGGTTTTGGATTGTTTTTGGGCGACAATGCTCTTGGTGGTTTCACCGGAATACCAAACTTTAAGATTTTCACTAATTATGCAAATTTCGACTGGTCGAACTTCGTATTCAACTTAGTATTCTGTGCAACGACCGCTACGATCGTATCCGGAGCCATGGCAGAGAGAACCAAGTTCTTATCGTATTGTATTTATTCCGCTGTCATTTCAGCCGTTATTTATCCGATTGAAGCACACTGGACATGGGGCAAAGGTTGGTTGTATGTTCTTGGTTTTCACGACTTTGCCGGATCAAACTGTATTCACATGGTAGGTGGTATCTCCGCATTGATCGGTGCTGCTTTACTTGGACCTAGAATTGGTAAGTTCACCAAGGACAAAGATGGCAAGATTAAAGTCGGTGCTTTCCCAGGGCACAACATTGCACTCGGTGCACTCGGTGTATTCATCTTATGGCTGGGCTGGTATGGATTCAATGGAGCTGCTGCATCAAGTGTTGATCAGTTAGGCGCTATCTTCGTAACTACTACAATCGCTCCGGCAGTTGCTACTGTAGTATGTATGATCTTTACCTGGGTAAAATATGGTAAACCGGATGTTTCTATGTGTCTAAATGCTTCCTTAGCCGGTCTGGTAGCGATCACAGCTCCTTGTGATGTTGCAGATGCTTTGGGTGCTACAATCATTGGTGCCGTATCCGGTATCTTAGTTGTATTCGGTGTTTGGTTCTGTGATAATGTGATCCGCGTAGATGATCCGGTTGGTGCCGTAGCCGTACATATGATGAACGGTATCTGGGGTACGATCGCCGTTGGTTTATTTGCAACCGATACCACCCCAACTTACAGTCTTGCTGATAGTGCAGGCAACCCAATGCTTGGTCTGTTCTACGGCGGCGGTTTCAAATTATTAGGCATTCAGCTTATCGGTATGTTAGCAACTGCAACCTGGACAGCTATTACAATCACTATCACATTCTTACTTATCAAGAAGATCTTTGGTCTTCGTGTTACACCGGAAGAAGAGATCGTTGGTCTGGATGCAACCGAACATGGTTTGGAAACTGCTTATGCCGGTTTCTTAACATATGGCGACCGTATCAGTGGTGCTTCTATGGTAAATGATCTTGCACCATTTACACCGGCTGATATTGATGGCGAGATTGCAGGTGCCGGTATTCCGGTTGATGAGGCTGTTCCGGTACAGGTTGTTGAGAATTCTACACCGGTTGCTTCTGATGTGAAGCTTTCTAAGATCGATATCATCTGTAAGCAGAGCAAGTTCGAAGAACTCAAAGTTGCCTTGAATGCAGTAGGCGTTACCGGTATTACCGTAACACAGGTACTTGGATGTGGTGCACAGAAAGGTGCTACGAAGTACTATCGTGGAGTTGAGATGGAAATGTCCTTACTTCCAAAAGTTAAGGTTGAAGTCGTTGTCAGCAAAGTTCCGGTTGCTGCTGTTGTAAAAGCTGCTAAGAAAGCTCTGTACACCGGCAACATTGGAGATGGTAAGATCTTTGTATATGATGTTGAGAACGTAATCAAGGTTCGTACCAGTGAAGAAGGTTATGCAGCCCTTCAGGGTGAAAACTAATCTCCCCTTTCTAAATATAGCAGGACGCAGCACATAACGTGTTGCGTCCTTTTTATTGCAATCATATACATTCATAGTAAGTTGTAATATATATCTTTTTGTGGTAGTATAAGAATATAATGGATATCAAATATTCTATTACATTTACAAGGAGGAAATTCATGAAAAGAACAACACAAAAAATGTATGCCGTTTTATTAACCTTTGTCATGCTATGCGGCTGTCTGATCATTCCGACACCTGCTACCGTCGAAGCTGCCGGCAACACCAAGTTAAAGGTAACTTCTGCCAAGACAGTGGTTGTGGGAAAGACAATCAAGATTAAGACTAATGTTAAGGCAAAGTTTAAGTCTTCTAATAAGAAGATTGCAACAGTTAGCAGTAAGGGTGTCGTAAAAGGTAAGAAAGCCGGGAAAGTAAAGATAACCGTAACTTCTAAGAGCAACAAAAAACAGAAGAAAGTGATCAAGATTACAGTAAAGAAAAAGCAGAATACTACTGCGACTACAGAAAAGCAAACTCCGGCTCCAAATCCAAAGCCAACAACGGAAGCTCCATCTACGAAGCCAACCACACAAGCTCCTACAACACAAGCCCCTACAACTGAAAAAAAGACAACCGAAGAAGCTACGACCGAAAAGGGAACAACAGAAAATACAACAACGGAAGCTCCAACAGAGAAAAAAGTAGTTGGCATTGAAGCGAATTACAGAGGCAGCAAGGTTCCAAATGATGTGTATATGATAGATATATTTGGAGCCGATATACGATTAGTTTATAGTGATGGAACTAAAGCTGAAATTATCGGTAATGGAAATTGCAGTTTTGACTTGATAAAGACTACTTCTAATATTGCAACTTATGAAGTTAAGTATAAAGAGTTTTCAACTCAGTTTTCTGTAGAGTTATTTGATACTAGTAAACTATATCCATATCAGCTTAATATTAGATATACTGGAGATCCTCTTAAAAAGGGAGCAGTTCCAAAACTGGAGGATTTGGAAGTGACAATTTTAATGAATGATATTAAAACCAAAAATGAGGTTGATAAAAAC
>ERZ1026876.1707-NODE-1707-length-10358-cov-8.475784_pt1 | contig 10358 bp, 4 predicted proteins | sample MGYA00380168_ERZ1026876 | MGnify/ENA primary metagenome ERZ1026876 (study PRJEB33269, sample SAMEA4719804) | human gut metagenome | biome: human-associated habitat; feature: organic feature; material: feces | place: Cameroon | collected 2013-10 ... | reverse complement strand
CTCGGCTAAAAAGTGCAAAAAACTGTTATTTTTCAAGGTTTTACACCAAAAAACTCCTTTTTTTCGGTAATAAGCGTGAGAAACTATGCATTTTCCTCGGGAAGTTAGTGGTTGTTGTTTGGGAGCGGTGGGCGGTCGTGGTATATTTTTAGGATAAAGGTGTGCCATAAGCGAGGGCTAGACTATGACAGAGCATCAATTTTCACCGTGGTTAAAATCTTATCCTGCTGATGTTCCGCCAGAAGTGGATACTTGCATCTTTAATTCCATTTTAGATATGTACGAGTTTTCTTGTGAAAAGTATGCTGAGAAAACCGCCTATATCAGCATGGGTGCTGCCATTACTTATGCCGAACTCGATGAAAAAGTTAGATGTTTTGCGGCATATTTGCAGAATGAATTAAAACTTGAACGTGGCACTCGCGTCGCTTTAATGCTTCCTAATATTATTCAATATCCAATCGCTATGTTTGGGGCCTTAATGGCTGGGTGTGTAGTTGTAAATTGCAACCCAATGTACACCTCACGTGAATTAAACCATCAACTCCGAGATTCAGGCGCTAAAGTTGTCGTGGTGGTTTCAAATTTTGCGAGTACGTTACAAGCGGCGATTGCCGACCTTGACTCAGTTGAACACGTTGTCGTTACGTCCTTTGGGGATGAAATTGGGACCTTTAAAGGAACGATGATAAATTTAGCCCTTAAGTACTTAAAACATTTAGTCCCAAGATTTCGGTTTGATAACGCTGTGTCATGGCACCGGGCATTGGCCATAGGGCACTCTTACCCATATAGACGCGTGTTAGTAAACCGTGAAGAATTAGCTTTTTTACAATATACAGGCGGGACCACTGGAGCGGCTAAAGGAGCTATGCTCACGCATCACAATTTGCTCGCTAATATTGAACAAGCGTTTGGCATGTACGGTTCTCAATTGCGTGAAGGCGATGAGTTTGTGGTCACGGCAATTCCGTTATACCATGTGTTTGCTCTAACAATAAATTGCTTGTTCATCCTTCGTTTAGGCGGGACTTCGCTTTTAATTGCTGATCCGCGGCGCATAAAGTCTCTTGTTAAAGAAATGGGTAAATATGCTCCGACTATTTTGACAGGGGTAAACACTCTCTTTAGTGCACTAGCAAACAATGAAGATTTTGCTCGCCTTGATTTATCAGAATTGCGTCTTTGTATAGGGGGCGGAACTTCTGTAAAACAAGGGGTGGCGGCCCGTTGGTTTGCCATCACTGGGATGCATATTTTAGAAGGATACGGACTGACAGAGTGTTCACCTTTAGTGGCGGTAAATCCATACAATATCACCGAATATAACGGAACCGTCGGAGTTCCGGTGCCGTCGACCTCTGTTTTAATTAAGGATGATGCGGGAAATATCATTACCGAAGTGAATAAACCAGGGGAGCTTTTAGTCAAAGGACCGCAAGTAATGAAAGGGTACTTTGGGCTTGATGTCGCCACGCAAAAAGTTTTTGATGGTGAATATTTAAAAACTGGTGACGTTGCTTGTTGGGCAAACGATAAAGGTTTTATTAAGCTTGTAGACCGCCAAAAAGACTTGATTATCGTCTCCGGGTTTAATGTATATCCTAATGAAATTGAAGATGTTATTTCGATGCATCCTTTGGTAGTTGAAGTATGTGCTATTGGAGTGCCAAGCAAACATAGTGGTGAATGCGTCAAGGTCTTCATAGTTCGTCGTAATCGGAGCTTAAGCGAAGAAAAGGTTATTGAGCTTTGTCGAAAGCGTTTAGCAGCTTACAAAGTGCCAAAGCAAGTGGAATTCATTGAAGCATCAAAAATGCCAAAGACTAATGTAGGCAAGGTTCTACGCCGTAAACTTAGAGAACAAGAGTTAAAAAAACTCGGAAGCTTAGGTAGCCTTGAACCTAAGGAAGCTCAGGTGATAAAACCTGAATCTAAAGCTGACGCTAACCATCAAGCTTAACTCTAAAATGTTTAAAGGCCATAAGGCAAGGCAAACCATATTGGTCTTAAGCGAAAATTTACTTCGTTTAGGGGAAGCTTTGCTCGGAGGTAAAAGAGTATAAGTCTACACTTTTATCAAACCCACATGTTTTTACACAGGCTCCTAATAATTAGAAAAAGAGAAGTCTATGCGAAAATCAAAGCGCAAATAAAATGCAAAGTTGCTTAAAAATGCACTTAAGTTCGCACTTTGTAATAAAAACATGAAAAAAGTGAGATTTGAACCAAAAAAATTACAGACATTAGATTAAAAAATTATAATTCAATACGATAATATGCCAAGAAAAGTGCTGTGCTTCACTTGCTAGAGGTCACAATTACAGTCATTTAAAATATTGGTCGAAACCTGGTTTTTATGTACCTAACTTTTTGTTGGCACATGAAAATTTAAGTTTTGAGGCGGATTTTAGAGGCTTAAATTGCATTGGTTCATGTGGCGTACGGTAGTTCTACTAAATTGCTTTAGGTAATTTGCAAATATTATGTTTATAATGTTTTACGAGTTCGCTTAAACATTGACAGGTACAACTGTACCCATATAGCATTTGGATTCAAGTTGTGCAAAGCAGTAAGGTGGGCCATTAGGTCAAAAGGAGTTTTTATGAAGAAGAATTCGGGTTTTACATTAATTGAGCTTGTGGTAGTAATCGTGATTTTAGGTATTTTAGCTGCTACCGCTGCTCCAAAATTTATGGATTTACAAAAGGATGCACGTATCAGTGCTCTTAATGGCTTAATGGGTGCTATGAAGAGTGCTAATAGCATGGTTTATAGTAAGGCTATTTTAGCTGGTAAAGATATTCAGCCTGACGATGTTATTTGCTCTAAAGGTGATTCTTGTGCCCCAAATGGTGAAGGTGAAAATAAAACATATCCAGCCACCGCAGTAAGAATTAAGTATGGTCATCCAGCTGCAGATGAAAATGGTATTGTTCATGCTTTACAGGATGATATGGTAAAATTTGGTGGTGACGCTGGTGGCAAAGATTGGGTATACAAGGTTTATAAAACAAATCGGATTATTCGGATTGTACCTGCTGCTCTTAACGTTAAAGGTGCTACTGATAAAGAGCCTCAAGGTTGCTATGTTCAATACCAAGAAGCTCTTTATAGAGAAACCAACCCTCAATTTACATTAGAAAAGAGTGGATGTTAGTTTAATAACGTAAATTTTAGGATTAAAGCCTTAGTTTACTTAAACTAGAGAATCCCTTGTCCTGGTGCTTTTAAGGTGTTAAAGCTTCTTAAAAAGTTAAGGCAGGGGTTTTTTTTTGAGTTAGTTTTTGTTTTCTAAGCTTGTAAATTTCGTTTCTGTTTGGTCAATGAGAGCTTTAAAGGACTTGGTGTCGTGTGAGGCTTTTAAATTTAATTCTTTCCCTTTCCTTATTTCCTTTCTGTTTTCGGTTCCCTAATTTTCGTCAGTTCCTCTTAGTCTTAAAATATGAGTCTCCCCGCAATTTTAAAGGAACATAGAGTGAGTAATGTTGCCTAGGCATCATAAACGATGGCAAATGCTAGGAAAATTTAATAGGAAGTTTAAGATAAACAAAATCAAAGGAGCAGGAAAGGACTCCAAATAAACGGTTTACTCATACAGGAATGAATGATGAGAACTAAAAAAGGTTTTACTCTGATTGAACTTGTCGTTGTAATAGTTATCTTAGGAATTTTGTCGGCGATAGCTATACCTAAATTCATGGATTTACAGCGTGATGCCCGTATAAGTGCAGTGCAAGGATTAGTAGGGGCGGTAAAAAGCTCAGTTTCTTTGGTATATAACAAATCGATTTTATTAGGGCGAGAAAAAGTTCCATCTGGTTGTATCTGGGTACATACAACTGGCATCGAAGATGATAGTTGTGATCCTACAAATGTGCAGGCTCAAAATAATGATGATGCGATATTTACAACTTTTGGGTGGCCAGCTGCTACTCGCTATGGTCTGCCAAGAACTTTATCTGAAGTGCCAGAAGAATATAAGGATGAAGCTACAAATTACCTCAGTGATTGGGTGTTTGTCGAAATGACTGCTAGCTCGCCAACAGAATCTAAAAAACTTCTTATGTGGCCGGTTTCAGCTCCAAGAGTACAGATATTAGGAAGTGGTGGCTCTTCAAAGTTTACCGGCTGTGGTATTATCTATAGTGAAGCTACCGCAACTACTCGGCCTGAACTTAGAATCGTGCGCGATGATTGTTAAGGCTTAAGCTTTGTATATGCAAAATTTAAGTAAGCTTTGGGGAATTAATAAGAAGTTAAGTGGTAAGAGCCAAAGTGGTTTGAACCTAAGAGTTTAGAGTAAGGGGTTAGGAAAAACTCTAGCTTGAATTTAAATATTGTGAAACATCAAAATCAAAAAGGTTTGGTTTGGAAAAGCCGAACCTTTTTTTTTGGGGGAACGTAAAATTTTAGAAAGAGGATTTTAAGAAATAGTTTTTACGAAGGTGCTTTACGAGGGAGCTTTTAGAAAAGTGATGAACTTGCGGTAACGGCAGAAGTTAATCTATTTACAACATTAGTAACAAATTAAGAAACTGACTTAAAAAGCTCCAAAGAGCGCAAGCATGATCCAAAAAAAATTACCAAGCAAGTGATGAATTTGAGACGAAGGTCACGATCGTATTATAATAAGGCCATGTAGCTTTTAGGTGTTTTACCCTAGAAGGAAATGTATTTAAGTAACCAGTGGCAACTTTATTAACCACCAAAAATAGAGGTGGGAGCAAATAAACTAAAGTTGCAAGAATAGGTTACTCAAAACTTGGAACTAGAATAATGGCTTTACATCTGATTGAACAAGATCGTGAACTAGAGGCGTTAATAACCTTGTTGTCCCAGGCAGATCGAATTGCCTTTGATACTGAATTTTGTCGGGAAAAAACTCTTTATCCGCAAGTAGGTTTAGTTCAGCTAGAAATAGACGGGGAAATATTTTTAGTTGATCCGTTAAAGTTGCAAGATTTTGGGGAGCTAATAAAAGCTTTAACCCAAGGCGCTTTTATGGCAATTGTGCACGCGGCACATGAAGATTTAGAAATTGTTTCCCATTTAGCTGCAAAACAAAACTTAGCGTGCAAATTGCCACAAAATCTTTTTGATACTCAAGTGGCGGCGGCGTTTTTAAATCGTGGTTCTTCTATTGGCTTGGCTGATCTGTTAGAACAAAGTTTTGGGATTAGATTGGCTAAAACTGAGACTAGAACAGATTGGTTAGCGCGACCATTTACGGATAAACAAACTGAATATGCCGCCATGGATGTGGCTTATTTGTGTAAGCTTCAAGAACTCATGATGCGTGAGTTAGTCAACTTTCCCCAAAAGGTAGCTTGGCTTCAACAAGAAGTTATGGAAAATGCCATTGAGCAAACAACCGATCCTGATCCGCAAAAGATTTATCTTGGCGTTAGAGGAGCAGGGGCTTTACGCCCAAAACAACTCCGGATGTTACGAGACATTTGCGCACAGCGTTATTTAGTGTGCCAACAAGAAGACCTGGCTCAATCGCGTTTCATCAAAAATAATGTATTGGTGAATTTAGTTAAAAGCACCATCCTAGAACCTCGGACTTATATTAAACAAGGGGTGCATTTTAGGTCGGCTAAACGCTATGGTGATTTGATTCGTGATACCGCAGCTCAAGCTTTACAAGACGAAAGTCCAATTCTTCCAGCTTATGAAGCCGTAACTCAATTAAGATGGTTAAACCCTGTTAGCGCTGCCTTAAGGAAACATTTAACCGCTAAGGCTAAAGAATTAGATATAGCGGAAGACTTGCTGTGTTCTCGACGTTTAGTTTCACATTTCTTTTGGTGTTTGCTCGAAGGTCAAGGGACGGAGATTTCTCGTCTTGAAAGTGGGTGGCGCGCAGAAGCGTTAGGGGATTTGTCAGCCTTTAAGGAGCTTGCGTTAGAAGCAAAGTCAAAGCAAGCCTCCACTACCGTTAATGATTAACACCATTAACCCTATAAGAGCTAATGCCAAAAAATAACCCCAAATATTAAGCTCTATAGCGTTAAGGCTCAAAATTAAAATAGGCCAAAAGCCGAAAGCCAAAAGCCAGGACTAAGCTTAGATACAAAGGCTAAATAAAAAAGTAGCTTCCATTCAATAGGGACTCCTTTAGGCAAATTGCTAATTTACTTTATCTAGAAAACGCCCAAAAGCTAGATGAAACGTCTAGTTTAAACTTGGATGTTAGGAGAAAAAGCGGTTTGGCCAAAGGAGTTTTTTATATTTTTTGAGGGAAAATAGCGAGAATTTTAAAAGACCAATTAATAACGAAATAAAGTTTCGCTTTAGCCTAAAAGGACGTAATCTAAAGGATTTGCTTAAAACTTTATCAATAAATTGGGGCGCTCCAATTTAATTTTTTGTCTTTCTAAACGAGCAAAAGCCACGCTTAGGATTTGGGGATGAAAAAGGGGCTCTAAAGTGGGCTTTGGGCACGAAAAAAGGTCGATTTAAGAAAACTTTTTTTAAATTTTTTTTAAAAGCGAGAAAAATGGGCTTAAATAGAGGTAAAAAATGAAATATTTTCCAAAACCCTTTCTTTTTAGTGTATAATCACACGTTTTTATTTTTTATGATATCGGTCGACTTTTGGGGTGGCGGAATAATCAGCTGAAAGCGTGAGAGTTTGAAGTTTTTACTGAGCCACCAAAAAGAAGAATAAATAACCAAGGAGTAACCTACTCAATGAAGATATCCAATACTGAGAAAAAGCGTATCCGCAAGAATTTCGGTCGTAGGGCTCAGTTCATTGACATCCCTTACCTTCTGTCTACTCAGGTTGATTCTTATAATCAATTCATCAAGCCTGATGCAGATGGGGACTGCGGTTTGGCTAACGCTCTTAAGAGCGTGTTCCCGATCGTAAGCCAGAACGGTCTTGCCATGCTTGAATACAAGGATTTCCGTCTTGGTGAACCTGTGTTCAATGTACGTGAATGCCTTATTCGTGGCACTAGCTACCAAGCTCCACTTCGCACTACTCTTCGTTATGTGCAAAAGGACAAGGATGGCAAGGTAACTAATGCCCGCGAACAAGAAGTGTACATGGGTGAAATCCCACTCATGACCGAAAATGGTACCTTCATCATCAATGGTTCAGAACGAGTTGTTGTATCTCAGCTCCATCGTTCACCAGGGGTATTCTTTGATAGCGATAAGGGTAAGAGCTACCCTGGTCGTACCATTTTCAGTGCTCGTGTAATTCCAGCACGTGGTTCATGGCTTGATTTTGAATTTGACCACAAGGACAACCTCTTTGTACGTATTGACCGTAAGCGTAAGCTTCCGGCTACTCAGCTTCTTAGAGCCTATGGTTTTAGCAATGAAGAAATCCTCGATACCTTCTTCGATACCACCTTCTTCGAATTCAAGAACAAGAAGTTGATGATGGAAATCGTTCCAGAAAGATTGAATGGCCAGGTTTTAGGCTTCGATCTTACTGTTGGCGATGAAGTTGTGGTTGAAAAGGGTAAGAAGATTACCATGCGCCACATCAGAAAGCTTCTTAAGTCTGATATTAAGACTTTCATTGAAGTTTCTAAGGGTCGTAAGGCACCTGCAGTTGAAGTTCCTGTTGAATACGTAGTAGATAAGATTTTTGCTCGTAACTACTTCAACAAGGATGGCGAACGTATTGTTGATTGTAACTCACCTGTTTCTCTCGAAGTTTTAACTCAGCTCGTAGAAGCCGGTATCAAGAAGTTCGAAATCATTTACGTTTCTGACGTTGATGCAGGTCCATTCATTTCTGATACTTTGAACATCGACGGGACCAAAGAAACTCGTGATGCTATCTTCAGTATCTACAGCATGATGCGTCCTGGTGACCGTCTTGAAGAAGACGTTGCTCGTGACTTCGTTTACGGCATGTTCTTCAATGGCGACCGTTACGATTTTTCAGACGTAGGTCGTATGAAGTTCAACGAACACTTCAAAGAAAAAGACGCTGTTACCGATGGTATTAAGGCCCTCGTTTCTGCTCAGGAATTCAACAAGGAAGATTCAACCGTATTCGTTAAGAACGGTCTCGTTTACTGCTTGTACCCAGAATTCTTACAGTTTGCAGCTAAGAACGAACAGTCATCAGCTTCTTCTTTAGTTCCAAACAACGTTCCAGCTCGTGCTTACGGCAAGTTCCTTGAATTTGTTGATAAGATTGTTTTGCCAGCTAAGGAAGAAAAAGAAGGCGAAAGACTTAAGGGTGAAGAAAAGTTTGTTCGTAAGATCACCATCAATGGTGAAGCTAAGAACGCTTTCGTGCTCAAGCTTTCTGACGTAGCATTCGGTGCTCGTCCTGCTGACACTACTCTTGAACTTGAAGATACTTGCAAGATCAATGCATCTTACAACTTCCCAGCTCCATCACACGTGCTTTGCATTCCTGATATCATCAAGGTAATGCGTTACCTCATCAGCATCCGTAACGGTAAGACTAGCGTGGACGATATCGACCACTTAGGTAATCGTCGTATCCGTTCAGTTGGTGAACAGGCTGCTAACCAGTTCAGAAGCGGTTTACTCCGTATCGAAAAGGGCGTTAAAGAACGTTTCAACAAGAATGAACTTGATGGTTTAATGCCAGATGACCTCATCAACGCTAAGCCAGTAAGTTCTGCTATCAGAGAATTCTTCGGTTCTAGCCAGCTTTCTCAGTTTATGGACCAGAACAACCCGCTTTCTGAAATTTCTCATAAGCGTCGTATTTCTGCTTTAGGCCCAGGTGGTCTTACCCGTGAACGTGCAGGCTTCGAAGTTCGAGACGTACACCCAACTCACTACGGCCGTCTCTGCCCGATTGAAACTCCTGAAGGTCCGAACATCGGTCTTATCAACTCACTCTCTGTATTCTCTCGTTGCAACGAATACGGCTTCCTTGAAACTCCGTACCGTCGCGTGATTGATGGTGTAGTAACCGAAGACTTCGATTACCTCTCAGCTGTAGATGAAGGTTCATTCGTTATTGCACAGGCTAACGTATCAGTTGATGAAAACGGTCACTTCGTAGACGAAATCATTCCATGCCGCTTCCAGGGCGAATCTGTCTTCAAGCGTGCTAATGAAATCAAGTACATGGACGTATCTCCACAACAGATCATCTCTGTATCTGCGTCTTTGATTCCGTTCCTTGAACACGACGATGCTAACCGTGCCCTCATGGGTTGTAACATGCAGCGTCAGGCAGTTCCAACTGTAGTTTCTGAAAAGCCATTCGTTGGTACTGGGATGGAACGTGCGGTTGCGGTTGACTCAGGTGTTACCACCATTGCTAAGCATGGCGGTGAAGTAATCTACGTTGACGGTTCTCGTATCGTTGTTAAGGTAAACATTGAAGAAGTTGAACCAGGTGATCCAGGGATCGACATCTACAACCTTTCTAAGTACACTCGTTCTAACCAGAACACCTGCTTGAACAAGCGTCCATGTGTATCTTTAGGCGAAATCGTGAAGGTTGGTGACGTACTTGCTGATGGTTCATCTACCGATATGGGTGAACTTGCTCTTGGTCAGAACCTCCGTGTTGCATTCATGCCATGGAACGGTTACAACTTCGAAGACTCCATCATGGTGTCTGAACGTGTGGCAAACGAAGATCGTTTAACCACTATCCACATTCTCGAAGCTCAATGTTTAGCTCGTGATACTAAGCTTGGCCCTGAAGAAATCACTGCCGATATTCCTAACGTAGGTGAAGCTGCATTGTCTAAGCTTGACAAGGCTGGTATCGTTTACGTAGGTGCTGAAGTTAAGGGTGGCGATATCCTCGTTGGTAAGGTTACTCCAAAGGGTGAAAGTCAGCTTACTCCAGAAGAAAAGTTACTCCGTGCAATTTTCGGGGAAAAGGCTTCTGAGGTTAAGGACTCATCTCTTCGTGTTCCAGCCGGTACCCAGGCAACTGTAGTAGACGTGCAGGTATTTACTCGTGAAGGGATGGAAAAGGACGAACGCGCTAAGGAAATCGAAGAAGATCAGATTGCAACTGCGAAGAAAGACCTTAACGAAGAATACCAGTTCGTTTGTAGCGGTATCATGCGTAATGCAAGACACTTGCTCACCTTAAATGGCGTGAAGAAGGCAGAAGAACTTTCTGACGAACAAGTATTTGCTACTACTCTTGAAGATGAAGTTGCTCAGCGTAAGCTTGAAGAGCTTCAGCTTAAGCTTAAGAACCTCAAGACTGAATACGATGAAAAGCTTGAAGTTCGTAAGGAAAAGATCAAGAGATGTGAAGATCTCAACCCAGGTGTGCTTAAGATTGTTAAGGTTTACCTTGCTATTAAGCGTCATATTCAGCCTGGTGATAAGATGGCAGGTCGTCACGGTAACAAGGGTGTTATCTCTAAGAT
>ERZ1026876.1699-NODE-1699-length-10394-cov-3.655092_pt1 | contig 10394 bp, 8 predicted proteins | sample MGYA00380168_ERZ1026876 | MGnify/ENA primary metagenome ERZ1026876 (study PRJEB33269, sample SAMEA4719804) | human gut metagenome | biome: human-associated habitat; feature: organic feature; material: feces | place: Cameroon | collected 2013-10 ... | reverse complement strand
GTATAAAAGCAATCGGCTTCTTTTGACCGACGCCCCAAAACTGTTAACAATTTTTAAATTTGCTAAAAATTTGTCTTTTTGTCTTGTAACTTTTTAAAAAATAGTATAAAATGTATCTGTTTATCAGTATTTCACTGAAGATCATTTTGTAAAGGATGAAAACTTGATGGAAAACAAGCAACGTGAAAAAAGCGCTGCCGAAGCGTACAGAGAAGAACGTAAGCAGCGTATGGCCAAGGCTGCCAAAAAGCAGACTAAAAAGAATCCTAAGGCAGCAAAGGCCGGCAGAATAGTAGGAAAGGTTATAGCTATTGTCCTTGCCGTGGCTATTTGTCTTGCGGCCGTTGGCGGTATACTCAATTTCTTCGGTGTTCCGCAAAAGGTGCTTAAAGCCGCTAAATTCGGCTCTGAAAAAGATACCGTGGCAACATATAATTACTATTATATGACGCTCTATAATTATTATTATAATATGTCGAATCAGTATGATACATATTACGGCAAGGGTATGGGCAAGATGTATACCGGCTATGATACATCGAAAACTCCCATGGATCAGGAATATACAGGTGATACTTCAAGTCTTAATACAGATGAGGAAATCAAGACTTGGGCAGATTTTCTCAGAGCTTCGGCACTGAATTATATGCAGTCCTATACGGCATATGCGGATTTGGCGAGGAAAAACGGTCTTACTCTCAATGACGAAGAAAAGGCCGAGATTGACGAGAGAGTATCAAGCATCAAGACGAGTGCCGACAACAACGATTTTTCGCTTGACCGCTATATTCAGAAAATATACGGCAAGGGCGTAACCGAAAAGGTTCTCAGAGCCGCTCTTGAAGACAGCACGCTTGCATCCAAGTATGCACAGCAGAAGCAGTCCGAAATATCGGATGCGATAACGAATGATGAGATAGTAGCCGAGTATGAGGCTAACCCGAATAATTATACCACTCTTTCCGTATCTGCGTTTAAAGTATCGGCTAATGCAAATGTTGACAGCAATGCCACGGATGAGGAAAAAACGGCGGCAAATACCGCTGCCATGAGCGAGGCAAAGGCTTCTGCCGATAAATACGCAGCAAACGTAAAGAGCGCGGATGACCTTCTCAAGCAGGCTCAGAGCTACAATTCTTCACTCACTTCATCCTCGGTTGCTTTGTCGGATACAACATATTCTTCAATCAGCAGTTCGCTTGGTTCGGCCGCAGCCGATTGGGCGGTTTCCTCCGACAGAAAGGTCGGCGAGGTAGGCGTTATAGAGGTTGACGGCGGCTATGTAGTAATGTATATTACGGCTACGGCTCATCTTGACGAAACAAGGGCTGTAAATGTACGTCACATTCTCTTCCAGTTTAAATCAACCGACAGCAGCGGAACTACCGCTAATCTTACCGATGAGCAAAAGTCGGAGTATTACAACAAGGCCAAGACGGTTTATGACCAGTATCTTGCAAATCCTACAGAGGATAATTTTGCAGTTCTTGCAAACAGCAACAGCGATGACACCGGTTCAAATACCAAAGGCGGCCTTTTTGAGAATGTTAAGCCCGGTCAGATGGTTACTCAGTTTAACGACTGGTGCTTTGATTCATCAAGAAAACCCGGCGATACCGATATAATCGAAACAACGTACGGCTATCATATTATGTACTTTGTAGGCACAGCCGATGAAACCGTATGGAAGGCAAATGTCAGAAGCACTCTTGCAACCTCCAAGTTTGAGGAATTTGATAAAGAGCTTGTTTCAGATACGGGCGACTATGCAAAAAAAGTTAACAAGTCTGTGGTTAAGTGGACCGCTAAGAAGCAGGAGAAGCTTATCAAAACCTATACCGTTAACTCAAAGTATAACAGCAAGACTAAATCTTCTACAAGCTCAAACGCAAGCACTCTCTATTAAGAGTGAACCGTTTTGCACGATTTATCGTGTTCGTTGAGCGTAATTTAAAAAAGCTTTTCGGCAGTCCGCTTTTGCGGGCTGCCTTTTTGCGCGTAAATTCACTTTTTATATAATGTGTTCATTTTTGTAAACGGCGTTAATTCCTATTGACAAAGTGGGAGTTGGGCAGTATAATTGCCAGTGGAAAGATAGGAGATTAAAATAATTTACTGTCTTTTGTGCTGTAATCGGCTGTTTCGCTGTTGTGAAACGGCGTGGAAAGGAGTGCTTTTTATGATGATATCTTCAAAGGGCAGATATGCTCTGCGGGTTATGCTGGATTTGGCAGAGCAGGGCAGCAATAAATATATAAGCCTTAAAGATATCGCGGAGAGACAGGACATTTCCCGAAAATATCTTGAGAGCATTATGACCGAGCTGTCTAAAAACGAGCTTGTCGAAAGTGCCATCGGAAAAACCGGCGGATATAAATTAAAGCGTGCACCGGAGAATTACAAGGTCGGTGAAATCCTATATGCCGCCGAGGGCGAGCTTACTCCCGTATCTTGTCTTGCAAAAGACGGGAAAAAGTGTGACAGGGGAGATTCCTGTTATACTTATCCGTTTTGGCTCGGACTTGAGGAGCATATAAAAGAATATGTTAACAGCTATACGCTTAAAGATGTTCTCGAGCTTAAAAATAAACAAAAGAACTCATGCTGTAAATGTGATTCCCACAACGAAAACGAGGATGATGTAATATGAAAAACGACAATCTGCTTGAAATTAAAGACCTTCACGTCAGCGCAGGTGAAAAAGAGATACTTCACGGTGTAAATCTTACGGTCGGAAAAGATGAAACACACGTTCTTATGGGCCCGAACGGAACAGGTAAGTCCACGCTCGGCTACGCCGTAACCGGAAATCCGGAATATACCGTCACAAGCGGCGAAATTATATTTGACGGAGAGAATATAACAGATATTCCCGTTAACGAAAGAGCCAACAAGGGTATATTTTTGTCGTTCCAAAATCCCCTTGAGGTACCGGGTGTTACTCTCAGCGCATTTATAAGAAGTGCTCTTGAGCAGAAAACAGGCAGCCGTCTGCGCCTTTGGGATTTTAAAAAGAAGCTCTCGGAAACTATGAAGCTTCTCTCTATGGACGAGTCTTACGCCGAGCGAGATTTAAATGTGGGTTTTTCCGGCGGAGAAAAGAAAAAAGCCGAAATACTTCAAATGCTTATGCTTGAGCCGAAGCTGGCGATTCTTGACGAAACCGATTCCGGCCTCGATGTAGACGCGGTTCGTACCGTTTCAAACGGCGTCAGACTTTACAGAGACAGAGTAAAGGGTTCGCTGCTCATCATAACTCACAGCACGAGAATTCTTGAAGCCTTGACCGTTGACAAAACTCATGTTATGGAAAACGGCGTTATAGTTAAAAACGGCGATGCGTCGCTTGTCGGGGAAATAAATGAAAACGGCTTCGGCAATATCTGATTTATCCCATGGAAAAGCTGGTGATTATAAATGAAAGAGAAAAGTCAAATTGAAGACATTGACCGCAGCGTCTATGATATACGCGATGAGGAACACGACGCTTATCGTATGGAGAGCGGACTTACTCCCGAAATTATCGACAAGCTCTCCAAGGAGAAAAACGACCCTGTTTGGATGCAGCAGTTCCGTCTTCAGTCCTTGCAGATATATAATGAGATGAAGGTGCCAAATTGGGGACCTTCTCTTGACGGACTTGATATAGCTAATATCGCGACATATGTCCGCCCCAACACAAAAATGCAAAACAATTGGAAAAACGTGCCTAAGGATATAAAGGATACCTTTGAAAGGCTCGGTATTCCCAAAGCAGAGCGTAAATCTCTCGCAGGTGTCGGCGCACAGTACGACTCAGAGCTTGTATATCACAATGTAAAAGATGAGGTTGCGGCGCAGGGTGTTGTGTATTCCGATATGGAGAGTGCCATGAACGGCGAGTATGCCGATATGGTAAAAAAATACTTTATGAAGCTTGTAACTCCGCGCGACCATAAGTTTGCAGCTCTTCACGGTGCTGTTTGGTCTGGCGGCTCGTTCGTATACGTGCCTAAGGGTGTGCAGGTTTCAATTCCGCTTCAGTCTTATTTCAGACTTAACGCAAAGGGCGCAGGGCAGTTTGAGCATACACTTATAATTGTCGATGAGGGCGCAAGTCTCCATTTCATTGAGGGCTGCTCCGCACCGAAATACAATGTTGCAAACCTTCACGCGGGTTGCGTTGAATTGTTTGTCAAGAAGAACGCCAAACTCAGATATTCCACTATCGAAAACTGGTCTAAAAATATGTATAACCTTAACACCAAGCGTGCTCTTGTTGAAGAGGGCGGCGTTATCGAGTGGGTTTCGGGTTCGTTCGGCTCACATGTCGGCTGCCTTTATCCCATGAGCATTTTAAAGGGTGATAATTCCCGTATGGAGTTTACGGGCGTCACCTTTGCCGGCAAGGGTCAAAACCTTGATACGGGTGCAAAGGTTGTTCACGTAGGAAAAAATACAAGCTCTTATATGAATACCCGTTCAATAAGCAAGGGCGGCGGAATAAGTACCTTCAGAAGCAGTGTTGTTGTCGAAAAGAGCGCAAAAGGGACTAAGTCGTCGGTTTCGTGTCAGTCTCTTATGCTTGATTCGCAGTCGCGCTCGGATACAATACCGGCTATGGATATACGCACTAAAGATGCCGCAGTCGGTCACGAAGCAAAAATCGGCAGCATCAGCAACGAAGCTGTATTTTACCTTATGAGCCGCGGTATGAGTGAGGAGGACGCACGCGCCCTTATAGTAAGCGGCTTTGCGGATAATGTCTCAAAAGAGCTTCCCGTCGAATATGCCGTTGAAATGAATAACCTCATAAGACTTGAAATGAAAGGCAGTATAGGCTAAAGGTCTTTTTGAAAGGGTGAATTATATGACTTTGATAAACAGACTTCCGGCAAGGACTTGGAATCGGCTCGGCGTAAATGAAACGACTCTTTCCTGGGACGAAAACGGCACAACCGAAATATCTCCGCTTACCGTTGACGTAACGGAACGCGAAAGGGCAGTGCGAGTCGAGGTAAAGGGCGAAAATGAATTCAGCCGCAAGAAGGTTACGATAAATGCTCAAAGCGAAACCTCGGTTACCGTTATAGAAGTTCTCTCGACGGAAAATAATCTTGCTGTCGAAACAGAGCTTAACGTAAAAGAGAACGCTCTTGTGCGCCTTATTCAGGTGCAAAGAAGCGGAGAAAAGTCGCTCGTTTACAATAAAGTAACGTCTTTCTGCGATAAAAACGGCAGGGTAGAGCTTTTGCAGGTTTTCCCGGGCAAAGGAGATATTTATTCCGACAGCCTCATTGAGCTTACGGGAGACAAGAGCAGCTTCAAATCCGACATAGGCTATCTCGGCCAAAGGGAGCAGACGGTAGATATAAATCTTGTCGTAAATCATTACGGCAAGAGCACCGAAAGCGAAATAAACGCAAGCGGTGCGCTGAAGGATTCTTCTTCAAAAATATTCAGAGGCACAATTGACTTTAAAACGGGCTCGTCCGATTCCGTCGGCAACGAAAAAGAAACTGTTTTAATGCTCGGCGACGGCGTGGTAAATAAAACCGTACCGCTTATTCTTTGCGCCGAAGAAAACGTTGTCGGCAATCACGGCGCAACAATAGGCGAGCTTGACGATGAAACGCTGTTTTATTTTGAGAGCCGCGGCATAGGAAAAGCCGAGGCTGAAAATATTCTTGCGAGAGCCGCCATTGAGCGTTTGGCTCGCGAAACGGGTGACGAAGAAACCGAAAAGCTCATAATAAAAATACTTGACGAGGATCTTTAAAATGCACTACGATTACAGAAAAGATTTTCCGCTGCTTATGCAGAATAAAATAATTTATATCGATAATGCCGCGACTTCACAGCGTCCGCAATGCGTTATTGACGCCGAGGGCGATTTTTACAAAAATTACAACGCAAACCCCCTGCGCGGACTTTATTCTTTGAGTGTCGAGGCCACCGAGGTCTACGAAAATGCAAGAGAAGCCGTTCGAAAATTTATAGGTGCCGAAAAGAGCAACGAGATAATTTTTACAAGAAATACCACCGAAAGTCTCAATCTTGCAGCCTACAGCTACGGGCTTTCAAACGTTAAAAAGGGCGACGAAATAGTTGTTTCGATAATGGAGCATCACAGCGACCTTTTACCTTGGCAAATGGTGGCAAAAACCTGCGGTGCCGAGCTTAAATTCATCGAATGTGCTAAGGACGGCAGCATCGACCTTGAAAAGGTGAAAGAGCTTATAACAAGCAGAACGAAAATTGTTGCAATGACGCAGGTTTCAAACGTACTCGGAAGAGAGTATCCCGTAAAAGAAATCGCAAAGCTCGCTCACGAAAAGGGCGCAGTTATGGTTGTCGACGGAGCGCAGAGCACACCGCATATGAGAGTTGACGTCACAGACCTCGACGCAGATTTCTTTGCTTTTTCGGGCCATAAGCTTTTGGCACCTATGGGCATAGGTGTTCTTTACGGCAAAGAGGAATTACTCGAAAAAATGCCGCCGTTTTTGTCAGGCGGCGAGATGATAGATTCCGTTACGCGCACATCGGCTGTGTATGCCGAGCTGCCGCACAAATTTGAAGCAGGTACCGTAAATGCGGCAGGTGCTGCAGGGCTCAAGGCGGCAATAGATTATATTGAAAAAGTCGGATTTGACTATATAGGCGAGCGTGAAATTGCACTTACCTCACGTGCAATCGAAAAAATGAAAAAAATCCCCCACGTAAATATTATCGGTTCGGAAAATGCCGATGAGCACACGGGAATAGTTACATTTACGGTCGATAACGTCCATCCGCATGATATAAGCGAAATATTGGCTGCGGACGGTATAGCCGTAAGAGCCGGTCACCACTGCGCGCAGCCGCTGCTTACACACTTGGGACTTAATTCCACAGCAAGAGCAAGCTTTGCTTTTTACAATACCGAGGACGAAGTCGATAAATTTACCGACAGCGTAGCAACGATAAGGGAGCGTATGGGTTATGGAGAATAGAAGCTTTTATAATGAAATACTTACGGAGCACAATGTTCATCCGGAGTTTAAGCACGATTTGCCCGACGCCGATATAGTCTTAGAGGGCGTGAACCCCAACTGCGGCGACGATATATGGCTCAAGCTTAAAACCGACGGCGATACAATAATCGACGGCGCCTTTGTCGGCGACGGCTGCGCCATCTCGCAGGCGTCTGCGGACATTATGCTCGGTATGATTATAGGCAAGAAAAAAGAGGACGCGTTAAAACTCGGCGACGTCTTTCTGAAGATGATTAAAGGCGAAGCCTCCGAAGAGGAAATCGAAAGCCTTGAAGAGGCGTCGGCTCTCCGTGATATTTCACATATGCCTGCGCGTGTAAAATGTGCCGTTCTCGGCTGGCATACGCTTTCCGAGGCCTTAAACGGCAAAGAAAAGAAATAAGTATAATATTTGCTTGTTACCGGTACGGGCCTTATCCGCACCGGCTTTTTCTTTGTCCTATTTTTTTAAGTTCGGTTGTTTTGTTGTGCCTTATATTGTATAATAAAACAAATGATTGTCGGGTGAAGATATGAAGAGTTTTATCACAAAGCCACCTATGGGGTGGAACAGCTGGGATTGCTACGGCGCAGGCGTAACCGAAGATGAGCTTCTCGGAAATGCCGAGTTTATGCGTGACCGATTAAAGCAATACGGCTATCAATATGTTGTCTGCGATATACAGTGGTATGAGCCGACGGCTAAGGGCAATGTATACAATATCTTTGCCGACCTTTGTATGGACGAATATTCGCGCCTTATCCCTGCGGTAAATCGCTTTCCGTCCTCCGCAAACGGCGCGGGATTTAAGCCGATAGCCGATAAAATTCACCCTATGGGGCTAAAATTCGGTATCCACATTATGCGAGGTATACCGCGTCAGGCGGTACACCGAAACACACGTATTATCGGTACCGATGTCTGCGCTCGCGAAATAGCGTCTCAGTTTTCGGTTTGCCCGTGGAATACCGATATGTACGGGGTGGATACGGAAAAAAGAGGAGCCGAAGAATATTACGATTCTCTTTTTAAACTGTATGCCTCTTGGGGCGTTGACTTTGTAAAAGTCGATGATATAGCAAATACCGAATTCAGTCCGCAAAACCCGTATTCGGCGGAAAAAGAAATCGAAATGATACGTGCCGCAATAGACCGTTCCGGCAGAGATATGGTGCTGAGCCTGTCACCGGGTCCCGCACCGTTAAATAAAGCCGAGCATCTCTCAAAAAATGCGAATATGTGGCGTATTTCGGGAGATTTCTGGGACAGATGGGATAAGCTTCTCGATATGTTTTCGCTCTGCGAAAAGTGGTATCCGTATGTAAAAGACGGCTCATTTCCCGATTGCGACATTTTGCCGCTCGGCAAGCTCTGCATGGACGGCTCTTATATGGGGGATATGGGGCGCGATTCGGGGTTTACAAAGGAAGAGCAAAAAACCATGATGACCTTGTGGGCTGTTTTTCGCTCTCCGCTTTTTTTCGGCGGCGAGCTTCGCCTTACGGATGATTTTACTCTGTCTCTTATTACAAATTCCGAGGTTATAAATGTGAATCAAAACTCCGAAAAGCCGTTGTTTGTATACAATAAAGGCGGCATTGCCGTGTGGCAGACAAAAGTCGAAAACGGTACTGCGGTTGCGGTTTTCAATCTTTCCGATGAAGAAAAACGACATAAATTGAAACTTTCGGATTTGGGCATTGAGAACGTCCGTGCGGTTCGCGATTTATGGGCGAGAAAAGATATTTCAAAATGTGAAAATGACCTTACCGTCTCTTTAAAACCGCATTCGTCGGCATTGTTTGCGGTAAATTGATTTTTGACATTAACAGCATAGATGGGGGTGCGAAATGCTTAATTTTATACTCGGTCGCAACAACAGCGGCAAAACGGAAAAAATCAGAACTCTTATCGCAGAGAGAGCGTCCGAAAATAAAAAGTGTATACTCATAGTGCCCGAGCAGTTTTCGTTTGAGAGCGAACGCAGTATTCTCGAAAAAATCGGCGCGCAAAAAATGCTTAACGTTGATATATTGAGCTTTACGCGCCTTGCTTTTGTTATAAACGAGCAGTACGGCAAAGCCCTCAATAAGACAATTGACGACGGCACGCGCAAAGTGATGATGAGCCTATCGCTTGAGGCGTTGTCGGGAAAACTCGAATACTTTAAAAAGTTTTCATCAAAGCCGGCACTTTTGTCGAATCTTTTGACTTTTGTAACCGAGCTTAAGCAGTGTGCCGTAACTCCTGACGAGATTGCGGAAATCTCCGGCAAGACAGGAAATAAATCACTCGGTAAAAAGCTCTCGGAGCTTTCACTTATTGCGGCATCGTATGATGCCTTAGTGAGCCGCAGCTTTTTTGATGATGAGAATTTGTTAACTATTGCCGCCGATATGATATCGGAAACCGACTTTTTTGACGGAAAAGCCGTCTATTTTGATGCATTTTGCGGCTTTACAAAGCAGGAACGGAACTGTATTAAAAGTATTTTGCCGAAAGCCGAAAATGTCTTTATTTCTCTTTGCACAGACCGAGACTTATCTCGTGAGGGCGTTTCCGTTTTTGAAAATGTCAATTCGGAGTTTGCGCACCTTAAGGAGTGTGCCGCAGAGCAAAATGTCGGTGTTTCGTCTCCCGAAATACTGAATGTTAAAGAGGACGGCAGAAGCCCGGAGCTTGCTTATCTTGAAAAATATTTGTGCGGGGAAGAATCCGAATCGTATAAAAAAGATTGTGAAAATATCGTGGTGTGCGCAGCGGGAAACAAAACCGATGAAGCGGATTTTGTTGCGTGTGAAATTAAAAAGCTGTTAAGGTGCAATCCCACGCTTCGATGCCGCAATATAGCCGTTATAGAGCGTACCGCAGGAACATACGACAAGGAGCTTTCCGAGAGCTTCAAAAAATACGGTGTTCCGATGTTTGAGGATAAGCGTCGGCCTATCGGTATTCAGCCTGTAATGGTATTCGTCAAATGCTTACTGGCACTTTGCGCCGAGGGCTTTTCCACGGAAAGCTTTATGAGGCTTTTGAAAACGGGTCTTACCGCCTTGTCGGGTGATGAAATATCCGAGCTGGAAAATTACGCCTTTTTATGGAACATAGACGGCTCGAAATGGCGCAGGGATTTTACGGAAAATCCCGACGGTCTCGGATTTGATGTGACCGAAAAAAGCCAAGAAAAATTGATGAGACTGAATGACATCCGCAAAAGATCGGTTTTACCGGTACTTGCCTTTAAAAAGGATTTTGAAGAGGCTGACGGCGAAAAAAAGTCGCGACTCATATATGAGTTCTTAATTAAAAACGGCGTCACCGAAAGGCTGCGTGAAAAAGTCGAATATCTTATTTCATCCTGTCTCTTATACACATCTCCGAGCCCACGAGACAAGAGG
>ERZ1026876.1697-NODE-1697-length-10397-cov-4.625991_pt1 | contig 10397 bp, 7 predicted proteins | sample MGYA00380168_ERZ1026876 | MGnify/ENA primary metagenome ERZ1026876 (study PRJEB33269, sample SAMEA4719804) | human gut metagenome | biome: human-associated habitat; feature: organic feature; material: feces | place: Cameroon | collected 2013-10 ... | reverse complement strand
GATACCCAAACTGTGCGTAATCATCAGCATGGACATATCACGGTTGTTGATGAGGTCCTTCATCAGCTCCAGCACCTGCGCCTGAATAGTTACATCCAGTGCGGTTGTCGGTTCATCGGCAATCAGCAGCTTGGGGCTGCAGGCCAGCGCGATAGCAATAACTACACGCTGCTTCATACCGCCGGAAAACTGATGCGGATAGTCGTTGGCTCTTGCCTCAGCAATACCAACAAGCTTCAGCATATCCTTAGCCTTTTCCAGAGATTGCTCCGGAGTAAGGTTCTGGTGCAGCTCCAGACTTTCGGCAATCTGCTCGCCTACGGTCATAACAGGGTTCAGAGCGGTCATCGGGTCCTGGAAAATCATTGCCACGTCGTTACCGCGCATTTCCTCCAGCTCACGCTCGCTCATTTCGAGTACGTTTTTGCCTTCAAGCTTAATCGTACCGCTTTTGATAACTCCCGGAGGATCCGGAACAAGGTTCATGATAGACAGTGCGGTAGTAGTTTTGCCCGCACCGGTTTCGCCTACCAGTCCCAAAGTACGTTTTTTGCCGATTGCGATGTCAATGCCGTTGACTGCATGCACATCGCTGTCTTCTGTTTCATAATGGACCACAAGGTCCTTAATATCTAATACTAAATCCATAATGCAGCCCCCTTATTTCTTCAGCTTAGGATCCAGCGCATCGCGCAGGCCATCGCCCAACAGGTTCAAGGCTAATACGGTAAACATAATAGCTAAACCGGGAATAACACAAATGTAGCTGGCATCACGAATATGACCTCTGCCGCCGGAAAGCAGCGCGCCCCATTCGGGAGCAGGTGCCGGTACGCCGATACCCAAAAAGCTCAGGGAGGAAGCGGAAATAATAGTAGTACCGATCAGCAGAGTAGTCTGTACGATAATCGGAGACAGGCAGTTCGGCAGGATATGTCTGAGAATAATCTTCCAGGTGGGCAGGCCCATCGCATAGGAGGATTCAACATATTCCAAATCGCGCACTGTCATAACGGAAGCACGCACGATACGCGCATAGTTGGTTGCGCAGGAAATTGCCAGAGCAATAATCAGGTTGATAGTGCTGGTGCCCAGCAGAGATACGATTACTACTGCCTTCAGAATGTTAGGAATGGAGTAGAAAATATCAATACCGCGCATGATGATATCATCGGCCTTGCCGCCGTAGAAGCCGGCAATAGAGCCTAAAATAGTACCTACAATCAGACCGAAGCCTACGGAACCGATACCGATAGCCATAGAATAGCGTGCGCCGTACATAACACGTGCAAACAGGTCACGGCCGTATTCGTCGGTGCCGAACCAGTGCTCCCCGCTGGGAGGCTGCAGCTTAATAGCCAGGTTCTGACCGATAACATCGGTTTCATAGTTGAATACCAAGGGACTTACCAGAGCGATGACGCACAGCAGCGCCAGAAAGGCCATGCCGATTACAGCGCCCTTATTTTTCAGCAGACGATGCCAGGTTTCCTGGAACATGGTGCGTCTTTTAGTTCTTTTCTTTGCAGCCATCTTCCTCACCCCTTCTTGCTGTACTGTGCCTTGATACGCGGATCAAAGAATGCGTATACCAAATCGACAACCAGGTTAATCAGGCACATCAAAATAGAACACAGAATAATAGAACCTGTTACCATCGGAATATCACGTCTGGTGATGGATTCGTATACCAGACGGCCGATACCGGGCCAGCTGAATACGGTTTCAGCCAGTACGGAGCCGGTGATAACCAAGGACATTTGCAGACCGATAGCAGTGATAATAGGAATCAGTGCGTTTTTCAGACCATGCTTGTAGATTACACGATGCTCGCTGCAGCCTTTGGCACGTGCGGTGGTCATATAATCCTGACGCATAACGTCCAGCATGGAGGAACGGGTAATACGGGTAATCAAAGCAGCCAGACCGAAGCCTACGGTTACAGCAGGCAGAACCAGGCTCTTCCAGCCGAAGTTGCCGCCGGTCGGGAATAATCTCAGATGCAGAGCAAAGATAATAATCAGCATCAGGCCCAGCCAGAAGTTAGGCATGGAGGTACCGAACAGAGCGAAAATCATGCCTGCGGTATCCTTCCAGGTGTTCTGGTGGATAGCGGTGTAGATGCCCAGAGGAATGGATACCAGAGTAGCGATAATAACAGCAGCGCCGCCCAGATACAGGGTGTTCGGCAGATATTGGAAGAAGGTATGGAATACGTCCTTGTTGGTTACATAGGATTTGCCCATATCACCTACAAGCATACCTTTCATATAGTTAAAATATTGCAGCAGGAAAGGCTGGTCCAGACCAAGATCATGGCGGATCTGATCAATCATTTCCTTCGAAGCGCCGTCGCCGGCAATCATCATTGCGGGGTCGCCCTCAGTAAGACTCATTGCCCAGTAAATCAGAAAAGAGGTTACTAAAATTACCGGAATCAAACTGAGAAGTCTGTTGACAACATATTTAAGCATTCAACAAAGCTCCTTTCCGTAGAACTCAAATAAAAGGTGCTATGATAAAACAAGAGAGGACTACGCCTCCCTTGTTTTACGCCTTTGTAAATTTTTCAGCAAAATTATTTAGCGATATAAGCATGACGCCAATCGTGGTTGCCGCCGCCGTAGAAATATTGACCTTTCAGGTTTTTATTGTAGGCAACTACCAGGTTAGCAATGTACAGAGGAACCTGCGGGCATTCGTCAACCAGGTATTTTTGCAGCTCAACGCCGGCTTCCATGCGTTTGTTCTGATCCTTCAGGGTTGCAACATCATCAATCAGCTTGTCAGCCTTCGGATCGGAGAAGTGATGATAGTTGGAACCGGAACCGGTGTAGAACAGGTCGCGATATACGAAGTCAACCTTGGAGTCTTCGTTCCAACGCCACAGGAACAGGTTTTGTTTGCCGTCCTTGCAGGCAGCCTTCAGAGCAGCTTGCTCCATCGGAACCAGCTCTACGGTAATACCGATTTGTGCCAGGTTAGCTTGGATAACAGTTGCAATCTGCTCGTAGGGAGCGCCGGTTGCATAGGTCAGAGTGGTTTTGATAGGACCGGTTACGCCGGATTCCTTCATCAGCTGTTTAGCACGCTCCAGGTTGTAGTCATAGCCGGGCATTTCATCATAGAAGCCCCACAGGCCACGGTTCAGAATGGTTTTTTGCAGAGTGCCTTTGCCATTCAGAGCAGCGTCCAGAACGGATTTCTTGTCGATTGCGCAAGCTACAGCCTGACGCAGTTTTTGGTTATCCCACGGTTTCTTTTCAACATTGAATGCAAAGTAGAACAGACGGGTACCGGGTTGTTCGTAAACAGTGATATTCTTGTCATCCTTCAAGAATTTCAGATCGCTGATAGGCGGATTTACGCATACATCGATTTCGCCGGCCTGCAGAGCCATTACGCGAGCAGAAGCTTCAATCATCGGACGGAATTCGATGATATCGGATACGCCGGGAGCAAAGTTATCGGTTGCAGGCAGGTTGTTGCCCCAATAATCCTTAACCTTAGTCAGACGGCAGTATTCGCCTTGAACCCATTTGTCATATTTGTAAGGGCCGGTGCCGATAAGCCACGGCTCTTTTACGCCATCATCATAAGCCTTTTTGGATTGGATGGACAGAGGAACGGAGGACAGAGATTGAATGAACTCGTTGTTATAGGAGCTGATTTCGATTTCAATCTGATATTTGTCTTTAACGGTAGATTTTACATAGCCTGCCAGAGCAGATTTGATAACGTTTTTCATTGCCATATCCAGGGTGAATTTAACGTCATCTGCAGTCATCGGAGTCTTTTTACCATCGTTGAAGTATACGTCCTTACGCAGGTTCATGATGATATGGGTATCATCTACGAACTTCCAGTCGGTAGCCAGACCGGGACCGAAACGCTCCTTGCCTTGAGAGCCGTTATTGAAGAATACCAGAGTCTGGTGAGTGTTCTTCAGAATAACGTTGTTGGCAGCATCCTGTTGTTTTTGCAGGTTAAGGTTGTTGATATCGGCATCGGTACCGATAACCAGCTTCTCCTTGTGCGCAGTACTGCCGTTGTCAGCTTTGTCATCGCCGCCGCAGCCTGCTACAGCCATAGCAAGAATCATCAAAGCTGCCATGATGAGCACTAATAATTTTTTCATAATGCACCTTCCTTTCAAAATTGCATTTTATGACTACTTCCATTGTACACTATGAAAGAACTTTACGCAAGACACAATTTTGTCAATAGTTCTACACTTTTAGTTTATCGTTTAAATTTCTCTGCCCTAAAATGCTTTTACAATAATAAATGCGCAGCCAAACTGTGACTGCGCATTATAAAGCACTGTTCTTATATGAAGGACTGCTCTTACATCATCTTCAAAAACTTGTCATACATAGCCAAAAATCCCTGCATGAAGCTCTTAGCCTTTGCCAGATCCTCTGCATCCGGATGGCTGGCAGCAGCAGCCCAACGGGCTTCGCTCTCGGGGCTGGGGCTGTGCGGGCTGCCTGCCGGCATCTTGCGCATCATAGCAATCAGTGCCGGGTCAATCGCGCCGCGGATAGATAAAGTACCAAGCACTCTGCAGTCCTTGTTCATCAATACGCCTGCATTTACCAGGGAGCTTACAGCGTGGTCGCTCGCCGGGTCTGCGCCCAGTGTTTGGAACAGCACTACCTTTTTGCCGTGCAAATTCTCCAAATATTTTTTCATCTTGGCATTCGGTCCGCCCTTGTCAACCCAGTAGCCTGCTACAACAACAGCGAAGTCATCCGCAGCCGGAGCAGCATCAACCTGCGCCAGCACGCAGCGTTCGCCCGCAGCCTCAGCCAGAGCCTTGGCAACCTTTTCCGTATTACCGGTTTTGCTGTCATAAACGATTAAAATGTCCTGCATAGTAGTACACTCCTTTTATTTCATATTTTTCATAATACCCATCATCTTCTGGCCGGCCTGCTCCATCAGTCCCGGTTTGCCGTAAAGTGCGCATTCCGCAGCTGTCAGCAGCACTCTGTCCATCTGACGATAGTAATATTTGCCCTTCGCCGTAAAATAATACTTGCCGTCCATAGCGTAAAGCAGGTCCAAAAGCTCCCACTGCTCCAACAGCGGCGCAAGCAGGCTTTCCCAATCCGCATCGCTATACTGCTTCAGCAAAGCAAAATCAAACCTGCCGGAATCACACTGTCCGGACAGCTTTTCGAGGAACAGATAATTTTCGTTATGCTTGCCCATGCCCATGACAGCGTACTGTCCGGCAGTAGCCTTTTTTACATAATCGCTTCGGTCCATAGTCTTCATGTAATTGTACATTCCCATGTGACCGCCGCAGGCCGCACCACAGGTAATGATGTTCGCACCGCTCTTCACCAGCGTGTTGTAACCGCTGCGTTCATCCTCGCGCATTGCCCAATGGCAGCAGCTCAGCGCCTTGGCGCCCTGCTCTGCGAGCAGCGCATCGGCAGCGACGAACATTTCCGCCAGCATTCTGTCGTTATATTCATATTTGATATTGCCCTTAGCAATCGCCTGACCTAAGGGAGATTTAGGCATAATCTGCAGCTTGTACAAATCCATGCCGCTCACGCCGCAGGCCAGCGCCGTTCTGATATCGTTCAGCAGCATGGCCTTCGTCTGGCCGTTCAGACCGTAAATCAGGTCGATGATAACCTTTACGTCTTTGGCTGCCACCTCTTCGAGCTTGGCCGTTACCTCTTCCTTGGCATTAAGCCTGCCTAAGGAGCGGCGCAAATGCGTATCAAAGGCCTGCACGCCGAAGCTGAAGCGATTCACGCCGCCGGCGATGCAGGCATCCAGCTTATCCGCCGATAAATCATAGATACTGCTTTCAAAGGTTACCTCGCAGTCATCCGCCAGACTTGCTACACTGTGAATCTTGTTCAGCAGCGCGCTGATTTGCGCAGGATTCAGCACGGACGGCGTGCCGCCGCCAAAGAAAACAGCTTCCGCTCTTTGCTTGGCAAAAACGCCCTGCTGCTGCAGGAAATCCAGCTCCGCCAAAAGCGCCTGCACATATTCTTCCACCTGTTCTGCATCAAAGGGATTACGGTAAAAGCTGCAGTAGGAGCAGCGCAGATTGCAGAACGGAATATGCAGATACAGCGCCGTAGGCTGCGCAGGCTGCAAAGCAAACTCCTGCAGCATCGTCCCGGCCATCATCCCCGGCAACGGTTTGGTCTTGCGCGGAACATAGGTCAGATCTTTGAAGCTTGCTTCTACAGCAGTTGCCCCCGGCTGGCCGGCAAGAGCCTTATAATCATCGCGCTCATAAAACGCCTGAATATTTTTTGCATAATCAATCATCAGCCTACTCCTTTACTGCATCAGGATACATTTTAGCTGCCATGTAGCGTACTGCCTTAGGATATTCCAACCCCGGATTGAGCAGGAACAAATCGTCCGGCAGGAAAAATACCTGCTTATTTTTTACCGCATCGATAGAATTCCATGCCGGGTTGCTCATAATCTCCAGCTTAGGATTGCCCTCAGCATCGCGCGGCGCACCCATAGAGGTAATAAAAATTACCTGCGGATTCTTCTCCAGCAAATCCTCTAAGCTGTAGGGAGCCTTATCAGGCTGAGTTCCCATCGGTCCGCTGACAGGCTTAGTTTCTCCCTGCACTACGTTGCGTAATTTAAGCATTTTAGCACAGCAGCCGGCAATACTGGTTTCCTTTTCCATGGTGATGCCCATGCTGGTGGTGTGCAGAATCGCTACGCTGCGCTCGCTTTTAGGCAGCTTGCTTACTGTAGCATTGATATCCTTATCAAGGCTTGCCACGACCTTCTGCGCCTTGTCATCCTTACGCATTATTTTGCCAATGGTGAGCATGCTGTGCTTAACATCCTCATATGACTTCAGATTCAGCACAACAACTGGAATATTGTTGGATTCCAATGTATGCAGATAACGCTCGTGCATGCCCTTGTAAGCAATTACCAGATCAGGCTTCAGCTCCACGATTTTTTCTACATTGATATTAAAGATAAAGCCTACCTCGGCAGCATCCTTGGCAAAAGCGGGCACCTTGCCTACCTGTGTTTTGGCACGGCCGACAACCTTGCCGTCTACTGCCTCCACCAGCTCTAGGAAGGACGGGGACAGGACAACAATTCTTTCCGGAATCTTCTTTATGGTAACAATACGCTGGTTATCATCGGTAATTTTGACTGCGCTACCCGAACCGGAACTGCCGGTTAGCGGTGTGCAACCGCTTATACATAAGCATACCATAAGAACCGTTAAAATGAAACTGAAAATTTTTCGCATAATACTTCCTCGTTAGGCAAATAAAGCAGGCCATCGGGCCTGCTTTATTTGTTCTTTTACTTTACCGCTATGTTTAGAATTTATATTCCATACCAACTCTGTACAAGCGACCAAGGTTGCCGTCAGCAAATAAGCCAAAGTTTTGGTGATTACTGATGTTGTCAATCCCCAAATAAATCTTGGTGTCCTTGTTGATATATTTAGAAGTCATGATATTGGCAATAGTAAAGTTTTTAGTGTCATAAACAGGATCTTTCATAGTACTTCTCTCATTATCGCGATAGTAGTAATTAAAATTAGACACTAAGTCAAAGCTTACATCCCAAGCATAAATATTTTCCGGCTGATAGGAAACGCCAAAGGTTAACTGATGTTTAGATGTATCGATTAAGCGCGTACCTTCGGTTTTATCCTTTGCATCAAGGAAAGTATAACCCAAATTCAGATAAATATCCTTAGCCAGCTTATGGGAAGCAGACAATTCGGCACCCTGCATAGTTGCTTCAGGAATATTTTTGTAAGTCATAATTCTATCCTTACCAATACCGGGATAAAGTGTCGGATTATCAGTTGTCTTCATACCAGTATCAAATTCCTGAATCATATCTTTGAGTTCATTACGGAATAAACCAAAATGTACTGTGGTCTTGTCTCCCCAGTCCTTTTCAATAGCTAATTCATAGCTTAAGGATTTTTCCGGCTTTAAATCAGGATTGCCTACATAAAACTCTCCTTCATTTTTACCAACCTGAGCATACATTTCCCAGAAATGATACAGTTCATTTACAGTAGGAGTTTTGTAACCTTGACCGACTACAGCCTTAACACGTACATCATCCGCAGCATTATAAGTTGTAGCGATGCGGCTAGTTACTTCGTTGCCAAATTTATCACTATGATCAAAGCGTACAGACGGAATAATCAACCATTTTTCAGTTGGCTTCAATTCATCCTGTACATAAGCTGCCCAATAATTGATTTCTGCTCTATCTCGTGCAGTGTAAGCGTTACCGGACAAAGAGGTGTTAGCTTTTTTCAAACGCGTACCTTCACTCTTATCCTGACGATATTCAAAACCGGCAGTAAGCTTGTTTTTATCGCTTAAGGTCCAGGAATTATTACCTTCAAATACAGATAAGGTACGTTTTACTTCATCATTAATCGGTCTTATCAAAGAAGCCATCGCTCCGCCCATGCCGGAGCCGCCGCCAGTCATACCACCAGTAGGACCACCAGGCATGCCACCGCCCATAGAACCACCGCCCATAGAACCGCCGCCCATAGAGCCACCGCCCATAGAACCGCCGCCCATAGAGCCGCCGCCCATGGAACCGCCGCCCATAGAGCCACCGCCCATAGAGCCACCGCCCATGGAGCCACCACCCATGGAGCCACCACCCATGGAGCCACCACCCATGGAGCCACCGCCCATGGAACCACCGCCCATGGAACCGCCGCCCATAGAGCCACCGCCCATGCCAGGATACTTGGTGTTTTTAGCATATTCTTTATCAAAAACAGATTTATAAGCTCTGAACAGCCAATTATTTATATCATCAGAACCTTGATACGTTACAGCATAATCTGTTCGTTTATTTTTATTAAAGACTGCTTCTGTACCAGTTAACGAAAACTCATCAGTCATTTTTTTCTTGGTTAAATAAGTTCTGTGAGTATCCTCTTTCAAGCGACTGAAATCAAAAGAAAGTTTATTTCCGTTATCAAAGGTATAACCAACATTTAAAGACAGTGGCTGCTCTTCGCCGTAAAAGTTTGCTTCATCAACTGCAGATATTTGATAAGGTCTGCTGTTATTCAAGCCTGCACTAACTTTATAGGAGTATTGCTTTTCTGCTCCCTGCAGATAAAGATTACTCTTATAACCTGCACCCTTACCATCTTCATACCAACCATATTCATAGTTTACGCTAGCAGTTGTCTTTTCAGGTGTCTTGGTAATAACGTTGATAACACCACCGATAGCATCACTGCCATACAGCGCACCTGCAGGTCCACGGATGATTTCTACCTTTTCAACATCCTCCATACGGATACGGTCTACATCCCAAGCATTAGCTGAATTATAGGACAGCTCGCCGCCTAAACGCTTGCCGTCAACCATAATCAATACGTGACGGGATTTACTGCCACGGATGCTGACATTACTGCGTCCCTGGAAATCATTGAATACATTTACACCCAAAGCACCCTTCAATGCATCATGCAGGGTTTTAGCCTGTGTCTGCTCCAGCTTTTTGCTGTCAATGACCTGTACAGCCGACGGAGCTTCCTTCACTGACATCTCGGTTCTGGTTGCGGTAACAACCATGGTGTCCAAAGAAAACTCTTGTAAATTCTCTTCAGCAGCGAATGCTGTCCCCCCCCACAGTACATTGCCGGTTAACAGGGTTGTCAGGACTAACTTGGAAAGATCTTTTTTCTGCATACTCATACCACTCCTTAAAATATATACCAATCACAGCTATGACAGATTAAAATTCGGCAAAGTCTGCCATAGCCAAAACCAGTCATTTACATATGTCTGAATAGGCATATAAGATTTTTTGCATTCTTATACGTTTTCAAATTCATTACTGTTTAGAAGTATATCATTCAAAGACCACCAAGTCAAGAAAAGTATGAAAACTTTTGAAATTTATTTTTACGTGAATTTTTTTAAAGCTAATAGGAAATTCTACATGATACGAAGCAGAATGTTTTATATTCCATTTCCCTGTTGCAGGCAACAAAAAAGACTTCCAATTTCTTGGAAGTCTCAAATTGCAGTTGGTGGCGGCGCACGGATTCGAACCGCGGACACTGCGGGTATGAACCGCATGCTCTAGCCAACTGAGCTACGCCGCCATTTGGAGCTGATGACCAGGATTGAACTGGTGACCTTATCCTTACCAAGGATACGCTCTGCCGACTGAGCTACATCAGCAATATTTAGTTGGTTGCGGGGGGCGGACTTGAACCACCGACCTTCGGGTTATGAGCCCGACGAGCTACCAACTGCTCCACCCCGCGATGTTAAGTTGGTGGATGGGGTTGGATTCGAACCAACGAAGCGAAACGCGGCAGATTTACAGTCTGCTCCCTTTAACCACTCGGGAACCCATCC
>ERZ1026876.1696-NODE-1696-length-10406-cov-6.541783_pt1 | contig 10406 bp, 10 predicted proteins | sample MGYA00380168_ERZ1026876 | MGnify/ENA primary metagenome ERZ1026876 (study PRJEB33269, sample SAMEA4719804) | human gut metagenome | biome: human-associated habitat; feature: organic feature; material: feces | place: Cameroon | collected 2013-10 ... | reverse complement strand
AGAAAAAATAGATATCTGAAAAAGAAAAAATAGATGAAAGAAAAAGGCCCCACGAGGGGACCTCTTAATATGTGCGGTTGGGGTCGTATAGAATGGCTGTCCACTTAGATGGATCGTAGGGCTTTTCCTGATAGTCGTAATCAATGCCCACAAGTTCGAGTGTCTTGCCATCTGCATAGATTCCTGTGTGCCCGTTTCGCCACGCGACCATGCCATTTTTCGGAGCGCCGGTCCACTTTGAATAGTAAGACAAATAAGCACTCGTGCCCGGTCCGTGTGTGCCTGGAGCTGCGCGTCCGTAGGCATAATTTACTAAATACGAGCAATCGCCCACGGGCTGTCCGATGTCGTTCAAAGCTTTTCTGTAATAAGTCTCGGTCCATATGTTCGGATAGCTACGCTTTAAACTATCGGCCAAAGATTTAGAAGCTATCTGCCCCGCGCCACCGTACCAATACTTATAACCGGCAAGCGACCGCGCCCGGGCTACTATCTGCTCCGCGTCCGTGCTTGGCGTGAGCCAAAAAAGCGGCTCCCCGCTCCATAACGCAGCAGGCGTCGTGTCAATGGAGAGAAGTTCCTTCGAAACATGGCCCGTTGTGGTGATCGCTGTAACGTCTGCATAAAACTGCGCCGCGCGGTTCGTCATCATGTTGTAAGCGTTTTCACGAATATATGGAATTTCGCCTATAATTTTAGCCCACTTTTCAGCAGCAGCACCTGAAGAAAGCAGCAGTGCCTTCGCTGTGTGCCCGCTTGTGCCGAGGCCGCTTGACCATTCAGAGCGCCCGGATCCTGCCTCCGTGACGGTGCCGTTGCCGTTGCAAAAAACGATACAGAAGTAAAACGTGCAATCCTGTGCAGAATGTGAACTTCTTGTGTAAAGAATGGCAAATCTAAACACATGCCCGTCGTAGGTAATGAACGGCGGGGAAATGAAAATCTTTTCAGAGTCATAGCGGATGCGGTCGTCATCACTGTCATAGTAGTAATCGTAGCCGGTCCCTAGTGGGGTGAATGTCAGATAATCAGGCAGGGGTCCTGTGCCTCCCGGCGGCACGTCCGGAATATTCTGCCCGCCTGCGTAAGCATTAAAGATGCCCTGCCAGTGCCGGTTCGTCCATCCGGCAACAAAACCTCGTCTTTGCATTTCTGCCTCCTTTTATAAAAATGACCGCCCACGAGGGGCGGCCTGAAAGAAAGAGGAAACGATTAATCGGTAACTGTTACTGTATAGTGCGCAGACTTCGACGGATCAAGGTGCGAGGTGCCGGTGATCGTAATGGTCTCGCCGGTCTCGTCAGTCGCCACCCAAAGTGTTCCGTCCTGGTCGATCCGGGTGTGCTTCGAGGTGTTGCCCGCGATCGTGTACTTCACGTAGCAATCGGCAAGTTTGCCCTCCTCCGGGGTGACCTTCGGAAGGCCGAGCTGGAGGAAGTGTCCCTTCTTAACGGTGTTTGCCTTCTTGCCTTCCTTGTCGAGAATCTCGATGGTGGCCACGCCGATGTCCTTCGGCTCTACAAAGCAGAGGGCGTTAGAACCGTAAGAGAAGTTGACCTTCTTCCAGTTATGCAGCCATCTTTTCTCCTCGAGGTTGTCCCCATTCTCCCACTGCTTGAGAATCGGGAAACCCTTTATGTTGTGAATTCTAAAGAAGTCGGTGTCGGTGTAGATCATGAAGACCTTGTTGCCGGCAAAGCCGTTAGAGTCGGTCGCAATGATCTGACCCTTCTCGTAGAGATCGAGATACTGACGGTTAAAGGCCCACGCGAGGTTGTAGTTGTTCTGCGTCGCAATGACGTCGCCAGAAACAATCATAATTGCGTCGCCCTCCGCTGTCTTTGTAGAAAGGTGCTGGAGGTTGTAGTCCCTACGTCTTCTAAAGGAAAGATCACGAGAGATCACGTCGAGCTGCTTCGAGAACTGCAGAGCCGTTGGCGAGTCTACAGGTCTAGTCGCCGGGACAATTCGCATGTTACCACCTTCGATAACTCCATCAAGGGCGGCCATAATCTCTTCCTTGTCGTCCTCTTCCATGTCGGCATAAAGACGATCAAGAGAGGAAGTCCAAAACTTTCCGAAAGCGGCCTCGCTCTGAAAAGCCGGCTGAAGCATAAAGGAATTGAGTGTTACCACGTACTTCTTACGAAGCACGTTGCAAAGGAACTGAATCTTAACCTTCGGCGGGGCGGACTTGAAGAATCTCTCCGGGTTGCCGTCAATCTCGTACGCAAGCGGGATGAACTGGTCAATAGCGACCTCCTCCACGTACTGATCTCCATCGCCGGTCAGGCCGGTATCCTCTCTGTAGAGCTTGCGGAACGGGTTTGAAGATCTATAGACCTTCTTAATCGCCACATTGCACATAAGATTGCGCATCGTGTCGATGTAGGCGTTCTGAATCTGCGTCGGTGCGTTGATGAATGCAGCGGCCATCGCCTTGAAGGTCTCCGATGTCACGATCGGGAACTCGTAACCATACATACCGCCCACGGTGGCGTTCACGCTGTTGACGATTGCCACATAGTCATAATTTGTTTTTACTGCCATAATATTGCCTCCTTAAAAATTATGCAAATTTGTATCCAAAAATTGAAAAATTCGTCGGATCAACCTGAAAACCGCGGTACTCGTTCGCGTACGCCTCGAGCGACGTGTTATAAGTGCCGTGAATGCCGTTTGCGAAAACGCCCCACGTTCCATCATAGTAGACTTTAATGCCGGGCTTACGTTCTGAGCTATAAAAAGTTCTAACGCCGCTCGTTGACTGCGACTGCGGCAGCATTATGAAGTGTTCGCCATCTTTGAATCTTAAGGTCTCACTTGTTCCTGCGTCCCACGTGTGCTCTTGGTCAATTCTGAAGCTATGAAGTGCTTTCGTAGCAAGGGCGGTCGCCTGCTGGACTACCACGAGGACGATGTCCGCCTCCGTAGTGATCTTATCAGAGTCAACCTTAACAAGAACAGGCGTTTGTATTTTACCATCCGTGTACTGCTTGGCCTCAGTAAGGGCGTCGTCGACGTATTGCTTATTGGCTGCATCGTTGTAGCTGACCGGTGGCACGATTTCCAGCGTCTTGTCTACTCTGAAAGCGTTGTTCGAGAAAATGAACTGACCCATACCACCGCCAGCTGCAGCTGAGTTGTGAAAAACTATACTACCTCCATTATATGTAGCGCTAGGATATCCATCCCGCCCTACATAAACCGCGTCGCCCACGTGGACGTTGTGCTCACCCATGAAAAGATCGCCCGTCGCTCCATTATAAGGGATCTTATTGGCCTCGAGTCCTTCGAGAGTTCGAACGTTGTCGTTAACCTGTCCCGTTAAATTGTTAACAGCGGTCAGAGCTGTGCTAGCTGTTCCCTGCGCAGCATGGATGTCCGTTTCGTTCTGCGTCACACGCTGAGCTAAACCCGTGATGTCCTGCTCGGCGGAGGTAACGCGTTCCCCCATTGCATCGACGTCTGTTCTAAGCTGTGCCGTGTTGGTCTCGAGCGTGGTGACTCTGCCCGCGACCGTGTTCACTTCGTCGCCCAACTCAGAAATGCTCTGCTTCGCTTCTGCGATTTCGGCGGAATTGTTCGCGATGTCGACCTCTGCTTCCGGCTTCCATGCCTTGAGTGCGGCAAGGTCTGCCTTTTCGGCATCGGTAAAAGCGTTCGTGTTCGGGTTCTTCTCGTATGCCTTTTTAATGTCTTCCGGGGTGATCTTTGCCTTCTTGTCGTCGGCCAAAACTGAACGGCCATCTACAAGGACGTCGTCCACCCGGTTGACCTCTGCCCCGTCGGATATTCCGGCAAGCTTTGCCTTCTGTGCATCGGTAAAAGCGTTCGTGTCCGGGTTTTCCTCGTACCACCGCTTGATATCTTCCGGGGTGATGGTGATCGTTGCGACCCGGGTGCCGTCATCGAGAACCGTGACACCGTTAAAGATAACGTCAATAATTTTATTGACCTCGGCACCCGCCTCGATCCCGGCAAGCTTGTCCTTCTCCGGGGTGCTGTAGTTGTTATCAGTGTGAATATACTTCGAATCACTTACATAGTGATTTTCCGGCAGATACATTTCAAGAAAAGCCTGGACGTCCGCCTCGGTAAAATATCCGAGGTGCTCTGTCAGAATTTCAATCATTTCCTTTGTGATAACGATCTTGCCGTTTTGAATCGGCTGCAGGACGCCGTCCCAAATAAGGCCATCAACAAGGCCATGTGCTACGATATAGTCGATAAGTTCGGATCGCATCTTAAAGATCATCTGCTCGATCTCTGTAAGGCGGGGGATTGTGATCCCCTTCGCCGCCTCCGAGTTGATGACCTTCTGAATCTCATCCTGAGTTGCGAGGGCTGTTGCTTCAAAGCGCGCCTTCGCAGACGCCTGAGCGTTTCGGATAAGTTCCACATTATCCCAATTCATAAGTTAGCCCTCCTTCCCGTTTAACTGTTCGAGTACCTCTGTAAGCTTTTCCGGCACCGGTAAACCGGCCCGGCCCGCGTTTTCAATGATCGACATGCTTTCGTTCGCAATATAGAAAAATTCCACGACGCCCATGCACACGGCCTTGCCGAGTGATATGTCAATCAGGTGCGCTACTGCGACTAAAGCTAAAATGAAAATTTTTTTCATAATGCCCCGGGCGCAGGTTTTACTGTTCAGCTTCTGCTCGATCACCGCATGGAGAAGTCCGGTGCAAAAGTCGATCACCATGAGCGCGATTAAAACCGCAAAAGCTGGGGTCAGTTCTCCAAAAATAAAAGAAAGTACACCACCAATCACGGCGGCAATGCTCTGAACTCTGTAACTCATGCTAGCCTCCTCACTTTTTAAGCTTTACAATGACCTTCTTCTCATCGAAATCGATCTCCACGCCGCTGGTCTCCATCTCTTTGCCGTTTGCCGGTGACTTCACAACGACCGCGAAATCGTCATACTTGAAAGAACCGGCTGCTCTTCTGAAATCTTCGTTTCTCATAGTTAACCCTCCGTTACAAAAGCATCCAGGTCCGTGATAGCCGGTGCTGTATACTCGTCATCGTCCTGCTTGTCCTCCGGCGGAATCGACGGATCAGTAAGACGGAGAATCAGGTTCATGTTCGTCTTGTTGAGGTCCACGTTCTGCTGGGTGAGCTCCAGGATCTTCTTCTCCCGTTCGTCAAGCTTTGCCGCAAGGTCCGCCGCCTCGATGGCGTCCGCGTCCTTAATCTTGTTAATCTCTTCCATCACGACCGGGTCCTGCGTGCCCCAGTTTGCGACGATGTATTCCCACTGTTCCTTTTTCATGGGTTGTCCCTCCTCTCATAGAACATTTGTACTTATAAAAATACTTTAACACCATCATAAAAAAATGTCAACGTTATGGCTTCGCCTCGAGTGCTGCGACCCGGGCCTCGAGGTCTTTCAGCTTTACATCCACTCCAGCAAGAATCTCATTTATTCCGCTTATGAGATCCCCGATTGCTTTAAAGTCTTCGGAATGCTTTGCCGCAAGAGCATCGATCTCGCCCTGCAGGTGACGATCCTCTGCGGTTCGTTCTGCTTTCTCGATCTTGTCGGCGGCAACTCGTTCCGCCTTTTCGATCTTCACACGCCGGTCCATCTCGACATATTCCTGTGTGAGTCCCGCAAAAAGGTGCCGGTCGTTCTTGTCAAGGTCAGGGGAGATTGGCTCCCCCTCTGTCGTTCTTAAAATAAAGTCTCGATCAAAATTCATAATAGCCCTCCTGTTCGTCAATTTCGTCCGGCAGGTAATCGTGTTGGAAGCATCTGCTCATTTTATCAGTAAACTTTTTAAAAAAGTCGGTTGACGGTAGCTGTTCGATCAGTGCGTTCGCAAGGTCCACGATATCGCCGCCCTGCCGTATCACGTCCTCCTGCCAATGCGTTGTCGTCTGCTGGCCCCGCTTCGCGTTACTGCCGTCGCCGGACTTCTCCTCCGTGTTGTTAGTGCTGTCGTTTTTGACGTTCGTTTCGTTTTCAAAAGTGTTCGAGCTGGTGCCGTCGTCCTTCGTGTGACTCTCGCTCGTGCCCTCACCGTCGTGGACGTTGCTGTCCTTCCCGAGAGAGTCGTTTTGAGCGGTGATAAATTCGACGGATGGGTTGTTGTCAAGGTCGTAAGGGATGACCCCGCCCTGGTAGTTCGCTTCCGGATACTGGAAGGAAAAGTTCCGCCGCTTGTCGGTCCCATTATCCGTAGAGCTGTCGGTCGTTCCGCCGGTCACGTCTGTCGTTCTGCCGGTGGTTCCGCTGTTCTTGCCGGTCCCGGTGGTGTTGCCGGTCAAAGCATCGGTGATGGTTCTCGAAAGTTCTCGAGCAACCTGCGCCTTCGTCTCTTCATCAAGTTCGAAGGTCCCGTCGTGCTCCCGGTGTTCTGTCTTAAAAAGATCGAAAAACCATTCACGGGTCTTTCGTTCGGTCCACATAGCAAGTTCATCTTTATATATAGGAAAGAATCGAGCTAGGTTGCGGCGGTAAAGCCATGCGAAACGGACCGGCGTCTCACAAAGTCGGTCGAGGCTAAAGAAATCAGCAAGGGCCGCCTTCGTCTCATCGTCCACGGGCGTGGTCTTGTAAAGATCCTTATCCGTGTACTTTTCGAGATATTCCTCAAAGGTGATCTCGTGTCTTAACTGAGGTACATAGTCATATGTAAACCAACTCCTAGGCATTGTCTTCTCCTCCTCCCTCCGGTTCTGCTGGATCCTTTTCCTGATTGTCTGCCGGAATTTTGTTTCCGTTTCGGTCATAGTCGCCGGTGCGGTTCTCAAAGTTGTCGAGCGAAACAGAAAGACCTTCGAGTCCGATGCGTTTCGCGAGTTCGATACCTTTTTTACGTGTCGCAAGTGAGTCGTTCAGGATCAGGTCCACATTCATTCGGTTCTCGATGATTTCCATAGGTGTGACGCCCGTCTGCTTATCGATTTCGGAATTCACTCTGATACCGATAGACTGCAGATAGTCGTGGTGCGTCTTGTCAAAAGCTGAGTACAGAATCCGCAGCTCATCGCTTGCCCCGCTCGTCGACATGATGGAAGCAGATGGTGGTTTCAGGTCGTCTTCGTCATAGTGGATAATATAAGGGACTCCGATAGCAGCAGCCGTCCGTTGTTTCTCGATGTCGCGGGCCTGTTCCTTCGTACATGTGATAACGGATGTCCCTAAGATATTATGAACACATGCCTCGATGGAGGTATTGATTACAGAAAGTCTGTCCACGTAGTAGAAGATAGTCCAAAGCGGGCTCCAGCCGCTAAAGTTGTCATAAATCATAACGCAATCTGCAAAGGTGTCGTCTTCCTGCTCTTGCACGGGGATGTGTTCCCCGTAGGTCTTTCCGGCGTAGTCGGTTAAAGTACATTTGTTCGGATAGCTGTAAAAAGACTGGTTGTCCGCCCCCGATACTCTAAAGTTTCGCCAGGTGTCTTCCGCGTAGCTTCCATGCTCCAGGTGCAATTTCATGAAGGCGACCATGCCTCCGAAGAGGATCGTCTGCTCTATAAGCTCTGTCGCGATGGTCTTGCGACCGTCCGGCGGTTCGTACCCCCAACGGAAGCGGCTGGTGTACTCTGAACAGAGCAGATTAAAGAGGTAAGCGTCTCCCCGTCTCTTAATCATCTGCGCCCGCTTATAAGTGGCGTCTCGCCGGTTGGATCTCCCCCAAAAGGCGATACATTCGTTTAAGTAGTCAAACTGCTGTAACATTTTAGCCTCCTTAGTTGTCTGTGTTATCGTCAAAGGCCGCCTGATTCGGTTTTTCGTTCCATAAGAAGAGGCCGTTTGCAAGTAAAGCCGCTGTTCTCGTGGTCATCCGTAAAGGATAGTGCGAGTGCTTTAAGCAGACGCCCTCACACTGGATGAAGTTCACGTGTTTCTTGATGTTGACCTCTGCCCACGTGAGCGGCTTGTAAAGTCCGTTATAGCCGTATCTCTTGAAGTAGTTCTTGAGCCGCTGTCGGTCCTTTGATCCGGTGTTGATGACATAGACCCCGAAGCGGTTGTCTGATCCAGCTCCCTGCCCGTCGTCTGAGAAGGCAAGTCTTCCGAGATCCGGAAGAAAAGACGCATACGGGGCGGCGGCGTTCTGCTGAGCGATTGACGCGTTTAACTGGTTCTGCGACTGTTCGAGACTCTGCTCTCTAAACTGCCGGCTTTTCACGTCTGCGTAGATATCGATTCCGAGGTTCGCGACGTTGTAAGCGGTATCAGCAACGGCAGCAGCAGCCTCCCACGTCTCCTTACCGCCTTTTAGAATGTTACTTGCAGACACGCCTGAACTTGCGGCTGATCCGATGCCGATAGCTGTATCGGCTGCAAGCTTCGCGCCCTGAGCTATGAATCGACCGGTCTGCACGGTATTCGCGACGCGGTTCTCTGCGTTCGATCGGTCTAAGGACTGCTGTGCGAAACCGTTTGCGATCTGATTCCACATAGATCCGCTTGCTCCTTGAAGAACGACTGCGCTCTTAAGCCATGTCATGCCTTGCACGCACTTGTCGTATTTGTACGGATGGCTCTTGATTCCTCGAAAACGTCCGTAAGGTGTGCCGGATGGAGTGCAGATTGCCCACATGTCAACCGTGTCGTCTGTCAGCTCCTCGAAAGGTACCGAACACATGTTCCCCGTTAAAGTAGAATAAAGCACTTCTTCTCCAAAGAGGTAGTCTGCTTTTCTCGGGTAGCTTCCGACGTCCTTGCCGACCGTTGGCTTCATCGAGTAGGTGTTGTTCGAAATCGAAGTATACCGCCCGCCAAGTATCGATGCCTTGCACCACACGTCAGAAATGGTATAGCTGTCTTGAAGTTCGAGCTGTCCCGCAGAAAAAAGGACCGACAGGTTATGCTGCACTTTCGCGTCACTCGAGTCGAAAAAGCCGACGCCCGCCTGAGGGAAATAGTATTTCGTGCCGCCCCCGGAGCCTTCGTTCAGGACCACGTTGCCAGATTTCGGTGCCATTCCGATTGACGGGAAAACGACACTCTGACCGGATGCGGCCTTTGCGACAAAGCCGCCGATGCTGTCCGAGACGTCGTACTGTGTGAGATCCGTGCTCGATACGATAAACTCGTACTTCTTAGAGCCTCCGCCCGCCGGGTTCAAAATCTCGTGCCCGATGGTTTCGAGCGGTTCCAGCAGGCCGATCTGTTCAGGGGCCGTATTGTAGCCCGCCGCGTCTTCTGCGTCAGTGATGGGACCCCGTACCTTGAAGCCGCTCTCGATCTCGAGCTCCGTTGCTCCGCCCATGGTCGTCCACTCGTCGAGCTGAAGATAAAGCCGGGTGACATTTCGCGCAAGCGGCTTTAGTCCGGTCACGAAGTAGTAAGCAATATAGAGCTTGCCCGTGGTCGGTGTGTTCCACGGGTCGTGCTGGTGGGCTCCGATATCCACAAAATCATCGTCTCCGGGATATCCAGTCCGGGTTAGTCTCACATAGTCAACTTCCTCCCACGAATACCACGGCCCGCCCGGACCATGTGTTCCTGTGAGATTCGGATTGCTGACCTGTTCGCCCCGCAGATCCTTGACGGATCCCGGAAGGTCGATGTACTGAAGCCCGTCCATGTCGTCACGCTTTACGGCTATGCCTTCCATTTGAATGTAATTTCCAGGCTGCAGAAAGTATTCGCCGTTTAGCACGTCTCTGCTAAAAGGCCGGTTATAGTAATCAAAGCCGGTATGCTTCCATGCACATATGTTATAATAGTTAGCCATTGTTATACCTCTCGTTGTCGATGCAGCAAGATCCGAAGACCGGTGTGCCGTTGAACTTACGCCTGAAGGTTACGTCGTCAAGCTGCACGAGTTCGCGGCGGTTAGCCATTCCAATAAAATCTGTTGCTTTATAGACATATTTCGGCAACACGACTTTCGGACGGTAGGTGTTCTTCGCCTGTGCTTGTTTTAAAGCTTCTGAAAAAATCGGTGCGGTCTCGACCTTATGGGCTGGGAAATTTGTCAGATAGCCTGTTTTAACACGGGCCCCGTTCTCATAGATGATCTGTCCGCTCGTAAAGATCAGGTTGACTCCGTCGACGTATCCGTAAGAGAAAAGCGTCAAGGCCGGGCCAAATAAAAAGAATTTTATGTCATGCTCCATATAAAAACGAACGATATTCATCAGAATCGAAAAAGGCGGATTGTCCACCACGACACGGCCATCATAGTCAAAGTGTTCATAGTCCCCACCCGGATAGAATGGTCGGACTATCGTCTCGGGATCCACGTGCCAACGGCGGCAGACGTACTCCCGCACGGTGCCGTATACCTTCGGCGGGGTGTAGCAATCGTCAGTCGTCAGATTCGGTTTGAACTTTTCAATAAAATCGTCATAGTTCTGCATATATGTAAAAACCTTTCTTCTTATAAAAAAAAGGGTTGCACGGCAGAGCTTGCTGGAGTTCGCTCTCCATG
>ERZ1026876.1694-NODE-1694-length-10410-cov-9.876581_pt1 | contig 10410 bp, 22 predicted proteins | sample MGYA00380168_ERZ1026876 | MGnify/ENA primary metagenome ERZ1026876 (study PRJEB33269, sample SAMEA4719804) | human gut metagenome | biome: human-associated habitat; feature: organic feature; material: feces | place: Cameroon | collected 2013-10 ... | reverse complement strand
CAAATATGATGTGTTTTATAATTATGTCAAAATTCTTAACTTAATGACATTGCTCCAGGCGGGGGCTCTTTTTTCATGCAAAAAAATAGGAACCGGACATTTCCGGTTCCCGTTTACAAAGGAGAAAGCTTTTGAAAAACTTCCGGCATAAGTATGATTTATTTTTCTAACGTTTTTGCAAAAAAATCAAAAATTTAATAAATTTGGCGTTTTCTTAAATTCTAACATACTTTCTATATAAAAAAGAAGAAAGGAGAACAACAAAAAATGAATATTTATGAAGAAACAGAGGAGAGAGACTGCAAGTCTCTATCTTTGATGAAACAGCTCATACGCTCTGACGCTGCAAGACTGCTTTCGCAGCTGGTCGGCAGTGAGTATGCAGCAGACATCCTGAATAACAAAACAGGAGCAGACGAAACCATTGGCGATACTGTCGTTAATGAGGTGGCAAACCATGCTATCAATACAGACGGCGGATACAGTGACAGAGATGTCAGAAATGCACTTGGCAAAGTCATTGCAGAAAGATTAACAATACAGGAGTCATAAGAAAAGATTGGAGGAAAACAATGAAAAAATATACATGGGATGAGATTTACGCAGCTGCAGAAGGATGCGGCTGCAGAGAAAGCGGCTTAAGAGCCAAGGACAACGCAAGAGAAAATGTGCGCTATCTTGCACTGGAGCGTAGCGAAACAGACCTTGAAAAAGCAGAGTGTCCGGAAGACGAAGTGGAATATTACTGTAACAAATACAGCATCTTGTTTGACATGGACGGCCATATAGTTGACCAGAACTAGAAAAGATGCTGACAGGTAGAGAAATAAGGAGGAACAAAATATGTCAAAATACGATGATCATGAGTCTGACTGGATTATTGCAGTTGCAAATACGGCGGCTGATGGCATATCAGTGTACAGATTCAGAGGAACTGCAGATAAAGTAAGAGCAAAGCTTGCAGAGCTTGCAAAGGAGGACATGGAAAATGACCCGGATGGTGTCTGTGTGAGTGTGGATGACGTTGATGACGTCGATGATGTCAGCAGCGGCTGTGGCAGGGAATTCCGTGCATACATTGAATTCAGCGATTATCATATCACATACCAGGCAATTCAGTGGTGCCAGGTGGATTTTGCATAAAAGAATGGAGGATACAATATGGCAAAGATGACAGAAAAAGAAATGGAAACAATTTTACAGAATGAAATTCCATTAGACTTAGAAATTGACAGTGGAATTTTTGAATTTCATGAATGTGGAAATGTAAGCATTGGCGTAAGCTATGAACACGTTGGTTTAGGAACTCATTGTGTTGGTTACATTTTCAATCTTTTTGTTAACGAAGAATATATCAATATTCCAAGTTCTTATAATAATATTTGTGAGGCAGCAAAAGTGTTAACAGAAGAATGGAATAGATGGCAATGAAACGATGATTTCATATGGAGGATAAGATGAGTAGAACAACAAGAAATATTAATTACATTACAAAAGAGTTAGATAGAATTAGTGGCTTAGACGGAATTGTAGCAGACAAAACGGAAAAACTTGCAATTGAAGTACACGAAATGGTAGAAGATATTCTCGATAACCATGCTAACGCAAGTATTTTTGATTATGAAGGAAAAGGAGAAAATTGACAATATGAAAATTTTCAGTTGGCAAGCAAAAGTCGGAGGTAATGTGATTGCAGACGGTTATCTGTTGGCGAAAGACCGGAAAGAAGCGGAAGAAAAATTAAAATATGTTCCATATCATGACACTCATGAAGTTGTCGAGTTAGACGATGACGATTGCGGTCATGACGGAAAAGAAATTAATGAGCAAGGCATTGTTGTAAGATGGTTCGACTAAGTCAAAAACATCAAAGGTCTGAAAGAATGGAATAAATAAATGACAAAAAAAGAAAATGAAGACTGCGAAAAAGTGATGAATGAAGCTATCCGAATAGCAAATAAGTGAATATCTTTCAGAAACAGAAATTGAAGAATTGCGAGGTATTATCTATAACTTGTGCAAGGATAAGATAAACCTATGAAACGGAAATTTCTTGGAGAAAAAGGTAATAACATATGCAGATAACTGTAAAATATTTCATTTTGGAATGTGATGACGGCAATAACTATTACAATGAACGAAATAAGATGAAACGATGATTTACTTAGAAAGTGAGGTATATGAATATGAGTACAAGAGCAATTGTTGGATATAAAAGAGATGATGGAACTATTGTTGGTGCTTGGTGTTGGAATGATGGATATGATATTGAAAATGATTTAAAAAGAGATTTTAAATCATTATTTGATGTAGAATTTATTCTTGAAGTTGGGATGTTTAGCACAATTTACTCTAAGAAAGAATATGAAGATTATATTGAATGGTCAAAAACGGAAAATATTGATATTTCAAATAAGATTTTCACCCCTTATGGAAAATCAATTATTGTGCAGGATAAACACCATATAGGAAGAGAGCCAGGTGAATATAATACTATAAAAGAAGTACTAGGACAGGATATAAATGTAGCTTATATATTTGAAGATGGCAATTGGAAAATATATAAGTAACTCAATGAATTGAAAATTTTTTGGAGGGAATTCAGAACAGAGAGTTCAGCGCTATAATTCCGTATTACTGAAGAATCAGCATTGAGGTTAAAAAATAAGAATTCATTTTTTACAAAGAGAGTCGCAGTTGCGGCTCTTTTTTCATATGGAAAGCCATATGCCGGTTTAAGCAAAATCTAACATACTTTCCATATAAAAAAGAAAAATGGAGGTAAATTGAATATGGATGTTTTTTTGAGAAACATAACAACGGATGAGGACGTGGAGGTTTCACTTCCGATGGACTCAGAAAAATTAAAGGAACTGACATGTAAAGATGAGTGGATAATCGCTGACTCTCCGGTCGGAGAAGAGCTTACAGGCATATTGACGCTTAATAAGCTTGTTGAACGTTTTGGAGAGGAAAATCTTATAGTTCTTGCTGAGGCATTTCTTCTGAGCGAGATAGAGGAGAAGGAACCGGATGACTTTGTCATTATTGATTTTGACAATGAAACCGCCTGCTACAATGACGGCAACGGCTTTATATTTACAGACTGGGAGAAAGGATATGTTCTTCATGATCTTGGATATGTGAATTTTCCATTCAAGTACACAAAGGAAATGGAGGAATATGTAAAGTTTGAACAGCTCTGGTATACAGCAGAAAGTTCAGGCTGGAACGCGGTTATCATTAACGGCAGACATTATCTTGTCTGCAAGAATTGAATTATTAGAAAAGGATGGTTGATTTATATGGTATTAAATATAGAATTTTGGAACATGGAAAAGTATTTACCTACAAAAAGATGTAGGAATTTAAAGCAGCGTTATGTGAAAAATAACATGAACGTGGATATTAAAGAATTAACAGAAACAGAATTTCCAGTAGCTTTTATTATACATAACTATCAAAGTGTATATGAAAATGCAAAATCTTATGATGATTTTGACGGAAACGGTGAATATAAAATGTTTTCAGAAGAAATGAGAACATATAATGGTAAATTATTCAAGCCAGTAAGAATTTCACATGGAGCGGCAATTAGCACAAACTTTGAGCCGTTTGACTATATTAAGCAGAGAATACAAGATTATGCCCCATATTGGAAAGGTGGAGAAGATTTTACTGAAAAATCCATTGTAAAGGAAAGCGATGTAGAAAAATGTAAAGAGACCATTTCTTCAAGGGCGGAGAATTATGTGATTTTTGATGGTAAGGTTTGGGAAACTTGCGGAGAACCGATGTATAATGTTACAACTTTTGGACTTGGACACAATCACGGAGGAACAGGATTTTTTATACAATATGATTACAATCCAAATATTAGCAATAAAAATTATTTCAATGCTCTTGAAAGAGAAAAGGCGATTGCATATGGAAAACAAGTTGCTTTAAATCGTGGTGATACAAATAGCATTGACGGTATTGGAGAACGTGATTTTATTGAGGTTTTAATGCCAGAAATGGTTACAAGGAATCCGCAGAAAGAGCACGGAGAAGGAAATTCTTTTATGAATTTAATAGAAGATGTAATTAGCAACACAGATAGCAGTGCAGAAGCAGGACTGCTGGCAACTTGTATATGCACAAATGAAATCAATAAGAAAAGATAATATGTTAAAACCATAAGTTTATTAAAAGAGAAACGGAGGAACGAAAATGGATCTGGAAAAAATCTTAAAAGAGCTTGGCGCAGAGGTGCCGTTTGATAAGGACGGAGAACTTACGCCGGAAGGAGCTGCGGCAGAAGAAAAGCTGCTTAAAATCGTAGGCGGGCTTGAGTATATAGGAGCCCTTGGAAAGTCAGGCGATGAGCTTGAAAATTATCTCGATGAGATAATAAGACTTGGTTTTTAGAGAAACGGAGGAAATAAAAATGACAAAAACAGGCTGGTGGGGTGTTGATTTTAACATCACACTCGAAGGAGAAACAGTAAGATTTGACGACTTAAGCGAGTGCTCGCAGGAGCATATCCTTCAGAAGATATCCGAAGGATATACAAGCGGAGAAGTCGTAGAAGAAGATGATGATGAAGAGGAGGAACAATAATGGGATGGACAAGTTATTACCCGACACATTTTACAAAAAGAGGCGCCATTGACCGCAAGGCTGAGTGCGACGCTTATTTCATGGAAGGATTAAACAGAGGAAACTTCCTTGTGCTTAAATCAGCCATGAAAGGCAGCACATATTATGCTGCAGTAAAATCCATGGTCAGATACGCTGGCAAAGATAAGAATGGAAAGGACATTTATGAGCCGATAAGTGATGGCAAGGTATGCGGATACGTATTCCTCACGGCAGTAGAAAAAGGTGAATTTTTCTACAAGGACATGAGTGAGTTCTCAGGTCCCGCACAATGCGACTGTCCAAAGTCTATTATTAATCTGCTCAGTGAGACAGATGATGAGTGGGCACTTGAGTGGCGAAGACGCTGTCTTGAGCAGGCAGCCAAGCCGAAGCTGTCATCGCTTCCGGTTGGAACCGTGATAGAGTGGACGATATGCGACAAAACATACAGAGCTGTAAAAAGCGCTCCGGCATATCAGTTCAAGCGCCCGTTCTGGCTGGCACCGGACGGAAACTCATATATATCTAAAAAGAGAATCGCCGACAACTGGAAGGTTATCGGGGCGTAGAAAACAGGAGGAAAAGCCATGAAAGTATTTTATCTGGCGCAGGAAAATTTCGGGTGTGTCGTTTATGCAGACAACGAAAGCGACGCATTTGAAAAGATGAAGCGTGAACGAAAAGCGCTTTTGGACTCTTTGGGATTGCCATTAGACATTGCTCTGTGGGGAATTGAGGAATTCACCCCGGATTTGTATAACGGCGTCCTATGTTTTTACTAAAAAATGATGGAGGAATTAGAAATGACCAAAAAACAGTTTGAAACAATAAAGCTTCGTCTTGAAATGGAGCAGGAGAAGCTGGAAAAGCTTTATAAAGATGCTTATCCTTTCAATGTAAAGGCGGCATATGTTACCTGCCGCGAATGCGGAAGCAAAATAAGTACCGAAGCTATGAAGAAACGCAGAAGCTGCGATAAAGAGCAGGCATGCCCTGTATGCAACAGCTTCAAAGGTCTTTACAGTGCAACAGCAAACGAGCGCATAGCAAAGGCGAAGGCACGCTGCGCAAAGGCAGACAAGGCTTTTGCAGAGGCTAAAAAGAAGCTTGATGCAGCTACAGTGAAAGACCCTGTGGATAAGTTCAAACAGGCAGTGGATGATGTCATGGAGAGGCTTGAAACCATATATGACGTCCGCAAGGCTCCTGATTTTGTCGAGATAAGAGGTGAAACAGGAGGAGATTTGAGGTGCTTACGTGTTTACAAAGACGGAAGCGTGGGCGAAAAATAAAAATATCCAGAAAAAAGAGAGAGTCGGAAATGGCTCTCTTTTTTTGCGCCCATCTGAACAATAGGTTCGATTAGCTGATTTAAAAAATCTATCATACTCTCCATATAAAAAGAAAAAGAAAAAAGGAGTGAAAAATAAAATGAACGATTTTATTATAATCACAAAAGCCCGTGTTCAGGAAAACGAACCGGAGGAAATCGTAAAAGAGCAGGAAGAGAAGAGAAAAGTCTTAGGGCTGGGAGACAAAAACTTCCTGTGTCATTTTCACAGCTCGCCGTATACTTCCGACAGGATTGTTGAGATGCCGATTGAATTTGCAATCCAGCATCTTGCGATAAAGGAAGGATACGACATGGTTCAGTTTCCGAACGGAAACTATGGATTCGTCGCATACTATAACGGTGTGCCGAACGGATTCGAGATTATCGGCTGAAAAAGAGGCGTCAGAATATCTGGCGTCTTTTTTATATGGAAAGACATGGCTTTCACAAAATCTATCATACTTTTCATATAAAAAGAAAAAAGGAGGACAATAAAATGATTTTAGGAACATTTGAAATTGATTCCGTAGATGCTGTGGCAGGGCTTATACATGAAGCATACTGCAGGTATCAGGAAACTACAAAAAGGATTTAACAGGAGGAAAAATATGAGCATGAGTAATATTGTTGAGGAATGGAACAACGAACGCATCAGGTATCAAAACAGATACTATGGTGCATGTAAAAAACTTAAGACAGGGGAAACAAATACTGATAATCACGGAGCAATGCTTGAGATGAGCTATGTGCTTATTTCAATATTCGGTCTTTCTCCGAAAGAAGTTGATGAGGTCGAGAAAAACGGCGGATTCACAAACAAAGATCTAAAGAAGATAGAGGAAGAGACAGAGAAGTATGTCAAGCTGTATCCATAAGAGAATGAGCAAAATGATTAACAAAAATGTCATGGATGCAATCGCTGTGCTCATGGATAGTGATAAAAGAGAAGCAGTACACAGAGAGTTTGCTCCGTGTACATACGTAAAATTTCTTGAGGAGTACTGCAAAAAAGATCCGCAGTTTGAGGATGTTCTCAAGAATGAGTTTGGAATAATGCTGTAAAGGCAGGGAGGAAAATATGAGTAAACATATAATTACACTAAGCGATGTTAAGGAACGTGCAAACAACGGTGTAACAACCTTTTCAAGAAAGGACGATTCGCCAAGAGGCTGCAGAACAGTACCAGCGAGCGAAATTAAAGTTGGCGATGAGATAGTGATTGATAATTATTTCACGCTGGTTGTTGAGGATTAATATTAAGGAGGAACAAAAAATATTATGGCAAATACATTTAACAGAGAAATCGCAAAAAAAGTCAGAACCGCACAGGAGGAAATTAAAGCAGATGTCTGCAAATGCTGCGAAGAAACAGACTGCAAAGGCTGCTTTATTGACGGCATGACAGAGGCATACACTCTAAGAACGGAGATTGCCCTGGAGCAGAAAGAACTAGATTTCATTAATGAACTGCTTTCAATGACTGGTGATGAAATTTACGAAAAGCATGGTCTCAAGCGAGATGAAACTATCGTGCATACCGCTGTTTTCTCAGACGGAATGCAGGCTGATATTAAGCTTGTCATTTGTGACGAGGAACCTTACACAGAGGCTGTTCTGTTTGACAAGAATGGCTTTCAAAAGGCGTACACTGATCCGGAAGATGAGTATACAGGTGATTGGAAGCTTGAATATGATGACGTTAATTATGTTGTCACCGTTAAGGCAAAGGAGCCAGTTGGCTACAGGTCAGATGGTATCTTTGGAGATGGTTACAGGGACGCTGTGGATGTCATGGCTCATGAGATTTTTGAGCTGTGGAACGCAGACATTCTTGACACTCTTGCTGATGGTGTTTTAAAGGATACTGATATAGCAGAAGATTTAAAGCACCTGTCATACGACATCGGTTCTCCCAAAGCTGTGTATTTTGCTGACATTCTTGAGGAAGAAAATAGGGATATAGCAGAAGAAAAAGGAAAAGCTTTTGCCAGAAAAATCCTTGATACGATGAAAGAAAAGACTGGGAAAGACATCAAGTATGTTCTGTGGCTTTCTGACAGTGTTGATGACGTCATTTCTGAGTATGAGCTTAATGAGCCCATTACAGAATTTGACGAGTATTCAACTGCAAATGGTGTTGTCCTGTCAGACATTGATAAAGGCGGCAAGCTCTTCGGTTATGAGGAGTTACCTGCTGCAATAAGGACTGTTGACAGACAGATGAAAGTAATCTAAATCATAATGAAAAGAGGCATCGCAAAAGCGGTGTCTTTTTTTGTGCACGCTTTCGATATATAACTTTCTGACATACTTTTCACGTAATAAAAAACAAAGAAAAGTGGAGGAAATGAAATGAAAGCAAAAACTATGTTAAAAGCACTTGAAAACATGAGAGAGGACGCAATTATCTGCTTTGGTGCAGGGCATAAACCAAACTGGGTCCGCGGTTTTGCGCAGTTCTCTCAGGACGATAAAACACTGTATCTGATGAATGAGGCGCCAGGAGTACAAGGAATGAAGATTACTGTGGAAATTTTACGTGACGTGCTTGAACAGGGGCGTAATGATGCAGTCGTAAAGACTTTCGATAATCTTGAAGTACTTTTCATGACTTCTCATGCAGCAGGCCATCTTGTATACGTTGAAACAGAGGCAGATATTGACATGCCATCCAAGCTCAAAGAAATCTGGGACAATGCTGTTACCGAAGGATTAGATGAGGATACTGTATACTTAGAACTTCTCGACAGAGGAATTACACCAGAAGTCGTAAAGAAATATGACAGCAGAGAACATGGGCTGCATATGGCAAAGTACTGTGTTGAACACGGACTGATGTCTGAAGATGAGCTTTCTTTTGATGATTTTGTTGTCATAGTGACTATATCCGGTTCAAAAGGGGAAGAACGGAAAATGTTCCAGAGAACTGATAGAAACGGTATTTTCACAGAGTTGCTAAGCTTGACAGGATTAAGTGGATTTTCAAAAGAAGCTGCAGCCTCAATAACATGTCCTGAGTCAGAACCGGGTATGTGGGGCGCAGTACGCGGTCATACCAGGGTATCGGTTACTATCGTTCCAGTGTGGGCGGCAGAGAATATTGTCAGAAAAAAGAAAGAGTTCATCGTTCATGCAGTCAATCATGGTACTGCAAAGGTCATGGCCTGCTCGGAAGCAGAGGCTCTTAATATGGCAAACAGCTTAAGCAGTGACATGTTTGACTGGAAAAGCGAGCTGGAAGTTGTTGAGGTTAAAGAATCTTAACCATGCTTTTGACAAAAAAGAGACTGGAGGCGGTCTCTTTTTTATATGGAAAGCAATACACGAGTATAAAATCTTTCATACTTATTATAGACAAGAAAGAAAAAGAGGGGAAAATATATGAACAACGAGATCAAATTGAGACAGCGGTTCTGCAAGGACTGCGATATTCCTGTTAACATATTCGATGAACCATACTTTTCAGACAGACTCAAACTGTTTGATTTTCTGTATGATTCTGTAAGCAAATGGGATTTATTTAAGAATGAACTTACAAAGTATGACAGTGCTATGGATTATTTTGCTGACTATAGTCGCATAAAGGACGAAGCGATTGAAGCTGTAAGGAGTACAGAAGGTTTTCAGCTTTTCACCGCTTATGGTATCAATGATTTTTCAATAAAAAACAAAGGGCTCCCGGTAAGCAAGATATACAAACCTGAAAATAACGGCAGAGTGTTCTTAAGCATTGATATGAAAAAGGCTAATTTTTCAGCGCTACGCGAATACCGTGATGATATATTTGGCGGATCCAATACATGGGAAGAATTTATCAGTAGGTTTACTGATAATAAGCACATCATAAACAGCAAGTACATTCGTCAGGTTATCATGGGCAATCTTAATCCGAAGAGACAGACTGCTTACGAAAAGGTTCTTATGGATAAACTGCTGACAGATATTCTGCATGCAAAAGTTATTGGCAAAGAGAATGTGGCGGCATTTCTTGCTGATGAAATTATCTTTGATGTGACTGATCTGGAAAACAGGCGTGAAGTAATAGCTGACATATATAAAATATCCGGTCAGGTGTCATATATGAACACGGAAGTTTTTTCTCTGCATAAGATTTATGGATACTGTGTTGACGGCTACATCAAGAATGTTTATTCAATGGACAATGCAGGCTGCAGCATAAAGGTTAAGTGTGTTGACAAAGACATGATGGCATTCGTTGCAAGATATCTGTTAAAGGAACCTGTTACGGATTCAGACAGGACGTTCTATTGCAATGGACTGCTTGCGAAGTTTGAACAGGTGCCGGAGATTACAACCGACCTGAAGTTTGATAACAAAATGATAATAGCTGACAGAATTTTCTTGTAAAATGGAGGTAATAAAAATATGTTATATCAACTAAGAACGGGTGATGTCATTCTTTGTGAAAACAAAAAATTAAATCAAGCAAAT
>ERZ1026876.1691-NODE-1691-length-10423-cov-5.026910_pt1 | contig 10423 bp, 10 predicted proteins | sample MGYA00380168_ERZ1026876 | MGnify/ENA primary metagenome ERZ1026876 (study PRJEB33269, sample SAMEA4719804) | human gut metagenome | biome: human-associated habitat; feature: organic feature; material: feces | place: Cameroon | collected 2013-10 ... | reverse complement strand
GTCTGCTCGACCTGCGCGGCGGGCTGCTCCGGCGGGATGGTCTTGACCTTTCGGATGGTCTCCTTCAGACACGCCATCTCCTTCTGGACCGTGAACACCGCAGCGACCAACGCCTCGTGGGCATCCTGCATACTGCTGGTGTCGGCCACCGTCCGCAGTGCATCCACGAACCGCCCGCGAATCGCTTTTTTCTCGTCCTCAATGGCTGCGCTGCCCGGGCCGTTGTACGCAATAGCGTAGAGCTGCTGCAGCATTTGGGCAGCGATTCTCTGTTCCTCGGGCGTCATCCGCAAAAAGCTCTCCGCCTCGCTGCGCAGCACAAAGCCGCGGTCCAGCATCGCCTTGAGACCCTCATTCAGATTTTTTTCAATGCTCAGATCCTTGTCGATCTGCCGCCCGTTGATGGGTGTTGTCTCCTTGATGGCCTTCTTCGCTTCGGCAGCCGTCAGGTTGTACGGCTCTGCCTGCAGGCAGGACACCAGCTCGGCAATCGCCTTGCGGCGGATCATCTCGTTGGCAAAGCCGCCGCGCACCTGCAGGTTGGCGCTCAGCAGCATGACTTTTTTCTCGTTGTCGCTCAGCGGTGTTGTGACAACACGGCAGTTTTTGACCGTGTTCCACTTTGCGTCGCCGCGCGCCTGCAAATAATTCAATGCCTTATAGCGGCGCTCGCCGGAGAGCAGAACGTACTTCGTCTGTTTGCCCTCCGTCCGCGGATATACGACCAGATTGTGCATCAGGCCGTTGCGGTCAATGTCGTTGGCCAGTGTTTCCACATCCTCGTCGGTGTCCAGCTGGCGGAAAATCGCGTTGTCCGGGTTTAGCTCAATGTCCTGCAAGGCAATTTCCCGCAGCTCATAGGCAAGCTCCGCGCGGTTCTGCGTGGCCAGATTGGCGATCAGACTGCCGGAGGCGTTGTTGTTTCCGGCGCTGAAAACCGCCTCGGTGGACGGAATGCCCACCTCGACCCTGGATCTGCCGGGCTTCTTTTTCATAGCCATCTTACTTTTCCTCCAATTCCGCCAGGCGCTTTTTCAGCTCCTCATACGCCGCCGCATAGCTTTTGGCCGGGGGCTGCGTGCGGGCCGAGTAGCAGACCGGCACGCAGCGGTTGATGCTGTTGTCCACACTCTTGCCGAAGGCGATCTCCGCGTTGAACAGCGTTGCGCCGAGCTTGGCCCGGCAGTCACTGCGGATGTCCTGCGAGGCCGCACTTTTCTGCACCATCGTCAGCATCACGCCGACGCCCTTGATGCGGGAGGTCCTGCTCTTGCGCATCTCATTGCAGAGCACATAGGTGCGGAACGCCGAGTCCTCCGAGAAGGAATCACACTTCAGCGGGATCAGCACATAGTCCGCCGCGGCAATTGCGTTGGAGAGCAGCAGGCTGTCCCGGCTGGGCTGGGTGTCGATCAGGATATAATCGTACTCGTCCTTGACCTGGCGCAGGAAATAGTCTAGCACGTCGGTATCGCTGGCCAGATACTTCGGGTCGCCGCGGTCATAGTCCCGCTGGGCGTCCGTGTACAGATCCTCCAGCCGCTTGGACAGGCGTGGCGTCTGGTCGTTGGCCGGGATCAGGTCCACGTTTTCATATTCCGACTCGACGATAAAATCTCTGGTCTGTGTGTTGTAGCGGAAGCCGTCGATCATATCGTACAGACTGCGGTTGGCAAAGGCCTTGCTGGTAATGGCGTTGCCGCCTGTCAGGGCAAACGTCAGGTTGCCCTGCGGGTCGGTGTCCAGGCAAAGTACCTTTTTGCCCTCGTCGCCCATCAGATAGGCAAGGTTAGAGGTCGTTACGGTTTTTCCGCAGCCACCCTTTTCCACCGCAATGGTTATCACTGTTGCAGCCATTCGCTTGTTCCCCATTTCATTATGTAGTTATAACACCGTGGCAAATCGCTTTTTGTGTCGATTTCATCTATGTATAGTATACCACATTTGCCGGCATCGTCAACAGCACTTTTGCAGTTTTGGCAGGGCTTTTCTGCCGCAGAAAAGTCCTATAACTCCGTGGCAAATTTTGATATAAAGAAAAAGCATACAGACACGCCTGTGCCGCAGCTTTTTGCGGACCGGGTATCCATACGCTTTTTGTTATGCTTCTTGGCCTTATAACTCCGTGGCAAATTCATTCATCAAAGACAGACAGATCTGTCTTGAAATGATCCGCTGCACCAGCGCTGCGCAGCTCGTCCCTGCCGCTTGGGATGATCGTAATATCCTCCATCGCGTTGTATACAATGGTCGCGTTGTACTGCGGCGACTTGAGCTGGCCGTGTTCCTTTTTGGTCAGCATCATCCGCGCCATGCCCAGCACCCAGCAGGTCAAATCGTGCTGCTGGGCCAGGATGCGGTTCAGCGCATCGCGGGTCTCCTGCGCCTGCTTTGCCTTTTTCTCGCTGTTGGTATTGGTCAGCAGACGCGCCGTGTATACCAGCACCGAGGACACCGCACTGTACAGCTCCTGCGAAATTTTTGCCTGCAGGGTCTGGCTGCGTGCCCTGCTTTCCAGCACGCGAACGGCCCGCGTCACCGTCATAGTAAACAGCTCGTCCCCCAGCGGCTCTGCCACGGACACAGCTGCCGCACTGCGTTCCGGCTCGGTGGTTTTCCGCGTCCTTCTGCGGCGCGGGACCTCCTCACTGCGAGCGTTTTTCTGCGTGTGCAGCTGGCGCACTGCGTCCATCTCCTGCGCGGATTTGTAGCGGATGAACAGGTACAGCCGCTCGTATTTTCTGCCGCCGCGGATGCGGACCGGGATATAGTCAAACCAGAGGTCTGTCATCTGGTTGATCTCGTCCCTGGCCTTGGTCAGAACGTAGCGCTCAAAATCATGGAAGTTGCTGTACTTTTCGGTCAGCGGCTTTTCCTTGTCCTTTTTGCGCTTTTCCGGCGGGGGAGAGAGCTGCTCCTTCAATTCCTGAATGTCAAACACCTTGTACTTGAAGCCGCGGATGTCCTGCGCCTTGTCCGGGAAACGGTCCAGTATTTCCTTTGTGACCGGCTGAAACACCAGGCCGTTCGTGTAGCCGTAATCGGTATCTCCGTTGTCGTAGGAAAGCAAAATTTCGTAAAAACGCATGGAGTAGGTGCTGTTCATCGTCAGCAGATATTCCACGTTGTAGGAGGTATAGTTGCTTTTCAGCTGGGAAAGATAGGGGAGGATCTCCGGATTGAAGCGCACGCGGATCTGCTTGTCGCGGTCATTCACGGTGGAGCCGCGCTGCAGCCAGGACAGGACCTTGTACTGGTGGCCGTCGCTGGCCGGGTCCAGGCTCCAGAAGGAGCGATCCTCCAGGCTTTTGACGGTGTCCTTCAGGTATTCCAGATAGGTGTTGTCGTGCATGTTGACCCCGGCCAGCCGCCCGAAGTCGGAAAAGCTCAGCGAATAAACGCGGTCCGGATCCGGGGTCTCCTTGGGGTTGATCTGTGCCATCATCGCCAGCAGCACCTTTTGCTCCAGCTTCGGCAGGGCATATTTTGTCTTTTGGATCAGATCATTGCTCTTGGTGATGATCGATTCCGACGCCGGGTTGTACTTGGGTACATTGCCTGCAGAGCGGGTGCGGCGGTGCTTTTGTGGCGGCGTGTTTTCCTGCGCAGGGAGGTCCGGGTCATAGTATTCGCCTTCAATGATGGTGTCATTTTTCCGCTTTTCAGACATAAACCCACACCTCCACAAATACAGTACATTTAGCATACACGCAATTGCGGAAAATGTCAACGACTTCTCGCAATAAAAAATAAATGTGCCATTTGTATTTTTTTTCTTATAATTATTATTTATTATTTTATAAATTTATCTCTTTATATATAAATAAGTAGATTGCGAGTTTTCTTCTGCTGAATTGAGAGAAAAATTCCTGTGAAAAAAGAGTTTTCTTCCCACGAAAAAAGAGAAATATTCTGCTGTGCTGAGAGTTCTCTTCTGCTGATTTTGCTAGAATAAAACTCTCAATTCAGCAGAAAAAAACTCTCAGTACGCAAGCGGCTGCGGGCAAAGCAGACAGCGAAATGCGAGTTTTCTTCTGCGCTGATGAGAGAAAAATGCTGCGCAGTGAAAAAATCAGTTCGCGGTTTTTCCGACGGAGCAGGGGAGAGCGCAGTGACAAAAAAGAGAGGGCAGAGGGCAAAAAGGCTTATTGAGAGAAATTTTCTGACAACAGAAGAAAAAAACAGAAAACTTCTCTTTTTTGTATTGCGAGTTTTATTCTGAACAAAAAAGTCTCCGAGAATCTTCGCTAGTACGTAAAAGTATGCGAAAAAAGTAAAAAGTATTGCGAGAAAACTTCTGCACTGCAAAAATAGTAGGGAAGAAACAAAGTGTAATAATTTATATATAATATACAAAACGGCAAGTAAAATCGTGCGCATCCGGGGAAACCGGCAGGGCAGGGGAGAGGGCCGGCAGGAGAAACACAGCTTTTCTAAAATGCAGACTGCCAAAAGGCGACGCAGAGCCGCAGGGAATTATTTTTATAATAATGCAGAAAAAAACTCTCAATAGACGCCCGCGGTGGGACTATTGAGAGTTTTTTTCTGCAAAAAATAAAGAAAATTCAGAAAAATACAGCCGCCCGCAAGGGCCGTCAGCACCCCCTTATTACCGGGAGCAGGTCACAGCGTCTGTTGCCGTATAGTCAAACAGGCCGTCGTTTTTCTCCTCCAGAGCCTTGATCATGTGATAGGTGTATTCGTTATAGGGCGTCGGGATGCCTAACTCGCGCCCCATGCGCATGAGTGCGCCGGAAAACATATCAATTTCTGTGTGCCGCCCGGCGTCGAGGTCCTGCAGGGTAGAGTAGCGCGCGGTGGGCGGCACGGCGCTGCCGTGGGTGGAGGCCGCAGCTGCCTTGGAGAGGTCGATCCCACTGGCGGCGGCAATGGCCTCCAGCTCGCGGCGCAGGCCGTCGCTGATGGCCTTTATATGGGCACTGTCGCTGTAGCAGCCGACGCCTGCGCCGAGGATCGCCTGCGGCAGATTGTTGCAGACGTTCAGCCGGAACTTGGACCAGATCTCCTCGCGGATATGCTCGGTCACACGGAAGTGAATGCCCGTGTCCGCAAACAGCGCCCGCACTGCCTGCACCCGGTCACTGTCAAACGGTGCGGCCAGCTCCCCGTAGATGATGCCGAGGGTCGTCTCCGGGTCAAACCGCACGCCGTCCTCGGTGCGGTGGGAGGCCACCTTGATGAGCGCGGGCAGCACATGGGCCGCGCCGACCTGTGCGGCGATGAGCTCCTCGCTGTCAACGCCGTTCATCAGGCTCATGACAACGGTGTGTTCGCTCACAACGGTGCGGATGCTGTCCAGCGCGCCGGGCAGTGCGCCGTATTTCAGCGCAACGATCAGCAAATCGACGCCGTGGGCCTGCTGCGGGGTCCAGACCTGCGGGTGATAGACCTGCCCGTTGATCGTGCAGCCGTTTTGCCGCAGCCGCTCGGCGCGGGGACCCTCCGCCACGACGCCAAGCTGCAGGCTGTTGGCGGCAGCCTTGTCGGCCAGGCCCCACAGCACATAGCAGCCAACGGCCCCGGCCCCCAAAATAGCAACAGATTGAATTTTCATCGTCTACATCCTCCTGTCAGTCGGCCCGGCCCGGCTGGATGATGCGGATCAGCTCCTTATCCAGCTGCAGGGTGCAGTGCCACGGATTTACAATAATGCCCGCAATCTCCGGTGCGGAGAGCGCTGCGGCAAACAGCTTGTCAATGTCTGCGAGGAAGGTCGATTTCACCGTGTCAGGGCTTTTCATCTGCTCCTCGAACGAGGTGAAGGCGTACCACCAGCGCGCGCCGTCCGCCGTCGTTACGACCCGGGGCTGCACCTGCCCGGCACCGGGGACGGGCTCAACGGCCACGATCCACTGCCCGCCCGCCTGCATACAGCGGCGGACGACGGTCAGCGTGTGGGCCAGCTGCTCCGAGGTAGGGGACTGCTGCAGCTGCAAAATGGCAGTTTCGATGGTTTGATTCAGCTGTAAGGATCTATCTTGCGGCATCGGGAACATCCTTTCCGGTTTGCGATTTGTCTGTTTCCTTTAGGCAATACCGCACAATTCCCGCCTTGCGGCTTAAGCACCGCTCCGGCGGATCTCCGCGCCAAGAGCCGCCGCAAGCGGCGGTTGCGCTCCGAAGCGCCTCGCTGCGGCTCGGTGTGCGGCACGGCATCTGCGTTGCCAAAATGATCGATAATGTCGGGTTGCGGTACCCGCATCGTGCTTCGGGGGCAAAAGCCCCTTGCACTCTGCGACCGCTGCCCCTGCTTCGGTTCGCTGTATCCGCCACTGGCGGCGCTCACCTTTGCAGCATCCAGTATTATCTGCGCTTTTGGCTTAGCAGCTGCCGCACCTCGCTCGCCGTATCGGCACTTAGAATTATGCGGTATTGCCTTTATTATACCAGCGATTTTCCAAAATGCAAAATTTCCGCGGAACGGCATTGACGAACCCGCGCTGCCGCGGTACAATGCAAAGTAACCAATCAAACCGATAGGAATAAACAACAGGGGTGATCTACCAATGCAGCCGCTTTCTGACCGTACCGCAGGCTTTACCGATTCCGTCATCCGCCGCATGACCCGTATCTCCAACCAATACGGCGCGGTGAACCTTTCCCAGGGCTTCCCGGATTTTGACCCGCCCAAAGCGATTCTGGACCGTCTGGCCGAGGTCGCGCACGAGGACTACCACCAGTACTCCATCACCTGGGGCGCGCAGAACTTCCGCGAGGCGCTGGCCGCCAAGCAGACCCGCTATATGGGCCGGACAATTGACCCCAACAGCGAGATCGTCGTGACCTGCGGCAGCACCGAGGCGATGATGACCGCCATGATGACCGTGACGAACCCGGGGGACAAGGTCGTTATCTTCTCGCCGTTTTACGAGAACTACGGCGCGGACACGATCCTGACCGGGGCAGAGCCGATCTATGTGCCGCTGACGCCGCCGGAATTTAACTTTGACCCCGAAGTGCTGGAGGATGCCTTCCGCCAGCACCCGAAAGCGCTGATCCTGTGCAATCCCTCGAACCCCTGCGGCAAGGTGTTCACCCGGGACGAGCTGGCGCTGATTGCGGGCCTTGCCAAAAAGTATGATGTCTATGTTATCACCGACGAGGTGTATGAGCACATCGTCTACGCGCCGCACATCCACACCTATTTTGCCGCGCTGCCCGATATGTGGGAGCGGACGATCTCCTGCTCGTCGCTGTCCAAGACCTACTCGGTCACCGGCTGGCGGCTGGGCTACGTCATTGCGCCCGCGCCCATCATTGAGCGCGCGAAGAAAGTCCACGACTTTTTGACCGTCGGCGCGGCGGCTCCCTTGCAGGAGGCCATCATCCCGGGCCTGAAATTCGGTCCGGATTACTATGATGATTTGCTTGCAAAATATACGCACAAGCGTGATTTGTTCTGCAAGGGCCTGGACGCGCTGGGCCTTGTCCACAACGTACCGCAGGGTGCGTATTATGTGCTGATGGACATTTCCGAGTTCGGCTATGACAGCGATCTGAAATTCTGTGAGGATCTGGCCGCGAAGGTCGGCGTCGGCGCGGTGCCGGGGTCGAGTTTCTTCCGGGAGCCGGTCAACCACCTGATTCGCTTCCACTTTGCCAAGAAGGACGAGACGCTACACGACGCACTGAACCGCCTCGAAGCGCTGCGCAGCAAAATTCCGGCAAAGGCAGCGCGGTAAGGCCTTATAACTCCGTGGCAAATTTAAAATATAAATGAGAAGCCGACCCGCTGTATATCTGTCAGCGGGTCGGCTGCCTTTTTTCAGACTGTCGAAAAACTCTTGTAGGGGCGAGCATTGCTCGCCCGTGCCCGTTTGCCTTGCAAGAAACTGTCCCGGAAAATGCGTTGCTGCGGTAAGTTGGCGGGCGACCAATGGTCGCCCCTACATACGCAATAAGGCAGGAATGCAATTTCTTGACAGTCTGTTTTTTATCGTGCCGTTTTCGGTTTATAGTCGCGCATTTCCGGGATCGCTCCGCCTGCCACGGCCCACAGGTACAGGCTGGCCACGCTGCAATAGGGGCTGAACCGGCGGCGGTATTTTTCAAACAGCTTGCGGTCAATTTTGCGGTGGTGGTAGACCATCCGCAGGCCGCGCTGGATGGCGAGGTCGTCATAGCTGAAAATGTTGGGCCGCTGCATACAGAACAGCAAAATCATCTCCGCTGTCCAGACGCCGATGCCCTTCAGGGCACTCAGCTTGCGGATGGCGTCCTCGTCGCTTTTCTGCCAGATGCCCTCCAGATCAAACGCGCCGCTGCGGACACGCTCGGCAAAATCGGTGATGTACTCCGCCTTGCGGAAGGTCATGCCCAGCGCCTGCAATTGGGGAACACCGGCGGCCAGGATCGTCTCGGCATTCACGGTGCCCAGTGCGTCCTGCATCCGCTGCCAGATCGTGGTCTGCGCCTTCGTCGAGATCTGCTGGCCGATGATGTGATGCACCACCGCCGAAAACAAATCGGTATCGACGACACGGTCCACATGTCCGATTTTGTCGATGACCTCACACAGCCGCTTGTCTTTGGCGCGCAGGCAGGCAAGCTCGGCTTCCCCGTAGGCAAAAAACATCGGTGCTCACTCCTTTACGGCGTCGGGCAGTACGTCGCCCAGCGCCAGCACGGCATTGCGCACGCATTCGGGGCAGGGGCAGAGCGGCACGCCGGTGGCAACGCCCTTCAGCTCCTTGCAGATGGTCGCGCCGCACCGCTGCTCAAAGCTCCGGACCAGTGCGCGTGCCACAGCGGGCGTGCCGCGGCCCTCCGTCAGGATGCCGGCCACCATCACAGCGCCGATCAGTGCGCCGCAGGTGCTCTCCATGCAGCCCATGCCGGCAGCGTAGCCTGCCGCCAGCATCCGCAGGGTGTCGCTCTCCACGGGCAGCTTGTCCTCAAATACCTTTACAACAGACTGGGTGCAGTTGCACTGCCCGGTGGTTTTTAATTCTGCAGCCGCGGCTGCGCGTTCGGTAAGGGTCATGGTGCAAGCCTCCTTGTCAGTGGCAGTGATGGCCGCCGCAGTGGTGCTCGCCGTCGTGGTGGCCGCAGTGAACGGCAGAAGGGTCATGGACGAGCTTTCCGGCCAGCAGCGCCAGCACGGCCTTGTCGGCATCGCCGCTGACACCGGCGTACAGCCTGATGTTGGCCCCGGCCACGGCGGTCTGTGCGCCCGCACCGATGCTGCCGCAGATCAGTGTGTCAACGCCGCCGCGCATCAGAAAGGCCGTCACGGCGCTGTGGCCGCTGCCCGCGGTCTCAACGACCTCGGTGTGTAAAATCATGCCGCTCTCGATGGTGTAGAATTTAAACTGCGGCGCATGGCCGAAGTGCGGGAAGACCTGGCCGTTTTCATAGGGTACTGCAATTTTCATGGTAGTGCTCCTTTATCTGTCATTACCCATGATTATAGGGGATTGGCGGGAAAAAGGCAACAGCCTTGCAGACTGTCGAAAAACTTTTGTAGGGGCGAGCATTGCTCGCCCGCGCCCGTTTGCCTTGCAAGAAACTATCCTGGAAAATGCGCTGCGGCGGTAAGCTGGCGGGCGACCAATGGTCGCCCCTACACACGCAAGAAGGCGAGGATGCAATTTTTAGACGGTCTGAAAGGCAACAGCCCCGGATATTTTGCAAAATACGGATAGAGCTTTGCAGCGGAATGCGGTATAATGATAAAAAAACTGCGGGCCATTACGGCCTGTTTTTCAGCCGGTGAGGTGCCTATACGATGACATATATTCAGCATTATGATGCCCCGTTGGGTCGTATCCTGCTGGCGGCGGACGAGGCCGGGCTGACCGGACTTTGGTTCGACGGCGCGAAATATTTTGCCGACGGACTGCCCGCCGAGCGTACCGAGCAGGAAACGCCGATCCTTTCCGAGACCCGGCGCTGGCTGGACCTTTACTTTGCGGGACAGGAGCCGGGCTTTCTGCCGCCGCTGCACCCGGCCGGTTCGGCGTTTCAGCAGGCGGTGTGGGCGCTGCTGCTGCAAATTCCCTGCGGGCAGACCGTGACCTACGGGGAGCTCGCGCGGCAGCTTGCGGAAAAGCAGGGAAGGCCCCGGATGTCTGCCCAGGCCGTGGGCGGCGCTGTCGGGCATAACAAAATTTCCATTATCATTCCGTGCCATCGCGTGGTCGGCACCGGCGGTAGCCTGACCGGATATGCCGGAGGCATTGACCGAAAGGTGCAGCTGCTGGCGCTGGAGCAGGCCGACATGACCCGCTTCTTTGTGCCCAAAACGGGCACGGCGCTGTAATTTGTACAGTTGATTGCAAAATGTCATACCGTGACAAAGGGAGAAAAGCTGAGTCATGTCGTTTGAAAAGGCAAAAGCGTATTTACAGGGAAAAGGAAGGTACAAATTATGAAGCACCGCATTGTGACCGCTGCGCAGATG
>ERZ1026876.1690-NODE-1690-length-10424-cov-5.765165_pt1 | contig 10424 bp, 8 predicted proteins | sample MGYA00380168_ERZ1026876 | MGnify/ENA primary metagenome ERZ1026876 (study PRJEB33269, sample SAMEA4719804) | human gut metagenome | biome: human-associated habitat; feature: organic feature; material: feces | place: Cameroon | collected 2013-10 ... | reverse complement strand
AAGTATCTGAATTTGGCAAAAGCAGGAGAGCACGTAGTCCTAAAATCGCGTGCTGGCAATTTCCGCATCTTCCCCGATGACGGAAGCAATACCATTGACGCACCGCGCGACTTGATGAAAGAACTCAGAAACGCTTTGACGGAGGTAAAAGAAGCCATTGCCGGAAAGCGTAAACTTCAATCTGCTGAAAGTTTGCTCGATGAGTTGTAATATTACAATATCGGTTTCTGACGACTTTGCAAAAGAAGCAAAACGTCTCGCTAAGAAATATCCAAGTTTTAAACAAGACTATAAGGATTTTCTTTTAAGCATTAAAAATAATCCCCTGCAAGGCGATGAGATTACAAAAAACATACGCAAAATCCGTATGGCTATCAAAGCTAAAGGCAAAGGAAAATCTGGTGGAGCAAGGGTCATTACTTTCAATATCCTTACAGATATAAAAATGGTCAAGTGGTTTTTCTTCTTCTCTATGATAAAGAGGATGCTTCAACAGTCAAAGTCAATGTTGTCAAGCAACTTGTACGAGACATGGGATTTGATCTTGAATAGAATCTATAATGAAGCTGTTGGACTCTAACGAATTCCAACAGCTTCTTGTCGTATATGCAGGAGAAATCATTAAATAGTTGTGATTTTAAAATTTATCTTTGTTTTATTTACAAAAACAGTAACTTTAAAATCGAAAATGACTAATGGCATAAATCTTGCGAAAGGTCATCAAAAGTCCTTAATGACAAATGACACTAATGACATAATGACCACAATAAAAAATCAGGCTCACTATTGACACACGTACGTGAACGCAAAAAGGAATTTGATGAATGCTATCTTGGGCATTATAAACAGTGGTTCATTGGTTTTCTTCACTATTGGTGTCTATGTGGTTGCGTGATGTATAGGATGATGATTACACAAGGTTGTAGCAAATAAAAACCAACTGACTTTAAGAACATCATCATTAAATTCAGTTGGTTACTTCTGTATATTTCCGGAAATAATATTCAAACAAAATATGATTTACAAATCCGACAACGCCGTAATTAATGACGAAATAGAATCTTTTTTTGCAGAATATATTTTAGTCTTATATTTTTTATCCAATTGGCATCTTTCAATAGCTAATTTCTTTTCATTATCAGCGAAAAAATAATCAGAAATACGCAATCCAATAGCAGCCCTATCTATGTCTATCACATCATTCGGAGTCTGACTTTTCCCGTTGACAGCCATATCTGCATTCAACGATGAACGAATATTCATTGATGGAATTTTTTCAAACCCATGTGTTTCTAATTCGCAAATCAATTTCTGAGCTAATCTTTTATCTATTCTTTTATCACATAGTAGTTTTAATAACCAATCCACTTTATTAGGAATATTTATTTTACCACATGGCACACCTCGAACATTAACCACTCCTTTTCGGCATAGCTCTTTAAGACCTTCTATATATGCTCTGGTCTGTATTTTACATAGATAATCCAATGCTAAAGATTTATCTCGTTTGCTAAGTTCTTGACCAGCTTTTTTCATGTCTTCTCTTAACCCATTTACATTTTTGAACAGTTCTTGGTTATAAAAATGATTATCTTTGTTGAACTTATGACCTTTTGCATAAATGTCAAGTATTTCAATGTCTGCATAGTATGCTTTATGAAAATACATGGATTGTATTGGTTTAACGTTCCCCTGTCTTAGCAACATCATTATCTCCGTTGCTGCGATTTCTTCATATCCATAAAATGTAGTTCCTTTTGCAATCTCGCTGAAGAAATGATGTTGTTGTGCTATTTGTTTTGAATACTCTATACTTTCGTTGCCGTTTTCGCCCATATTGGAACGTCCTAGTGTTTCGTATAGGTGTTCAAGTGGCATAGGACAAGAAAGGATTCTATTGTTTACTTTTTCTATGATAATATTACGTAGCTGTCCCCACAAAGATGTAGGGACAGCATTATACATATTACTTACAGCAAATTGGTCAAGATATAATATTTTCTTTCTTTTCATTGTCTATCTCTGTTTATGTAAGAGAAACTTCTCCATCTTTAACCTTGTCAATAGTGGCTTTTCTATGATAACCATTCTTTGTAAATTCGTTTATCCATATAAGCCTCCTTGTACCATCTCCATAAGGTTGTAATCTGAAATGACCACTAACTTTGAAAGACTCATCATTGCAAATTTCAGTATACCACTTGCTATCAAATCGATAATAGTCAAGCCCTGGTTCTATGACATTCTGAATTTTCTTGTTCTTCTTAACCTCTTTCCTAACAGTGGTTGAAACTATACCTAATTGTACTTCTGCCCATTGTCTTAAACACAAATAATCCAAGACCATATCTATATAATCTCTGATATTTGCTTCTCTACAACCATCTATTAAAGGTAAAATCATACAATCTAACTGATGCCCATTCCCTTTGATTTTATCTTTCGGTGATACGCAAATATAGTATGTAGGAATAGATAAGTATTTGTCGATGTTGTCTTGGAATATCCATAAAGTAAGACAGCCATTCTTTATGCTATACACGACATAACACCCTGTGATAAAGTATGGGCTACCAACAATTCCGTTCTCATTATCCAGTTCTTCAAGAATGTCCATGTGGAACTGCGTAAATTTCATATAGGATTTATCCATTGTTTCAACAAATGTCTTAGAGAAAACGACCAAATTACGACAGTTACCTTTTACAGTAGATAATTCTCTTATCGCATTCTCCCTATCAGAGTCTATCACACTACCGATATTATTGCACCAATTAAGAATACTTTGTGGCAATTCTCTTTTATCAAGACAAAACAAGTATCTAAACAATGTAATGTCATTTATGTTTTTAATTTTCATAAACAAATACAATTTTTCAATTAACCCTTTTGATCCATCTATAGTCAGGGCCTTTAGTTGTCCACTGAAATTGCCACATTGCACCGGACTTATTGCTTATCAAATAGTATTGATACATACTCGTCATCGGTTGTATTGTAAATATGCTACTATCACCTGCTTCAAGAACTTCATCATTAATTGAAACGCAAAGGAGGTTGTCTAAAGACTTGGTATCGTATTGCACTTGCCAAAGTCTTCCTGTAAAACTATCCAACATAATGAATGTCCACATATTTTGAGTAGCAAACATTTTGAATCTACCCTGCCATCTATCAGTTGAAGATGGATATGCTTCAGTCCAGTAATTTATTGGTGCAGCAAACATGCAATCTGTTCCTTTTGTGCTAAATTGGACTTGCCAATTCTTTCCTGTAAAAGTATCAAGCATGATGAAAGTCCACATATTCTGTGTTTCATAAAGACAGAAGCGATTATCAGTTTCGCCACAATCTTCCATTGCATCACATATTTTCCAAGATTGACCATCATCTTGCACCTGTAACACCTCTCCTGTAGCTGTATTCAAACGTAACTGGTTATGGTAGTTACGTGTTTGATACATTTTATATGTTTGTGCAAATAGACAGATAGGCATAAAGCACAAAATCAGTAAAGCAATAATTTTTCTCATATCGTTTCTGTTTTGATCAAACAATTGGTATGCCATATTACTTAAACTTGTAGTAATGGCAAAAGTTTATTAAGTGATACCCTTTGATGGAACATCTAAGTGCCAATCAATATGGTCATTTCCAAAAAGGGTCAAATGTACGTTCATAATGTCGTTTCTTTATAATCTCTGGAGTATTATCTATAGAAGGGAATTCTTCTGCGATTTCACTTGCGAGACTGTACAGGAGTTTTTCGTCCAATATGTCTGAGTAACTTCCGCGAAGTGCTTTTTCGTACAAGTTGATTAAATCATTCTCAGTAATTTACTTTGAATATGGCTCCTCCAACCTATTTGGGTAAGAAGAGATACTATTACATTTTTTTCTGCATCCTTGCAAACAATAACAATACGGTCACTTGAAATGCTATTTGAGCAATACGCTCTAATGTTTGTAAATCTAGTTGAACAGAATTCTTACACCATTTACTCACAGTACAAGTCGATTTTCCAAGTTGTTCTGCAAGCCATTTTCCTGTTTTATCTTGCTCCGCAAGCACAGCTTTAAGTCTATTCAAATTAGCCATATATTCCTTTTTATATAATTTTAGTGCAAAGATATAGAAATATAACGAAAAAAAAATAAAATCTTTATTTTTATTTAACGTCCTATGAGATTAATTATTGTGTTATACCAACTTTGATGGAGTACAAAAAAATAAGAGCGAACCGTATTTTATTTATAGACTACACTCGCAAAATGACAAAAAAGGAAAAATACCGTTCTTTTTCGTGTTAATTTATGTTTTCTCATGCTTTCAATTTGGGGTTCCTTGATTTTGTTGTTCCTAATTTGTTTCTTTCGTCATTTTGTCATTCTATATCATCACACTTTCCTCATCCTTCGAGGATGCCATTCGCCTTGCCATTTCTCATGATGGCGACAGCCACACTTGCGAAAAGGGTTCATCAAAAATCGAAAATGACTAATGACTAATGACTAAATCTTGCGAAGATCATCAAAAGTCGAATTTGACCAAAATGACCATGACCAAAATGACCACAAAATAAAATCAGGCTCACCTTTGACACACGTACGTGAACGCAACAAGAAATATGATGGCTGCTATCTTAGGCATTATGCACAGGGGTTCTTTTGTTTCTTCTTCATCCTTATCTTCTTCGGCTTTTGCGGTGTCATTGCTGTGATGATAGCTCAATACTATGGAAAATAAAACCGCCTGACTTAAGGCTGAAGGCTTAAAGTCAGGCGGTTTTATGTCTCATCTTATTCATTTTCTATATTTTATCAATTCTTTGCCAGCCATATATATTGGCTGTCCGTCTTTGTATGTTGCATCATTAGACCTTGCCGAAGCAATAATAGCCGTCACGTCAAATTCTCCAAGTGTTATCTCCTCATCGAAAAAATAGCACAGATAGCGGTCGTGGTGTGGGGCTGTATAGCCAGTGGCTATCATCTTTTCCTTGGTCATCTCACCGATGTTCTTTACACGGAATGCCCAGCGCACGCCCTCGTTTTCCTTGCCAAATTCATAAAGCAACACAAACTTGGCATGCTTCACTTGGTCTCGACTCTTTACAACGCCACCTCTAACATCTTTTCCGATACGAACATTGTAAGCATCGTCTCGTTTAGAGCCTTGCCTGCCAAATATCCAGTTGAGTTGCTCATATCCATTGAAGCATCCTATCAGAATGTCGGTGTTAGCATAGTTCTCCAGATAATGCATCGTGAGGAATTTGTGCTCCACTTTCACGTGCTGCTTTGGTTCTACGATAGGCATTTCGCTTTCAGGGAGCGTCCGTGGATCTATTCCCAAGTCACACTTTGCCACATAAAATGCCTGTTCAAGATTAAACTTCGTGCGTTCGTTCTCGTCAGCCACTCGTTTCATAGCTTCTTCAGCTTCGGCAACACTCAATTTTAGAACTTTTTGGCAATATTCCTTTTCTTTCTCAGGTTTGCGCAGAGCTAAAGAGTAATATGCCTGACTATAGCCTCGTTTATCTTCCCTATCCTCAAAAGGATGGAACAGCTTGCCCAATACTGTTTGGAAATTCTCCTTGACATAGACGTTGGGATCGACATCAGCATGAGCAGTAATGGCATAGAAATCGAAGTTGTCTTTCAGCATATGTTGTATCTGCTTTCTGAACAACTGCCGTACCTTGTCACGCCACGCAGCTTTACTCGATGCATTATTGCGTCCGTAGAGTGCTACCACAAAAAGGAAGTTCACATCGTAGTGTGCCAATAGGAATGTATCACGGTCGAACAGACGATTTTCAAACTGTCGGCTGAGATAGTATTGTTGCCGACGTTGTCCATTGGGCTTGTTTTCATCAATGAGTTGAATATCATCGCTTTGCTCCAGCGAGTTTTGGTTGGCTGATATGAAGAAGTTTGGAATAATGTTGTAACCTTCTGTCACATCGTCACGTAGCTTGATGTGTCCCAGCTGTTCCTCCGTCGTGCCGTTGCTGAAGAGGTTTATGTTCCATTGTATCACGTTTCTAGCATAGGTAAACTGCTTGTATATGCTTTCTTTACCAAGGGAATTACCACGCTTGTAATACTTCGAGTCACCAATATAGTAGATGGCATCATCGGTGTCATTGTTTGTCAACTCTTGATATTGGTACATGTGGTCAACTCGCTTGCCATCTGGCTGGTCTTTCAATTCCTGCGGCAAGTTTTTGTCGCCTATCAATTCATCAATGATAGCTTCGAATACGACATGGAAACTCTTCACCAACAAGTACTCTCGCTGGTCAACATTCAATGCTATGTTGTCTGGACGGTCGAAGAAAGCATAGCACAACTCCCAAAGTTCTTTGGCTTTGTCGGAGAAATACTTGTACTTGATTTGTTTCAATCGTCTCTTTCCATATCCTCCAAGGTATCGCTTGAATTGTTTCTCTCCCAATAGGTCAAAATTGACGTTCAGCTTCACGGGGAAACCATAGGTGTCGTGGATGTGCTGCAAGATGCTGAAATAGATTACAAGCAACTCCTCGTCAAAGTTGATGGTACGCTTCTTATTCACAGGGTTCAGATAACTTACCTCTTGAAGGAGTGAGCCATTTGCTTGTTGAACGATAGCTGGGCTTTTAGATATGGTACGCGTCCAATTGATCTTGTTATAGCCACTATGCAGATTCTTTACGATGAACATCACATAGCTCTCGTTGTCCTTGTTCCATTTCAGCAGGGCAAGAAGGACATCCAGAAAAGTGTTGGCCTTACGCTTCTTGTGCGTCTTTCCCATCATGGGCGCTTGCTTGTGCAGCACGATGCTTGGCGTTGTCTTCTTGCCACCCATGCGGTCATACTCATGGTCTTTGAACACGCAGATGGCTCTGTAAATCCATACGCTCAGGTTATAGATGAACGTCTGTTCCTGCTGAGTCAGTTCGTTGCAAGCATCCGCATTGACCAAGTTTTTTGGGTCGATATGTCCAAACACTTTCTCATCGCCATACTCTCCTTCAAGCAACACCTTAGGCAGAATGAACACGCAGTCGTTCACATCTGGGGCTGGATTGAAATAGTAGCCCACATAACTCAGACTCACCTTTCCATCCACATCTTGAAGCACACCAAGCCCTTTGAGGACGTTTGCCACGTCTTCATAATCGTATAGGTATTCTTCTATTAGTATGCGCATAATGGATTATTCTTGAATATCTGAAATAGAAAGCCCCCAATTTCGTTTCGATAATGCAGCTTTTAATTCGTTCATTTTCTCAACAGTCCCCCACCCATGAGTTCCTACCCACAAAGGTTCACCATTGCAAATTATTTTCTCTAGTCGACGGTCTTTTGTGTTACGTGTGTCGTTGTTGTAATCTTCTTGAGTCTCAACAATATAGCTTATGTTGATCTCATTACCTAACATTTTCCACGTAGCTGCAACTTCTTCGGCAGACAATGTCGGATTTTGATCTATATATTTCTTTATCAACTCAACAGCAATTTTCCTCTTGGAGATTCGTCCTTCTCCATTGATTGCATATTTAGTATGGTCTTTTCCGTCTCCATCACCATCTTCAATGTCTTCGTTAAGGTATTCTTCAAAGTCATTTTCACTGACCTTTCGAAGACCATTTTCTCCCACAATATTCACCAAGAACTTGCGCACATTCTCTATATTAATCGTATTGTCATCATTATAGAATGCGTCAAATGATGGCTGCTTATTTGAATTGTCACTCACATTGAAGTCTGTTGTGTTTCCATCCTTGAAAACATCATTCCAAAGGTAGAACAGCACTTTGCTTACAAAACGCTCCACGCCAATAGGCTCACCTTCGTTCTGGGGCTTACAGAAGAAGTAACCGAGTTTCTTGTCGTCGCTGCTTGTCTCCTCTGCTATCTTCTCGTTAACAGCTTGAACGAATGTCCACCAGTCACAAACCTCGTCTCCGCACTTTATTTTATAGTCTTTCTTTGCATCAGCAATCTTCACGTACTTCCAGTCCCATCTACGTTTGAATGCAGAATCTATAGGGAATAAGCTTTGGTCGCTGGTATTCATTGTAGCCCAAATATAGAAGTTGCTGGGCAGTAAGAGAATCTTTCCGCTCTTTATATCTTCCGCCAGGTTGCCAACATAGTTTTTTACCACACCTTGCAGGTTAAGTTCTTTTGTTAACATGTAGTCTTTTTCAGTCTTAAACGCCTCGGCTATTTCCCTCTGCAAGTCAGCATCTGCCTCAATGGGATATGAGGAGAATCCGTTGTCCTGACGGTCAAGAAGTTGGAACAAGTCACCAAATATCTGCGCACAGTTGCCTCGGTTGATTTCCTCTATCACAAGGAACTGTGGAGCAATACCACTTTCGTCACCCTCGGCATATTTCTTCCAAGCGGAAAGATAAGCTTTCAAGAAGGCTTGCTTCACAAACTTGTAAGTGATACGTTTTTCCTTGTAAGTCCCCTTGTTTGTGTCGAGAGTGATGCCTCCTGCCACAACCACAGGAACAATCTGCATTTCTACCTCTTCCATGGTTGGCTTATAAGCACCGACAAATGATGAGTAGTCACTGTCGGGGTGAAACGTTGTGCGAATAGCTCCATACACCTTCGTTATTTGGTCTATCTCATACGACTTACCAGTGCCTGGTGCGCCATAGTAGATTTGCTGGAGAGGAAGATGAATAGGTTTCATGCTCTTTTTAAAGCATGCATCAAGTATATCTGTATCATATAACAAACAACTAAAAGAGAAATATTCTGAATAGTAGAGTACAATTGACTTTAGAAGTCTATTCCTGTCGCTATCTTTTCCAATGGGACGTATAGCATCTATTCTTGTTTTTTTGTCGAACGAAAACATTACATCTAAGGCTTGAAACATTTCCTTTCTTGAAGAACGAGTGGCATACCCCTTAATGGCTTCACTCATTTTTCTGACAGCCGTCTTTGAATCTTCAGATAGAGGAAGATCCAATAAATCGGAAATTTCGACAGATGATAAATCCGTATGTGATAAATCATCAATAATATCATTGAGTGGCATATAGCCTGTTTCTTTGTCCAGAACAGAGAAATAACTGATTAAGTATGAAACATTAATGTTATTTAATATTTCGAAAATAGAAATCTTCTTTGAAATTTCATACCAAAATTTTATTATGTCTTTGTAGTACGCATTATTACAACGGAGTGCTTCCAAAAATAACGTTAAAATAATTGCAAGTTCATCGTCCTTAGGAATCCCCAATTGTGAACAACGGGTTAGTAACGCCTCTGCCAACGATGATTTTGAATCAGTTAATCTATCATATAACTGAGCCGAAGTCAAATCTGTTAATTGTTGCGTTTCGCGCGACTCTGCGTTTCCCGTTAAAGCAGATATAAATCTGCTTGCTGAACGCATCGATGACGTATATGGATCCCTATTACCTGACGGAATTCTATTTTTTCTTGTGGATAACCACTTGTCAAAATTGTCTGTTTTTATACTTTTTGTCCACATAGTTATTTCTTTTCTGCTATAAATAAAAACTCTTTGCATTTGCTTGCTGAATGTCCTTGAAAACTTTGATAATTTGTTCGTTCAAATGACTTTAACTCAAATGAATTTGGAACAAAAATATCACTTTTAAACAGCTCTTCAATTTGATCAATGCCTCTATCCTTCCTTGGGGTTCCTTTATTTTTATGATTTCTACCATCATAATAGCTCAAAATTACATATTTGCAAGGTGCTTTTTTTATTAGTTCTGTTAAAGATGGGATAAACAGATTTGATTTGCAGAATGTTGAATCAAAATCATCTTCCATATTTTGACCTCTTACAAATTTAATCTTGCTAAAATACTCTGCCAAATCATCAATCTCACAATATGAACTTAACAGATTGAGCATGAAGTAATACGAAGTATACTGTCTAAAGTTGTATGGTGGGTCTACATACATGAGCGAGTGTTCTGGTACTTCTTCAATAAACGTAAGGGAATCTTGACATTTCCCTATTATATGTGAATTGTTAGTACCTATAATTGCATCAAATGCAGGCCATCGCAGGGTTAAAGGATTCAATGCCCTTGCATCATAACCTTCTCTTTGAAAATCATGGTACGTACCTTGTGTATTACTAATTTTTTCAACAGATTCGCAAACAACACTTATAAGTAAACTGTATTGCAAATCTGTCAAAACATTCATTTGATACCATTCTCTGATTTTATTCATAATGGTATCTAATCGTTTACCATTTGCGGGTGAAAAAAATCTTCTATTGCCTATGCTACCTCTCTTACTGCAAAATTTGCTATTATCACCTTCCTCTGTATAGGTGTCGTAAAAATAGTGATTTATATTTTCCTTCACTAGTGTCCACTAAAAACGATTGACAATCGTTGTAAGTGGTTGATATACGA
>ERZ1026876.1688-NODE-1688-length-10441-cov-13.461101_pt1 | contig 10441 bp, 9 predicted proteins | sample MGYA00380168_ERZ1026876 | MGnify/ENA primary metagenome ERZ1026876 (study PRJEB33269, sample SAMEA4719804) | human gut metagenome | biome: human-associated habitat; feature: organic feature; material: feces | place: Cameroon | collected 2013-10 ... | reverse complement strand
ATCTCCTTTACTGATAACATACTACCATTCTCATCATTTGTCAATACTTTTTTCTAATTTTTTTGAATATTTTTTATTTATTTTTTAGTTGCTAAAAGAATCTCATCTAACGTCTTAGGTGTATAATTCATCCAAGGCATCATACATCCAATATTATAAAACTGACACTTATGCTGCGATTTACCTCTATGGTCATTGTCGTTAATATACTCTCTTAAATGCTCCATAAAGTCATTTTCAAGGGTTGTATGCACATGGCCATAAAGATGTATAATATCTGGATTGTACGCTCCACGATAGAACGGCATTGGATAATGAGACAACAATACCCTTTTGCCATTATCCTTAATTTCTTTATAATCCTTTATATCTTGAAATTTAGACCTAAGTGTTTTTGACATACTTTTTAAATCATGGTTCCCTTTTATTAGCTGTTTTGCGCCGTTTAATTGGTTGAGTATTTTAATCCAATCATCCTCAAGACCCCAACAGAAATCACCTAATATCATAACCGTATCATTATTAGTTATAACACTATTCCAATTGCTAATTAATTCCCTATTCATTTCATCAACAGAAAAGAATGGACGATTATCAAAATTAATTATATTGGCATGACAAAAATGCTAATGTAAGTCAGCAATATAAAAAATCCGACTCATTTAAATCACGCTCCTTTCTCTGCTCATCCCTTTTCGCCATCTAAATCAGGATTTACATAATCATAATTACACATATCAGCCAGTTTCTTTTTATCACTATTTCTTTTGTTATTTCTCTTCTTATATTCCTTATGAAAGTCAGCAGCATACTTTGTACCAAGATAAGCGTCCATACTACCGTTCTTATTTACAAGGAATACAGTATGTTCATCCCCTCTAACAGACAAATAAAATCCACCAACATTGTTTGCAGAAATATAAGTATAATTACACTTATTGTTCTTACAGTATTCAATACCAAGCTTTCTAACTTCTTTCAATGTCATATTCAACACTCCTTACATATAAACTTAAGATTTGCCAGTTGAACCAATACCTCCTCTATCTTTATTACCCAATGTAGGAATTTCAATGAGTGTAAAGGCTGGCTGTTTCTTCATGATTCTAAACTGACAAATTCTATCATTAACATTAATCACAGTGTCACGCAAAGCATAAGCAGGATAAAGCCATTCATCATTATCCCCGCAATAACTTTCATCAATTACTGCCTGATGATTTGTCTGAATGATGCCAAAGTTCTTATATGTGGAGCTTCTAGGAACAATATGAGCTTCATAGCCATTTGGCAGTTCCATAGCAACACCAAGAGGAATCAGTTTAAACTCACCAGCCTTCAATTCTACAGTTTCAGCAGAACGAAGGTCAATCCAATCTCCGTTGTCAAACTTTTTAATTTTATCAATTTTATCTGTAAAGTATTTAATTTTAATTACTTCCCGCATTCACTTCACCTTTCTTTATATAACGTTAACTGTACAAAACTATTTTATTTTCTTTTAATGACTCTTGAACATTAATTACTCTCTGGTTAGTAGAACCGCACCATTTTAAAGAAATATCTCTTAATTCATCAACATATTTACCATCAACTAAAACATCAATATTATTTAAAATCCCAATATTGATTTTATAATTACTATTTGATTTACTTGTTAATTCTTCCCACGTATATCCGCTCCATAGCCATATAGTTTTTTTAGGGAAATCTTCTTTGAACCACTTAACCAAATTGAAAGTCGCTGTAATATTATTAGGATGTAAAGGTTCTCCTCCAAGTATACTAATACCTGTAATATGCTCGTTCATTGTTGGTTTAATTTTAGATTCATATACTTCTTTCGTAAATGATTGACCAACGTTAAAATCCCATAATTCACTATTGAAACAATTCTTACAATAATGCTCACACCCACTAAAAAAAATAGATGTACGTATTCCCTCTCCATTTGCAATATCAAATGTTTTAATCTTTGAATAATTAGACATATTTTATCACTCCATTCCCAGGTGATAAACTCTATCATAAATATCTTGCGCTCTACCTTCATTAAAAGGATTCGTACTAATATAACCACAAATTCTAAGAGCGACATTCATTTTATTGTAATCACTATTCCCACATTGAGGACAATGGAATTCTAAATCATCTCCCATTTGAATATCTGTACATCCACATTCATGACAATAACTAGTCATTGTATTGATTTCTGCATACATAATAGTATCATAAATATGTCTAATAACTTCCAGAATCGCTTCTATATTCTTTGTCATATTTGGAGTTTCAACATAACTGATTGAACCTCCTGCTGAAAGCTCCTGAAATTCTGATTCAATATCTAATTTTGTAAATGCATCAATAGGTTCGCTTGGAGTAATATGATAAGAATTTGTTACATATTTTTTATCAGTAATTCCTTTAATGATACCGAATCTTTCTTGCAAACACTTTGCAAATTTATATGTAGTATTTTCAATAGGTGTTCCATAAAGACTAAATGAGATATTCGTATCTTGTCTCCATTTTGCACAAGTGTCAGTTAGATATTGCATTACTTTAATACCAAAATCATGTCCTTCTTCTTCAGAGTGACTATGGCCAGTCATATACTTAACACATTCATACAATCCTGCGTATCCCAGAGAAATAGTAGAATAATTGTTATACAACAAATCATCAATTACTTCACCTGGCTTTAATCTTGCAAAAGCACCATGTTGCCACAAAATAGGAGCTACATCAGATTTAGTCCCTTTTAGTGTATTGTGTCTAATCATCAATGCTCTATAACATAAACCAAGCCGTTCGTCCATAATCTCCCAAAATTTATTAAAATCACCGCCAGATGATAATGCTACGTCAGGAAGATTAATAGTTACAACACCTTGATTAAACCTTCCCCAATACTTATGATTCATTTTGTCTGGCGTTAAAAATGAACGGCATCCCATGCATGGATATACATCACCTTTTAATTCTCGCATCTTTTTAGCACTAATATAATCAGGAACAAGTCTCTTTGCGCTGCATTCAGCTGAAAGTTTCGTTAAGTACCAATATTTGCTATCTTCATAAATATTGTCTTCGTCTAAACAGTACAGCAATTTTGGAAAAGCCGTTGTAATATAAACGCCCTTTTCGTTTTTTACTCCTTTGATTCGCTGTCTTAATACTTCTTCAATAACCAATGCTAAGTCATCTCTTAATCTGCCTTCTGGAACCTCATCTAAATACATAAATATAGAAGTAAACGGAGCCTGGCCATTTGTTGTTGACATTGTAATCAATTGATACTGAATCGTTTGAATGCCATCTGCAATTTCTTGCTTTAATCTATTTTCCACAATCTCATCAATTAGGGCAGGAGATTCGATACCATATTCCATAATATCGTAAATTTCCTTTTTTACTTCTTCTTTAATTCTTTGTCTGCTGATATCTACAAATGGAGCTAAATGAGCTAATGTAATCGTATTTCCACCATACTGAGAGCTTGCAACCTGTGTAATTATTTGAGTTGTAATTGTACAGGCTGTTCTAAAAGAATGCGGTTTTTCAATCATCGTTCCACTAATGACAGTCCCATTTTGAAGCATATCCTCTAAGTTGATTAAACAACAATTATTCATCGGCATACTTGGACTATAATCAGTATCATGTACATGAATAATCCCCTTTTTATGAGCTTCAACAATATCTTTCGGTAAAATGAATTTTTCTGCCATTTCTCTACAAGTAAATCCAGCAATATAATCTCTCATTGTTGGAATAATACGAGTATCTTTATTAGAATTCTCTTTATTAGCTTCTTCATTAGTACCTTGAATCAATGAAATAAATTCATTATATCTTTCATCTAAGTCTTTAGAAAGTGCTCTATTTTTTTCTCTATCATATCTATATCTAACATATGAACGAGCAACATCTTTCATTTTGCTAGACATTAATTTTTCTTCTACTAAATCCTGAAGCTCTTCTACACTAATTCTTTTAACATCTAATTTACTTATGTCATTAGCAATTCTGTTTGCCAAATCTTTATTAATATTATCTACGTCTTTCATTGCCTTTGAAATAGCAGCAACAATCTTTGATTTATCGTATTCGACAATACGACCATCTCTTTTGATAACCATATCAATCATATAACCACACTCCTTATATATTTGTTACTTTAGCATCTTAATCAATTCATCTTCGTCCACAATCTTGACGCCCAAACTTTGAGCTTTTTTGTACTTAGAAGAATTAGATGCTTCATTGCATACTAAATAATCAGTTTTAGTATTTACACTACCACTAACCTTACCACCTAAACTTTCAATTTTCTCTTTTACTTCATCTCTGTTTGCAAAATGATTCAGGCTTCCTGTAATACAAAATACTTTACCTTCCAAACTATTAGAACTAAAAGTAGTTTCTGGCTTTTTAAAAATAAGATATCCAGGCAAATCAACAAAATATTTTGTTACATTATCTGTAATAAACTTATCCATGCTATCTGACATTGCCTTGCCAAAACCATCTAAAGTAGTCCAATCAAAGCCTTTCCAAAACCCGAAATTATCAAGTAATCCATTGAAATCATAATTAAAATATTCAGCAATAATCTTACTTGCACTTCTGCCAATTAACGGGATAGACAAAGAATAAATGAATCTGTCAAGTGTAGTAATTCTGCTTTTTTCAATAGAATTAAGCAACTTTTTAACAGAAGTTTCACCAAACCCATCAAACTTTGCCATTTCAGCAGCATGATGTTTTAGAAGATAAATATCTTTAAAGTCATTTATCCAACCAAGTTCAATAAATTTTTCTAATGTAGACTCCGATAACCCTTTTATATCCATTGCATTTTTAGAAACATAATGAGTCAACTTACCAAGTAATTTGCCCTTGCAATTCTCATTAGCACACACAAGAACTTTAGAATTATTATCTTGTTTAATCTTTGTTTTACAACCACAAATAGGGCAGTATTCTGGAATATAAATTGTTGGTGCTTCAATTGCTTCGATATATTGTCTCTGTTCAGCGCTAACATTTCTCTTGATTTGCGGAATAATCATATTAGCCTTATAAGTTTCAATAGTATCGCCTATACACAAATTCAAGTCTTCAAAAATAGAAACATTATGTAATGACGCACGATTCACAATACTACCATCAATATCAACTGGTTCAAAAATCGCTATAGGAGTTAATTGGCCGCTCTTACCACAATTCCACTCAACGTCAATCAGCTTAGTCTTATATACATCGTCTTCTTTTTTATAAGCGATACCGTTACGGAAATGATGTTCGGTCTTGCCTAAAGATTTACCATATTCAATATCATTAAATTTAAATACAACTCCGTCACAAGGCAACCCCTCATCTGAAGCATACTCAAATACATAATCAAGTGTACTTTGAAGTTTCTTAGACTCTAGGTTCACAGGATACCAAAACGGGACAACGCTAAATCCCAGGCTTTCTGCATCGTTTAAATTGTCTGTAAGTTTATCACTACTCCCACCTTCGATTACATCCCACACTATAAACTTTGCTCGTCTCTGAGACACAACAGTTGTATCAAGAGAATTCAAAGTACCAGCAATAAGATTGCGAGAATTTTTATACTCTTCATTTTGATTAATTCTCGCAAAATCATCATCGCTAATAATACATTCTCCATCAACAATATATCTATTCTTCTTGTTGATTTTTAGTGGAATATTCATAAATTGCTTAATATGTTCAGTAATATCCACCCCGACATGGCCATTTCCACGACTTTCGCCTTTAACAAAAATACCATTTTCATATAATAGAGAGGCAGTCATTCCATCAAGTTTTACACTCGCAACCAACTCTTTGTTGTTTGAAAATTCAACGATTTCTTGTATTGAGTGACACTTGTTAAGACTCAACATTTCATGATTATGCACTGCTTTAGGAAGATTGGATATAATTTTTGCGCCGACATTACGAGATGGAGATTGACTGTATATAACCCCAGTTTCTTCTTCAAGTTGTTGTAAATCTCTCAACCGTATATCATATTGTTCGTCCGACATCAGTAATGGTTCTCCATTATAGTATGCATAAGCTGCCTCATTCAATATGTCTATCATCCCAAGCATCATTTCTCTTTCAATTTCTTGCACTAGTACTCCATCCTTTTATAAATTTATTTGTTAATCAGTTATTTCAACTTCATAATTCATCATTGCGCCATAACATTGTTTTGTTATATTACCTTTGTCGTATTCTATTTGAGCGACTTGTTTAATAATGTTTTCTTTATAAAATTTATATGCTTGAAACGCTGCTTCTACAGTGTCATACCTCCCTATATATTCTCTTTTGTTAGTAAATGGATTCACACAATTAGCTTCATACCTATTCCAACTTTTTTTAACCCCGATAGGAAGTTCTCCTCTGTCTCTTTTAGTAAACAAACTATTTATATTTGGCGGCACTAAACAACACGTTTTTGGACTGTAAATCTTGTTGCCTTTAACTAATATATCTTTATCCAACGCCCACCTATCACCATTTAGCCATTTATTGAAATTTTCTTGACTATGCAACCATTCATAAAAATTCTCGAATAATAGCCACTCTTCACAACAAGTTACATCTTTATATGTTGGGTGATTATTTTTAAATTTTTCGCTATAACACCTTTCTAGCATATGATTCCACGCCTTATACTCTTGTGTGTTTTTCCAATCGGCACCCGTCGGATATTTAACACCCACCATTCCGACCCCGTATACAGATGGATAATACGGGTTTTTGATATTTCCATCATTAAAATTTTTATATGATGCATGAATTTTTGTTTGATATTTGTCTTGAAACTCAACTGTCATATTATTAGCATCCACATATTCGACAATTACCATTAAACAGCCTTGATTATTCACTCGTTTTTCTCCTAATCTATAATTAGGATTTTTTATAACACCATTATAAAAATTTGCCATACTACTATGTACGCGAGTTCTTGCCTCGTCTTGAAATTCTACGACAATATCATGATGACCATTATAAATAACAATTGTCATAATATCGCCGTATTTATTTGTTTTTGTTAATCCGAGTCGTTCATCATAAAATTTCTTTCGTTCTTCTTTTGTATAACCTTTACCCATGAGCTATTATTCACCGCCTCAAAACATTACTAGCTTCTTATCAACAAGGAATTCATCACATTGTGCAAATTCAGTTTTCATAACCTTGCTGCAATTCCATAATTCCTTAGCTTCACAATAGTCCTGTTTTCTATGATAGAAGTTACAAATATCACATTTAGAACTACATCGCTTTTCTTGATTTCTGTTACTCTTAGACCGTTTATCACTCAAACTATTCACTCCCTTATTCTTTGTATAACCTTAAGAGTTATGGACAATAAAATAATTGATTTAATTATACATAACATATATACTTTTTGTCCATAACTCTTTTTTTGTAAGGTTATTATACACTATTTATACTTATTTGTCAATAGGTTTTTAAATATTTTCTTTCAACATTTTTTTCATAAATGTCATTCTACTAAGGTCGGCCTTTTTCTTTACTGTTGTATTAACAGTATTCAAAGAGCCAAGATGAAAACATTTTTCTTTCGTTCTTGTTAATCCTGTATATATAAGATTGCTATTCAACATCCAAGTATCAGATTTTGGCGTAAGCAAAATTACAATTTTAAATCCAGAGCCTTGAGACTTGTGGATAGTGGAGATATATGAGTGTTTTATATTTTTTAATTCTGCTTTAGTATATCTAACTATGTAACTATCAAATTTGATAAGCATATAGTTATCATGAATACTTTCAATTCTCCCAATATCCCCATTAAACACAGAACAAGTAGGAGGTATTTTTGTTCTTAAATATTGTTCATGGTCTTCATCAGATAAATTATTAATATCTAATTCAGCATTATATTCATTTGCAATCTGCATGACAGAATCACCCTCATAAAACACTACATCCCCATAAACCATATTGACGGAACTACCGCAATTTGGGTTTGCCACTTTTTGAAGAGCCGCATTTAATTTTATAGCTCCACAATTTCCTACATTTTTACTTGTAAGGACTTGAATATCATTAACGGTATACCCATTCGATAACAGTTTCTTATACAAAAGTACCATATTTTTAGCAATTAATTCTGATGGCAAATCAATAAAAACATAATCTTTATTATTGCCAAAATATGTTGCTTTTGATTTCATATCTTTTGTTAAATATGGTTGGCACATTCTAGCTCTTGTAGCAACATTCATTAGACCACCTTCAGAAAACCTAAACACTTTGGTAAGCGTGGATTTCTGAATTATATTGCTTTCAATAAAATCATGAAACAAGTTTCCACACCCAACACTTGGTAACTGACTGTCATCTCCAATCATTAAAAGTTTAGTGTCATAAAAATTAATAGCTTCAAATAATCTTTTACACAAAGAAACATCTACCATTGAAAATTCATCAACAATAATTATATCTTTTCTGAACTTATCATATTTATTGATTGTAAAATTTGTTTTATAATCATAATTATACTTATCAGATTGTACACCATTTTTATAATAAATAGTATCTGGTTTATATTGTAAGCCTCTATGTATAGTTGATGCATTCCTACCTGTATTTTCTGATAGAACCTTGCTCGACTTTCCGGTTGGAGTTAGCAAGATATAAGACTTATGATGCTCTTCCAACATATTTATGAGTGCTTTTGTACTAAAAGTCTTCCCTGTGCCAGCAGCACCATTCAGAATTGAAATTTTATTTTTACAAACTACATCAAGAATGTTCATCTGTTCATCAGACAACTCAAATCCATCTACATTTCTATATTTGTCTGTTTTAAATTTCCAAACATCATTATCATCAATATGTTTCAGTATTGTTTCAGCAATATACCTTTCACACTCATACGTTTTTCTCAGGGCTATATCCATTGTTTCTTTATTGTAGTAAATATTTCTGTCTCTAATAGCTTCAACAAAATGTTCTGCACATTCTGGTGTTAGTTTAATTACCTCACTTCTAATATCGACTAAATTAGCTTTTGTGTTTCCTTCGTTTTCGTTTTCTCCTAACAAATATAATACACAGGCCAAACACCTATCAGAAGATGTCTTTACATCATATCCAAAATCAATTTTGTTTTCTTTTTGTAATTGAATAACAATTGCATCAGCCTTTTTAAAACCAACACCACTTATTCTAGTCAAAGTTGTATATGGTTTAGTTTTAAGTTTTATTTTGAGCATTTCTACAGAAGATTCAGCATCATAAATCTTTTTAAGCATAGACAAAGATAAAATGCCACCAAACTCAGAAACCAAATCCATAAGATAGAAGTTTTCTACGATTTTACATTTAATCTTTTCAAAACTCTTTTCTCCAATACCTTTCAATTTAGAAATATCCACTTCATTAAGTCTATCTTCTTTTACCATAGAAATAATATCTGGGTAAGCGTCAATAAGTGTATCTGCTTGATTACAAGTCAATATTTCTCTAAGAAAAGCATATGTTTCTTCTTTCGTAGTTGGTTCATCACGACGAATCTTTAAAACTTTGTAACTAATACCATATTTTGTATCTTCCCCTATTGCTTCAATCTCATACTCTACACCTGTAATTAAGTCAAATAAATCACCGCAAATGCCAGCATTGCCATATTTATTCAGTTTAATCAATGGATATTTAGTTTTATCAACATCCAATGCATACACAGAAAACCCTTCTGACTTATATACAGACCTAATTATCTTCCCTTTAAATTTATAAATTTGTTCCTGTTTATTCATTATCGTTTAATTACCTCATATTCGCTCATGACAATTCTTTTCTCATTGCTGTCTATCCATTTGTCTCCTTCTTTTATCTTTTTATATTCATATGTGATTATTGGCATACTAATCACCGAATAAAGACCAAATGGATTAGCTTTAAAAACAGCTGATTTATTAACCCTTATTTCTATTTTTTTACCATCGCATATTCTATACAAGGTACAATGTGGACGAGTTGCATTTTTATCATCATTATAATTTATAACAATATAATAACTATCAGATATATCTTTATTAGTATATTCGGCATATCCAAGATATTCAACTTCTGCTTTAATTTGTTCTGTCACGCTAATGCGTTCATCTTTAATTTTGCTACACAATTCCTTCATCAATCCTTTATTATCAATGTTTCTATACTGACTCTGGGTTTCTTTAGCTGAATACTTACTCATAAGATAATCTGATAATCCCAATTCCGTCATCTTTTTTTTAGCAATTATTTTAGCATTAGCAAATTTATCGTATATATCTACCATTTCTAACAACGCCTTATTTTTACCGAACATATCAAAGAAATTAAGACTAATAAGAATTTTAAGTTGTTTTGAATTAACAGAAGTTTTTTC